>OLPX01000070.1_pt1 | contig 119120 bp, 108 predicted proteins | sample 1672491 | NCBI WGS metagenome assembly OLPX01 (sample SAMEA3136692, study PRJEB25190) | human gut metagenome | biome: human gut; feature: human-associated habitat; material: faeces | place: Austria | collected 2013
TTAAAAGACAACAAGAAACAAAAAAAGATTATAAGGAATGGAAAAAACAAAATCAAAATAATGAAACAAATTCTGATTGAATGTTGTAATAGGAGTGATTAGACAATGAAATTTTTTCTTTATTTTTTAACAATAGCATTTGGTATAGTATGTTTTGTAATTATGAAAAAGAAACGCTATAAAGTCATGCCACTTATCTGTTTGATTATGTTTATTTGTTTCATTGGCTTTGGAATTATTTCCTTAGTATATTCATTTGTTCCATATGGGGAGATATTTGTGATGCCATTAGGATCTATTGTCTTTGGTTTGATATCTATTTTGGTTGGAGTAAATGATTTGTATTCTTTATTGTGTTGTAGAAAAAAAGTGGACGGCGTGTATTGTGGCTACAACACATATTATGGTGGCAATGGTATTTCTACACAAGCTCCAGTATTTGAATATACATATAACGGAACATATTATCGTGAGCAAACAACACAGAATATATCTCATAAACGATTAAATAAGGGTATGACGCAAGGAAAAATGTATAGCATATATATTGACCCAAAACACCCAGCAGTATTTGTTCTGACTAAAAGAATTAGAATAGGAACAATAGTCGCAATAATATTAGGGTTATTTCTATTTACTGGTGGAATTGATTTCTTCTTGCCTATGCTATCGGGTCGGTAGGAGACACCTTGTTGGTAAATTGTCTGATAACTTCATATCCCTACATACAAAGCAGTTAGTCTTATGATTGACTGCTTTTTAAAAAGACACCATTTAGGTGTAATGATGTCTTTTGGGTGTTATTTTATAGTCATATCAAGGCTCATTCAATCGTGGTAAATTAGTGGTAAAATGAATGGTTTTCTATACTCCAAAATGCTTGAAAGTATAGTGGTTATGCGAATAATCCAAAATTAGATATAAAAATTAACTTATTCTCTTATATAAAATCAACTTTACTTAACAATCTTCCAGTTACTATCCTTTTCCAGCGTCAAGTCAAACTGTGAAATCTGCGTTGCCTTTGTTCGCTGGTCGAGATACTTCACTGACACCGATACCTTGACCTGCTCCCCGTCTTTGGTGAGGATAGGGTTTACCAGTTCCGAGAACGCATAATCGCAGTTCACAGGGGAAAGGGCATTGCCAGACACATAATAGGCAAGTTCTTTTTCCGTTGCGGTAGGATAGAGTTTGAAGAAAGTTTCCAAGAACTCTGTCACTTCCTCCGCTGTGGCAGCGTCCACCGTTCCGTCGGATTCCTGTGCTTTTGGTTCATAGCTGGATTTTGACGGTATGCTGCTGATGGTCGGATTCTGGGTGATAACCATGTTCCCGTCGCTATCTACATGAACCACTACCATGTAAGCGGAAGTGTATCTGGCAGACTGTTCACCCTCCGTTACCGTCTGATCTACGGAGTAGACAACGGTAAAGTCGTCTGTTCCAGCCTGTTCTACTTCCCATACCGTTACATCAGTCACCGCAGAGCTTGTGGGTATATCCTGCCGAACCGTATCTACATTCAAGTCCTGCAAGCTCTGTGTCAGATAGCTGCTGATGGCAGCGGTTCTTTTGTCAATGGATTCCTGCGTATTGCTCCATGAATAGTAGGACTTTGCAAAGCCTTTGATAAAATTCTCGATTCTGTTGGTATCGACAATGCGCTGTTCAATGACTTCCTTTTCATGTACCGTGTGCATATCAATAGCAGTAAAATTTTTATATACGCCAAAGCTGACGCTTGCAAGCAGCACCAGCCACAAAGTAATCACAGATTTTTTATGCGTGCCTACTTTCATCACAGGCAGTTTCTTCTCTTTTTTTGGTTTCGATTCTTTCTCTTTTTTTGGTTTCGATTCTTTCTCTTTTTTCTTGAATATCATAGCACCATTCCTTTCTATTTTGTCTTTACCCGTCCTGCGCCAATCAAATGCTGCTGCCAGTACGAGCTTGTCAAATCTGCATATCTGATAGGGTTTCCTGCGTGATACATTCTGCTGTTTCCTGCGTAGATACCGACGTGTGTTACATACGTTCCAGCATTGTAAGTGGAATGGAAGAACACCAAGTCGCCAGCTTTTGCCTGTGACAGCGGCAGGTGCTGGGTGGCGTCATACTGCGCCTGTGCGGTACGGGGCAGGCTGATACCAGCCTTTCCATAGCACCACTGAACCAGACCGCTGCAATCAAAGGACGTATTAGGGTTGCTGCCGCCATAGACGTATTTCCAGCCTTGATACTTCAATGCTTCATTAAAGATTGCCTGTGCGGTAGCGTCGCTGAAACTGGGGACAGCCAGATACTGCTTGACGAGCCGCACATAGAACATATTCCCGTACTTGTAACGCCAGCCGCCATTTTCCTTAATGGAAATCTCGTTTTTATAGGTAACTTTCACGCCGCCTGATTTTTCTTTCGCAAAGTTGACCGCCAGCTCATAGGTGTATTTCTTTCCGTGTCCTGCCACATAGTCGATAAAGCCGCCGCCATAGTTATAGGCTTGTACCACCGTGTCTATGTCGCAGCCTTTTGATTCTGCGGATTTTAACAGTTCCGAGAAATACTTGCACCCCTGTTTGATGGATTCCTCTGTGGAAAGGGAATTGGGCGGCAGCCCCATTGATTCTGACGACTGCATAACGTCCTCTGCTGTGCCGCCAGATTCCACCTGCATGATAGCGAGCAGATAGTTCACATAGTCCTCAATTCCGTATTCTTTCGCATATTTTTCTACCGTCGGCTGATGTTTCAGCACTTCTTCAGAAAGGTTCAGTCCAGAAAAATCAAAGTGGGAAGTGCTGCTTTCTTTATCATCTGCGGTAACGATAAACAGGAACAGCAGTAAGGCGATAATCACCGATAAAACACCTCCGAACAAAACGAAGTGCCTTAGTTTCATCTCTTGCCGCCTTTCCCGATGGTCGTCTTATTTACGGTTGTCTTGTTTTTCTGTTTCTTCTGTACGCTTTGTATGTGTTCGTGACGCTGCACCGTCTGTCGTGTGGTATCGGCGGCAGCCTGCGAAGTCTGCTGTCTGACAGGTGCAGTGGATTCTCTGACCGTCTGCGTCCTTACCTCCTGTACCCTTGTAACAGGCTCTTTGGATTTTACGGGCGGCTGTCCCTTTGTAGTGGTGACAGGGCGTTCCTTAATGGTCTGCGCTCCTTTGGAAACCGCTGCCTGTGGAGCTACTTTCGCAGGTACAGGCGTTGCCACTGGTCGCTCATGCAATGGGGCAGCTCCTTTTGTCGCTGATTCATTGGACGGTTTCACTTTATCCATTGCCATGCGTTTCTGTGCAATGGTCTGCCTGTGTTTCGCCTGCTTATTGGCACGCCCTTGTTTTCTGGTCGCTTTTTCCTCCACAATGCCACGCTTGAAGTCAGATACGTTTTCCTGTATCTGGTTCACGCCGCTATGTAACGCATACTGTACCAGTGTCGGCATATCCTTGACCTGCTGACCGACAGATTTTGCTTTGTCTTTCATGCGCTCCCTGCCATCAAGCACCGCACCGACTTTTGCGCCGGCACGTTTCCCAAAGCTGGACGTATCGGCGGAAGTGTCATGGTTTGGTCTGGAATGACCGCTGCCTGCTGGTTTTGCATTGTCCGTCTTACGGGATTGTGATACTGCCGCTGCGCCCACAAGACCGCCAGCCGCACCAGCCGCAACCGTTCTGCCGATTTTGCGCTCCAAGCGTCTTGCCCCACGGTTGAGGAAGAGATAAGGGCGGCGCATGATACGTCGGCTTACCTGCTGGGTGTCGGAAGATTGCAGGCTGAACATTGCCATCAAGTCACCGAGCTTAAAGTAGATTCCTGCAAAGGTGACTATCTGCAAAAATGCGACCATGAAGAACGGATAGCCAGAGGAAATGGAGTAAAACATGGTGGAAATGCTGAAAGCGGTAGTGATAATCAGAGAGATTCCAGCCCTCATCATAATGGTATTGAACAGTTTCGTGACCGCATTTTTTGCCATGCCCTCATAGGTTGGTATCATGGACAGGATAAAGCTGACGGGCAGGAACATGGCGTAAATAGTAAAAAGCACCTGCGAGAAAATCATCATACCCGTAAGCAGGAACACAAAGACCGAGATACCGATATTGAAGATGAACAAGAATACTACCATGCCTAAACGTGTCATAGTCTTTGTGACGCTTAGATTGTCGTTGTCCTTATCCTCGATTTCCTCAATCACAATGTCCTCTCTGTCGTCCGTGTCGGGGCTTTCCGACAGCAGGCTTTCCACACGGTCAGAGCCTAGCTCTTTTATGTCTGATTCCCCATATTGCAACAGCAGCCACGGTTGTTTTACCTGTATGGAAAACAGGCTGTCACGAATCAAGTCCACGCTGTCTTTTCCCTTGCTGCTGGAATCGGGCAGCACGATTTTTGTTCCGAGAGATAAAGCCGAGCTGCTAATATCCGAAGAAAAATCATTGATTTTGCTGATATAGTTTGGGGCATAGGCGATAAAGGACGCTGACAGGATAAAGACCACAAGGAAATTGACGACTGCATGAACCGCCTTTGTGGTTTCTCTCTTGATAAGTCCAGTGTAGGCGATATAGATACCTGTTACCAGAATGAGGATAAGCAGGAATCCTACATAAAATCCCTCGCTGGAAAAGCCGCTTTTCGTCACGCCTGCCAAGGTCTGAATGTTCTTTCCGATAGAGTTTGCGGTATCAGAGATAAAGTCCAGCTTGTAAGCCTCCTGCACCACATAGCCTGTGGCATTAGAGATATAAAGGCTCACCGTCCAGATAAAATTGGTGATGGCATACAAGCCATACTGAATACTTTTCCCAATACCGTCCAGCCAGTTCCAAGGCAGCCAGTCCCATGAACTGTCAACATAGAAATCAAGCTGGTAGTTTTCCAACGGATATTTGGAATAGGCGTTAGCGTCATTGACCGTAGTATCTACCAGACCAGCCGCATGAGCCACCGTACCCGTGATGGATAAGAACGCCAGCACGCCAAAGACAGCCAGCAGAGTGATACCGAAGAATCTTAGGATTTTTCGTTTCCTCATAGACTTCACCTCGATTCTTCCGTATGTATCGGCGGTCTGGTGTCAAAGGCAGCGAACAGGTCAGCAAATACAGGGTGTATCTGGATAACGCCCACACGCCCGTATAAATCTTGAAACAGGCATTGCCCGTTTTCCAAATCCCTAAGGCGTTTCTGGTTGCCCTCGTCCTCCTTGTCCACCCCGAAAAATTCAAGGGTATTCTTGATTTCCTTTATATCGGTACTGCGAAAGGCAAATTTCAAACCGATATTGTTTTTCATCTTCTCGTCGTCCACGTCGCCAGAGTTCTGCGTCACAAAGTAGACAGCGGCGTTCATGGAACGACCAGCACGAATCAGCTTGTTGGAAAGAGCTTTGCCCTGTGCCACCTGCAAGAACGTCCATGCCTCGTCCAAGTCCACCATCTTGAAAATCCCTCTGTCGGAATGGATAAAGTCAAGGGCAAAGGTGCTTATGACAATCAGCATTGCTACGGAGAGCAGCTCCATTGTGGTGTATTCCTCAAACCTCGTGTCCTTATCGGGCAGTACAAGGTCAGCCACCTGTATGATGTTTAGCTGCCTATCTAAGCTGATGGACTGCTCCACGTTCCCGTCCGAGAACAGCAGGTGTGCAAAGTCATAGTCCGTCATGCTCTCGATATGGTCTGCGATATTCTCTGCCACAGGTGAACCGTCTTTCCTCAATTCTTCAATGACACGCAGCAGGCCACGCTGCCTGCTCTGTGTCACGGAACGGATAGCACGACGCAGGACGGGGAACTTTTCACCGTCACGGGAAGAAATACCTGTAAGGAATGTGAGTATGTCAATCGCTAGGCTTTCAGCGTCTTTTTTGCGGCGCATAATCACATACGGGTCAAGAAGTCCTTTGCTCTTGCCCTCACTGGTAAGGTTGACTATCTTGATTTCATGTGCAATGTCGGGTAAGGTTTTCTGCCAGTTGCCACGTTCTGATTTAGGGTCTACAATGACCGCTTTCCCTCCAAACAGCACCGCATAATAGATAATCAGATTGTTACAGAATGACTTGCCGCCGCCAAGCGAACCGAGAAAAGCGGCAGCCAGTGCATTTGTCACCGAACCTTTTACGCCCTGTGCGGCAAGGCTGGGTTTTAGGTACACATTTTTTCCAGTATCAAGGTTATAGCCGATATAGATTCCGTCCGTTTCCCCAAGCTGCTGCGTTGCGCCGAATCCAAGTCCAGCGAGGAAATCCGACGTGACGTACTGGATATAGTCATTGATGTAACGCTTGCTTGCTGGGATAAATTCACCATGCAGCCCCAGCATATCCCCGAATGGGCGAACCAGTTTTACGTTGAGGTCGTCGTAAAAGTCCTTAACTTCATCACAGCGGCGTTTCAATTCTTCCAGAGAATCCGCAGCCACACGGATAACATAGGACAGCTTATACATGGATTCCTTTGACTGGTCTAAGCTGGTTTCCAGTTCATTGACCGAATCGAGGGCGTCCATGACGTTACTTCCCGTTTCGTTGTTGGATTCCCACGCATGGTTGTCTAAATCCTTTAGTTCTTTCTTTTTGTTGCGAACTGTTGTCAGCGCCTTTTTGTTGGTGACGATTTCCACATTCATGGAAGTGGAAACAGGGAACGTAAATTGCTGCTGCTGATAATAGAAGATTTCCGAAGATGGGAAGTCCAGCTCACCTACGATATTGTTAATCGTGAAGTAGGCAACATATGTTGTCTGATCTTCACGCTCTATCTTTAGGTATCGCTGGTTTTCTTCAATCAGACAGCGTGTGGGGCGTATAAGGTCATAACGCTTTACCAGCGTTTCATGTTTTCGTTTTATTACAGGCAGTTCATAGGAATAATCATTGTAGGCAACTCCTGTATTCCCGTAGATATGCTCCAAGAGATAGCCGAAGTCGTTCTTATCCAGCCTGCGGAACTGAAAGCGGCGTGAGAGTTTGCTTTCCAGCAGCTTTTCCATCTTCATAAAACGGTTAATCTCATCATTACTCATGGAAACAAAGTCACCCATGAGCTTGTGGTTGACTTCATAGAGAAAATCAGCAAAGGTCATAGCCGCCGACTTCCTCATGCTCTTTAGGTTGATTTCTTCCTCATTTACCAGCAGCTTGAATCCGAGAAAAAAGCGGTAGTCAATCTGATTTTCTCCAATCATATCCACCAACGCCTCTGTCTGTTCATCTATCTTTGCACAAGCAACATCACGAAGTCGCCCTGTGATTCCTTTTTTAGAACGCTCCTGCACCGCACGCAGGCTGTCCTCCGTGGCAATCTGCAAGGCATGGATTTTTCCGTCACGGTTCTGTGCGATAAGCTGTCGGAAGTTGTCATGCACCATATACTTTTCCTCTGGTGACAGGAACGAGTAATTGTAAGGTGTCAGCTCATAGTAGGCAAAGCACTCACCGTCATGGTTGAACACCAGATTGTTTTCAATATACTTAATCGGGAACATATATCACACTCCTAACTGTTGTAATCATGGGATTGAATGTTTCTTTTTTCAGCCGAACCGCCTTTCCAGCATAGGTCACTTTAGGGCGCAGCAGAAAGCTGACACAGGACTTTAGGAATCCAAAAGGCTTTTTTCCGTCAAAGGTCTTTTGCGACACGAACCAAGTAAAAGCCACGGGGATTCCAAAGTATTTGAGGAACGCACCGTCAATCAAGGAAAAGGGCGGTAGCTCCCCAAAAAGAATCACCACGAACAGCGATACCACGAACCATGCCATCTGACTGAACGTGAGGGGGAACGGGAGCTGAAAGTCGTTGATAGCGTAAATGACTTTCTCCACGCTCCATATGCTTGTATAGCTTTTGATTTTCTTCAATGTTCACAGCTCCTTTCTTTTCTAAATGGAAACAGCAGCCTGTTTTCACAAGCTGCTGCATAAAAAATGCCAGTGGTTTTCACTGGTCGTTGCGTTGATATTTTGTTAATATGGACATTCAAACACGCCATGATTCGTAACGACAAAACGCCCCTCTAAATCAAGGTCACGCCCATAGGATTCATAGTCTATGTAATTTCTTATCCTGTCTGGTATCTCCCCAAGACATTGACATTCATCTATAAAATAATAGGCAACGTCTGTCATATCGTTGCAGTCGGGATAGTGGATAATCTCGTCGGCGTGTTCGCAAAGTTCCTCCAAGCTGCTGTAACAGCATAACAGTTCAGAAAGTTCGTCCTGTATATCCTCTGGTAAATCCTCCACCATCTCACACAGACGGTTGACTTCCTCAATCGGTGTGTATTCGTCAATCTCAAAGGGCAGCTCATAATCATGGATAGCGTATTCTTCATAAAATTTATTCAGACCGATACGCTCCGCCATCTCGTCATAATTGACGGGCGGCGTAAACCATGCGCCTACAAGCTCACCCTCGTTGTATTTTCCAAGATTGGCGATATAGATTCGCATTTCTTCTATATCACATCACCCCTTTACTGATAGCAGAATACGCCGCTGGGTGTAAACAGGTATCTGTCCTGCATTTCCAGCTCGTTTCCGTAGGAACGGTAATCAATGTGCTTTTGAAGTTCGTGGGGAATCTCACCGAAAATACATTCCTCGCAGATAAGGTATTCTGCCAGTGCCGCACCGTCAGCCACGTCATAATAGCGTATCTCGTCCTTATGGTCGATAAATTCATCAAACCCGTAAAACCATCTCTGTATGATGGATTTCATTTCGTTGCCGATAGGCGTACCCTCGATTTCCTGTACTATGCGGCATTTTACGTTGATTTCCCACAGGGGCATTTCACTGTGTACCTCAAAAGGCAGCTCATAATCGGCTATCTCTAGCTGTTCTTCATTTTCAACGCCCAGTCTTTCTCTGACTTCCTCCAAATCCACAGGGCAGTTGAACCAGCCGCCAGCGTAACCCTCTTCCTCGTCGTCACGGTAAGGCTGGGTATTGTTTAAAAGATAGATTCGCATTTCATACAAGGTTTATCACTTCCTTTCCTGTTTTCCAGTATTCCCATTATGACAGCGTAATCTACACCGAACACATAATGGCAGAATTTTTCCAGTTGTTCTTCTGGATAGGCAAGCGGCGAGTGCTGCTTGATGATTTCCCATACCTCACGTTTGCGGTAGGGCAGGTCGGAAATGTATTTGCAGCCGACCCAATCTTTCATATCCTCAAAAATATCTGTTTTCATGTTGTCCTCCTGTCTTAAAATTTTGCATAAAAAAAGCAGCAAACCGTTAAGATTTACTGCTTCAAATGCCTATTTTTTTGTTTTGCTTAAAATTACTGATAGTGCAAAAGTATTCTCAATAATATGATGTATTTGTCGAACATTATCGCATTGTATATATGATTTTTCTAATCTGTCCTTTGTTGCCTTGTCCAAACGATGTTTGAAATTTGTTTCATATTTTTCAAATGCCATTTGTCCAATCCTCATTTTTGATTCAACACTTAAATCTTCAAAGTGAATAATCTTATCAAAACGATTATAAATCGCACTACCTAAATTCTCTTCGATGTCTTTTAAATCTGTATAATTTGAAGTACATATTATAATAGATTTCTTTAGTGTTAGATAATAATTCTGGTCTTCGTAAACACCCTCATCAAAAAGTTGATAAAATGCACTGTGAAAAGAGGGATGTGCTTTATCAAACTCATCAAGCAATAAAACATTAGACTTTCTATCTAATAAATCTTTTGCAAAACTTTTTTCATAATGCGCACCTCCAAATAAATATGTAGCAAATTGATTGTTTTGATACATAGAAAATTGTTTTCTAAATATGGGTTCGCCTATAATCTTAGCTATATATTTTGCTGTTTCTGTCTTACCAATTCCCGATTTACCATAAAATAATAAAACTACAGGTTTTTGTCTGTACTTCATAGTAAGGGGGAAAAGAGCTTGCAATAATTCAAGTTTAACATCTTCCTGCCCTATAATTTTATTGTCATATTCTTCATTTATTTTGAGTAAATGAGAAGTTGTCAGCCGTTTATATCTTTGATATTTCACGTCTGCATTTGGATATAATCTAAGAATTTGTTCACTTATTTGTAGTGGTGGGTTCTGAATATACAAATTTTCTACGTCAAATTTAGCAAGAAAGTTTATAAAATTTGTAATAACATGTTCTCGAACTCCAGCATATTCATCTGAACTTATCACAAAATTTTTTACATAAATTTTTTCTTCCTTGTCTTCTTTCGGATAGTCACCATTTTGATTTGGTATTACTAATTTCATGGTCTTTCCGTCTTTATCCGATTCATAAACTAAATCAGTTAAATTTCTATATTCTTTTGGAATAATTCGATTGAATTTTTCTTTTGAACCATAATATATGATTACTTTATTCAATACTCATCACCCCCGCCAACACAATATCAAAAACATCTAAGTATTTTATCGAGGACTCACTTATTTCTCCAGTTACAATTTCCTTAACATTAGGTATATTAGTTGATGATTTTATTTCAAATTCCTTTTCTAAAGATAATTGTTCTTTCGTACATTGCCCCACTTTGACACCAAAATACGATAAATTCATTTTCGATAAATCAGCTAAGCTATAATCATTTTTAAATGCGTTTATATTAAACCTCAAAACACAAGAAGGCTCTTTTTCACTATTTAAAAGCATTTGATAATATCCTCTCTCACCAAGAAGAGCATTATTAAGTCCCTCAAGGTCTATAGGAATTTGCTCTTTAGGTACAATATTTAGATATGAACTATACATCCTATACATAGAAATAGAATTTTCTGGAGCATAAACACCATCATTATGGAATTGTTGAATATTTTTATCTTCACTTGCCATTGAAATATAATCTGTTAGAAGAGTATTGGTAACTGTACTTTTTATTAACTTGCTAGTGTTTGCATCAAAGTTTGCATTGGTATTTCCAGATACCGAAGACTTGATAAATGAAAATAAATTAAATCCGCCTTTAGCTTGTACATCAATTTCGGCAATAATTTTTGCTAATCTTTCTTTATTTTCTGTGGTTGTCCAGTCAATTTGTCCACCGTTTTGTATAGTAATATAGTCCGTTGCCGCTGTTTCATCAAAATAAACCACTTTCATCATTTTCGGACTTTTTTTGTTCTTTGCCATTAGTATTCTCCTCTCGAATATGTAAGATTCTACTAATGGTATTATATCATTTAGCAAAGCATTTTACAAAAGAGTTCTAATTGAGTTACGCTCCGATAATCTTATTGAATAAGTTTAACAGCACATCTTTTACGCCAGCGGCATTGAATACCAAGCCGACAGCGATTAAGGCAATCACCAAGAACCCGATAAGTTTTGAAAACTCTCGCTTGAATCCGAGATACACTCCGATAACAGCGATTGCCATAAGCACAAGGGATTGTGCGTTAGATAAAAACCAGTTGTATATGGATAGGTAAGTTCCTGATATTATAAATATCTCAAACTTTTCCCCCCATTCACACGGAGCGTGCGACTTTCACCGCACTCCGCGTTCCATCGTGTTTATATTGAAAAGTATTTATGTAGTAGACCTATATCAAGTTTAATTCTTGATTGCCAGCTAATACTCTATATTTATTTAGTCTTATGAGCTGGACTTTATTTAGTTTCAATAGAGCTATATATTTTTGTATTGTTTCTTCTGTTTTTGCGTGTATTAGACGATGTACCGCCTCTTTTACCAAAATAAGATTTTTATAATCGTCATTACCACCAGCCCTAGTTGGTACAATATGATGACAGTGTATTTCATTAGCTTGTTGAAATTCTTCCAGAGTTATAGCACATTTTCCATGTTGGGCAGAAAATAGCGAAATTCGATTGTCTGCGTATTCTATTGTGCGATTTTCCAAAGATAATTTCATCAACTGATACATCAGTAATTTATCAACACTTAGATTGGTATGGATAAATTTTCTTCCCTCTGGAGTATAGCAGTTTGCTGAATACACTTTTGCCATTGGTTTTCTGTGTTGGATATATCCAACAGGGAATATAGGTTCGCCCTCGCCAGCAACATATCGAAGCATTTTAGATTTACCATATCTTGTTGCTTCTTTTGTTGTAAGTTGTCTGCCTGTTTTTCTCAATCTGCCCTTTTTGCTTGCACCTAATCTGTTAGTGAAGATAGCCATTACAGCTCTATTAAGTTTCATACAATCCAGATTTACATTTGTTGCAATCTGATAATAATTTTGCATACCTAATACCATTGAATTATAAAGTCTTATTTCCTCTAATTCTGTTTTTCCCTTTGAGGGAGAAGCAATTTTCTTTGCCTGTGATACCAGCTTGTCTTTTTGGGTCTTGAATTGTTTATCACTTATATGTGATTTAACAACTAACTTCTTTCTTCTCGGTATCATTTTAATCTTGAAACCAAGAAAGTCGGAGTATCTTTTTCTAACATTTACAATTCTTGTTTTTTCTTGTGATACTTCCAATTTTAGTCGTTGCTCGATCCATTGAGTAATTGCTATTTTGGTTTTTTCAGCACTTTCTTTGTAGCGACAGAAAACTCTAAAATCATCTGCATAACGAACCATATACATTTCCTTTAACTTTGTTTTCTTCATTTCTTTGTAAGCGTTGCTTTTACATGGGCTACCGCTTTTATTGATATGAACCACATAGTTTTTTGTAACAGGATTTTCATGCCATTGACTTTCTACCCAATGGTCTAACTCATTAAGAACAATGTTGGCTAGTAGTGGGGATATAATTCCCCCCTGTGGAGTTCCTTTCTCTGGATATGTTATTGTGCCGTCAGGCATTTTAATTGGAGCTTTTAATATCCTTTTTAAAATGAATATCAAGTGCTTGTCCCGTATTCCCATAGCCCATATCTGTTTTATCAGTTTGGAATGGTTCACGTTGTCAAAGAAACCCTTAATATCAAATTCAATCACATAATGTAGCTGGCTGATTTGTAGGCGGTTATAGGTTGCTTTTATTGCATTTTCAACCGACCTATTAGGTCTGAAACCGTAGCTGTTTTCACTAAATTTAGCTTCGCAGATTGGTTCTAATACTTGTTTGATACATTGTTGTATAAGCCTGTCCCACATACAAGGAATGCCTAGAGGTCTGGTTTTCCCATTTGGTTTTGGTATTTCTTTTCGCCTTACTGGCTTAGGTCGATACCCGTGCGGAGTGCCTGCGACAATATATCTTACCTTTTTGACAACTGTTTCTGCTGGCAATTTGCCAATATCTTTAATTATTGTACCGTCTGTTCCTGCTGTCTTACTGCCTGCATTTGCTTTGATATTTCGATATGCCAGTAATATATTTTCTCTCGATAGGATAATATCCATAAGATGAGTGAAAATATCTCCATTCTTACTTTTGGCATATAAATCATCAAAGGTGTTTTGCATTTCGTAATATTCAGCGTGTCTTAAATCTTCTACACACAATGTTTCATTTTTATTTTTAGGCATAAGGCTTCACTCCTTTGCTTGAAATTGAGTGAGCTTTTTTATCTTACTCGTAATCCTTATTAAAGCAACATAATACTTTTCTAATATATACACGACTTGAGGGTATTCCTCCATTCCCATTACAAGAATTTCTTAGGTTCGCCCTCTGCTTTTCAGCATTGGTTCAACTGCTTATTGTTCTTCGTCAGCTTATTCTCTTGATGAGAACCCAATACCTTTCCTCGTTCCGATAATCTTATCTATACATATATATCCTTAGGTCACTAGCTATAAGCCTGCTGGCTTGATACCGCCTGTAACGGTATATGGCATTTCATAACCTATATTCTTACTTTGCCACACCAGCTACGATTTCTCGTACCTTTGCATTTCTACAAAGTACAAATTTAGACCCGTACATTCGCTGTTTCGTCAGTCCCTTGTGGAACATTCTAACCATAGATATTTTATAGACCCCCGACCTGTTGGATACGCTACCCACCTCTGGATAGTTTTCGATAGAAGATATATGTTCATCAACTATTACGGTATCTTTCAGCCGTCTTTACCGAGCTTCAAACATTCTGAGTTTCCTCATTCAATGCTTGTCGGAGGCTCAGGGCAGGCGTTTCAGAGCGTTACTTCATCATTCCACCTGTCAGATTATCAGTTCTCCTAATAATCAAACTTTTTCGTTCTTTTATTAGTGCCTTAGCTTTTCACTAAGGAACGAGTCGCACATAAGTTCTGTCCAAAATTCATTATTTTTTTCTCCTTTCCATCATCTCAATTTCTCTGTCTGCGGCTTTTGCTGTCTGCATAAAGCACATGATAACTACACCAAAGCCTGCCCCAAGTGTGAACAGGAACAGGTCAAATAAAATGTTTTTCATGTTGTTATTCCTCCTGTGTTGTGATTTTTTCTGTGGAAGTTGTCTGCTGTTCAATCAGTTTTTTATGACGCTCCGTAAGTTTTGCATGGTTCAAAATATCTTTGAGATACGTTGTTCCGTTGGTATCATCTATCTGCTGCAAGACTTTCCAAGTCGGGGCAACTTGCCTGCTTATCCAGTTCAGCGTCCGTGTGAGCGTGTACGGTTCTGGTTTGGTCGTTAATTTCAAACGCCCACGATCAGAACCGATAAAGTACGCCCATCTTTCATTGGTTTTCCATTCGCTGCGTCGCTTTTCCACCTCCTTGTCAGCGAATCGCATATAGCGGTTGATAATATCAAAAGCGGTACGTTCTGCGTCATGGTAGGTCAGCAGGTCACGCACCGCATAATAGGCTCGCTCGTTCTTTAGCCTTATCTCAAAACGGTTTTTGATTTTCGTATCTTCAAGGGGAATCTCGTATTTGACATACTGTTCATAGTCCTTTTCGTAGATACAGAAATAGACTTCCGATTTTAGCGAACCGACATACAATGTATTTCCCATACCGTATCTGTCCTGTTCTTTGCTTTTAACAAGCTCGCCGCTGCGGTAGCTCTTAAAGCTGCGGAATACGGAAATACATTCTTCATGGTTGCATTTCTCTGTCAGCTCTGGAATATCTAAGATTCCTGCCATATCGTTGATGGCAAGGTCAAGACGTTTCATCACACCTCCCTCCAACAGAGCGTCCATAAGAAAGTCATACCAGCTCCTGTGCTGCGCCAGAAGATAGCTTTCCATCTGGCGGCAGCCTTTTCCTTTCAGTTCCAGCAATGTGCCTTTTTCCTCATCGGGCGAAGTCAGCACGAACACATCGCCTAAGACATAATGCTCTGAATAGGAATAGAATCCGAAGTCCTCATGTATCATCACATCAAGCCTTATTTTGAGAATATCCTCAACAATGTGCTTAACGTCCTGTGTGGGGAAACGGATTCTCACATAATCCAAGACCATTTCCAGCGGATTCTCTGGATTCAGTTTGTCCAGTGCGTCCGTCAGTTTCACCCTGATTTCTTCTGTCAAGGTTACTTTGCCAGATTCCAGCCTGCTGATGTATTCTCGGCTGACACCAGCCATGACCGCAAGCTGATTCTGGGAAACGCCGTACTGCGTCCGTTGTTCCTTGAAATGGTCTATCCAGTCAGTATCATTCAGCCATAATCCCTCCAATCAAAAAAAGAATGTGATAGTTGGCAGTATTGTCACATTTCCTTGAATCTTCTAAAAGTCCGCTGTCTTAGCGGTTTTTTCCATATTTATTGAACTGTTTCCAGATAATTTGTGCCCCCCTGTTAGATAACGGGGGCGAATGGTTGCTGTGGCAAGCCACACCAACACAGGCTAGTCCGTACCTGCGGCTTTCGCTCTGCACGCCGCCTGTCCGTCCTGCCTGTTTTTTGACAGTCTGCCGATTTCCTTTAGAAAGTCATGCCCTTTGGGAACAAGAGGCGTGTAAAACTCTGATATAACACTCGTTCCTGTATCGACATAGCCACGTCCTTTTATTTGTTTCAAGAAAAAGTCTTTGTCAACCTCACCGAACATCATAGAATATCCCAACTCTGACATACGCCCCAATGCCACACGGAAGTTGAACTGGTCACGGATTCCGTCACCGAGATATTTTGCGTCTGGACGCTGGCAGGCTAGAATCAGAAAATACCCAGCCTGCCGACCAAGCATGACTATCTGTTTGAGCTTATTCAGCACAGCGGCATTTTCCTTTGTCGTCAGCATTTCCATAAATGCCACATATTCATCAAAGATAAGGAAGTGGGGAGCAAGACCGAGATAGGCATAGTTTTCACCTGTCTTATAGTTTTCCATCATTTTCATGGATTCGCTCCTTGCCATCATGCCATCATAGAATCGGTCAATACAGGCAGTTATATCTTCCTTTTTGTAATAGACTTCTGGCATGATAGCGGATAAATCCGCAAGGTCGGCGTTCTTAGGGTCTAGCACATACATCACCGCATTGCCCTTTAGCAAAGCCTCAATAATGGTAAGGATAAAATACGTCTTACCGCCGCCAGTACCACCAGCAATCAGCATATGGGGGAGCTTGTCATATTCCCACCAGACATTTTTCATCAGACGCAGGCTGCCATGTTCCGCCTGTACCTCGTTAATGGTGATACGGTTGGCAATCGTATCATAAAGTAGGACGTATTCTACATAGCTGTCCTTTAGTTCTTTGGACACCAGCTCGCAGTATAAGCCTGTTTCCAGTTTCTTTTCCAAATGCAGGAGCTGGTCTTGATATTTCCCCAATGTAATTTCTGTGCGGATATGCAGCAGTCCGTGTTCCATGCGGTAATACATCTTAGGAAAGTAAGTGATTTTCTCTTTCTTGCTGGTCGCTGGCAAGTCCTTGAAGAATCCATTGTCCTGTGTGGTTTCCGATTCATACCACCCATTTTCCAGAATCATCTTTGCCAACTTTTGACGGTGAAAGAGCTGCTTTACCCTGTCATACTGGAATCTGCGGTATAAGAGGGCAGCCGCCCCACAGATTAGAAGTGCCGCAATGACAGAAACTATCATGTATGGCGTGACCGTCAGATGGACGCTGCCATCTTGTAGGAAATGAACCGATTTCCAGTCCGTTGCTGCGATTGTCTTTAGGTTTAGCAGCAAGACCACCGCAAGGAAAAGCAGGAGCAGCGAACCAGCCGAAAAACGAAAGACCAGCGATTTATCGCTGGCTCTGATACGGTTTCCACGCTTTTGAAAATGTGGCAAATAAAATCCTCCTTTCCACGAAAAAAGCAGCAAACCTTTTAGATTCACTGCCTGTATACACATTATTTTAAAACAGTTTATTAAAATCGATGTTATAACCAGCCGCTTTCAGTTCCTTAGCGATTTCAATCTTCCAAGCACCACTTTCATCATAGGAAACATATACTACACCAGAAATGTCATTTGGTTTTTCAACATCATCTTTTACAAGGGCGCAAACATTTTTTCTTTCTAATTTCCCTATAAGATACCCGTGTTCAAAGACAACGTTTTGGCGTGCTCTACACCTTAATTCCGCACCATCGTTAGCTAATCCTCCTTTGTCACACGGAGTATACAATACTATACCGAAACCAACATTTGAATATCGTTCAATTTTCTCAATAATTGTTTCACCCTCACTAGCTTGCTCATGAAGTATTATAGGTTTTAGCTTTAATTTTTCTAAAAATCGTGCAACTTCATTTTTTAAGCCATTATCATGTCCATGAACAATAAATATTTTATCACCGCTGATTGATGGATTAGCTTGACTAATTGAAGGATTGGAAAAATATTTTTCATATTCTTCCCGATTAACTTGAATATCTTCATTAATCTCTTTAATGGTTTGTGTATTCTTTTTATGGTTTTCAGGTCTTATCACATATTGATTGCTACAAATATGTGATAAGTTATCCTTGTACCAATCCTCAATAATATTACAGCAGTATTCTAAAACATCAATAGTCATGGTATCGTTTTCTAAATCATTTTTTAAAGTTGCGCAAGGTACAGATATGATTGGTTCAGAGGTATAATCATCAATACTTTCAATAATGCTTAACAGCTTTATTTTAAGAATACTATAGTTAATCATACATAATTGCCTCTTTTCTTTTGATTTATAGAATAATTATACCTTATGTAACATCATATGGGAATAAATAAAATTACTTATTTTTGTTTTGAGAACCATTTAAAGTAGTTACTATGTTCTTCAAAACAATATCGTCTGCCTTGATGTACCAGTCAACATCTGCCCCTTGAAAGGTAGCGGTTGCCACCGTATCAGCCACAGGATTTATGATTTCCACCTCTGCGTTGTAGTCAAATTCCTTTAACGGAACAGTGGCAGGAATACTTACCTGTATCATGCGTCCCTGTTCCTTACACTTCAAATCATAAGTGCGCTCCTTGATTTCTTCAGAAACCGTACCGTCCTCGTTCTGGATATGTACCTCACGACGAAGAGCCGAAAACTTCAATACGCCGAATGTTTTTTCCTTGTCAATGATGATTCCATTTGCTAATCTCATAGATTCGATACCTCCTTATGCTTTCACCATGTCGTCTGCTGACAGGATATAATTTGTGAAACCTCTTGTGCCGATTTTATAACCCTCTGCGGTGATTTTGGGATTGATGAGTTTTACCCTTTCCTCTGATTCAAAGTTCTTCTCACCAGCAGACGCAGGCAGCACGACAATAATATCATCTGCTCTCTGTACGTCCGAATAAAGGTTAAAGCTACGGGAAACGACCGCCATGCGTCCGTTGATCCTACGCTGTTCCACCTTATTTTCACCTGCAAATTCTAAATGCCCGAATGTTTTTTCCATGTTAGGGATAACGTGTTTTAATTCCATAATATACCTCTTTTCTTTCTATATTTTATTGATAGTGTCATTCTGCTGTCGGGATAATATCTGTCTGCTTGTGGATTATCAAGGGCAGGCGTTGTGCGTTGCACCCTTGACAATCCTCATTCAGAAAGATTCGCCATCATCAAGCAGAATTTAGCCAGATTGTCAGATATACGCTGACTTTTTATGATGGGCGGTGAACGGGACGTTGCTTTCATCAGCTGATACCTCCCGTATTAGTCAGCTTTCTTTTTATAAAATCTTTTATAGGCTGCGAAGATAAGACCAGCACTGGAAATTCCAAGCATAGCCAATAGTGCAGCTAAAGGTGTATTGTCACCTGTTTTTGAAGAGTTGCCAGCTCTGCTAGGTGTTTCTGGCGTATCGGATTCCTCTGGTGTGACAGGGGGTTCTGGTTGTTCCTTGACGGTCACGGTTTGTCCCTCGTCGTCAATGTCCTTATGTTCCGCTACCTTGATAGGCTCGTCTGGATTCGTCACGTCGAATAATTCCTCAAAAGTGACAAGCTCCTTGCCTGCAAGCTCGCTGGCATTAAAAGTAAATTCAATCTGAACCTCCATCTTGCTGTCTGTCGCTGTGAATGTAAAGTCATTTTCCACAGGCTTTCCATCAATCAGTAGCTGTGCATTTTCAGATTTTATCATCTGCCAGCCTTTGAGCTGGTACTGTGTGCCTGTTTCCAGACCGTCCAAAGTAACAGTATCGACGATAGTTACCTCCTTGTTGGCATTGATGGTCTTTTCACCAGTTGCCTTGTCACTGGCAGTCGTGTGCATAGTGATGATACGCTCTGTGATTGTCACAGTCTGCCCCTCGTCCTCAATATCTTTGTGTTCCGCTATCTTGATAGGTTCGTCTGGATTCGTCACGTCATATAATTCCTCAAAAGTGACAAGCTCCTTACCTGCAAGCTCGCTGGCATTGAAAGTAAATTCAATCTGAACCTCCATCTTGCTGTCCGTTGCGGTAAACGTAAGGTCATTTTCCACAGGCTTTCCATCAATCAATAGCTGTGCATTTTCAGATTTTATCATCTGCCAGCCTTTAAGCTGGTACTGTGTGTCTTTTTCCAGACCGTCTAAAGTGACGGTATCAACGATTGTCACTTCTTTGCCAGCAACTATCATCTTTTCGCCAGTCGTCTTGCTGGTAGCTGTGGTATGAACCGTAATCACTCTTTCTTTGATTGTCACGGTCTGTCCGTCGTCCTCAATGTCCTTGTGTTCCGCTACTTTGATAGGCTCGTCTGGATTGGAAAGGTCGTATAATTCCTCAAAGGTTACAAGCTCGCTGCCGCCTAACGCACTGGCATTGAATGTAAATGCCATTTCGATTTCCATTTTGGAATCCTTTGCGGTAAATGTGTAATCATTTTCTACAGGTTTTCCGTCAACAAGTAGCTGTGCGTTTTCAGATTTTACCATCTGCCAGCCTTTAAGCTGGTACTTTGTACCTTTTTTCAGACCGTCTAAAGTAACGGTATCAACGATAGTCACACTTTTACCAGTGACGATTGATTTTTCACCTGTTGCTTTATCAGCAGCAGTTGTATGGATAGTGATTTCTGGTTCGTATTCATCTGTCAGCGTACCTAAGTCAATCACGGTCTTATCTCTTGAAACCACCACATCAAAAGCAGGAATCAGCGTCATTCCCTTATTGGAATCACAGCGCAGTTCCTCAATCGTATAGGTATCGTAAGGCAAAGCACCTTTGCTGTCGTCTGGTGCGGAAGTGCCGAACCAGATACCGTCCTCGCTGGTCTTACCCTCATTGGTATTCTGTGTATGGGAAACCCAGTCAGCAGAAGTTGAGAACTGACCGTTTGCGTCCGTTACGATAACATGACTTTCACCAGTCGTCTTGCTTGTGATCCTAAACGGAACATTCGCAAGACGCTTGTGTGTGCCAGCAGCGATTTTCACGCCCTCAATATCTCCACGCTTAATCTGGTTGTAAACGGAATGTTCTTCATCTGTTAAATCAACGATTTTCCCATTTTCCGTGATTTCAAATTCAACCGCTTTTGCACCGTCTGTCAAATATCCCTCTGGTGCGCTGGTTTCTTCTAAACGGTATTTTCCAAAAGGCAGGGTATCTGTATCAGTCGCAGCGATACCGTCAACCCCTGTATGGATTGTTTTTACGGTTTCGTTTTTCTTATACAGCTTTCCATCAACCAAGACAGCATTATCATTTAAGGAAATGATTGCAAAGGCAGTATCTTTTAAACTCGCTCCGCCCTGTGCTTTGGTATCTTTGGTTTCAAGGTCACGTTTCTGGATTTTGACACCGCCACGGATAACCTTGTCTGATACGGAATACTGGTTGCTGCCGCTTAACACTGCAAGCTCACCATCTTCTGTAATCTGCGCCACATACAAGCCTTTTATTTGTTCTGAACTTCCAGCAGCCTGCATATATGCGCCCTCCAATAAGTAACCGTTTGGAGCAGCCTTTTCTTCTACCGTGATAGTTCCCAGCGGCAGGCAGACCGTACCGTTTTGTGTATATAAACTATCGCCAGATACTTTATAGGAATCAGCTAAACGGGTGATATAGTGGATTGCATTATCGCTGCCTTTTTCCGCTTTGGTCTTTGTCGTCCATGTGCGTGTCGGCTCTGCTGGAAGATTATCTTTTGTATAATATCCGTCGTAATACTTCCAGACAAACTCTGCACCCTCCAAACTCGCATTACCCTGTGGGTCTGCTTTGGAAGTTTCCATATCAATCTTGAAAAGCTCAATCAAGGTATCTGTGACTTTCGGTGTATCGCTCACTTTCAAGATAGCTGTTTCGCCAACTTTGACCGTAAGAGTATACATGTTCTTATCTAACTGGAATCCTTTGGGAGCTTTGGTTTCTTTCACATAATATGTCGCAGCTTTTAGCTCCACAGTTTCAGTGCTGCCGCTGTTATCTGTCGTAAGTGTGGCAAGCTGTTCTTTGCAGCTTTTATCAGCGTAGACACCATAAGTCGCACCAGCGATTGAATAGCAGTCGTTAGATTCTGTAATCCCCGTATTACTGGAAGATTTCTGAATCTTGCCATTTCCCACAGCCAGCTTTGCATAAAACTGTCCTAATTCCTGTCCCTCGCCAGAGTAGATATAACCATAACAGTCATAACGTCCTTTATTTTCTTTAACAAAGGCTTTTGCTCCTGCGAACACTTCATCTTGTACCGCTTTGGGAATTTCATCATAGGCAGCTCGCACGTTATCGCAACCCCAGCCTAAATGAACGCTCAATCTCTGCCAGACCACTAACTGTCTTAACAGGTAGGCGTGCTGACTGCTTATCCCTTTGTGACTGTCCGTGTACTGTTTGACGTATTCTATGGATAAGGCAACGTCAGCTATCTGGTCGGCACTCATGCGTGTGCTTGCGTCATCTCTGGTCTTATAGCCATTTTTAAAATTTGTGTTTATATCTATGCAGTAAGCGTCTTCGCCCTCAACGGTCATGTGACCCTCGTTGAATGTTGAGCCGATAGAACCGTCATTCATTACCTTTTCAACGATTCCCACACGTTCCGCAGATTCCGTCCAGTATTGCGTCTGTGCTGCATGAACCGCAGTAGTAGGTAATGCGGTAAAGACGGTTGCAAGGGTAAGGACACCCGTAAGCAATCGTTTCATAATCTTTATCATAATTTTTTGATTCTCCTTTCTTTCTGAAATATAAAAAGGACGCTCATTTCTGAACGTCCAAAGGGTACGAGTATCTTGATTTCTAGTGACAAATGATTTATATTTAAAAAGTAAAAATTGCAAAAAACTAAGCTCATTTGCTAACAGCTTGCTAACACTCTACGGTGTATGGCAGTACACCTACGGGTATCAGCGTCTAGCAATAACAAAGGCTTTGTCTTTATTTTTTGCCATTAAGCGCCCCATAAAGGATAATCGAACCACCAGCTACCAAAGTTCACAGGGAACTCCTACAAATATGCTGATAATTTATACGGAAAGGTCCTATAGAAGATTGTATAGTGGTTTGCATGCTCATGTATCTTATAGTTTAGAATCAATGAAATATCAATAATTTGTGGATTTTTTAGGAATTTGACAGATTCCATACGTATAGAAGGGTGTAAGGAACCCTTACAGAATGAAGGACATATGAATGTCAGATGCAACAAATCAACTCAACTACAGTAACGATCTATTTTTTAAGTACACCCTTTCCCGTGAGGATGAAGGCTCTGTGTACGCCCGCAACACCATCATTGAGCGTGTTACCGGAATCAGGGTAAAGGAAAGCACCGTGCTCAATCCCAATCTGGATCCGGGCATCATTGGAAAGAAGCGCATCATTCTGGATGTTCATGTGAAGGATGAACAAAATCGCCATTTCAATATCGAGATGCAGACGACCTACAAGGGATTAGCAGAAATGATGCGCTTTGAATTTTACGGTGCCAGAGCATTGAACAATCAGCTCAACAGTGGTAAGAAGTACAGGGATTTAAAGCCGGTATATCAGATTATTTTCATTGACGAATATGCATGGAACAACAGAAATCTGATTAATCAGTATCAGATGCGCAATGAGCAGGGAGAGAATGAAAGCTACTATCCGCTCATCCTTCGTACCTATATTCATATGCCGGCAATCAATGACATCGTAAAGGAGAAGGAAATGCAGAGGCTGAATGACTTTGAACAGTTGGTGTATCTGTTTGAAAATAATGAAAAAAATGATATACTGAAGTCAAAGGAAAGGCTGGTGAAGGTATTCATGGATAAGTACGAGGAAATGCAGAAGGATGATGAGCTGTGGTCAACCGCAATGGCGATTCAGATGGGAGAGGCACGTTACCGCTATGGCTTGGAAGACAGCTATGAAGAGGGGATGAAAGAAGGAATCATGAAAGGGAAAGAAGAAGGTAAAATTGAAGGAGAGAAAGTTGGTATACACAAAGGTAGAATAGAAGGAAAGATATCACTGCTGCTCCAGCTGCTGGATAGTAAATACCATGAGGATTGCTCAGTCTGGCTATTTTCTTTGAACAATGAACAGATAGAGAATGTATCCAGCTTGATACTGACATGTAATACATTGCAGGAGCTAAAGGATCAGGTTATGATTAGCCAATAATCATACATAAATACGTAGAGAAACTGTTCTATAGGCTTACACTTATAAAACAGTTTTTCATCTGCTTGTTTCCCCAAATTCATAATAATATTGGAAATGATTGCAGCGAATGTACCTAAGCAGGGCTTTTGCTTGTTTATGAAATAGATACGAATGCTGTTGCATAATGCAAATGTGCAAAGGAAACATTTTATCTAAAAAGCAGGCAGAAAACGCCCACCTCAGTGGTCGATGAACAGGTGGGGATGAATGCGTTTTGATGAATGCACAAGCATTCATTAGAAGCCGCTTGCTCTATAGCTGGCGGTAGTTCACAGGGCGATAATAACCCTTTTTCTGTTTGATAAAGTTTTTCATATGGACTAAACGTTCTATTCTGTTGGGCATTCCCTGTCTTCCTAGGAATTGCTATCACTATCTTTTCTATTTCTAATTATATATGTGATTACAATCCTTGACTCTGACAGTGTGTCATAGTGTATACTTGTCATATACAGCAGCAGGATGCCTTATTGGAAACAATAACGGCAATCAGCTTTGTGATTTAAAAAGGAGAACTGTCATGAAGGAATGTGAAGAATGCTACAGCATCAATAACCGCTCAACACCTATATTGAATCCCAGAGATTGTCTGGAAAATCATCTGCAATACATATGTGGAACCTGTGGCAGATGCATCTGTGTGAATAGGACGGAGAAAAGTGGTCTGCAAAGATGGAATTTCCCTTTCAAAACACTGGAAACCGCCAAGCTGTATCTGCGTAGTGCTGATATTTGTGCAGAAACAAATTGCGGAATCTATGAAATCAAAAATAAAAAAGGACGACATTCCTATAAGATTTTTAATAGCACCTCCATTGCAGCCGCTTATACTAACAACCATAAGGTATGTCTCAATGAGAAACCTCTATATCAAAGAGAGAGATTTAAACGATATCCAAACGCTGAAATAAGACGTTTAACTTCACATGAAGTTGACATATATCTAAAGGAACAGAATGAGACAAAATAAAAACCGGCAATCCGGTTTTTATTTATGACGATATTATTTCATCAATTGTTTTCTTTTACGCTGAATAGCAACAATTCCCATCGAAACGAATCCAAGCAGTGCAAATGCTGTAAAGAGACCTGCATTTGTTGTATCTCCGGTATTCGGTGATTTCTTATCACTGGATGGTTTTTCAGGTGTTGACGGTTTTTCTGTAGCTGCTACTTTTTCATAAACAGGTTTTACAAGCAAATCCTTGGTTACCTTCGTAAAATCAGTATCCCATTTCACAAAACGATAGCCTTCAACTTCCGGTGCTTTTGGTGCTGTTGCCGCTTTGTTAGCTTCAACCTTTTCAGTTCTCAGCACTGCGCCATTCATATCGACAAAGACAACATTATAAATCGTCTTTTCTGGTGTTGGTGTTGGTGTCGGTTCTGGTGTTGGCTCCGGTTTTGGTTCCGGGGTAGTTCCATTATCTTCAACTTTTTTATCCTCATATACGACAGCATAAGTAGAGAAACGATCTGTTCCAAAGGTTAAAATATTCTTATTACGCTCTGGTACTATTTTATTAACAGCTCCATTATGAACACGAAGTATATAGAATTCTCTTCCTTCTGCTAATAGATTCTCAGGAACCACAACAGTAAATTTCATAGGGGTACTCAGATTTGTAATATTTCCTAATTCAATATCATCTGCTTTAATTAAGACACTCAGATCAAGATACATTGCTACTGTTGCTGTATTATTACTTTCAGCGGTCAATGCTTCCAGTTCCTTTTGAATTTTTTTAGCATCAGCCTGTACCTGAGCATTACCGGAATTAGCCTTCTGCACATCTGCAACAACCGTTACTGTCTTGCCTGCTTTTGCAGCTTCAATAACAGCATTGGCTGTATCTGCATCTGTGAACTCACTGGAGCCTGCAATAATCTGATCAGTTACATCTTTCAATAACTGTTCTGCTTTCTCATCATTTACACCGACCTTGATTTCATCAGTAGGTTTGGATGTATCAATGGAAGGAGTTTCTACTGCTACAGGCTTGGTAACAGTTACTTCACAGTTTGCTGTCAATCCACCTTCAGTTGTTGCAATAATGGTGACTTTTCCTGGAACTTTCGCTGTAACCTTTCCATCTTTAACAGAGGCAATCTTCTCATCACTAGAAGACCATTCTACAGTTTCTGTTTTAGATTCATCTGGTGATAAAGTAGCAACAAGGATTTCACTCGTCCCAACCTCTAAGGTTATGTTTTTCTTTGATAATTCAATGTTTGTTGCTAAAGGAATAACAGCATAACCTTTTTGACCAAGAAAAACTTTGTATCCTTCAGCAACATGACCTTTATTCAATGATGGATCAGAAGAAAATAATCCGCCTGTAATCGATACACTTCCAAATTTCTCAAAACTTCCATTCATAGGAGCTATTGAAGAATTTTCACTTTTAAAGGTTCCATCATGTATAACTAACTGTCCTTTATCCATTACATCATCTAATTTGCCATTTAATATAGCATTACCATCTGATGTGAATTCACCACCATTGATAGTAGCAATATTCCAATTCAGTAAAGCTGCTTGTACTGTATTTGAAAAAGAGCCACCATTTATCGTAAGTTCACCATAGTCATCATTTTTAATCGTATTTAATCCTCCTGAAAATGTTCCCCCGTTTATTTCCATCAGTGAAGCAGTTCCTGTTTTGTTTTCTTTACCATTTTGCCATCCATTTTCAATCATACTTGAATAACGACCATTTTGTGAAACAGAAACTGATGAATTGATTGTCATATCACCATGATTTCGTATTGTATAAAATGAGTTTCCACCAGAAGTGGTACTATTGATACCATTTTCTTTACTTCTAATAAAATTGCCGCTATTCAAAATTGCTACACCATCATTGTCCAGTGCTGCCTTAGCATGAGTTACATTGTCAACTGTACCAGCAGTTCCATCAATAGTCAAAACTCCCTTGTTGTAAATTGTGTGGCTTGTTTCATTAGTCAGCGTCTTTCCACCTAAATCCAAAGTTATTGATCTATTTTCTGGTATCACGACATCTGCACTGATATTTTCTCCTAATCGAATAGTAGAAATATTGACGTTTTTGATTGCTTCCTGTAATTGTTCTTTTGTTTTAACTGTAGCTTCTGTTGATTCTTCAGCATGTAGCGGTTGCGGTAACATACATCCGACAGCGAGTGCCATAGATGCAACAATTGTTAATAATTTTTTCATACAGTATGTATTCCTCCTTTTTCCATCTTCCAAACATTTAAAAACTAGATATTCTTGTATTCTATCCCTTCCATCTCAAAACGTATACGTTTGAATACAACTATAGTATAGCGCTTAAAATGTCACTTTGCAACCATTCTTTTTAAAGGATATTTGTATGACACACATATGATTTTCTGCAAAGCTCATATGATACAGAAGAGATTATCCGATTTCTGTACAACAGAAAACAACATAAAAAGCTGCTTTGACAATCTCTATTTCAATAAAGCTTTACTTGACAGTAATAATCCTATACAAAAAAGCAATAGTTGCATGAAAACCATTGCTTTTCAAGGCTTATTTATTCTGTAGCAAAAACTGCTGTTCATCCATATTCATAATACGACATGCATTCTGATAATAGACTTTTCGCAAAATTTCATCCGATAGACCGATTCCATAGATTCGCCATCTCCCCTGTCCCGGAAGCTCGCCATTTGGCTGATATGGAAAATATTCATCCATGGTTTCCAGAAACCGGTAATAAATAGAATGCTGTCCCAGATCCAGCGGACAGCAATCCGTTCCGAATACAATGCGTTCTGAATACGTTTCAAAGAATGCTTTACTGGAATAGGGCACTCTCCCCAGCTCTGCTACACGCGCCGCCATATCCACATACATATTATCGTATCGATCCAGACGCAGTGCAACATGCTTCAGATTTTCCGCATAGCTGCCGAAATGTGCAATTATAAAGGTTGTTTGCGGGTGGTTCTCCACCATACGATCCTGCATATCCATAAGTTCTTCAAAGCACAACTGCCCCGGTTTGCCAAACTGCCAGTCAGGATGACAGTTCAATTCCTCAAAGCGTTCATTATGACGATCAGCAGGCTTAAAAAACGCTACTGGATCCGCAATATGAATTAAAATTGGCATGTGCAGTTCCGCTGCTGTTTGATACACAACATCCAGACGCGAATCATCTGTTCGAATATACCTGCCGTACGTATCCCTGTATTCCAGTGAAATGACCTTCCACATCTTGATACCGCGTGCTCCCTTCCGATAAGCTTCCATCAAATGATTACGCACCCATTGCTTGAAATCCGGATCATCAATTCTGGATACATCGATCCATACAAATGTAGTTATATAATTCTCAAAACCCTCCGTCTTACGAATCATGGCATCAAGCTCATTTCCCCAGACACCATCAAGATTCACGATATGTGCAACGCCAGCATCCTGCAAAGCTTCGACATAATCCGCAGTATTATACAGTGCCGCATAACCGGGGCCGGGAACCAGATTACCCATATGTGTATGCATATCGAATACCGGAAATTTCGGTTTGCATATCGGATGCTGTGGTGTTATACATTCTGCATACGGGTCAAACTGTGATAAATAGAGATCGTTCATGAATGAATTGCCTCTTCTGTTTCCGGATCAAAGAAATTCATACGGTTCGCATCTATCGTCAGTTTCAGCATCTGATGCGGCTGCAGCTCCATACGCGCATTTACCTTGGCAACCATCGGCGTATTACCGATCGTCCCATGCAGTATATATTCATTTCCCAGCAGTTCCTTTACATCCAACTGATAGTCTATGACAGATTTTGGATAGGTCTGTGCTACGATTTCCTCCATGTAGATGTTTTCCGGACGGATTCCCATGATAATTCTTTTATTCTCATAGGTTTTCAGACTCTCCTTCGCAAGATTATTTACTTCAATTGAATGTGCATCAAAGCAGAACATACCTTCCTTATACGTTCCCTCGATGAAATTCATAGCTGGACTTCCTAAAAAGCCTGCCACAAACATATTAGCCGGATGCTCGTAAATTTCCTTCGGTGCTCCGATTTGCTGGATATACCCATCCTTCATAACAACAATGCGGCTCGCCATCGTCATAGCCTCTGTCTGATCATGAGTAACATAAATTGTCGTCGCTCCGATGCGTTCATGCAGCTTTATGATTTCAGAACGCATCTGCACGCGCAGCTTGGCATCCAGATTAGATAACGGCTCATCCATCAAAAACACCTTGGCATTGCGGACAATTGCCCTCCCCAGAGCAACTCTTTGCCGCTGTCCGCCGGATAGTGCTTTTGGCTTGCGTTTCAGATATGGTTCGATTTCCAAAATTCGCGCTGCTTCGTGAATACGCTTATCTATTTCATCCTTTGGCACCTTTTTGATTTTCATGCCGAACGCCATATTATCATAGACACTCATGTGCGGATATAGCGCATAGGATTGAAATACCATGGCGATATCACGGTCCTTACTTGGCACATCATTTTCCAGTACATTATCAATATACAGACTGCCGCTGGATATTTCCTCGAGACCGGCAATCATGCGAAGCGTCGTGGATTTGCCGCAGCCGGACGGACCTACAAAAACAATGAATTCCTTATCCTTGATTTCCAGATTGAAATCAAAAACAGCCTGTACCTTATTATCATATATCTTATTTATATTCTCTAACCTTAAATTTGCCATATCTGCTCTCCTTTATTTCATACCTGTCATCGCGATACCCTTGATGAAATGCTTCTGGAAAATCATGAAAACGACAGTAACCGGCACCATAATCAATGCAGAAGCAGCCATTGTTGCGGAAAGGTCAGCCATATGCTGCGATGCGAAGAAGGACAAAGCCAACGGCAACGTCATTTTCTTAACCTCATTCAGCATAATCAGTGGATTCAGATAATCGTTCCAGTAATTCAGGAATGTGAAGATAGCCAATGCACCAAGTGCTGGTCGTATCTGAGGAATAATGATTTTCCAGAAAATCGTGAAATCTCCTGCCCCGTCCAGCTTAGCACTTTCAATAAGCTCTCTTGGTATCTCATCACAAAACTGCTTGCATAGATATATACCGAAGGCGTTTACGAAGGAGGGTAGAATCAAAGCGCCTGCACTGTTATACAATCCCAGTGAATTGATCAAAAGGAATGAAGGAATCATAGTTGTCTGTGCGGGAACCATCATACTGGCAAGCAGGATGGCAAACAATAGCTTTTTGCGTTTGAATTGAAATTTTGAGAACACATAGCCTACCAGTGCGCTGGTGAACAGAATAATGACGGTATTTGTCACCGTAATAAATGCACTGTTTTTAAACCAGGTGAAGAACGGGGATTGTGTCAATACCTTTTCATATCCGCTGAGTGTTGGCTCCAGCGGCAAAAGATGTCTTGGATTAACTAGAATCTCCTGTGTGCTTTTGAAAGAATTAGACAGCATCCAGAAATACGGCATGATGAAGAAAATTGCAAGGATCGCAAGACCGATAAAGATACTATAGCGGACAGCCTTTTGTTTCGTCATTTTATGTTTTTTCATATCAATACTCCCATTCTACCTTATTAGCACGCTGCTGGATGAGGGAAACAACCATAATAATCATGAACAATGCCAGAGAGATTGCCGAAGCATATCCCATGTCCTTAGTTTCAAAGGCTGTCTTATAAATATAGCTGGTCAAAACCAATCCTGAATTCTGCGGGCCATTACGAACTGCCATGACAGCGAACTGCGCAAATGCCTGAAAGTGAGAAATCAGTGTCATAATGGTCACAAATGTAAAGGTTCGCTTCAGCAGAGGCAATGTGATATGACGGAATTTCTGCCAGCCGCTGGCGCCATCCAAATCAGCTGCTTCATAGAATTCACCAGGGATTCCATCGATACCTGCCGTAAAGAGGATGATGTTGTAGCCGATATCTGCCCATATAGAGAATACAATGATGGACCACATGAGCACATCAGGGTTTCCAAGCCAATTCACCTCTGCTAAACCAAGGGTACGCAATGCCATATTGGCCAGTCCGTTTGTGGTAGGTAAAATACTCTTTGCCCAAACTACACTGGAAGCGACCAAGGGGGCAACACATGGCAGGAAGAAAATCATACGGAAGAGACTTCGGGTCTTGTTAGATTTAAACATACTGATCAGCTGTGCGATTCCCAAGGATATCACGATATTCAGTGCAACGGTAATCACAACGAAGAACAATGTGTTTTTCGTTGCTTTCCAGAATACTGGATCCTGTACAAGACGGACAAAGTTATCTAAACCTACGAAATGGTTATCGGATCGTAAAGGATTATAATCGAAGAATGATATCGCAAGACCTCCGATAATGGGACCAATCATAAAAATCATAAGATGGAGAAAGATTGGAATCAGGACGATGAGAACGAATTTTTTGTTTTTCAATGGGTTCACCTTCTTTTAGATTAGGGAAGAGCGATGTCCTCTTCCCTATACTGGCATTATTTTTTTATAATACCGTTTAATTCCTTCTCCATAGTAATTAGTGCCTGATCAACATTTTTAATATCACCGCGTACCAGCTTTTGGAAGGTTGCATTCACCTTTTCCTTAAACTGATCTGTATTGAAATGACCAATGAATTGCGACTTGTCAAGAATTTTTACAAGTGGTTCGGCATATGGCATCTGTTTGATAAATTCCGGATTGGATGCGACAGATTTTTTCGGAGGAATTTGAGAGCATGCGATATTATGTTTCATCAGCACATCATCCTGGAAGAAATATTCAAGAAATTTGAATGCTGCTTCCTGTTGCTTGCTGTTTCCATTAACCGCCATAGACCATCCAGTTTCTGCAGCAAATGCCGGCTTATCACCAAACCATGGCATAGATACATAATCAAAATCTTTTCCATATTCCAGGCCGAAGGAGGTGATGCCCTCCGCAATTGTCCACGGACCGCGCGGAACCATAACAACATTTCCTGCATACAGCTGCTGATATCCTTCCATATCACCGCCTCCATCAAGACCTTCCATTGTTGTGACACCATCGACCTTCACCATATCATACAACTCCTGCAGTGCTGCCTTTGCCTGTGATGTCTGCAGATTGAAGCTACCGTCCTCGTTTTGATAGGTGCCTCCAGTGGACAGAATCATGGACAGGAACATATATGGTACAGAATCCCAATTCACAAAATCAAAGCCCTTGATTGTAATGGTGTCCCCATCCTTTTTCGTAGCTTTTTTCGCTGTTTCTCTTAATTCCTTCCAGGTGGTAGGAGTCTTTAAATTATGTTCACTCATCAATTTCTTATTGACAAGCATAGCACCATTTTCAATATTGAATTCCATTGGCAGACCATACAGCTTGCCTTCATATTCCAAAGCGCCAATCGTAGATGGGTACACATCGTCATGAATGGTCTTTGACAGATTTTCCGGTATCTCAGCAAGCGCTCCGGTACTGGCGAAATCCAGACCCCAGCCGCCCCATAGCTCGTAAATATCCGCTCCGCCTTCCTTGGAAATCAAGGATGTTTGGACCTTGGATTCAAATTGATCATATGGGAAGAATTCGATATTGATATGAATATCCGGATTCTTTTCCTCAAATTCTCTGGCAATTTTCTGATAAGAAGCTGCCCATGGTTCATTCTGGTGTCCCCAGAAGGTCAATTCCACCTTATCCCCATCAGATCCCCCGGAAGATGAACTACAGCCGAACATCGTTGCACTTAACAGCGCTGATAATCCACAGCAAACTAATTTTTTCATCGATTTTCTCCTCGCTTTGCTTTAATGTTTTGATTTACTCCCGTCTTAATCCTTTAAATCCAGTGTTTTGAAATATGTCAGATAGTCTTTGTTTTTATGCAGCATTTCCTGTACCATATCGTGAATTTCCTGCATACTCAGTACACTTGCCGTCAATGGATCAAAGAGTATCGCCTCAAAGATCAGCTGTGGATCGCCGTTTAGCGCTCCTTGTACAGCAAGCTCCTCGATGCGAGCAGAATGATCCACCATCAGAGCCAGATGATCCGGAAGCGTAATCTGCTGAATGGAATGAATCCCCTTGCTGGTCGCAACAACCGGAACCTCCACACAGGCATTCTCCATAACGTTTCGAATATAGCCTTTGTTTCGCAAATTGCCGTTGAAGAAATACGGTGTGTGATCTCCGAAGATGGCATTGAAGATATTGGATGCATATTCATCTCCCCGTTTCAAATCAATGTCTCCTTGATTCACCCAATCACGGTACTCCTGTTCCCAGGTATCCTCACGTTCCAGATATTCATCCAGAATATAGGCATATGCTCCCGGATTCCAGCCGGTTCCATGCGTACAGTAGGTTTCAATCAGATCCTTGCGTTTGCGGAACCAAGGATTATATTCGGAATTGTGCCCACTGGATTCGGTTGGAAAATACCTCAGATGCCGGTACATCTCGATTCGAACCATTTCCTCATTGGCAACCTCTTCTCGCTGAATAGCATTCTGAATCAGCGGATAGGCATCTTTCCCCTTCCATTCGTAATTTAGATAGAAGGCCTGATGATTGATACCGGCACAGGTATAGGAAATCTCCTTTGGATCGGCTCCAATCCAGTTTGCCAGCATTTCTGCTGTTCCCTGTACACTGTGGCACAAGCCAGTGACATTAACTTCTGTCTGCGTTTGCAGATAGCTGACCAGCATTGCCATAGGGTTTGTATAATTCAATACAATGGCATTCGGACAAAGCACCTCCACATCACGAATGATATCCAGTAGAACCGGTGCCGTACGCAAAAACCGAAAGATGCCAGATGGCCCGCGTGTATCTCCGACACAGATATCAACTCCATATTTCTTTGGAATTTCGATATCATGCCGCCAGACTTCAACACCTCCCTGCAAAATAGTGATCAATACACCGTCAGCATCCTTTAAAGCCTCTTTGCGATCAGTTGTCGCATGAACGACTGCAGGATACTTTCCTGCCTCCACAATGCGCATAACACCATCCTTGGCATATTTCAGACGTGTTTCGTTGATATCCATCAGCATGATTTCACAGTCTCTGAAAGCATCAAATGTCAGGATATCCCTTACCAGTCCTCTGGTAAAGTCAAGAGAACCGGCTCCAATAAATGCAAATTTCCTTTTCATAAACAGTTTCCTTTCTTTGTTTACTAAACATTTGTTTATTGTTTAGTTGATTACAACCACAGTATACCGCAACACTTTCTGTTTGTAAAGGCTTACAGACAATATTTTTACTAAATTATTTGCTTTTTCCCTAATTTTGTTCTATAATGTTTAGTAAACAGAGAGGAGATGGTTATATGTCAACACTTCGCGATGTCGCTAAGTTGGCTGGTGTATCCCTTGCCACTGCATCCCGTATCCTATCCAACGATGAATCCTTCAAAGCGACAGAGGCTACACGAAAAAAAATTGAAGATGCAGTCCGTGAACTGAACTACACCTTCAAAAGCAAAGCCAAGACCAGTAAATACAATATCGGCTGTATCATGGCAGTTACTTCAGAGAAATACGGTGATCCCTTTTTCAATTCTATTTTAGCATCCGCGGAGGAGGAAAGCACGAAATATGGGATGGCAATTTCTTCCATAAAAAATTACAATGAATTAAAAGATCCCGCTATTTTATCGGAAATGTGCAGACAGAATCTGGATGGACTGCTTTTAATGGAGGATTTGCCAAAGGATACCTTCGCGGCTTTAACAGCATCCATCCCTTACATCGTAGGAATCGATCCATACTGCTACGACTATAACAACGTCGGATTTGATCATATTGAGGCAACCTTCCAGGTGATGGATCATTTTCTAGCCTGCGGATGTCGCAGAATCGCCTATATCGGTGGCGGAGCGCCAAATACCTGCTTTTTAGATAGCAAGCGGATGATCGCATATCGTGAATCTCTGCGCAAAGCAGGAATTCCCTATGATCCCTCAATCGTAATTGATTGCGATTGGGATATTGAAAAATGTGTGCAGGAAACCGAACAGCTGATGCTGCAGGAGAATCGCCCAGACGCTATTTTCGCGGGAAGCGATACACTCGCATCCGTCATCCTTGGAAAGCTGTATGAAATGGATATTCGCTGTCCAAGAGATATTTCCATCATCGGTTTCAACAATCTTTCCACCACTGCACATATGATTCCACCGTTATCCACGGTGGATGTACCAACACATGAAATCGGAAAACGTTCGGTTCAGCGGCTGTATCAGCTGATACACGAGCATGATGAGACGATACTCAATATTCTGTTACCAACAAAATTCATCGAACGAAACTCTACAGCACGAAAGGATATGAAAGAATGAACTATTATCTGGGAGTAGACGGGGGAGGAACCAGGACAAAATTCATCATCTGTGATGCATTTGGCAGAGTACAGGCGCAAAGCATACAGCCTACCTGTCATTATCTGCAATGCGGATTGGATGGTGTCACCAAAGTCATGCAGGACGGCCTGTATGACTGCCTGAATAGCAGTGCGATAAAGGTAGAGCAAATCGCCGCTGCGTTTATCGCCTGTGCAGGATATCGGGATATAGAAAAGGACAGTCCCGCCATCGAAAGGGCTGTCAAAAAAGCTTATCCGCAAATACCGCACATGCTAGGCAACGATATGGAAAACGCACTGGCAGGATCCCTGGCTGGAGCTGCAGGAATCAATGTAATCGCAGGCACCGGTTCCATAGGACTTGGAAAAAATGAACAGGGGCAGATGTGCAGAAGCGCAGGATGGCACCATATCTTCGGCGGTGATGAAGGAAGTGCCTACTGGATCGCCTGTCGGCTGATTCAGCATTTCACTAAACAAAGCGATGGCAGAGAACCAAAAACTGCATTATATGAAGCTGTGAAAACACAATATCATCTACAGGAGGACAGTGATATCCTAACCACTTGTGTTGTGAATTGGAACTTTGACAGAACCAGAGTTGCCGCGATGTCGCAGACAGTGTTTACACTTGCAAAGCAAAATGATCCTGTCGCAATGAAAATTTTTCAGGAAGCCGCAAAAGAGCTTGCTGATATTTATCTAGCGATTTACCGGCAGCTGCCCTTCACTTCCAAGAATATCCCTGTTTCCTATAGCGGAGGCGTATTCAAAAGCGGTAGCTATATTCTGGAGCCGTTAAAGGAATATTTGTCCATCGAACCAACATTAACGCTCACTGCGCCAATCCTTTCTCCCGATGCAGGCAGTATCATACTTGCAATGCAGTACGACAACCGCTTGATAGATGAGAAAATCATTCAAAATTTACGCACCTTATAGCTGATTTTCATCCATTTCTTCGTATAAAGAAACACACTTTGGAAGCCTTATGCTTCAATACATGTGTACAAGCTGCGCTGTTCACATACAGAAAAGCTGATACCTCCCCTGTTAAAGTACGGTATCAGCGTTTTTTTCAGTTTATAATAGGAGATATTCATGTGGCACTTATTGGAAATAGACGTATACATGAGCCACCATTTATAAAAAACGCATTATCCTAAGAAAATGTGCAGTCTGCATATATGCTCAAATAAGCTGTTTTTGTTGTTGAAGAGACGATTTTCCCTGCCTTCCTCTACATAAAATATTTCCTTTGCCAGACCCTGTGTATATGAAATGCATCATCCATTAACATCAAATCCGCATCATAGCCAGGCTCTATTGATCCTTTTTTCCAGCCATACAGCCTTGCGGGATTATATGCCGCCATACGCACCGCACTTTCCACACTGCAACCGGTATATCTGCACATATTGCGCAGGGCAGTATTCATTGCCAGCGTGCTTCCTGCAATTCGCCCGGTTTCCTTTACCGTAGCTTTTCCATCCTGAATGACAATATTCTTGCCGCTAAACGGATATTCTCCATCCGCTACCGCCTTATATGGATTGGCGTCACTGATGAGTATGATGCGATCATCCCCTAAAGCACGATAGGTGGCATGAACGACATCCGGATGTACATGAAATCCGTCCACAATCAGCTCGCACATCAGATCGGAAAGCAGTGCACCTGTCACCACACCGGGATTACGGTGCTCATGCTGACTCATCGCATTATACAGATGGGTAATCCCCTTTGCTCCGTTTCTCTGAGCCTGCATCACCTGCTGTGCATCTGCCATGCTGTGTCCGATATTCATGACAATGCCCTGCCTTGTCCCCTCCTTGATCAGTCTTTGCGCATCAGGCAGCTCCGGTGCTATCGTCATTGAGGAAACATGGGAAGAAACACGCAGAAACTGTCGAAATTCTTCAATATTCGGCAAACGCAGAAATTCTTCCTTCATGACAGCCTTCTGCTTCGGATTCAGAAACGGTCCCTCCAGATGAATACCGAGTAAGGAATCCGTTACCTGCGAATCCAGCAGCTGCAGCCGCTCCATCGTCATTGCATGATTCTCCACAACCAGACTGGCCAGAAAACCGGTGACCCCTTCCGCATGCTCCAAAGCGATGATTTCCTCTATTGCTTGGGCAGTACACGTATTAAAATCAAAGCCGCCGATTCCATGCGTATGTGTATCCAGCAGTCCCGGTGCCAGATACAATCCCTCTGCATCAATAACCTGCTCGGCATGAGGAAGCTCACATTCCGAAGCGATATCCAAAATCGTGCCATCTTCGATCAGAACGGCTTCCTCCTTCACACACCGCTGTGCATGCATAAGCACCCGTGCATTTATTATCATTGTCTTCATTTATGTTTTTCCTTCTTTCATAAAGAACACGGGAACCTGCCATGCAGATCCCCGTCTCTGTTTATTCTTCCTCTTCTTTCTTATGCTGTGCAATAATACCGTCCGCAATATTGGATGGTACCGGCTCGTAGCGGTCAAAGCTTTGTGTATATACTCCGCGTCCCTGTGTCATCGCACGCAGCTCGATCGGATATTTCTGTACCTCAGCCAGCGGTACCTGTGCTGTGATTTCCTGATAGCCGTCAACCATATCCATGCCCATGATTGCTCCACGGCGCTTATTGAAATCGCCGATGATCGTACCGGTGAATTCATCCGGTACCTTAACGGTAATATTCACGATCGGCTCCAGCAGGATCGGCTTCGCTTCCGGAATACCTGCCTTATAGGAAAGACGGGCAGCCAGCTTAAACGCCATCTCACTGGAATCGACATCATGATATTTTCCATCCAGCAGAGTTGCCTTGATATTGACTACCTTGTAGCCTGCCAGCAGACCATGCTGCATACATTCCCGAAGACCTGTTTCCACCGCCGGGAAATACTGACGCGGAACGGCGCCTCCGAATACCTTTTCCTCAAATACCATTTCCTCTTCATCCGGATTCGGTGCAAATTCCACGAAAACGTGCCCAAACTGTCCATGACCGCCGGACTGCTTCTTATGCCGGCCTTCACCGACTGCCGTTTTCCGAATTGTCTCATGATACGGTACCTTCGGTGTTTCCAGGCGCACCTCCACTTTATATTTGTTCTTCAGCTTATTCAGTACAACATCAATATGCTGATCACCGATTCCATACAGAATCGTCTGCTTGGTTTCCTTGTTGTTTTCCAGACGCAGGGTAGGATCCTCCTCCACCATGCGTGCAAGCGCACTGCTCATTTTATCCTCATCATTCTTGGAATTCGGGAATACCGCCATACCAAGCATCGGCTCCGAGAATTGAATCGGTTCTACCAGATAGTGCTTTCCCTTTTCACACAAGGTATCATTGGTCTGTGTAGCCTGCAGCTTGACAACGGCTCCAATATCACCTGTAAACAGCTTTCCAACTGCCGTCTGGTGTTTCCCCTTGACGATAAAGATGGTTGAAATCTTCTCCACCTGATCCTTGGTTGCATTATATACGACAGAGTCACTGCTCATCACTCCGGCCAACACCTTGATATAGGAAATACGTCCGACAAACGGATCGACAACCGTCTTGAATACCTGTGCACACAGCGTTTCCTTCTCATTTGTTTCCAGCATAACCGGTTCCTTGGTTTCGGCATCACTGACCATGATACTTCCTGCTTCTCCATATGTCGGGAAGTATTTCACAATCAGATCCATCAGACGCTCTGTACCGACACTATGCGTAGCACTTCCGCTGAACACCGGTCGAATTTCTCCATTCCGCACACCCAGACGTACTCCTCTTGTCAGCTCCGCCTCGCTGAATTCCTCACCGCTGAAATATTTTTCCATCAGCTCATCATCACTCATGGCAATCGCTTCCGCAATCTGATTCTTATATTCGGCAACGATATCCGTCATATCCTCCGGTACCGGCTGTGCCTTGTTCGGATCAGCCAGCGATCCTTCAAAATACCATGCCTTGTCACGCAGAATATTCACGGAGCCGATGGTCTTTCCATTTTCCATAATCGGTACTTCAAACGGAATAACGCTCTTACCGAAGGTTTCCCGCAGAACGGAATATGCCTGATCAAAGGATGCATTATCCTCATCCAGCTTATTCACAAAGAAGATTGTCGGAATGGAGCGCTTCTGTGCTGCCTCCCATGCCTTGATCGTCCCGGGCTGTACAGCATCCTTGGCATCCACGACAATCAGGGCACTGTCTCCAACCGCGATTCCCGCTTCCGCACCGCGAATAAAATCCGCATACCCCGGTGTATCGATAAAGTTGATTTTGCAATCCTTCCACTCGATCGGCACCAGCGAAGCATACACGGAGATACCGCGTCGTATTTCCTCCGGATCATAATCAATCAGTGAGCTTCCCTCACTCGTAACACCAAAGCGATCACTCGCCTTTGTAAAATACAGCATACTTTCCATAACTGCGGTTTTACCGACACCGCTGTGTCCGAGTACGACTACATTTCGTACCTCATGGCTCAGATAGTCTCTCATACAGGCTACCTCCTACTTCAGTATCGGCTTCAGCTGAGCCAGACAGTCTTCGCGTACATAGTGAATTGCCTTGTGACCTTCCTTATCAATCAGGTCCTTATCCGCACCGTTTGCCAGCAGATCCTCCACAAGTCCCACATATCCGCCATATGCCGCACGCATCAATGCCGTACAGCCATTGTTATCACAGAGATTCACATCCGCATTTCGTTCAATCAGCATACGGATAACATCCTTTTTAAATGCAACGCAGGCTTCCATTAACGCACTTCTGCCCACCTCATCCTGCGCATTGATCTCAGCACCGGCATCCAGCAGCACCTCAACGCAGCGATCATGTCCAAGAAAAGCAGCACGCATCAGCGCAGTTCTGCCGCGATCATCCGACGTATTCACATCCGCACCTGCTTCGATCAGCTTCTTGCAGATGGTTTTATTTCCTTTTTTCGCTGCCCCCATAATGGCGGTCTTTCCTTTATTATCTTCCAGATTTACCTCTGCACCATTATCCAGCAGCACGCGTACGATATCCTTGTAATCACGCTTGGCAGCACGCATCAGACCCGTTCTTCCATCACCGTTCTGATAGTTGATGTCAGCACCCTTCTTGATTTCCGCACATACCGTTGCAAAATCACCGTTTGCACATGCATCCCAGAATGCTTTGTTGAATTTCTGATCCATTTTAATTCCTCCTTTAGTTTATACTGAATCATCTGAATAAAAAAACGGACGCAAAGCAATCGCACTTTACATCCATTCTAAGGCCGCGAAGAAACTACGTACATCTTCATCAGGTACGTCAGGGAATGCACTGTCTGTATCAGGTTTTTTCATGATTCTGTTTGCTGTCACAAAACACACGCCCCTTTCTTGCATCACTTCTAGTATAGTTATATTGTATCTTATTTTATGATTTTTGCAAGCGATTTCATGTATATTTTGCCGTTTTTTTCGTTTCGTGAAAAATGAAAATGTTTCATGGAATTTTCGCCTCCCGCTTCCTGAAACCAAAGCCCATTGACAGCGAGGGCACACAGTTGTAAAATATGTAAATCACATATAATAAGGAAAGGAAGTCATGCATATGGATATTTCACTGTATGAACAGCAGGTAGAGGAATTGAACCGCAAGCTGACATTTCAGCGTTCCCGTTATCTGAAGGAAGAATACGAGCACTATCGCATTACCGACATGCAGTATTCCGTGCTCTCCTATATACAGCAGCACCCCTGCACCACAATCGGTTCTGTCGCAAAGGCACTGCACACCGATGCAGGCAATATGTCGGCTCTCTGCAAAAAGCTGGAGCACAGCGGCTATCTGATCCGCAAAAAAAAGGGAACAGGATGAACGTATTGTGGAGCTTTGCACAAGTCAAAGCGGAGCACTTTGCGTACAGACGATATCGCGTAAGATCCAACAGCACTATGAGGAGCAGTGGAAGCAGCACAATTATAAGGATAAGGAAATCATCGTGAAGGGACTGGAGAAGCTGAACCAGTTTCTGGATGCGATTATGCGAAAGGAGAACATGCGATGACAAAAAAAGGAATTCTGTTTGACATGGATGGAACGCTCATCAACACCTATGAGAATATCAACTTCAGGCAGGCACTGAGCGAATTGAAAACGGTACAGAAAACACTGATTCTGAAAATACTGAAATCCCGCGTTCGCAGCTTTGCGGAAATGGAGACCCGCATTTTGCAGGAGGTGGAAGACCCTGCGGAAGGAAAGGAGCTTGTACGCCGGGTGAGTGATTTTCTGCTGGAGCATTACGACAACGCCCCGTTGAAAAAGGATGCACTCATGTTTCTGCAGTATGTAAAGCAAAAGAATTATAAAATCTGTCTATGCACCAACAATGCGACAGAAATCGTATCCCATATATTGCGGGAAAAGCACATGGAAGCCTATTTTGATTATGTGATAACCTCCCAGCAGGTTACCCGCTCCAAGCCGGACCCCCAGATGTATCTGGAGGCATTGCACAACATTGATCTAACCGCAGAGGAATGCATTGTGTTTGAAGATACCGAAAACGGCGTTATGGCAGCGCGCAATGCCGGAATTGATGTGATCGTAGTGAATGACAAGGAAAAGCGCAAGTACAGTGATGCCCTTATGACGATTCGCGATTTCGGCGATTACCGTCTGTATCAGGAGTTTTAAGAGGATCGTATGGAGCTTATCTTATATTTCTTCCTGTACAGCTTTTTCGGCTGGCTCTGCGAATGTATCTACTGCAGCATCCCCGCGCATACATTTATCAACCGCGGATTTCTCGCCGGTCCCTACTGTCCCATCTATGGCTGCGGAGCACTGGCGGTGCTTCACATTCTCGATCCTTTCGGTTTCAGCATTCCCCTCATGTTTGTTATGGGCATCGTCGTAACAAGCGCCCTGGAGTACGTTACGAGCTGGGGCATGGAGGTTCTCTTTCATACCAAATGGTGGGATTACTCAAGCTATCCATTCAACATTCACGGCCGTGTCTGCCTGAAAAACTCCCTGCTGTTCGGCTGTATGGTGCTGGTTGTCTATTATCTCATCCATCCGGCAATCCAGGAATTTGTGCATCTGTTTTCCCCCGGGATGCAGACTATGCTTTGTACAGCCGCTCTTTTCGGGTTTGGCTATGACCTGTATAACACAGCACTTGCACTGCTGCGCAAGAACAAGGATTTTCAGGAAATCGAGGAAAGCATTCGCGAGCTGCGGCAGGAATTTGCAAATGCCAGCATTACTTTGCTTCAGGAGAATCTAAGCGATGCGGTAGCACGGGTTCTGGATTCCACCAATGCGGATGAGATTCTTCTGGAGCGTATCGAAAGGCTGCGGCAGCGCATTACATCCCTTCACACCAAACGCAAACGCACCCATATCCGATTACAGAAGGCATTCCCGACAAGAATAGAAGCTATCTCACGGATCAATGCAGAGCGGCTGTTTTCCATCATCAATGAACGCAGAAAAAAAGAGGACGGGAAGTAAATGGGTCCTTACTTGATCGCCGGTAAATTTAAAGCATAAGAATTCAACACGATCGTATTGATCGATAGAAGCTGTATTCACTCTGTTAGCACACACAAAAAAGTAAAAAAGAACCGTAAGCTGTATCTGTATCCTGAGTATATGACAGGAATCCGCACACTTCTCGGTTCTTTTTTTCTATACTGTATCTATACTCTCTGTATAGCATCAAAAATAGGTTTTCCAAACCCGGACATGCCCTGCCGGACAAGCACAAGGCAGCTTGTGCAAACATCATCCGCCACCGCTGTTCTTTCATACATCAGCTGTTCAGCATTGCAATCCGTCTATAAAGCATCTGACAACAAACATTTCCGCGGATTACGAAGCAACCGCAAAGGAGGAAGTATTATGAATACGGAAAAACAAAGAGCCTTTATCATCCATTTTGTTTACAGCTGCCTCATACTTGCACTGCTGTATCTGTTTCTACGCTATGTGATGTATACGATCATGCCCTTTCTGATTGGTTTTCTGATTGCCTTCATGCTGCGTCCGCTCATCAAAAGGCTGACAGCGCTGAGCGGCGGTCATGAAAAGCTTTGGTCATCAATTGTGATTCTGGTCTTTTATGCGACCATCGGTGCCTTTGTGACACTGCTATTTATGAAGGGCTTTGCATTCCTGAAGGATTTTGTGGAAGACATACCAAGACTGTATCAGCAAAATCTGGAGCCGTTTCTCAACGATACGCTGGGAAATGTGGAAAGTGTATGGAAGGAGGTGGATATCACAGGTGCGCAGGCCATCCAGTCCTTTCTGGACGGCCTGCAGGCTTCTTTATACAGTATCATATCCTCCCTGTCCAAGCATCTGGTATCCCTGTTCACCGGCTTTGCGTCCTCCCTTCCCAATCTGCTTATCGCCTTCTTCTTCGCCATCATATCCTCCTTTTTCTTTAATGCCGATTATCCGCGCATCATAGCCTTTTTTATTCGGCAGCTTCCGGAGAAGGGAGCACAGATCGTCTTTACCTCCCGGCACTATTTCACCGATACGATTGCACGCTTCGCCGTCGCCTATGGCAAAATCATGCTGCTTACCTTTTTCGAGCTGACCATCGGACTGCATATACTGGGGATTGAAAACGCACTCGTCATTGCCTTTCTGATTGCTATTTTTGATGTACTGCCTGTGCTTGGAACCGGTGGCATCATGCTTCCCTGGATTCTAATCAGTTTTTTGAACAATCAGGTGAAAACAGGTGTGGGTCTGCTCATTCTGTATCTTGTCATCACCGTGATACGCAATATCATTGAACCGAAAATCGTTGGAAAACAGATCGGTCTGCATCCTCTGCTGATGCTTATGTGCATGTACCTGGGGGCAAGGCTGTTCGGCTTTCTTGGTATCTTCATACTTCCGATTCTCATATTGATTGTACAGAATTTAAACGATACCGGCATCATCCATATTTATAATTCGTAACTGTACTACGTATATTCATGTATACGTAAAAGGCGTCATCCCTGGAACATCCTGCGATGTTCTTTTTTATTGCTTTTTCGGCTGTCTCTAATGAAATCATAAATACCAGCAGGTGTGTAAATGCGGGAACCGGATGCTACGTTCCGCACTATAGCTTGCTTCCACTTTATTGTATTTTTATCGGATACAAGTAGGATACATGCATTTGCTACCTTATATACGGAAGAAAAAAACAAGGAGGGTCGTGATATTTACACGAAAAAGAGCAAGCACGTATGCAGACGTTTCCTTTGGAAATTATCTGGTAAACAAAAGAGGATAGCGCTACACAAAAGGATTGCTGTCAAGCTGCTTGTGATTATCGCTTCTCTGTATGCATACTTTCGTAGGTAAGCAATTGCGGTATACAGCTATATGCCCCTGTCTGCTTCTGCAGGCAGAAAAAAGAGCCTGCTCAGCTATTGCCACTGACCAGACTCACCTGCACGTATATGATTTTAAATGTCATCAGAAGAAAGACTACTCTTTCCTCTGCTGCATGTATGGCGAACAGTCTCTACATATGCATAAGGTTTACAAGTATGCAACTGCCTCTTCCAATCAGCTGCATGGCATTGCCCGCCTACAGTGACTGTGCATGCTCCTATTCAACAACTGCCGGATTTGTCTTTGTTTACAGCTTTTCAAACAATGCCGCAGGTGCACCGCATAACGGACATACATAGTCCTGTGGAAGCGGATCTCCTTCATAGATGTAACCGCAGATTGTACATCTCCAGCCGCTTTTCTCACTCTTTTCCTGATAGCTCGGTGCATTCTTCGGGGTAGCTCCGTTTTTCACCTGATGATAGTAAGCATAGGTCATAACCTCTTCCTCACTGAGCACCTCTGCCTCTTCCACTTCCCCAACAAACATGACATGCGTACCCAAATCAAGTGTTTTTACAACCTTGAGACTGTAGCGTGCCGCCATGTGCTCACTGGGATAGGGAACCCCGTGTGTATCTCTTCGGTAAGTGCACTGCGCGAATTTGTCATTGTCCCTGCTGGAACAAAAGCCGAAATTTTTAATGATATCCATACCGCAGTTCTGCGTTAGCACGACTGCACTGAAGCGTCCTGATTTTTCAATCAGCTGCTCCGTATAATTGTCCTTGTTCAGGGTTACCGCAAGCTGTGCAGGAGATGAGGTTACCTGATGCAGGGTATTTGCAACGCAGCCTGCATCCTTTCCCTCTGAAGTAGTTGAAATGATGTATAAGCCGTAGCTCAATTTAAAAAATGCTGTTTGATCCATATTGCTTCCTCCTTTAATATTAAGAACCGTTCTTATTTATACATATAGTATGCGCCTTTTTCAGACATTTGTAAAGAGAATTGCCCAGTCTTCATTTAAGCTTTTTTAAGAAGTTCTCCGTATGCGCAAACAGGGTTTCATGTCATAATACATATGAGCAGGATTCGACTAATTTATACAAATTTCTATAAATTTTTCAAACTTTCTTCCTGTAATATGCGTCTAATAACTGAAACAGCAAGATAGGAGACACGGTACATGAAACAGCGACTGCATCCGGACGATCTGGAATTCTATTTAAAATCGAATGAAAAACGCCTGTATCGTCTGGCATATTCTTATATGCATAGCGATGCGGATGCCAAGGATATGCTGCAGAATGCAATCCTAAAGGCATTTACCGGTCTGACCAGATTGAAAAACATGGAGTATATGGATACCTGGTTCTACAGAATTCTCATCAATACCTGTCTGGATCAAATCCGTAAGCAGCGTCGGGAATCGGTATATCCGCTGGAGGAAGACATCATGCTGCAGGAGCATACCGACATGCTGCTCAGTGAGGAGCTTCATCAGCTGCTGTTTGCATTGGATCCGAAAACCAGAACCATTCTCATCCTCCGCTTTTTCGAAGACCGCAAGCTGGATGAAATTTCGGATATCCTGTCAATGCCTTTAAGTACCGTAAAGACACGGCTTTATAAAGGATTGAAGGACATGCGTATACAGATGGAGGAACAGGATGTATGAAAAAGGTAGATAAGCTACGACAGGAATATGAGGAAATACAGACACCGCAGGATTTGGACAGCTTTATGGATACCTGCATCGATCAGGCACAGAAAAAGCAGAGCCGCTTTACCTTTTACAGGCTATGGAAGCCTGCGCTCAGTGCTGCCCTTATAGGTTATCTGATTGTGCTGAACACCGTACCGGCGTTTGCCCAAAGCGTATTCGCGATTCCTCTGCTGGGCGATGTCTCCCGTATTCTGTGCGTGCGGGAATATCAGAAAACCAGTGATGTGGATTCCTTAAGCGTCAAGGTTCCGGAGGTGAAAAACACGGGAAATCCAGAGATGGAGGAGCGTGTGAATAAACAGATTGAGGAGCGCATCAATAAAACCACCGAGCAGCTGTATAAGGACAGTGCACAGGTTCGGGAAATGATGAAAAAGGAAAAGGTGGAATCGCTGACCGCAAAAACAGAGGTCACAATCGATTATAAAATCACCTGTAATCAAAAGAACCTGTTATCCTTCCAGATTATGACAAACTATCAGCTGAATACCTCCATGCAGGAATATCAGACCTTCAATCTGGATTTATCCAGTGGAAGAGACATCACACTGCAGGATTTGTTTGGCAAGGATTATGAGGATACTATTAACACCAGTGTCCGCAGACAAATCAAAGAGCGTACAGAGCAGAATGAAAATGCAAGCTATTTTGACGGAGCGATGGGATTTCAGGGAATCCGTAAAAATCAGCCATACTATATTGACAGCAAGGGAAACGTTGTCATCATCTTTGAAAAATATTCCATTGCCCCCGGGTATATGGGAACACAGGAATTTAAAATACCTTGCAGTGAGCTTCACAAGTATACAGGAGGAAAGTAATGATGAAACAGGAATACAAACGGAACAGACATGTCAACCCAAAGCGGCTTATGCTGCTGATACTGATACCGGTTCTGCTGCTGGCAGGCGGCTTCGGGATTTATAAAATCATGGCTGAGGATGCGTATGCGGCCTACAACACCTATGACGAAAGCAATAAGAAGGAAGGTACGATGGAGCATTTCACCGAGGAGAAGGAGGATACCTATTATCTTTCCTTCTATTATCCGAAGTTTGAAGATAAACAGCTCAATGAAATCGTACAAACCTATCGCAGTACAAGTATACAGACAAAGCGCAAGCATGAAGGCATGCAGTATATCGCGATTGATTATGCCAGTGAAAAGCTGTTTGATCAGTATGTGAATCTAACCTTTATACAGAAGATTTATGATGCTGATGAAAAACAGGTGGATGAAGTCAGAAATCACTATACCTATGATACCAAACAGAGAAAGCTAATCACCGTGCAGGATGCCCTGCGTCGGGATTATGTGCAGGTGGTAAAAAAGCTGGCAGAGACAGCAGGCATAAAAACCCCCAGCATCACTTCCCTGCAGGTGCAGGTTGAAAAAGACGGGCTTATGCTCTATACCGGCAAGGAAACAAAAGGGATGGCCTTTCCCTATAAGGAATATAAGAAATACATCCGCCTTGCGAACCGAAACATTCCTTCACTATATCAAAAAGACGCGATCATTCCGACAGAGCAGAAGGTGGATCCCAACAAGAAAATGATTGCCTTCACCTTTGACGACGGTCCGCATTGGCAAAATACACAAATCATCATGAAGGAATTTGAAAAATACAACGGACGTGCCACCTTCTTTATGCTGGGACAGAATGTGAAGGACGACACGACCGGTGTGGATCACACGGATATCGTTCGCGATATGTATAAACGCGGCTTTGAGGTGGGAAATCATTCCTGGGACCACTCCATGCGGATCGCCGCAAGCAAAAGTGATGCGATGAGCAAAGCTGAAGTAAGTGATGAAATCTATAACACGCAGGACGCCATATTTGCGGCATGCGGTGCGGATGCGACGATGTTTCGTCCACCCTATGGTGCATTGAATAACAATGTACGTGCCGTATCCACTCTGGATTTCGCACTCTGGGATTTGGATACTCTGGATTGGAGCAATAAAAACGCAGATATCATCACCCAGAATATCATGCAGAATGTGCATGACGGCTCCGTTATCCTACTGCATGATATCCACGATTTTTCCAGAGATGCCATCCTGCAGGTGCTGCCGAAGCTGGAGGCAAAGGGCTATCAGTTCGTTTCCCTTTCCACTCTTCGCAAATATAAAAACGAAGAGCTGGTAAATGAAAATATCGTCATCCCTGCCTCCATGAAGTAACATCATATCAATTCGCTATTTTCAATTCAGTGTATTGCCATACCGCTGCAGGTATGGCTTTTTTGTACAGCCTGTAATGCAATCCAATGTATGAAAGACCGTTTGTAATGCCTATGCAATTGGAATCCATATGACAGCAATACGCAACCTTCCATATGAAATACACAGTGGTATTCATTGCTACAGGATCCATTTCGCCAACAGACCTCATTATTTCCCATATCTTACAGAGTTATGAAATTTATGATTTTTCAACCACTACAAGGTAATTTATGTAAAAGGATGCTATAATATTACCGGATAGCTATTTTGGAGGGATTATGAATACGAGAAGAAAAAAAATAAGGAAGGATCGACTGGCAATTTTACTGGTACTCTGTGCCGTGGTGATAACCACAATCGGCTTCGGAATATGGAAAATCAGCGGCATGCTGTTTCATGATCCGTACGAAACATACAAAGCCTATGAAACAAAAGGAAAAGATTACGGAGATATACAGCAGGTCAGTAAGGAATATGAGAACGAGGCGTTTGTATCCTTTACCTATCCTGCATATGAAGAAAAGGAATTAAACAGCCTTGTCAAGGCATACGAGAAAAAGACTGTGCCAGCGGCCGGTAAGACAAAGAAGCAGATTACAAGCATTGATTATGACAGCTCACTGCTTTTTGACCGCTATGTGAATCTGGCATTCCACAGACACACATACAATGTTGATGGTGTGCAAACGCATACAGAGACCACATGGATGCTGTATGATAAAAAGCAGAAGAAGCAGCTGGTGCTGGAGGATGTATTGCGCCGTGAGTATCCTGCTTTGGTGAAAAGGCTGGCCGGGGAACAGGGCTGGAAAAAGGATATAAAGCGTGATACTAGTGCCCTTTCCATGACAAAGACAAGCCTGCGTATCCATCTGGATGAAAAGCATACCGTTTCCATTCCATATAAGGAATATAGGAAATACATAAGACTGAAGGATTCCCATATACCGTCATTGTACCAGAAGGATACAGCGGTTGCCAGGGCACAGCCAAAGGTTGACCCTAAAAAGAAGATGATCGCCTTTACCTTTGATGACGGGCCAAGTGCCTATACCTCGGAGGTCATGGATATATTTGAACAATACGACGGACGCGCCACCTTCTTCATGCTTGGACAAAACGTGGAGGCAAACCGTGATACAGTAAAGGAAATGTATAACCGCGGCTTTGAGCTGGGGAATCATTCCTGGGATCATTCCATGGATCTTGCGGCTTCCAAAAAAGGATACATGTCTGTTTCACAGGTCACGGAAAACATTTATAAGGTTCAGGATGCAATCTATGCCATCTGCGGTGCAGAGCCGCAATATTTCCGTCCGCCATATGGTGCGGTAAACAACAATATGCTGAAGGGCAATCATCTTGGCTATGCGTTCTGGGATATCGACACAAGAGACTGGTCCAGCAAGAATGCCGCCAGCATCACTGCTGCAGCATTGAACGGGGCAAAGAACGGCAATATCGTTATTTTGTTTCATGATATATATGAGCCAAGCGTGGAAAGTCTGAAATCCATCCTGCCGGAATTAAAGAAGCAGGGCTATCAGTTTGTCACCTATTCCACTTTAATGAAATATGAAAAGGACTACCTGTTGAAGCTGGATGCCGGCTACGGCGTATCGGAAGCATACGCAAACGGTCATTAGATCTGCGCATTATTCGCAGGTCTTTTTTCTTCATTTGTGCTATACTGAAGAAAAAGGAAAAGGAGGAAAAGCATATGCTTACTGAAATATGGACAAGGCAGAGTATACGCCGCTATGAAGATCGGACAGTAGAAAAGGAAAAGCTGGAGGAGCTACTTCGCGCCGCCATGCATGCGCCTACGGCAAGGAATACACAAAGCTGGCGATTTATGGTGATTCGCAATCGGAAAGCTCTGGATGAGATGACAACCCTGCAGCCTTATACAGGAATGATGAAAACAGCGCCCTGCGCCATTCTTGTGATGGGTGATCAAAAAGCTACCGATTTGGATGAATATCTGTACTGTGACTGCAGTGCCGCAATCCAAAACATCCTGATAGAAGCACGGCATCAGGGACTGTCAACCTGCTGGTGTGCCGTGGGACCGCGAAAGGAGCGCATAAATAACTTTCGCAATTATTATAAGTTGAAGGAGGATTTACTCCCGGTTGCGGTCATTGCTGTGGGCTACGGTTGTGAAGATAAAGAAATTGCGGATCGCTTTGACCCAGATAAGATTTCATACTTCGACTGATGGATGAAGGATACTTCGTTTCTCGTAAATGAAAATACGCAAAGGTATCGCTGTTATAGGAAACCTTTGCGTTTTCAATTTTAAAAATCACAATGCTGCAACAGGCCTGAAAATGTCTGTTCATTACCAGATCCATTTGCTTCAGCTACCATGCCTGCTGTTTTCAGTATCACCGCTGATGTAAGGGAAGTATTTCTGCCTGTCATAGCATGTAATCTCCAGTTCAATACCTTCACTGTCCTTCAGAAAAAATGCATAATAGTCCTCACAGTATTCCGGATAAAATCTTGGCGCATGAACAATCTGCATCTTCATCTGCAGGACCTGCTCGTATAAGCGATCCACTGTTTGCGTATCATCTACCATAAATGCCACATGATGCAAAGCTCCAGGCTTCCTGCGGCTGAGCTTTTCCTTTTCAAAACAGCTCCGCGGACTGACAATACCGATGGAGAACGCCGCATGATGGTATTCTATTATTTCATATGCATTTGCTTCCTTACGGTCATATTCCTTATAACGCAGATCAAAGCCAAGCAGTGGCAGAAATTGATCATAAAAGCGTTCTGCACGTTTTAAATCACGAACGGTGACATGCAGATGATCAAGTAAAGGAGTCATATCAATCACCGCTATATTGCTTCAACCATGCTTCATCGGCAGGAAAACAGCGATGAACTCCGTTTTCATATGCCGCGACCATGAGGGTTACCTCACCATCCTGTGCCACAACATAAGGAAATTCCTTTAAATTTGTCACAGCAGCACAGTTCCCCTTTGTATCCATGGCAATCATGGATATGGCATCACAGTCGTTTCCAGCCTGCTTCATACGTGCCATATGGGTATCCAGCACCTGAATCAAAGCATCCTGTACGGCTATCCCTGCACGCATCAGATCAACAACCCGAACAGACAGACAGCCACGCATAATATCTTCTCCTAGACCGGTTGCCGCTGCACTGCCGGCCATTGCGTCACTGTAAAAGCCGGAGCCGATGACCGGGCTGTCCCCCACTCTGCCGGCATGCTTTAAAAACAACCCGGAGGTAGACACACCCGCAGCCATTTCATTATCCTTTGCGGCCAGCACGCAAACCGTGTCATGACCGTCATATGCCTTTAAATCCGCATCCTTCTTAGCCTGTTTCCAACGCTGCTTCGAAGCCTCGGTAAGATTATTTGCAAAAGCGAAGCCTTCCTCCTGTGCATAGCCTTCCGCTCCCTTTCCGGCAAGCAGACAATTGCAATGCTTCCCGCACAGGGATGCTGCGACCTCGATTGCGGATGCCACATTCTCCATCTCAATCACACCGCCAAAATTTAATGTTTTCCCATCCATATAGGCTGCATCCAGCTGCACATGCCCGTCGATATTGGGAAGACCGCCCTTTCCGACCGACACAAATTCCTCGCGCTGTTCCACATCCTGTATCGCTGTGCGTATGGCTTCCTTTACACTCTGCTCCCGCAAAACCGCTGCTCCCCTGCGGATACCGTCAAATGCCATCTTCCAGGTTCCTATCATCGTCTGCTTCATTGTTCATTCCTCCGTTTTCATCTGATGTATGCTCACTCTGTTTTTCCATGTTTATTATACAGGAAAAACGCGCAGGGATGAAGCATAATTCACACGCTCGCATACCGTAAGCTCTTAGATCCTTCCATAAATTATTTTGAACCTCATACTGCTGTACCTCCAAATGACCGGTATAAAAAAAGAAAGCCGGCAAATTCCCGGGTTCTTTCTTACGTTAGGGTATTTGCAAAAGGGAGACTTCAGCTTCTATTGATAAAAACAATAATATGTAAGTCTCCCTATGTTAAGTTTACCCACAATCAAGAAAGAACCAATCCCTGTAAGCAGGGACGCCTGACTTTCCATTTTCTGCACACTGGACTGGCAATGCGCTGTTTGTTTTCTATAGCAGCGGATCAACTGCATCCGTGTTGATATCACGAATCGTTTCACAGCTCTGGTTAAACTTCGCCTGATCCACTTCATTCAGATCCAGCTTTACGATTTCACGGATCCCCTGACGGTTGACAACTGCCGGTACACCGATATACAGCCCCTCTTGACCATATTCGTTATTCTGATACGCAGACACTGTCAGAATAACATTCTCATCATCCAGAATGGCATGCACCAGCCGGTTCAGCGACAGTCCGATTCCATAATAGGTGGAACGCTTGCGCTTCACGATTTCATACCCTGCCTGCTGTACATTTGTGTAGATGTCATGCAGATCGGATAAATCTCTGCCCTTTTCATCCAGCAGGTCCAGCAGATTCTTGCAGCCGACATAGGCATTGGTCCATGGCACAAAGCTGGAATCGCCATGCTCGCCCATGATATACGCGTGAATATTGCTGGTGGAAACATCCAGATATTCGCTCATCATATAGCGTAGACGGGCTGTGTCCAGAATCGTTCCGGAGCCGATGACACGCTCCGTCGGCAGTCCGCTCACCTTTTGCGCAACATAGGTCATGGCATCCACCGGATTGCTGGCAATGACCAGGATACCGTCAAAGCCGCTTGCCATAATCTGCTCGGTTACGCTTTTCATAATCACCGTGTCTCTCGCTGTAAGATCCAGACGTGTTTCCGTCGGCTTCTGCGTAACACCGGCTGTTATCACAACGACTGCCGCATCCCGACATTCCTCATAGCCACCTGCCTTGATACTCATCTTACCTCTTGCGTAGGGCAACCCATGCTGCAAATCCATCGCCTCTCCGATCGCCTTTTCCTGATCCACATCGATCAGCACCAGCTCGTCGATCCCTCCGGTATTCAAAAAGCTGTACGCCATGCTCATACCGACAAAGCCACAGCCAACCAGTACGATTTTTCTTTTCTCATTCATAAAGAAACTACCTCCAGATATTCCAATCATTCTTTACTTTACCATAAAAAAGAAGATAAGAAAACAGCAATCATTTCCTTATCTCCTGTAGAAAACTGTCTGAATCAAAGCAGCGGATCAATGATGTCCCGGTTGATTTCTTTCAAGGTCCTGCAGCTGCTGTCAAATTTAGCCTGATCAACCTCATTCAGCTTCAGGCGGATCACCTCACGGACACCCTCTCTGTTCACAACTGCAGGTACGCCGATATACAGGCCCTTCTGTTGATATTCCCCTTCCTGATAAGCGGAAACGGTCAGAATGGCATTTTCATCGTCCAGAACAGCATGCACCAGACGGTTTAAGGAAAGCCCGATACCATAGAAAGTCGCCTTCTTGCGATTGATAATTTCATATGCCGCCTGCTGCACATTAGTATAGATGTCATGCAGGTCGGACAGCGGCTTTCCTTTTTCATCCAGCAGCTCCAGCAGTGATTTGCTTCCGACATAGGCATGTGTCCACGGAACAAAGCTGGAATCGCCATGCTCTCCCATGATATAGGCATGCATGTTGGAGCTGGATACATCCAGATACTCACTCATCATATAACGAAGGCGTGCCGTATCCAGAATCGTTCCGGAGCCGATGACACGCTCTTTTGGCAGACCGCTGACCTTCTGTGCGAGGTATGTCATGCCATCCACCGGATTGCTGGCAATGATCAGTATACCATCAAAGCCGCTTGCCATGATGCTTTCCACAACACTCTTCATAATTTTTGCGTTCTTCGCTGTCAGGTCCAGACGTGTTTCCTCCGGCTTCTGGGCAGCTCCTGCTGTAATCACCACAATACTCGCATCTCTGCAATCCGCATAATCTCCTGCATAGATTTCCATTTTACCTCTGGCATACGGCAAGCCGTGCTGCAGATCCATCGCCTCTCCGACTGCCTTTTCCTTTGCGACATCAAGCAGCACCAATTCGTCAATTCCTCCGGTGCTCAGAAAACTATATGCCATGCTCATACCGACAAAGCCGGTACCAACCAGTACGATTTTTCTTTTTTCACTCATTGTGAAGCCTCCTTTGCATGGGTTTTCACTATATGTTACCCATATCTAACCAAAATATACCACGCACTTGAAAAAAGTGAAAGAAAGATGACCGAAAAGCTGTACGACAGTAACCATGACGAACAAAAACCGGTATATGAAAAGACCGTATGGAATTTCCAATGGGTTTGCAGAGAATTTCAATTAAAGGAGAAATCCATACGATAGTAGCTTATCATCAGAATCTGAATCCTTCCTTTTGCATACACCCTAAGGTAAGAATAGAACCTTTCCTCAGGCATAATCAGTAGACAATTTATATTTGAACCATACATTTGTTCGTATCGCCTTCCTTTGATTACAAAAAAAAGATCAGAAGCTGCATACAGACTGCAGGCATCCAATCCTTCTTGTGACCGCATAGATTATGCGGTCATACTTAGCGAATCATCTGTTTTATTTTCTCAACATCCTCTTCACTGCCCTCACCATCGACCTTGTAAAGACAGGGAACATTGTATTTTTCTGAGATGATATCCCCCGCCCAGCCAAAGGTTGCGGCATGGCGCTCTCTGCTTCCTCCGGCTACAACCCCCTTTAAGCCGTCAGGGTTGTTTTCCAGGAAGCTCTCCACGATGTTTGGAACGACACCATTCCCATCCGTATAAGTAAATAGAATGTAATCACCCTTCACCGTTTCTGTACCGTTTTCTATTTTCATTGCGTCAATCGCAAGCTTTTCGATCAATTTCTCTGTTTTACCCATTCTGGATGCATATACATATGTCATACTGTGACCTCCTTGTTTATCTGCATAAATATTACCATAGGCTAACAATCAAAGCAACTCTCATGCCCCGCATTGTATATGCTTGAATATGAGAGCAGGTGTATGCATCGCTTTTCAGGATTACAGCTAGTTGCTTGTGCAGACCTTTTGCATATATCATGCCTGCAATTTCAAACCGCTTTATAGCTGCTTACTTTTCTTCTCTGTCTTCCTGCAATTCATACCTGTACTTTACATTGCCTGTACAATTACGGTATCCGTATGAAACCGCAGTACGATGAAGTATGCTTTTCCATTAGAAAAAAGGATTCCATACGATTACATCCGCATCCTATGAAATCCTTTGCATGATGTATTAAAAAAACAAAGGATAGTAGAAACATGGTTTTTATAGCTGCCTACAGATCATCCACCAGCGCACTGCTCTTCGCATAAGCGGAGGAGCGTGCTTCAAAAAAATCGGTTTTGATCAGATTGGCATTCGCATACATGGATACCCATTCCATGGATTTCGGTTCATTTTCAAAGCCGTCATACAAGGAACCGAAGCCAAGAGAATTGCTGCGAAGATTTCCCAAGTAATGAATGTAATCGGATACCATTTCCATTGTCAGTCCTTCGATATGATTTCCTATCACATACTCTCCCCAGCGAATCTCCTCCTCCACACCATGGCGAAGCATGTCCTTATATTCCTCAATCAGCTCTTCCGTAAACAGCTGCGGCTCCTCTTTTTGCAGCTCCAGAATCATAGAGCGAAACAACCATAGATGCGTATTTTCATCCCGGTTGATATAGCGGATTTCCTGTACGGAGCCCGGCATTTTTCCCATGCGTCCCAGATTATAGAAAAACATAAAGCCGGAATAAAAGTAAATACCCTCCAGTATATAATTCGCCATCATCGTTTTCATCAAATGTCTGCCGTCTCTATGTGTCTGGAAATCATTATACAGATCCCCGATGAATTTGTTTCGATTCAATAAACGCTCATCGTCCTTCCACTGGTACAGAATATCCGTGCGTTCCTGCGGTGAACAGATGGAATCCAGCATATAGCTGTAGCTCTGAGAGTGAACAGCCTCCTGAAAGGCCTGTATCGTCAGACACAGATTCACCTCATTGGCGGTTATATATTCCCCTACATTTGGCAGATTCGCTGTCTGAATGGAATCCAGAAAAATCAGAAAGGACAGGGTTTTGTCATATGCCGTTTTCTCTGCCTCACGCAGCCTGCGGTAGTCCTTTACATCCTGATTCAGGTTGATTTCCTCAGGAATCCAGAAATTGTTCATCGCCTGACGATACCAGTCGGATACCCAGGTATATTTCATGTTGTTAAAATCATTCAGATTGGTCGTATTGCCATTGATCATGCGGCGCTTTCCGACCTCGCAATCCCCGTGTTCATTAAACAGAGGCTTTCTTACTAAATCACTCATACATACTCCCTTCTAGGATGCGCAGGATTCGCATTCCTCTACTTCCAATGACTTGCTGCGAACATAATAAATCGTTTTTACACCATATTCCCATGCGTGAATATACAGCATCAGAACCTGGCGCAGGGTAAATTCATTGGTAATATACAGATTGACAGACTGTGCCTGGTCAATATGACGCTGCCGGATACCGGCCGAGCGCACCACCCATTCCTGATCGATCAGATGGGCATTCTTATACAGCCAGAAGGTTCTCGCATCCAAATCCGGTGCAACACGGGCAATCATACTGCCCTTTTTTTCTTCCAGAAAATATTTATTCATAATCGGATCCACACCGGCCGTTGTTCCTGCGATGATGGAGGTGGAGCTTGTCGGTGCGATTGCCATCAGCCATGCATTGCGCATTCCCTGCTCACGCACCTGCCGAAACAGCCGGCTCCATGCATCGGATGTATAGCCTCGCTTTGTGAAATAGGCACCGCTTTGCCAGTCACTTCCTGCAAACATGGAATAGCTGCCCTTTTCCCTAGCCAGTGCAGTGCTTGCCTGAATCGCATAGTAATTGATTTTTTCAAAAAGGGTATCCGCAAATTGCAGATGCTCCTCGGACTCAAACCGCAGATTCTGCTTAACCAGCATATGATGATAGCCGCTGACTCCCAAACCGATTGGGCGATATTTGCGGTTTGTGATTTTCGCATAGGGAATCGGATAATAATTCAGATCGATTACATTATCCAATGCGCGTACAATAACATGAATGATATGGGAAAGCTCTTCCTCGTTGTTTACATCAATATTCCCCAGCGACAGACTTGCCAGATTGCAGACGACAAAATCTCCCGGCTTACTTTCATTAACTACCACGCTCTCTCCGTCAATTTCCACAATGCGGCTTTCTTCCAGCTTTAGCGCCTTCATATTCTGTGCGATTTCTGTACAGAGATTGCTGCAGTAAATCATACCGGCATGTGCATTTGGATTCATACGGTTCACATGATCACGGTTAAAGGTAAACGGTGTACCGGTTTCCACTGCCGATTTCAGAATCAGACGTACCAGATCCTTCAGCACCATGGTGCGCTTGGGAACACGCGGGTCCTGCACACAGTCAAAGTAGCGCTCTTCCCATTCCTCACCATAGAAATCCTCCAGGTGATAGCCCTTGATTTTATGAATTTCATGCGGACACATCAGATACCAGGTCGCATTCAAATCCTCTTTTGCCATCTTCCAGAACAGGTCCGGATAACAGACAGCAGGAAACACATCATGTGCCTTCATGCGGTCATCCCCGTTATTGGTTCTCAGATTCAAAAACTCGGGAAGATCCTTGTGCCAGGCATCCAGATAGACAGCGACTGCCCCCTGACGAACCCCCAGCTGATCGACTGCGGTCGCCGTATCATTGACAAGCTTGATCCAGCGTATCACACCCCCGGCAGCTCCCTCAAAGCCGCGGATATCACTGCCGTTTGCACGAACCTTGCCAAAATACAGTCCCATTCCACCGCCGTATTTGGAAACCTGTGCGAAATTATCCACACTCTTATAAATATTGTTTAAGGTATCCTCTACCGTATCAATGAAGCAGCTGGAAAGCTGATGATACGGCTTGCGGGCATTGGACATGGTCGGTGTTGCCATCGTTACCTGCAATTGAGAGAGAATATCATAGATCTGCTTCGCCCAGTACATGCGATTCTGTTCCGGCAGTGCCAGATGCATAGCGATACCCATGAACATTTCCTGCGGTGTTTCCAAAACCTCATGAGCATGGGAACACATCAGATACCGTTTTTTCACGAGCTCCAGACCGCTGTAGGTAAACAGGTAATCGCGCTCATCCTTCAGATATGCGCCCAGCTCATCAATCTCCGCATCACTGTATGCCTTCCGTATATAATCACCGTAATATCCCTGTTCTTCCAGATATTTCAGTTTTTTACTGAATACGGGAAGCTCCAGCTTTTGCATGCGGGCACTGATTTCCTCATGCAGTGCATAGGAAAGAAAGCGGGAAGCGATATATTCCCATTTGGGTGCCTCTTTACTGATTAACTCAACACTTGCCTTCATCAGCATATGCAGCCGCTCATCACTTTCCATATCCTCTTTCAAAAAGGAATGAAATTTCATGAGCAGATGACGCAGATCATAGCCCTCATCCGGATAACGCTGCTGAATATCCGCCAGTATGCTGTAAAGGTCTTCCTTTTGCAGTGCATGGACAAGGTCCTGTACCACCTTCCTGGATTCCGTTCGCTTCTGACGATACAAAATATAGTTTTTTGCTTCTTTATAAAACTGATGCTGCATCAGTTCTTCTTCTACAAGATCCTGAACGACCTCTACACTCAGCATCGGCCTGTCTGCCGCTGCTGCTTTTGTTATGTCCTCAATAATTTCCTTAAGTACCGACTCTTCGATGAGCGTCCCGGTACTGCTGAATGCTTTTCTGATTGCCTGTGCAATCTTCTCTCCTTCAAATTCCTGAAGTTGTCCATCTCTTTTCTGTATCTTCATATACATACCACCTATCTTGTATTAGTATAGGTGGATTGTGACAGTTCACGCAACTTAAATGCCTAAGAAAAAACTGCCAGTTCCTGACAGTATTCCTGAATATAGCAGCTCATATTCCGTTTGCTTCATAAAACATCAATTCTTTATTAAAAAATTCATCACCAGTGCTATCATGATTTCCTTTTCTTCCGGCTTAGATTCAGCAACCATCAGTGTGATGGCAACCAGTGCACTATCACTGATAATTTTTTCACCATTATGAAGCAAGGCATTATTCTTATTTAAAAATTCCAGAAACAATGCTGCTGCTATTCGTTTGCATCCATCAGCGAACGGATGGTCCTTAATAAGAAAGTATAAAAGGTTTGCCGCCTTTTCTTCAAGTGTTGGATAAACCTCCTGGCTGAATACATCCTGATATACAGCCGCCAATATACCGGCAACTTTTCCAGGCTCTTTTTCCACTCCGAACACATCCGAATCAAAGCTCATTTTGTCAATGAATTCTCTGCTTTCTTCATAAGTCAACTGATAAACACATTTGGTTCCATCCGGTTTTTTCAAGCTCTGGTGATCATAACTGTCAAGCAATTCCAAGGCTGCAGTGTATTCTTCAACCACCTGAAGAACCGAGTCTGCATCAATACCGGCGATTCCGGCAATAATGCCGGATTGCAGTCGTATTGTTTTATTTAAATATTGCAGCCTTTTCTCATTAACTGCATAGCCTTGAACCATGTAATCTTTTAGGATTCCATTTGCCCATTTTCTAAATTCAATACCGCGTTGTGATTTGACTCTATATCCTACTGATATGATGACATCAAGATTATAGTTGTCCACTTGATACGTTTTTCCGTCAGCGGCAGTTGTCGCATATTTTGCGACAACTGCTTCTTTGTCCAACTCTTTCTCTTTAAATATGTTATTGATATGTCTACCAATCGTTTTGATATCCCTGTCAAACAACATGGAAATCTGCATTCTGTTTAGCCAAACCGTGTTTTCTTCGGGACATACTGATACATCCAACTGTAATTCTCCATCTTTGAATACCACTACATTTAAATCACGATTCTTAAAGTTCTCTACCATTTTTTCACCTGATGCTATCTTGTCAGCATCTACCTTTCTATAATATTCTTTTCATCTGGAACAGCGACAGCAGACAGCAATCTGATTTCGTGTACTGCCTTATAATTTTCTTGAAACAGCATGGCATTATTTTTCTTTTTATATTTTGGACACAAGGCAGTGGGTAGTCGCTTTCATATTCAGAAAGAACCTCCTTGATAAGCAGAGAACAAAATTTATCCCTTTCCTATCATGTATCAACTTGATTATTTTTACAGCGTGATATGAAGTGAAATGTACAAAACCTTAAACTATGAAGCTCACATATTTTCCAATTATACTTATATTACAGATCAGCCTGCGAATAAACTCATGTCAAGGTTATAGTGTGTCAAGGCTCTTTGAATATTTCTTTATCCTACTTTACGAACTACCGGGTAATTCTCGGTAGTTTCTAATTTTATAAATTTTAACACGGTCCTCTTTTTACTTTAAAATGAATCGTATAGCTTATATCCTCTCTTAAGATGTATTTTGTAATTGTAATTCATTCTACTCAACAAATAGCCCTCTGCATGTCCTTCAGCGGTGATATAACGTTCCATACGCAATATGAAAAAGAGATTTCAGAAATGACGGTATTCGGCATTCAAGAAATCTCTCTATCTATCACTTTTACATAAAATAAGAAGAGATACACAATTGCTGCTTTCCTATTTTTTCATCAACTGGTTGATTTTCATCTCATACGGAGTTCCCTTAAGATCCTTTGACGCCGCCTGCAGATGTTCCTTCTTTTTCTTTTCATCCTTCAAATAGCTGTACTGCAGCGCCAGCATATAATGGAACATACCCTTCTGCGCTTCCTGCAGCTCTTCATTCTTCAGCTGTTTCTCCATATCATCGATATAGCTGGTCTTTTCTTCCAGCAGAATATCATAGATGACCTGACACTCCTGAGTAATGCTCTCATCCGCAATCTTTTTCATACGCTCCAGCAATGTTTTACATTTCTTTTTGCTATCCTCGTCCAGATAGTAATAAAATGCTTTTATGACAACATCCAGCTCCTGCTTTTTATTCATCCGCATGCTCAGAATCAATTCAAAGCACTCTTCGATTTTTTTCTTATCCGCTTTCATGATATAGCCGTTTAAACGCATATATTCACGGTTGAACGGAGGATAGAAATACTTGCAGGGAAGAGAATCCAGAAGCTTGAAATACGCATTGAAATCACCCTGCTGCATATGCTTTAACAGCTTCTTCAAAATACTCTGCTTCCATACCTGCGTGCCGACAATCAGTACGATTGTAATAACGACGGCCAATATAATAATTTTATAGTCCATAGTACACCTCAGTTTTCATTAAGATTATTGTACTATATCTTGTCGCCTTTTTCACTTAAAATTTTCATTTTCTGCATAAAAATTAAAATTCCTATACAGCGATGTCTTTTTTGATTGCGGCTGAAAGCCTTGACAGCAGATACTGCATTCATGGCAGAGCATATAGTCATTCGTATGATAAAAGCATTTTGTATAAGCTCATGTAAAGTTACGAAGGCGAAGCGCATTGCTGACAACGCTCACTGAGCTGAACGCCATCGCAGCACCTGCGAATACCGGAGACAGCAGCGGTCCGCCAAACAGATGCAGCACACCGGCCGCAATCGGGATACCCAGCGTATTGTAGAAGAATGCCCAGAACAGATTCTGCTTGATATTGCGTATAACTGCCTTAGATAAACGGATTGCCGTCTCCACATCCTGAATATTATCCTTCACCAATACGATGTCAGCACTCTCCACCGCAACATCACTGCCGCTTCCGATGGCAATGCCGACCTCGCTTTGTGTCAGAGCGACTGCATCGTTGATGCCGTCCCCGACCATGGCAACGACTTTCCCCTGTGCCTGCAGCTTTTTGACCTCCTCCCCCTTTTGATCTGGAAGTACCTGTGCTATCACATGTTCGATTCCTGCGGCTTCCGCAATCGCTGCCGCTGTGATTTCATTATCGCCTGTCAGCATGACCACATCGATTTGCTGTTGACGAAGACGTCGTATGACATCTTTCGTCTGCGGCTTCAGCTGATCTGCAATGGCAATAATCCCATATATATGAGAAGACGTGCCGATCCATACGACTGTTTTTCCCTGCTGCAGCCAGGCCAGCTCCTGTGCGGCATATGCATCACAGGAAGCTCCTGCCAGCTCCAGAAAGGTGCGGCTTCCCGCATACCATGTCGTATCATCCCGAATACCGCTGAGACCGCGCCCGTTATGTGTTTCAATATGCGTTAACGCAGAACCGCTGATATTTTCTTCCCTCGCTTTTTCCAGAATAGCCGTTGCCAGCGGGTGACGGCTTCCTGCCTCCAGAGATGCCGCAATGGAAAGAAGCTTTTGCTCATCCTTGGCTGCGATATCGGTTACAACCGGCTTACCGATTGTCAGTGTTCCGGTTTTATCAAACACAATTGTATCAATACTGCTCGCTGTTTCCAGTGCCTCTCCACTCTTCATAAAGATACCGAACTGTGCCGCCTTTCCGGTTCCCACCATGATGGCGGTCGGTGTTGCCAGACCAAGCGCACACGGGCAGGCGATAACCAGCACACTGACAAAGATCGTCAGCGCAAAGGCAAAATCCTGTGTGGAAAGATACCAGAGCAGTGCTGCTACAAAGGCAATCGCCATAACCGTTGGCACGAAATACAGGGAAATCTTATCCGCAATACGTGCAATCGGCGCCTTTTTGCCCTGTGCCTCCTCGACCATACGGATGATTTTCGCAAGTGTGGTATCCTCCTCAACCGCATTGCATTCCATCACGATTCTGGCATCCAGTGCAATCGTCCCCTGGATCAATGCATCCCCCTGCTGCTTGGAAACCGGCATACTTTCCCCCGTCAGCATGCTTTCATCCACACTCGCATGTCCTTCCTTTAAGATACCGTCTACCGGAATATGCTCTCCCGGCTTTACCACAAGCAGATCACCGATCGTGATTTCCTCTGCCTGAATTTCCACCTCTTTCCCGTCTCTCAGCAATGTCGCATTGCTTGGACGCAGCTGCAGCAGTGCAGAAATCGCCCCTGTGGATTTCTTCTTCGAAATGCTTTCCAGATGCTTTCCAAACTGCACCAGCGCCACAACGACACCGGCAGATTCAAAATACAGGCTGTGAACGGCATGCAGATTGCCCTGCAGAATGGAAATCAGAGAATACAGGGAATACAGATAGGCGCTCCCTGTACCAACCGCCACCAGCGTATCCATATTGGGCGCCTTGTGGAATAATGCTGTAAACCCTCTGGTAAAGAAATGACGTCCCAGAAGGAGAATCACTGTCGCAAGAAGAAATTGGATGAGCGCAAAATGAAAGGGATGTGTGTCATAATGAATGATATCCGGCAGCGGCAGCCGGATATTGCCCAGCATATGCGACATACCGATATACAAAAGGATAAAGGCCAGAGCCAGGGTGGTATAAATTTTTATGGATGTAGAATCCTTTTTCACAGCTTCTTCCTTTCGCTCCACATGAAGCGTGCCGTGATACCCGGTATTCTGAATAATTGCCAGAATCTCCGACAGCTTGATTTTATGCGGGTCTGCTTCCACTGTTGCCGTATTTGTGACAAGGTTGATGCTGACAGCGGATATTCCTTCCGCTTTATTCAATGCATGCTCCAGCGCTGCGCTGCAGGACGAACAGGTCATTCCATCCACATCGATGCGATATGTCTTCTTCGCTTCCTCCAGCAGCGTGAAGCCGGCCTTTTTCACTGCCGCTGCCCACGCCTCGAAATTCTTTTTCGTAAATGTAATGCGCACGGTATTCATTACCAGATTCACACTCGCCTGCTCAATTTCCTCAAAGCGGTTTAATACCCGCTCTACAGCTGCACTGCAGGCGGCACAATGCATGCCCTCAACACGATAGGTCTGCTGCTTGGCAGCATCGCGCTCCTTCATATGAAAGCCGCCCTTTTCCACAGCCTGCATGGCCGCTTTTTCGTCAAAGCCGTCCGTGAAGCTGACCACCGCTTCTTCCATAACCAGATTTACGGAAGCATCCTCTACCGCCGGCTGACGCTTCAATATTTTTTCTACCGAGGCTGCACATGCTGAGCAGTGCATCCCTTCTATTCTATATGTCTTGTTCATAAGATTTTCCTTCCTTCTATTTCAGCAGTGCCGCAATTACAGCTTCGATTTCGCTGACCTTTTCCTCTGCATCCCTTTCTTCAATAGCAGTCAGTACACAGCTGTGCAAATGTCCGCTCAGAATATGCTGATTTGCTTTTTTCAGCAGAGCCGTCGATGCTGAAATCTGATTTGATATATCGATACAATAGCGTCCTTCTTCCATCATGCGAATGATACCATCCAGCTGACCGCGTGCAGTCTTTATCTTCTGAAGTGCTTTTTTACGTTCATCGTTCATCCTCTCACCTCCCCCGGGGGGTTCCCTGGTACATTCCTATTATAGTAGCTGCCTTTTCTGCTGTCAACTCCTATGCCTTTATGAATTCCTTTGTTGAAGAGGATGGCGGAATACCACCTGCTTATGTCCGCATGCCGCTTTCTGAGCGTAGCAATCAAGCGTTCCTGTATTCCTATTCCAATCACGCATCCTCTTTGAGCAGGCATTTAACAAGGATCCTATCTATGCTATCCTTTCATAAAATATGCATTATGAAATCTTACAATTTCAATATATTTCTATACTTTCACATGTCCTGCACACGATTGTACGATATAATAAAGACATGTGTGGAGGTTATCGACATGATTAAGAAAAAACTGTACATCCTTATGCTGAGCCTTTTGATCACGGCATCCCTTACTCCGGTATCAGCCAGTGAAAAGACGCTGCAGGATGATGGAACATATCACATTGTCAGTGTGGAAAAGGATGGTACCTATACAATCCTTGAGGACTGTGACACCTATGCCAGGGCAAAAGTTCTCTATACACTTCGTAAACGCAGCTATGACAATCTCGCAATCACCTATGGCAGCAGCTTCCTGAGTCTGGAGCAGGGCGTTGTGGAATTTGCGACAGCCAAAGACTGCACGCTGAACATTACCTACACAAATGATGAAAATGGTGAAGAGGGCTATACCAACGGCTGTTATGGCATTGACGCGGCATTTCTGGAATACAATCCCGGAACACAAAAGGTAAAGTTTCGTTTGTCCGGTGTTACCGGATGGGCAGATGCAGCCGATGTCACCATCTATCCGATTGAGCAGGTTCCCAATGTTTCCTCATTTACGGTAAAAAACAACACTCTGCAGCATCAGCTGAAATCCTCACTCGCAACCGCTGCCTATGACAATATCCTGCAGCTGGGAAACGCTCCGCAGCAGCTAAAGGAGGGCGTTACCTACTATAGCTATGATACCCATTATTTCTATGATGATTACGCTATGATGATCGAAGATTACCGAAACAGCAGCTTTTCTCATGCGGTGAATGCCAATGCCCCCTATTATAATTATTATCAGTATCTAAATCATCGATCCACCAGTGCCTATTCACAAAAGGATGTGGACCGGTATCTGAAGGATACGCTGGCTCTGCGTCATACAATAACTGGCTTTTACGATAAGGATAACTATATCCATGATGTTTTAACGCAATCTTTGCTTTTACAGGCGGAAGCTGCATTTTTCCAGTATCAGAATCAATTCGGGGCAAATGCGCTGATGATGCTTTCACTGGCGGAGAATGAAAGTGCTCTGGGAAGAAGCTATCTCGCCTACACCCGCAACAATCTGTTCGGACATGCTGCCTATGATTCCGCTGTTGAGGAAAATGCCTCCCGCTATGCCAGCACCTCAGGCAGCGTATACTCCCATGCCCTGCATTACCTGTCCAATGCGTATATGAATCCCAGCCAGTTTCAGTTTCACGGCGGCTTCTTCGGAAACAAGGCAGGCGGTATGAATGTATCTTACGCATCCGATCCCTACTGGGGAGAAAAAGCAGCCCAGTACTTTTATGAAATGGATCACGCCATGGGGGACAGGGATCACAACCGCTATGCGCTTGGTATCGTGAAAAATACCGGTGTTTCCATATATAAAAACGCTGATAAAAAAAGTGATGGCGTATACAGCATCAAAAAAGGCTATGATGCAGCCCTGATTCTGCTGGAAAAGCTGGAGAACAGGGATGGCGTCTGGTATCGGGTACAAAGCGACCCTTCCCTTGACAAAGAGCAGAAGCAGCAGGAAGGAAGCTACAATTTCAAAAACAGCTATGGCTTCGTGAAGGCAGAAGATGTTTCCACAGTGCTCAACAGCAAGCACATACAGGATAAAGCCTATGTGGATATCACCTTTGATGCGAACGGCGGAACATTTTATCCCAATGATAAGAAAATCACCCTGCAGGTGGAAACCGGAAAGACACCGGTGATCCAGGCACCGGTTAAGGATCATGCCCTCTTTTCTTCCTGGGATATACAGCTAAAGCCCGCAGGGGAACCGTTGACCTACAAGGCAACATACAGGGATGTCAAGCAGATTGTGCTGACACAGATGCCGCTTACCACCTATGATTTAAATGAATCCCTCGATGTCAGTGATGGCAGAATCCGCGTGGATTTTGCGGATGGTACAAGTAAGGAGGTTTCCATGACCACCGATATGGTGGAGGGCTTCTCCAGCAAAAAGACAGGAACCAAAACACTGAAGGTGACCTATGCCGGCTGTACGCTGAATTATGAAATCAGGGTATCCGACGAGCTGACGAAAAAGCAGGAAAACATGCAGCAGCGAGCTGCGGCAGTCATTAAGCTGTACGACGGGAAAACGGATTTAAACGAGGAGGCTCTGCAGGAGCTGGAGCAGCTCCGCAAGGATGTCACTGCATTCCCTCTCACACCGCTCGCAAATGAGCAGATCCGTCTTATCGACCGGATACTGCAGGAGAATCTGAAGCCCCGCTACAGTGTCATCATTAAGGATGACAGCCATGATCTGCAGGTATCCGGCTTATCCATGGCACGGATACAGGAAACCGGTTTCCTCAATACCTTCCTGCCAAAAACGATTGTCCTCAAGGTAAAGGATTCCATAGATGAGGAGCAGCAGGCACTTGCAAAAAAAGTAGCCCGGGCAAACGGAACCACTGTTGAAGAAACCTTCTCTATTGAAGGAACGGATGATTTCTCCTCCCTGAAGCTGAAGCAGGAGGCTGTCTTCTCTATCAAAAAGCCGAAGGACAGCAAAAACAAACGCTATCATATATATTATGTGGATGGGCAGGATGTCTATCAGATTCCCACCGAGCAAAGTAAAAGCCGCATCCGCTTTACAACGGAAAAGCTTGGCAGCTATGTTCTGGTATCCGCAAACCAGCGCAGCATACAGGAAGCAGACGATATTGCAGAGGTGAATACGATCGCCTTGAACGGAAAGAACTATATCCTTCGCTATGTCCTGTTGCCATGTCTGCTGCTGGCACTGCTTGTATGTCTGTTCCTCACACTCTTTGTATACCGCAGACGGCATCCGAATCTGCGTCTGAAAAAGCCGTGGAAGAAGGCAGGAACGGAAAAATCGCAGTACAAAAAAGATGAAGATGATATGCTGTAGGAAAGAAAACGGAAGAAATCACACGCCTCCTTGTGATTTCTTTTTTTTTGACATACAATACTATATGAGGTGATCATACATGAAACGTAACGAAATAGATTCACAGCTGACCTGGGATCTGCGCTTTCTCTTTGAAAATCAGGAGGCCTTTGAAGCTCAGTTTGCACTGGCACAAAAGGAAATCAAATTATTGCAGGCTGCACTCTCATCCCTTGCGGATGACAGAGCCAGCTTCATCAGCTTTATGGAGCATCAGGAAACACTGGAGCGCTATCTGGATAATCTTATCAGCTATGCTAAGATGAGCAGTGATGTCGACCCTGAAAATATGCAGAACCAGGAAAATCTGGCACGCAGCTATACCCTGTATCAGCAGGTGAATCAGGCATTATCCAATCTGCCTTTACTTCTGATTCAAAACAGGGAACAAATTGAGCAATGGCTGCTGGAGGATGACTGTCGGGACTTCCGCTACCCGATGGAAGAGGTATTCCATACGATTCCACACCGGCTGAATGAAGAACAGGAGGCTTTGCTTGCACAGGCGGGCGAGCTGATCCGCAATCCGCAGAAAACCTTTGAAAGCTTCCGTTTGCAGTTCGAGCCTGTTCTGGTGGATGGAAAAGAGGAATTCCTGAATGAAGGAACCTATCAGCAGTTCCTGAAAAACCGTGACCCAAGAGTACGTAAGGAAGCCTTTGAACATTTTTTCACCGCCTATAAAACCTATCAGAATGTATTTATGAATCTGTTGAGCGGGCATGCCAGGGGACAGATATTCGAAGCCGGATTACGCAATTTCTCCAATGCTCTGGAAGCCTCCCTGTTTGAAGACGGCGTTGACCGGTCGCTGTTTGACAAGGTGCTTTTCATGGCAAATGAAAAATACATCAATGGCATTCACCGTTACTTTGCGGTTCGCAAGCAGGTCAGCGGACTTGCTGTTCAGCATGTGTACGATATTCAGATACCACTGGTGGATGCGGTGGATATCACCTATTCCATCGATGAAAGCTTCGATATTCTCAAGCATGCCCTTGCACCGCTTGGCGAAGACTATGTGCAACTGCTGGATCAGGCAAGAGAGGAGCGCTGGATCGACTTTCTGCCATGTGCAGGTAAACAGGGTGGAGCATATTCCGGGGGGACCTATGATTCCCGCCCGTATGTACTGACCAATTTCACAAACGATTATCCTTCCCTGAGCACGCTGGCGCATGAGCTGGGACATTCCATGCACTCCTGGTATTCCCGTCACCATAACCGGCCAATGCTTTCTCAGTATACGATTTTTGTTGCCGAAGTGGCATCCACTGTGAATGAGATTCTGTTGAACCGTTATTTGCTGGATCACAGCGATAGTGAGGAAGAGAAAGCATATCTTCTTTCCAATCTGCTGAATCAGCTTGTCGGCACGCTATATCGGCAGCCGATGTACGCAGAATTCGAAAAGCAGCTGTATGCCATGCTGGAAAACAAAGAAGCAGTTTCCTCACAGAAGCTGACCTCCCTGTACATGGAGCTGTCCAGGCAGTATTACGGGGATGCTGTTGAGGTGGATGATCTGCAGCGCTATCATTGTTACTACATACCGCACTTTTATTTCAATTTCTATGTATATAAATATACCTTGGGTATGTCGGTGGCATTGAGCTTTGCGAAGAAGATACTTGCCGGAGATACAACGGAGTATCTGGAGTTTCTCACCAAGGGTGGCAGCGAGTCACCGCTGGATGAGCTGATCCATGCCGGTGTTGATCCGAGAGTGGACAGTGTCTACGACGATGCCTTCACCTTTTTCGAAAAAACACTGGATGAATTCAGTGAACTGATGAAGGTAAAACGATAATCCCTTTCTAACAGGGCAACTATTGCAGGGAAGCCTTGATGTTCCCCTGCGGCTGTACCGATAGCTTAACAAATATTATCCATGTAGCTGAAAAAGAATGCAGAACCTTTGGATGGTAAGCGTCCGTAAGGATTTTGCATTCTTTTCTTTTACTGTATCGCTGTTCTATTTCTGCTTGCCTCTGCTTTGCTTTACTTTCTAAATATCGGTTCGATCTGCTGTTTAATCAAATCCATGCTGTCTTTTGCTTTAGGATCAAATCTGCACATGAGGGATACAACCAGTTGTTCTCCGGTATTCACATAAATAATGTTTCCTCCATCCCCCATTGCCGCAAATCCGTCTTTCTGCTCATCGATCCACCATAAATAGCCGTATGGCAGATTGCGTTTTTTCCAGCGGCTGTGCTCCTTTGTGCTTTCCTCAATCCAGTGCTTTGATACCAGCTGTTTTCCTTCCCATACACCGCCATTCAAATACAGCTGCCCGATATCTGCCATTTCCTTTGCCGATAACGCCAGTCCCCAGCCTGCGGATTGCAGTCCCTTTGCGTCTGCTGCCCAACCGCTGATGGAGGCTGACTGATTGAATGCCATCTGTTCTTCCTTATCTTTAAATATCAGTTCCTTTTCCACAGAAATTCGCAGCGGGACAAATAATTTCTCACGTGCAAAAGAAAGCACAGATTGCCCGGTTGTCTTTTGTAAAATACCAGTCAGGATATCCGGTCCAATCAGCGGTGTATAACGGAATTTCCCGCCCCTTCCCTTCAGCTGCTCCAGTGAAAACCGCAGCCAGTCATCACTTGTAAAATATTTTATATAGGGTGGAATTCTATATTTATATGCCGCTGTCATGGTGATGACATCCTCCAGTGTTACTTCACCCTTTGCATACTCTTTCTCCCGGGCTGCATACTCCGGAAAAAAATCCAGAACCCTTTGCGACACATCCGCAAGGTACCCTTCATCCATTGCGATTCCCAGCAATATGGATACAATACTTTTGGTCACGGAATACACATGCATTCTGCTTTCGGAAGTACATCCCTGAAAGTATGCTTCATACACGGACACACCGTTTTTTAATACATTCATCCCACAAATATTCTTGTAATTCCTGTTGATCAATGCTTCCATTTCTGTTATTTTCATCTGTTCCACGCAATTACCTCCGTAGTTTCTGCCTATATCTTACAGTTTTCCCTCAGGGGAAGGTCAAGGGGGATAATGCAGAAAGCTTCGGCGGCATAAATACAATGCTCATAGGGCTGGTATTTCGTTAGCATATCAACGAATCTCGCACGTTTTCTACTGATAAAAGCCTTATGAAGATATCCTTTTTTCGATTGTGCAGATTTCTTTTAGCTTATGCTTGCTTATCTACACAAGGCTTTAGTAGAACCATATTCTCATTCCAGATTCTCTTTTTGCATTGCTATGCTAAGGAAAAGATGTACAGTGTTTCCCCTCAACCCGTTTCACAAGACGCAGCAGCTTTTATCTGCTTATGAGCACAGAAAAGCCTGTGGTACACAGCAGTATACACACAGGCCTTCATTCATAATCTAAAGCAAAGAAATTTACATTTTTTCAGACTGTCTCAATATGAGAATTTCTCGTAGTATTCCATATCCTCAAGAACTGTGATATCCTCGATTGGGTTTTCATCCAGACGAAGCTCATACAGATTCTTCAGTCTGGTCAGCGGTGTCACATCTGTTACATAATTCGCCTTCAATGTCAGGGAGCTCAGATAGATGCATTCCTCCAGCGGAGACAAATCCATTACGCCATTGTGATCCAGCCGCAAAGAGCTTAAATTGATCAGCTTCTTCAGCGGTGAAAGATCTGTAATGACATTGTTGTATAAATCAATCGTACTCAGATTAGTTAAATCCTTTAATGGCGTCAGATCAGAAATATTGTTGTGGGAAAGCCCCAGACATTCCAGATTGATCATATCCTCAAGAGAATCAATACTGCGTATATCGTTGTTTCCGACATCCAGGGTTGTCATATGCTCACAGCCCTTTAAAACCTCGATATGCTTGATATGATTGTTGAAGACATTCAGCTCTACCAGATCCTTTGCATTCTTCAAAAAGTCGATGTCCTTCAGGAAACAGCAGCTGGCCTTGAAAAAGCGAAGCAGCTTCATTTCTTTTAAAATTTCCGTATGCTCCACACGGTTTTCACTGATATCCAGCTTCTCCATCCTGATCAGACCCTTCAGATTACGCAAATCACAAAGTCCGCTCTGCGTAGCACGAAGATCCTTTAAATTCTTCAGCTTCTTCAGGAATGAGAAATCCTTAATATGATCAAAGGAGATATCAAGGACCTCCAGATTCGGAAATTCCTCCAATATACTTAAATCACGCAAATATTCACAATTTGAAATATTCAGATTGCGCAGGGAATCCTTCATATACTGCAACGGAGATAAATCACAGAACAGATTGGTCGATACATCCAAAACCTCAATGTGCTTCAAATAGGTCAGATCGGCAATGTCATACAGCCACATCTTGTTCATATGAAGCTCCTTCAGCTCCTCCAGCATACCGAGAATGCTGAGCGGGAACGGTCCGTTTTCAATTCCGACATACAACTTCTTCAGCTTCTTGACATTTTCCAGATATACCAGATTGTCCACCTTGCTGCGTTCCAGATTCAATTCTTCCAGATTGATCATGCCGGCCAGTGCACTGATATCCATCGTATACAGGTTATTGCGTGAAATGTCCAGCCGCAGCAGCTGCCGGAATTCCCTCAGCGCCTGGATGTCACGCAGCATATTCTTGGACAGATTCAAAACTTCAATCTCCCGCAAATCACGGATCGGTGTCAGATCCTCAATGGCATTTCCGCAAAGGTCCAGATACTTCAGATTAACCGCATATTGCAGTCCTTCCAGAGAGATAATTCCACTGCTTCTGGCAGAGAGTGTCGTCAGCTCTTCCAGCTTTTTTTCTGTGATATCCGTTTCCTCGATCTGCAGGGTTCTGGCGATTGCAGCTCGCAGCATTTCATCCTGTATGATCATAAACATTCCTCCGTTTCTTTTCTTGTATGCCTATATTATACCCCAAAAGATTAAAATCTGAAACAGCTTACACAAAAAAACACGAATCATGAAAAAAGAGAAAAACAAATCCTTCCAATTCACGAAATAATGATTGACTTTCGGTTTTGAAAGTGATATTGTTTAAGAGTAATAAAAAGCAATAATTATGATTTCACAAGTCTGGAATTGTATTTATGTGTTTCAATGTACGAATATCCAGTTTTGTGATTTTTTTATACATTGGAGGGCTTCTTATTGACACACGTATAGGAGGTACTAAAATGAGTACAGGTAAAGTAAAATGGTTTAATGCAGAAAAAGGTTATGGATTCATCACTTCTGATGAAGGTAAGGACATCTTCGTTCATTACTCAAGCATCCAGAGCGACGGATTCCGTACACTGGAAGAAGGACAGGCTGTAAACTTCGACGTTGTTGAAAGCGATCGTGGACAGCAGGCTGCTAACGTAACTGTAGCGTAAGCAAAACCGTTCTTGGATCATGACCTCGTGCATGATCCTTTTTTTTGACTGTGCATATCCTGTACGGAAATGATACAATAGAAGAAAGGATGTGATGTCATGGATCGCTTAGAACTTATCCGTGAACAAACGGATGCCGTCATTCAAAAGCTTGTCAAGGAAGAGGAACGCAAATTTGCATATATCCACACGTACGGTGTTGCACAGGCTGCAGCCATGCTGGCCACTTTGCGAAAGCTGGATGTGGAGCTGTGCTGTATTGCCGCCATGCTGCATGATATAGCACTTTACGCCCAGAATTGTCCGCATCTGGGTCATGCACAGCGCAGTGCGGAATATGCGAAGCTGCTGCTGGAGAAGATGGAGGTATTCAGTGAAGAGGAAATCCGGATACTGACTCATGTTATATCGGTGCATTCCGATAAAATGAACCGGCATGACGGACCGATTTCAGAGCTGCTGAAGGATGCGGATGTTTTGCAGCATTATCTGTATAACCCGAAAATTGAGTTATCGGAAAAAGACAAGGTACGGCTGTTTTATCTGCTGGAGGATTTGAATTGTGCGCAGGTAGAAAAATAGCTGTCTATATCTGCAAGCAGATTACGCGTAAAAAGGAGTATTCACAGGGGATGTCCCTTGCATACTCCTTTTCCTTTTCTAATTTGCCCTAATTGTTCCGTTTTTAAGCTACAATTCTGTATTCAGGATAGCTGCGGCTTTCCTCATACTGCTGCTCTATAAGCTCACCTCTTTTTTTTCATTCTTTCGTCGGTAACAGATAGAGCATTTCTGCATGAGAGGAAAGGAGACAGCCATGGTATTCCCCAAAACAAGCATACTGATCCAGGTACCTTCGCGCAGCATTGTAAAATCCAGGGAAAACACAGCAACAAGCAGCAGACTGCAGGTGATGAAGACAGCATCTGCACCGCAGCGCAGAAAATTGAAGGGCTTTTTATATTTTTTTGAAATCACGACAATCAACTGTTCAAACGGCTGTTTCACAAGATCAGCAGCCATGGTAAGCGCAACACCAAAGGACACAAGGATCATCCCCACTGCCAGAAACACCCATTGCATAGGATACGATACAGGGCGAATATCCGCAAGAAACGCTATATCATAGCAGGTGAGATTGATGATAATTCCCTGAATCCAGCACACCGGTAGCTGTAAAACCTGAAGCTTATCAAAGTCCTTCCGCTGTATCAGCAGCTGCAATAAAACACATAGCAGATAAAAGCACATAAGAAGTGTGCCGCTTTTCATACCACTGATAAGTGAAATACATTGCAGAAAGGCTGTCAATGCAGTTTGTCCAAGACCGGATTTCATCATGAATGAAAGTCCCAGAGCTACCCCTGTAACACCAAGCAGCATTTCTATGAATTGCTCTAATTTCCAAGCGTTAGCCATATATGCCCGTAAGCTAATGAGGTATGAAATCGATATCCTCATCCGGACAGCTTTTCAGCATCGCATATACATGGGCACTGCTTTCCATTTCTTCAATAAGATCAAACGCATGATACACATCTTCTGCTCCTGCCACGATTCCGTGATGTTTCAACAGCAATATCTTCGGTTTTGTCTTCGTTTTATCCTTGAAATGACAAAACAGTGCATCACTTCCCGGCGGCGCATACGCAACACATGGGATATTTCCTTTTGTTTGCATAAACAGATAAGGAGTATATGCAAACAGGTTTTTGACATGAGATTCTGTATCTGTATAACAGGACAGTACGCTAGCATAGAAGCTGTGTGTGTGAATCACCGCCTTATATTCCTCGCTTTCCCGATACAATGCCAAATGCATGGGATATTCCTTGCTTGGCTTTCCATACAGAATTGTTCCCTGCATATCCACCTGTGCGAAATCTTCCTGTCGCAATCTTCCAAAGCAGCTTCCGCTCCTTGAAATATACATACGATGCTCATGGAGAAAGCTGATATTTCCTGTTGAGCCGCTAACCAGTCCTTTTTGAAACAAGGTATGCGCACTCCAGATAGCGGCATCCAGCTTTTCCTGTAATTCACTCATGTGTGTTTCCTCCAATCGCCTTGATGAAGAAATCCTCAGCACCGAAATTACCAGATTTCAGAATAAGAGTAAGGCGCTCATTCTTCAATGGAATCAGTTCAGGAACACCGGGATCAACACTTTTTCCGATATGAAATCCATCAAAGCCCAGCTGCTGTATGACAGCCCCGGAGGTTTCTCCGCCCGCAACTACGATACGTTCATATCCGAACGACAAAGCAGCACTGCTTATCTCCCCCATGATCTGTTCTATGCACTTCGATGCTTGATCGAAGGTTTCATCCTTTTTTAGCTCACGCATATCCTGTTCCACCGCATCACTGTATATCAGCACCGGCTGTGCCTGTTGGTTTGCATATGTCAGAATGTCTTGGGCGGTAAGCTCTTTATTCATCACACGGTTTGCATTTACAGGATAACAGCAGCCTTGATGCTTTCGAAAATACTCAATTTGACATCTGGTCGCAGCCGAGCAGCTTCCACATAGCAGAATCGTCCGCCCGTGCTTCCGTATCTGATTTTTTTCCGGATGCAGCAAAGCATCGTTCTCTAAGACATAGGGAAGCAGACCGGATCCCCCGGTAAGAACAGGCAGCTCCTTAAACGCTTCCGCTATCCGTATTCCATCCTGCTCTGTTTCATAATCCGGCACGATATAAAACCTCTCATATCTGCATTTCAACGCATGTATCGTTTGTTTCCATTCTCCCTCACAAAGCTCCTTCTGCCGCATAATAAAGCAGGGGTATTTGCTTTGCGGCTTCATCAGATTGGGGATATAGGAATCCCACATTGGATTCAAGGGATGATTTTTCAACGGACTATCACTTAATTTTTCACCATTGACGTACAAATTTCCATCCTTTACTATGCGCTGATTCACGGGTAAGGAGGGGCATAGAATTGTAAAGGGCTGTGCCAGATATTCCAATAAGAAATCAGCTACAACTCCGATATTCCCCTGAGGAGTGGAGTCAAAGGTTGAGCAGTATTTGAAATATATTCGTTCACATCCGTTTTCCTTTAGGAAATCAACAGCCTTTTTTACTTCCGCAACAGCTGCATGGGGAGTAACGCTCCTTGTTTTTAAAGCGATAACAGCCGCATCACATACCTGCAGCTCGTTTGGAACTGCATTGTACATGATGGTTTCAGCACCGCTTTTTTCTAAAAAGCTGGCCGCGTCCCCTGCACCTGTAAAATCGTCAGCGATAACACCGATTTTTATATTTTTCGTTTCCATATATAGCTCCTTTTTCGGTAAGAAAATGCTTTCCCGTTTACAGGAAACAGTTCCCAGTTCAGGAACGACTTCCATACTACGGGAACTGCTGTACGCTTCCTTTACCCCCAGGCCTTTCCAGCCTGATCAAATAATTCAACATAATGAGCCAATCGATCCTTATACCCTTTTTTGAAGGCAGGAATCAGCTTCCATTTATCAAAATTCGGATCCTTGATGAAGCCCTCCAGCTCCTCTTTTCCTGCAACGATCAGCTCAGTAGCCAGATTAACCTTCTGAATTCCTGATTGAACTGCTTTTCTGAGATTTTCATCCCCCGTTCCACTTCCGCCATGCAGAACAAGCGGTGTATCTCCACATGCTTCAACGAGCTGTTTTAATCGCTCGAAGTCAATATGTGGCGTCCCTGTGTAACGTCCATGTGCAGTTCCTATGGCAACTGCCAGACAATCCACACCGGTTTCCTTGATGAAATCTGCCGCTTCATTTGGAACGGTAAGATTATTGACACCGTCTACAGCATAATTGTTTCCCATACCGACATGCCCCAGCTCGGCCTCTACACTGATTCCCAGCGGTTTGCACATTTTTACGACTTCCTTCGTCTGTTCCACATTTTCTTCATAGGATAGGCTGGAACGATCAACCATGATAGATGTAAACCCGGAATTGATACCGAGCATGATATCCTCATAGGATTTTCCATGATCCAGATTGATTGCGACAGGTACTGACACCTTTTCCGCAAGGTCTCGTATCATATGTATAAACCAGGGAAGATCCGTGTGAATAAACGCATTGACATCTACAATCATGGGCGCATGGTATTCCTCAGCCACCTCCAGTACAGCCCTTACCGTATCCTCACTTTGTACATTGGGGGCAGTAACACCATAGCCTCCTTTCTTTGCATGATCGAGTATTTCTTTCATTGTAACTAACATAATAAGCACCCTTACCTTTCGTTATCCTCTGGCCTGCAGTTATCACCCTGGCCATATATAAAGACGATTTCTACGCATCCACCTTCATCATAGTGGAAAGCATGCCACTCATTCTCCGGAATATGCAGAATCATCCCCTCCTCTAATGCAATGGTTCTTTGCAAATGATGCGCATCACTCCCCCAGGATACATACCCGTTCACCGACTTTGTGATGATCACGGTTTCCTCTGCATGTGCATGCGGCTCCATGATGCCATACTCTTTTTTGTATAACGCATATCCCACTGTCATTTTATCGCTGTCAAAGCAGCTGTTTTTACCAACTGCGCGTATCAGTCCACGTCCGCAAAGTGCATCCACGGTGATGCTATTTTTATTTATATACTCCATACAGACTCCTCGCTTTCCCTACTCATATCTCCTGCAGCTGCTTAAGACCCAATGGCAGACTCGTTACTATTTTCTCTCTGCCCTGCGTGATATACTGTATCGCATTCGCCATACTTGCCTGCGCCAGTACGATCACATCATATGTATTCCAGTGCTCCTGTATCACTTCTGCGATTTTTTGATCATGCCGTTCTCTGTCAATTTCATATAGTTCAAACACATCGGGTATCAGGATACAGGTGACACTTTGCTCCTGTGACTTCCGCTTGCTTCTAATCAAATCGGATGTCGGCTCCAGCGTACTTTTCACCGTTCCCAGAACGAGGATGTTATTTCCTGAGTTCACCGCTTGATCCGCCATTGGCTCATCGATTTTATATAGCGGTATATCCAGGAGCTCTCTGGCGATATCCGCTGCTTTGCCAAGAGAAGAACAAGCCAGTAAAAGCGCGTCACTTCCATTGTTTTTCGCAATACATGTATATTGAATAAATCGCTCGATTACGGATGCACTCATTCTCCCGCTGCACTTTATATCGTTTAGTAAAGAATCATCCAACATGTTCACAATATCAAATTTATCTGGATACAGCTCCCGTATCATTGCGGGTATCGTAGTGGTTGTCGCAAGGGTGGTGTGCAAAATCGTCAATTTCTTTCGCATATAGATTTCCTCCTTTTCCCGTCATGAATACTTCATTTTGAAGTCTAAACGATATGCACCACAGCCATCATAAGGGAAAGAACAAAGATTCCGACCATGATCCAGTTGATATTTACATTTTTATCAAGCAGTTTTTTACAACCGAACGTCAGCAGGAGTGGAACAAGTCCTAAAAATAAGGTATCCAAGGAGGACTGTAATGCGACCGCTTCTCCACCAGGAATCGGAATGGAAATCGCTGTTGTAAATTTTACAGTAGATGCTGTCATTGCGCCAACCATAATCAGACCAAGTATACCGGCGCATTTTGTCAATATCTTTAGGGTACCATTCTGATACATATTCGTGATAAAGCTGGAACCGCTGATAAAGCCGACATATCCCAAAGAGAAGCGCAGTGCCATCGTACAGCCGTTATAAATCAGAAAGAAGAGAATCGGCCCAAGAATAGAACCCTGCAATGCAAAGCTGATACCAATTCCTGCCGCGATGACACGTACGACACTGAACAGCAGGGAATCTCCGATTCCTGCCAGCGGCCCCATAAGCGCTGCTTTGATTGCGACGATAGAGCTTGTATCAAAGTCATCTACTTCACTGTTTTCTTTTTCCATGGAGGCGACAAGTCCTGCCAGGAACGGATAGATAGCATTGGATACATTACAAAATTGAACATGACGGTAAAGTGCTTCTTTTTTCTTTTCCGGCTGATCTTTATAATAACGGTTCAGTGCCGGCATAATCTGCCACAAGAATCCGATTGCCATCTGTCTGGCCTGCCCGCCTACCCGTGAACAATGTGCATTTAGTGAGCGCCAGCAAATGGAGTTGATCATTTTCTTATCTTCTCTTGATAAATTATTTGTTAGTTTCATTGTAAGAAATCCTCCAGTTCCTCATTTGAATCATTTGTGTCAGCACATGCGATTGGGTGCTGTTTCATTCTATTGATTTCAAAATCACGCATGGCTGTCGCTACCACGATGACAATACCGATGACTGCAATCGCGATGATTGGCAGCTTCATATAGATAAACATAGCGAAGCCGAGCAGATAATAAATACCGATTTCCTTTGTCCAGATCATTTTCATCAACAAAGCCAGACCAACTGCTGGAAGCAGCTGTCCGCAAACGGTAAGTCCGGTCATGACAACATCCGGGATGGAATCCACAAATGCTTCAACTGCATTATAGCCAACATATACACCGAAGAATACGATAGCAGCAAAGAACAGATTTTTAACCAGCCAAACGCCAAAATTCAAGTAGATGAGAAGTCCTCTTTCATTTCCCTCAAGTGCCCATTTATCCATTAAGGTTGTGAATACAGTCAGGAAAATATTATTTACAAACATCGTTACAAATCCCATCAGAATTCCGATAGGTACAGCAATCGTCAAGGCTGCCTCCGGATCCAGTGTGGCGTTGGTTGCGAAGGCTACCGCAAATACGGTTGCCGCAGAATGATCTGCTGATATCTGTCCACCGATATTGACAGACCCCATAAATACAGCCTCCAGTGTTGCCCCGATAATCAGCCCTTGTTGCAAATCCCCAAGCAAGAGTCCTGTAACCGCCCCGATAAAGATTGGTCTGTCTGACATGCTTTGACCAAACATCCAGTTTCCGGCATAACAGATGAAATAGGACAATGCAGATAATAAAGCGACGTTTAACATATTCAATTCCCTCCTTTAATTGTTTTCCAGCAGCTTTTTCACACTGATTTTAGGATTTGTCGGTATAACCCAGTGAATGGTTTCCATATCAAGCTTGGCGATTTCTTTCAATGCTTCCAATTCCTTTGGTGTACAGCCGACATCCGCATTCAGCTGCTTCTTTTCCGATGCTGCTTCAAAGCGTCCGACATTCGCTACATTTATCGATTCCACCTTGCAATTGGTAGCGATTTTCAAAGCATCCTGAATACTATTGGTTAAGACAAACATCTTAACAGTCTCAGATTTGGGATTATTAAACACCTTGATGGCATCATCAACACTGCGAATTAAAACCTTCACGCCATTTGGAGTTGCCATTTTCAATGTCATCTGCTGTACCTCATTTTTTGCCGCCTGATCATTTGCCACTACCAGATGATTGGTAGCGAAATACTTTGACCATACGACTGCTATCTGCCCATGAATCAAACGATCATCTACTCGAATTTGAATTATCATACGTTCCTCCTTAGATGCAGCTTTTATAAATCGCTGCTAAATCATTGCTGTTTAATACGCAGGGTGAATTGACAAGCAGCCGCTGTTGCTTTTCATACACGCTGACTGCCCATGTGTCACAAATCCCCTCATCGATCCCCAATGCTTTGAAATCCGGACATGGATAGATTTCAGTTAACAACTTTTGTAGTCCTGAAACAGAAGAAATATCTGCTGGCAGATCCTTCAAAGCATTTTCAAGCTTGTATAGTGGTATATTCTTTTTTTGATAGTATTGCAGAGTCTGTGCAAATACGGCATAGACTGCTTCTCCATGGGCAAGCTGACAGTTCGCACCCAAAGGAAAGGACAGTGCATGCATGGTGGCACATCCCGCTATACTGAAAGCGACTCCTGCCATATTGGCACAGATCAGACTTTTCTGCATATCCTGAGGGAGCTTCTTTGTTTTTCGTGTCTCCTGCAGATTTTCCACAATACCTGAAATCGCGCTTCTAGCATACATATCTGTATAGGGGTTTGCCTTGGGTGAAAGCAAAGCCTCAATCGCATGTGCCAATGCATCGATGGATGTGAGTGCAAATGTCTTATACGGCAGCGAGGTCAGCAGTTCTCCAATCAGAATCGCTTTATCCGGGAACAGTGCATCCATCTGCAGACCAAGCTTACTGTGCAGGGAAGGAAATTCCACAACGGAAACATTGGTTACCTCACTTCCGGTTCCACAGGTTGTCGGCAAAGCAATCAGCTCCCGCGTTTTGCGTACTTCTCTTTTATCGCTGTACAATTCCTGTACGGATCGGCCATCACCGAATACACAAAGCTTTGAAACATCAATCACAGTACCACCGCCGATTGCGATTATTCGCTCATATGGATACGCATTTGCTACTTTTAATATGTCATCCACCCATTCCTCTTTAGGCTCCTTCGTACCGTACGCATCCATATTCAGAAGAACAGCCTTTCCCAATGCATTTGTCTCTTTGATTTTTTTCATCTGGGAATTACTCGTGATTACCAAATCAGTTTCCTGCAGCTTTAAGTTCTTCAAACAGATGTTCAGATCAGCTTCCTGATAGATTTCCCCTTTCATACGAAATAGCAGATGCAGCTTTGTCTCATGCGAAGAATTCATCCTCATCACCTTCCTTTGTCTCGCATGAGGACATCTTCACAAGCTGCAACTGACATTCCTTCAGCATGCTTTCCATCCGTTCAGCAGTTAAACTATCATCGGTCATAGCCGCTGATAAAACAATCGGCAGATTCATACCGGTAACAATCGGAATATCCTTTTCGCTTTCCATTACCATTGCACTAACCTGCTGATTCACACTTCCTCCATAGATATCCGTGAATATGATCGCTTTCCCCACTTCTGCAGAATCCACAAACCTCTGGAGCTGTTGCAGATAATCACTGGAAGTGTCTACATAAGCATCTACCGCAGCAATCATTTCTGATTGTCCCAGGAAAAACTCCAAGGTATCCTTTAATCCGGAAGCTAATCTGCCATGCGACGTTAATAAAATCCTTTTCATTTCATCACCTCTCGTCCACTTTATACATCTACATAACCACAACTTAACAACAATTTCAACATATTTTTAGTATTTTATTGTTATTTTTGTTATTTTTTATTTTCATATTTTGGATAAATTGGTATTATGAAGAATGAATTTGGTTATTTTATAGGTAAATTGTTGTTATTTTCATATCGGTTTGATATAATATACTCAGCAAATGCATAAATTTATATCATTTATAAGCTGGAGGGAAGGATTGCATATGATAAACAGCCAAAGAAAAAAAGAGATTATAGAGTATTTAAGTGATACAGATTACCGAACATTAAAGGATATAGCTGATAAATTTGCTATATCGATGAATACTGCACGAAGAGATATCAATGAATTAGCAGAGGAAAACCTGGTTAAGAAATTTTATGGCGGCGTCAGCCTGGCTAGGAAAAAGGACAGCACCTTTCAAAGCAGAATCGCCTCACATATCGAGGAAAAGCAAAGAATTGCGAAATACGCTGCAGCACTGGTGAATGATAATGACCTGCTGTACATTGATTCAGGATCCACCACTTCCTTGTTGACAGATTATCTGCACAGGGATTTTCATTTAACAATCGTTACAAACAACATCTATGTTATTACAAAGGTGATCGAGGTCGTGAACTGGGACTTGATTGTTGTAGGATCAAGATTGAAGCATTCTTCCTGTTCCCTCATAAACGTGTATGACTGGGATTATCTGAATTCTTTAAATGTAAATAAAGCTTTTCTAGCCACAACCGGATTAACCATACAGGGTGGTGCTACAAATCCGGATAATGCGGAAACAATTATTAAAACAAGCATGATGAAAAGAAGTCAGGAGAATTTTCTACTGACCGATTCATCCAAATTTGATCGAACTTCCTTAAGAACCTTCGCCAATATCGAGGACTTCGATAAAATTATCACATCCGGATCTGTACCAAAGCATTTTGTAGAATACTGCGCAGCTGGCAGCACACAGCTCATCATTGCATAAGGAGGAGCACCGTATGAACATAGGCTGCTGTATTGCCACAAAGGACATACCCCTGGCAAAGGAATTCGGATACGATTATGTTGAATTATCCGCAAAAGAAATTATGAAAATGGATACGGAGCTATGGAAACTAAAACGTAAGGAAATTTTGCATCCGGGTATTCCGGTATTGGGCCTCAGTGCTTTTGCAGATGAGCAGACGCCCTTGATTGGCCCATCCGCACAGGAGGAGGTCTGGAGTGCTTATTTGGATATATTATTGGAAAGAGCCTCACAGCTTCATATAAAAAACATCGGTATCGGCGCTCCAAAAGCCAGAATGATACCATCGGAGTATGATTATGGGCTTGCAACACGGGAAATGGAATATTTTCTATATACGGCGGCTAGGAAAGCAAGCTCCTATGATATCACGATATTGTATGAAGCGCTGCATCCGAAAGAATGTAATTTTGGTAATCATACGCAGGAGTGCTATCAAACTGTACAGCATATCCATTCACCAAATCTGAAGCTGGTATATGATGTATATCATGCGATAAACGCCGGTGAACAGTATGCAGACAGCCGTATGTGCTTTGATGAAATAAGACATGTTCATATCAATTCTTGGGATCAAGGACTGCAACGATATTTCTTATTTGAAAAGGATTTACCCTATGTAAAAGATCTCTGTGTATTTCTGCAATCCGTGGGATATGATAACACGATTTCCGTGGAAGCCTTTGATGCGGATTTCCCAGAAACAGGGGCTGCCTCGGTATCTATTATAAGGGAGGCGTTATACGAGGCAGAAATCAAACATCCATTATCCCGTACACCTTCTCTTTGATAGAGCTCACCTTTTTCTAGGTTCCTATAATTTTTTCATTCTCTGATGAGATATGAATACCGTATGCATCAATTTCTACGAAGAGTCAAGCATAGCAAGAAATGTATACTTATAAGGTGGTAAAGCGATCAGAGGATATTGTGTCTGTGCAGTGCTGTAAAACGAAGAAAGAAAAAGAATGATTTACATAGCAATACAGATATCTATGAAAAAAGGGTATTCCGCTCTATTGTCAATCGGCTGGAATACCTTTTTTTGCTCATAACTGGTAGGAAGCTGTTTTTTTTAGAATATTGCAGGGTTAACTGCGAATAGCCTGTGCGAAGGCTCTTTCTGACTTTCAAATCCTTCCTATATCTGTTGCAGTGCCTGTTCCCCATGTATCTGTGCCTTTTTCTGGCTGCGCAGCATACACCATATACTGACCACCAGTGTACTGCTTTCACATACAAGCGTTGCATACCAGATTCCTTCACCCTGAAACAGCTCCCCCATGATCCATATGGATGCCGCAATCAGCACAAAGCCGCGCAGCAGCGATATGGTAAAGGAATAGCCGCTTTTCTCCACAGCCGCAAAATAACCGCTGCATACGATATTATAGCCGATTACCAGATAGCACAGAGAATAAATGCGAAAGGCATGAACAGTATAGGTGAACAGCTCGGCTCGTGATGCATCAATGAAAATCGAAACAAGAGCCGGTGTCATAAACAGACAGATTGCCAGCGCCAGCATTGACATCGCAAACGTGGAGTACAGGGCATAGCGCAGGAATAAACGGCAGGTGTTTTCCTCCCGGCGCCCTCGGTAAAAGCTGACCAGTGGCTGCATCCCCTGTGATATTCCCGTAAAGGTCATCATGACAATATTGTAGATATACGTGATAACAGTATAGGTCACCACTCCGTTATCTCCGATATGCTTTAAAATTGCATGATTGAACAGAAAAATAATCGTACCGGCAGACAGCTCGGTGATAAAATCCGCAGTCCCGATGGGAATAATACGCTTGTAAACCGATAAGTCCATCGTTGTTTTACACCAGTGAATCGTCCCTCTTTTCCCAAGAAAATGAATGGTAAACACGGTAAATGTCAAAACCTGGGACAGACCGGTCGCAATCGCTGCTCCCCGAATCCCCATCCCCACATGCACGACCAGCACATAGTCCATGACGATATTCGTCACCGCACCAACCGTTACAGCCGCAGTTGCCAGCTTTGGGAATCCATCCGTTTTGACAAGCACCTCCATGGAATAGGATACGATAAAGAAAAACGTAAACCAGATCAGCACGCCAAGATAATCATGGACATAGGGCAATGTTACTTCACTGGCTCCCAGAAACAGGGCAAGTTCATTTTGAAATACCAGCGCCAGCAAAGTGATGATCAAGGCACAGACGGTCAGAAAAATCGTGTTCCTCGTGAATGTTTCATTTGCGCTTTTCATATTGTTTTCTCCACGGAAGATGGCTACAACTGTACTCGTTCCAACAGAGAAGAGAATGGAAAATGCAAAGATGAAATTGACATATGGCATGGAGATATTCACTGCGGAAAGTGCATGCTCGCCAACAAAACGAGCTACGTAAATACCGTCCACCATCGTATACAGATTGAAGACCAGCATGGATACCACGCTGGGAATTACAAATTTAAAAAACTGCTTTTTATGATTCATATTATAACCTCACTTGCATAGATATCATAAACCCTGGTATAATACCAGAGTCAAGAGGTAAATATGAAAACATACTATAAAATCAATGAAATTTCAAAATTATACAACATCGGACAGGATTCCCTGCGTTATTATGAAGAGCTTGGTATTCTTCATCCCATGCGGGACAAAAACAACTACCGCCAGTATACCACCAGTGATATTCATCGTCTGAATGTGATTCGCGATCTTCGTAATCTGGGGTTTTCCATGAAAAGTATTCAGGACTATCTGGAGAACCGAACCATCGCCAACAGTCTTTCCTTCATGGAGGAAGAAGAGCGCATCATCAATCAGAAGATTCAGGAGCTTTATCAGCTAAAGGTTGATATTCTGCATCGCAAGGCGTCACTAAAAGCGTGTCAGCAGCTGCCGATGGAGGCGATAGAGCTGATGCGCCTGCCTCAGCGCAAATGTGTAGCCTTAAAAACGGATGCTGTTCATGATGATGTGGAATATCAGCTGATGAAGCTATCAAAGGAATACGAAAAAATCATTTATACGATTGCAAATTTTAATACCGGCTTCTTTCTGGATGTATCTGATCGTGAACATATTCACGCTTCCTCTGTTTTCATTGCGGGGGAATCCCTGCAGGACTGGGAATTCACACTGCCTGCCGGAACCTATTTGAATCTTTATTATCAGGGTGCACGCGATAAAGCGCATGAGCATTTAAAAAGGATGCTGAAATACTGTGATGAAAACGGATATGCCATTGGACGCCATATTATGGAATTCTTCGTTATCGATACGCATGAGACCCGTGTGCAGGAGGAATATATCACGCAGCTGCAAATCGAATTGGAAAATATATAGATTATTGGTATAAAACTGTACAGGGCACACAGCTTTGTACGGCTTTTCTTATCGTCTTTTCCTTTAGCAGGTAATGTCATACAGGAAGAACTTCATCGGTGCCTGTTGTCCGGCCAGCTTCACAACCATCTCTATTTCTCCTCTTCGCTGCATTCCACGGTGCTCATAAAAGCCGTAATTACAGCTACTGTCTGTATATAGTAGATAAAAGCTTTGAATATTCTCCTGACGCATATAAGTAAGCGCAGCTGCATAGAGCTGTTTGCCGATTCCCAGACCACGCACAGCTTCATCCAGGACGAAGAATGACAATTCTCCACCATAGGTTTTCCCGCTACCGTCTAACAGCACCTGATCAACATTCCGAATCTTCCCGTAAAAGGAACAGATTTCTCTGCCTTCTCTTGTTATAAGCAGATGCACAATAGCAAGAAGGCTTTGCAGCTTCAGGGAAAACGGACAGCGGTGCTTCTGTATATGTATACCACAGGGCTTTCCGTCAACGATCGCCACGGCAGTGAAGGTCTGATTGGCTAGACAGGAGTACAAATATACATGTGCCAGTCTGGCTGCTGTTTCAGAAGAACAGAATGCATCATATTTCCAGGTTTTGCGTATCACATCCTCCAGAGCAAGTGCATCCTCCTCGTAAAATCTACGAATATCGACAGTTTTGTTCATGATGTTCACTTCTCCTTTATCCTTCATTCGATCAGGTGTAGAATCATCTTAAAGTATCCAGTAACTGTAAAGTCAAGAAGAAACATGCCGATTTTTTGTGTATTCGGACGGCTAGTATGCCACTTTAGCGCTAAGACTATTTCCAGATTCAGTTCTGAGACTTTCCACCTACTGTACACTATACACTGAATAGGAAAAGGAGGTGCCGAACGAATTTTTCGAGATACTCCTCCTTCCGATTATGATCAAGCTTTTACGGTGTTCTTGTCCTATTGTTTCTGCTGCTATGCTTCCGAGTGAAAAAGTAGTTCTTTCCTATGAATGAGGATAACTGAAACAGCTGTTTTTTTTACTATGTCGAATACTGGATATCTCATCTGATTTAGCGCTGTTTCATCGCTATACAAATCATGAAGAGATCACAAAGAAAAACAGCAGTCATGTACCGGCTGCTGTTTTCATTCATTTACGTATCATAGGGGCTCTGTTGCCCTTTATCGTATAAGAAAGCTTAGCAACTGCTTCCAGTGTTTCCTGCATACAGCTGCGTATATCCTCGCAAGCATAGCCCTGCTCTTCACATTCCGAAAGGAATTCTTCTATGACTTCCTCATAACGGTTTTTATGCTCAGTGTTGCGTTTTTTCCAGTTGATTCCGGCAAAGGCAGGTAGGATATTCCAGTTCACAGAAAGAATTCCCAGCTTCATCCATACTGCCAGAATAGGATAGCCTGGATAATGCTGCCAAACGGTCGCATTGTCATTGCTTGAAACCTCATCATCATGAAATCTGACAGTATACGTCTTTGCATAATCGCTGCTGTCAACAAGCGCCTCCTGCTCCTTCACTACAATACGGTCATCTGCCAATGCACTGTATGCCTCATATACCTTTGCTATCGGGGGTAGCTTTTCCACATCATCACCTTCTTTCTATTAGAATACCACGATATATACTGCCTATAAAGCAGTTTTCCACTTTCCCACATTGTTTTCCACATTTGGTGGAAAACTAAAAAAAGACCGATACCTGTGATGAAATACCGGTCTTGCAGCGATTTCCTTTCCATGAGGAAAGAAAGCATCTTTCTTTCCTATTCTTTATACATTCCCATACACCGCCATACCATACGATATCCGGCTGCCAGATACTGCATGATATGGAGGCTTCACCGTACAACGTATCTGAAAGAGGAGGGACGATTGCACTGAACGGCGTCTATGTGGAATGCCTGCACCCCGTAAGGGATGAAAGAACCTAAATAATTGTTTCTTCTGTTTCCTTATCGAAGAAATGAACCTTGCTAAGATCCATAGCCAGCTCAATATCCTCATGCGGTCTTGCTTCAATGCGGGCCGCTACCTTTGCCTCCAGACGCTGTTTTCCAAAGCGTCCGTGCAGGATAAACTCATGACCGAGCAGCTCACTGACCTCAACATCGAACATGAAATGTGAGGTAGGATAGGTGTCCGCAACAATGCCTTCACCATGCAGATCCTCCGGACGGATACCCATGACAACCTCTTTGCCGTCATACGGCTTCATAGCCTCGTGGAACATATCCGGCATTTCGATGCGCTGATCGTTACAGATAAACGCATTTCCCTGATAGGTTCCCTGCAGGAAGTTGGTCGCAGGTGCCCCCAGGAATCCTGCAACAAACATATTCTTCGGATTGTTGTAAATTTCCTTTGGTGTACCGATCTGCTGGATATAACCGGCCTTCATCACAACAATGCGATCCGCCATGGTCATCGCCTCTGTCTGATCATGGGTTACATAGATCGTTGTCGCATTGATGCGCTCATGCAGCTTGATGATTTCACTTCTCATCTGTACACGCAGCTTCGCATCCAGATTGGACAGTGGTTCATCCATCAGGAAAACCTTCGCATTGCGGACGATGGCACGCCCCAGCGCAACACGCTGACGCTGACCGCCGGATAATGCTTTCGGCTTACGATCCAGATAGTCTTCAATTTCCAGTATACGGGCAGCTTCCCGTACACGCTTGTCGATTTCTTCCTTCGGCGTCTTTTTCAGCTTCAGACCAAACGCCATATTATCATAAACACTCATATGCGGATACAATGCGTAGGACTGGAAGACCATGGCAATGTCACGATCCTTTGGTTCTACATCATTCATCAGCTTGTCATCGATATAAAATTCCCCGGCGGAGATATCCTCCAGTCCTGCAATCATACGCAGAGTTGTTGATTTTCCACATCCGGACGGACCTACGAATACAATGAACTCCTTATCCTTGATTTCCAGATTGAAATCAAAAACGGCCTGTACATTATTATCATAGATCTTATCTATATGTCTTAATGATAAATCTGCCATTTTACTTCCTCCTTCTTATTTGTACTTTCGATTGTATACATACAGCTCTGCGAGCAGTCCGGCCAGTCCGGCAATCTCCAATCCCAGATTTCCCAAACCAACGGTTTTCTGTCCGATGACGATCATGCCAAGGAACACAAAGAACAGAACTGCCATGATGATATTCTTCACAATATTGGTTTCCATTATTTCATCACCATCCATCGTATTTCCCCAGGCTGCAGTGTGACATGTTTGCAGTTACCTTCTCCGTCATACACACCGGTTTCCTGGATTTCATTTGTATTATTCAAAATCGCATACTGCTTTGACTGCGGATATGCGTGAACCTCACAATACAGGTTGTCCGCATACCATTTCTTGAATGCTTCCTCCTTGCATGCCGCATAATAGAGGGCACGCAGCAGGATTCTCGTATTCTGGGTGCTGTATGGAAGTCCTGCAATATATACACAGCGTCCTTTTCCATACGCATGGGCTGCCATGTTCACTTCGCCATCGTTATATGCGATGATTTCCGTATCCTCATACAGCGCATAGATATTCTTCATTCCTTCACCGAAATCCAGCGGCTCCACAACATCCTCTGTTATGAAGTGACTGTCTGCCGGTGTATGGAAATATTTGTCCGTATGCAGTGTGAAGCCAAGCTCCTTATCCACACCGAATGCATCTGCCAGCTGGAAGAAACGTCCGCCATGCTCACAGGCTGTCGGCTCTCCGATACCAACCAGACCATGTCCGCTGTATACCCATGCCCGCAGCATGCTAACCAGCATTTCATTTTTCCATATATCTCCACCGGAGAATGCCGTATTTGCATCTCCCGCATTGATGATAACATCAATATCCGCTGGAATGCCATGCTCCAGCAGCTCGTCAAAGCTGATAAAGGTAACATCCACACTGGCTCCGCTCAAGGATTCCAGCATTCCGTTATAGGAATAAATCTGTTTGCAGTACAGACCATGCGCCACCATATAGGCATGCCAGCTGCGCAGCGCTCCCCAGTGATTGAGTATGGCTACCTTCAATCCGCAGTATGGTGTCTGTTCATGGACGATATCATAAATCTGACGGAATTCCTCACATACCTTTTCGATGTATTCCACAAATTTCGGGAACTTGTAGGCAAGGCTTGGATAACCGCCATAACCGATACGGTCGATTGGCTTGCGCATGATGGCACGTCTGGCACTCAGCCAGTTGTCCACCGCTTCGATGACCGGATCATTTCCTTCATGGAAGGTATCCGGGAAGAAATACGGAAGGAATCGTCCTTCATGATATTTCACACCGGGTATATCGGAAATCAGACGAAGGGTTGCACCGCCGCCGACACTGCCGACCACGGCATCCAAACCGATGGAAGGAAAATATGCGCCATACGGCTCGGTACCGATCCAGTTATCACCGAGAAACATCATTGCTTCCTTGCCGGCTTCATGCACCAGATCCACCAGCTCTTTTGCTCGTTCGCTTACGAAGCGCTGTGTAAAATCGATATAATCACGGTATTCCTTTGTCGGAACACAGAACGTGGAGTTATAATAACCGTTTTGGACAAATACCTCCGGACGCAGGCGATAGCCCAACTCCTGTTCGAATGCCAGTATCGCTTCTGTCGATACGCTGGCACCATAGCCGCACCAGTCAACGAATTTTTCCTTCGCATGCTGATTGAAAATCAACGTGAAGTGATAGAAGAAGGTTGTGAATCGTACGATATCACAGCGCTTGTTTTCTTCCTCCTGCAGCCAGTGTTTCAAATATTCCACAACATAGTCCCTGCTGTAGGGCTTGCGTACATCAAACGGTATTTCATGAGGCTTGTCACCCCAGTCATTGGTGATGTGATTATACATCTGCGTCGGATCCCAGAGGATATAGGCCAGAAAGCTGACGGTATATTCATGGAACGGCTGTGCATGATGCACAATAACCGTATGATGCTTTTGATCCAGCTCCCAGTCATCTGCTGCAACCACAGCTCCGCTGGTACGGTCGATAACCTCCCACCACTGCTTGGGATCATGGTCATAATCCGGTGTAACCTGCTGATCGAAGTATTCCGCCGCAAATGCAATTCGAACATCTTCACCGGCTGCCAGTGTATATGCGCTCATCAGATAGATCTGCTGGCATTCCTCCATGTGCTGTTCAGCGAATTCATTATGTCCTCTGGCTACGAAATACGTGGTATATATCTTTGCATCCAGATTCCGGATTCCTTCATCAAGCTTTGTGCCGTCGCTGTCACGGATCGCATCCGCACCCCAGCGTTCCAGCAAATCCTTTGTTTCTTCCAGAAAATTGCTTTCTCCAGGCAATGTTACTCTGCCGAATGTTTTTTTCATAGTCGTGTAGCTCCTAATCTTTCAGACCTCCAAGGCTCATACCCTGGGTCAGTTTCTTCTGTACACAGATGTACAGAATCAATGTTGGTACCATAACGATAACAAGACCGGCATACATGACACCGTAATTCGCCTGTGAACGCTGATCCGCCATCAGGAATTTTAATCCAACAGCCAGTGTCGCATTGTCCTTATCCATCAAGGTGAACGCCATGATATATTCATTCCAGAATGCCAGGAACTGGAACAGAATAACGGTGATGATACTTGGTCTGGCCATGGGAATCATGATTTTCGTCATGGTTTTAAAATAGCCGCAGCCGTCAATCAGTGCTGCTTCCTCATACGCCTTCGGCAGCGTCTTGAAGTAGCCGCTCAGCAGATAAATCGTGAACGGAAGACTGGTAGCTGCATTCACCAGTGCCAGCATGACCTTATTATTCAGGAACACCTCCACACCGAGCAGCTGATCCGCCTGAAACAGCATCAGATAAATCGGCAGCACAATATAGTTTACATTGACAAACAGTCCTGCCATAAACAGGGCATTGAAGAACTTCTTGCCCTTGAACGGATATCTTGCCAGAACATAGGATGCAGGCAGTGCCAGCACCAGCAGGAAAATCAGACCGAGCACGGTGACAAATACGGAATTGATGAAATACTCTCCCATGCGGGCCTTTTCCATCGCATCAACGAAGTTACTCCAGAGAAACTGCGTCGGCATGGACCATGGATCGCCAACCAGATCCAGCTGTGATTTCACACTGGACAGAAATACCCAGGCAACCGGAACGATGATGCTGATGGCGAATACGATCATCGCCACGTAGACGAATATCTTATACCAGGCATGAGAGGACATTTTTTTCTTATTCATAGCTCACACCTCCTAGAATTCCAGAACATCACGTTCTGTGATTTTGTTCAGTAAACCGGACAGGGCGAAGGAGAAGATAAAGGTGATGACACCGATTGCCATACCATAGGAATAATTTCCTCCAAATGCCTTGTTGTACATATAATTCAGCGGTACTTCACTTCCAAGATCTCCATTCGTATTGATCTGAATGAACATGAAGCTTAGATTGATCGTGGAAATAACGAAGAAGGTCAGTGTCGTTCGGATATTGTTCCAGATCAGCGGTAATGTGATCATGAAGAACTGCTTTACCTTTCCTGCCCCTTCCAGAGCAGCCGCCTCATACAGATTTTCCGGAATGGAGGACATGCTGGCCATATACATAACCATGTAGTAGCCGATTGCCTGCCACACCAGTGCAAAGATGATGGAATACAATATGATACCGGAATCTCCCATCCACTGCTTCTGCAGCATACCGAGTCCGATCATTTCAAGGAAGCTGTTCAGCAGACCGTTATCCGGTGCATAAATTGCCGAGAAGATACCGGCAATAACAACAATACTTAAAATATTAGGAATGTAGAAGATGACACGGAAGAAGTTTTTCCCTTTGAATTCTTCTCTTGTCAGCAAGGTCGCAAACAGAACAGCAAGTACGACGGTAAACAGCGTCACCATCACAATGATCAGAATCATGTTCTGCATGGATTCAATAAAACGTGAATCGGTAAATAAAATTTTAAAGTTGTTCAATCCTACAAACGGGGCATCGCCGACGATTCCCGTTTTCCCGTACAGAGAGTAACGGAATACGTTGAAGGTAGGAATCACCATAAAGAGAATCACAAGAATAACGGCCGGTGCCAGACAGGCAAAGACAAATCTTCTCTGTGCTTTCTTTTTATTCATTACTTAACCCTCCTTTTCTAAAAAGCAGTGAGCGATTCGCTCACTGCTAGTTCAATAAATCATGCTCACAAATTTATTTTACTGGATGCTCACTAATCGTTTTCCAAGTTTTCACTAATTCACTGTTCCACTTTTCAGCAGTAGTCTTACCAGTATTGATATCATCAGCTGTGAAACATAATACCTTCTTCATGTCTACATCAGGGATAGCTGCAGAGTCAAATGGTGCAAATGCGCCGATAACTGCAGTAACATTCTCGTCATTGTATACATTGTACAGTTCTTTGTTAACGCCTGTCAGCTTATCTGTAATACCGTTAACAGGTACAACACAGTTATATTTCAGCATGATGTTTGCGCCTTCCTCAGAATAGATGAATTTCAGAAATGCTTTTGCGTCATCCTTGTTTTTAGCTTCAGAAGGAATCCAGCACTGCTCTGTAAAGGTCGTGATGGCTTTCTTTCCGTCTTTTGTCAGTGCAGGTACTGCGCTTACGCCCCATTTGAAGTCTTTTGGAGTTGTTTCTTCCATTTCAGCAACTACCCAGCTTCCGTTTGGCATAAACAGAGCCTTACCGTCGATAACAGCCTGCTGGTTCTTTGTGAATCCGTCTTTTACGTTTGCATTCGCAACCGTATTTGGTTCCATGTAATCTTTTACAAGACGTCCAATCGTATCGGTAACCATCTTACCTTCTTTTGAGTTCCAAGCCTCAGCATCATAGTTTAATAACTTACTCAGCAGCTCCTGTCCGCCGGCTTCCTGAATAACAGAAAGGATTGTGTTATCCAGATATCCTGCCTGTGCATAGGTAAACAGAGAAATCTTGCCTTCTTCTTTCAGCTGGTCACCAAGCTTGAACATATCATCCCAGGTCTGAGGAATTTCATATTTCTTTCCTTCGCCAACCAGGTTTGCATTGTAATATAAACCACCAGGTGTATACATGATTGGTGCCAGATAGTTTTTGCCGTCACCATAGAACTGAGATACCGGGTTGTTTACGAAATCCGGATTGATGTTTTTCTTAACATTTTCATCTGCGAATACATCAGAGATGTCTTCCACCTTCTTGCTGTTCAGCTGAGTTTCTGTAAACTGGCTCTGCTGTCCCAGGTTGTAATAAACGATATCGGAATATTCCCCTTTGCTGTTTTCCTTGTTCAGAACTGCTGGTAAGTCCTTCTCAAAACGAAGCTCAATCTTGACATCTTTATTTTTTGCTTCGAATGCCTTCGCCATTTCCTTCCAAACTTCTTCACCGTTTCCTCCAGAGAACGCATCAAATTTAACGATACGTTTTTCGCCGTCACTGCCAGAAGATGCATCATCCTTCTTGCTGCTGCAGCCTGTAACAACGCTTGCGGCCATTAACCCTACACAAGCAAGTGCTACCATTTTTTTCATAATGAATTTCCTCCTTCATCTGGATATGTTTTCCATACCTAAATATTACTGAATGTAAGCGTTTTATGCAATGCATATATTGTTCTGTTTTTTATAGATATTGCTTTTCAAACAATAAAATGCAAGAAACTGTAAATCTTTTCAGAAATCACGTTTTTTACATTTCTTTACATTCAAAGACAACCATCATTATATAAGATAAATCGAAGAAAATAAATAGTATTCATACAGTTATTCTTCGATACAAACAAAAATACAAGAAATTTTAACAAGAAATACCAATTTACAAGAACTACATATAAATTAAATTCCTTTTTATTGATGCTGTATATGAAGTCAGTACTTATAAAATAGCTGTACATGATGAAAGAGCAGGCTAGCAACAATCAGAAATCAGGTGACAAATTGTTTGTCAGAAAACATACAGTCAGCAGGCTGCACAGAAGCATAGCCGCTTTTTCGCACGACATTCCACACCCTCCGGTTTCCATTTTTCCCATTTTTTATTTTTGTGTCAAAATCGTGCTATACTATAGATAGAGAGGAGGGATTTTCATGAAGTACGCCAGCTATCTCTATTATCTTCTATATCCGTATCTGATGCTGTTATCTCAATATCCTATTCATACCGCCTATAAGAACATGATGCAAACATATGATTTCACCGAGTACTATCTCGTCTTCAGCACTGTATTTCTTCTGACTGGTATCTCCGTATTCCTCCTGTATCACTGTTATCAAGCGATACAGCCCCGTATACGCTATGGAATTGAGCTTGTAAACCTCATTCTTTTCGGCTCGTACGTTTACAGCTTTTTCAGTGGGAATCAGCTTCTCCCGGTATTCTCCATCCTTCTGGTCAGTGACTTTGCTCGGGGATTGACCATGGTGTACGCCGGCTTTACTCTCTGTGATGTTATCAAAGGCGCCATTTCAAAAATTCATCCTGTTTCATAGTATTATCATACGGTATCCGCAGAGGATACCTTTTTCAACCTGCAGGTTTCTTGTCCAGTTTTTTCATATAATTGCCACAAAGAACGTTACACATTTCCTTTTTCCACTCTTTCCTATATAATGAACGTTAGAAGGTGAAATTATGAAACAGAATGTGAACGTACTATTGATTGTCTGTGATCAGTTTCGCGGGGATGCTTTATCCTTTGCGAACCATCCGGATGTTAAAACCCCTTATCTGGACTCCCTGGCTGCGGATGGTGTCTTTTTCTCCCATGCTTATTCAGCCACGCCAAGCTGTATCCCCGCACGGGCCGCCCTGATGACGGGAAGAAGTCAAAAGCGGCATGGACGCGTCGGTTATCTTGACGAGGTGGAGTGGCGTTATCAGCATTATATGGCTGAGGAATTTTCAAACAGCGGCTATCAGACGCAGTGCATAGGCAAGATGCATGTACATCCTCCAAGACTGACCTGCGGCTTTCAGAATCTGCAGCTCCACGACGGTTATCTGGGCTGTTATCGCAGCCTGAATATCCCGCACTGGATGCATCAGGATGTCAGTGATGATTATTTGCAGGATCTGCGCAATGTGCTGGGAGAAGATGCAGACATCAATACCAGCGGAGCGGAATGCAATTCCTGGGTAACGCATCCCTGGATTTATGAAGAGCGCCTGCATCCGACCAACTGGGTTGCAGATAAAAGTATTCGCTTTTTAAAAACACGGGATCGCACCCGGCCGTTTTTCCTCATGTCCTCCTTTGTTCGTCCGCATCAGCCATTAGATCCTCCTAAAGCATATTTTGATATGTATAAGGATAAAGAGCTGCGCTCACCGGCTAGCGGTGACTGGGATCCGCAAAACGGAGCAGGTGCGGCTGGCAGAATTTCAGACTCCATATACGGCTGCTGTGATGCTGCTATGCGAAAGGATGCCATGGCCGGCTACTATGCGGCAATCACCCATGTCGACCATCAGCTGGGCCGCATCCTGACTACGCTGAAGGAAGACGGCGTCTATGACGATACCATCATCCTGTTTACCAGTGATCACGGAGAGATGCTGTTTGACCATAATTTATGGCGCAAGGTCTTTCCATATGAAGGAAGCACCCATATTCCGTTCCTTGTGCATATCGGTAAGCATATAGCGGATATCGTACCACATACTATCAATGGCATTACGGAGCTGCGCGATGTCATGCCGACGCTGCTGGATCTGTGCGGGCTGCAAATCCCTGATACGGTGGATGGATGCTCTTTGAAAGGCTGTATCCTGCAGGAAGCCGAATCTGTGCGAAGCTATCTGCACGGAGAACACAGCTTTCACGATAAGCTCTCCAATCATTATATCGTCACTCAACAGGATAAATTTATCTGGTACAGTGAAACAGGCGAGGAACAGTATTTTGACCTGAGCCGGGATCCGCAGGAAACACACAACGCCATCCTGGATGAGGAGTATCAGTCACGTATAAGCGAGCTTCGTGGCATCCTCATTCAAACACTAGAGAATCGAGAGGAAGGGTTTAGCGACGGCACCAGACTGATCTGCCGCAAGGCACAGGACATTCTACAGAATGTGCATGATTACTAACCGCAGGAAACTGCGGTTTTTTTATGCCCTGGGCAACTTGCTGTTGATACATACAGCGGTATGATGGATAACGTGCTGCATATCTGTTTACCTTGAAGACCTCACCCTCATGATAAAGTCCAAGAGCCAAAGCAGCCACAATAAAAAAACAGGCGCGGCATGCATATGAATGGAAAGCACAGGCAGCCTCCTGTACAAAGCATGAGTAGACAAGAGTCGGGTATTCCATTGTACGGATAACAACCAAGAAGGTCTGCGCCGATATGGGTTCCTTCTTACTTTAGGTGTTGGAAAAGGGAGAATTCAACTTCTATTGATAATTACAATAGTGTTACATTCTCCCTGTTTTAAATTTACCCTCAATTGAGTAAGAACTTCGATATCATCACAGACATTTTCCAGCTTTCCTACTCATGAAAACTGAAGCACATGGTATCCGAGCGTTTCTACCGTCCTTTTTTCACCGGATTTTTCGGCTTGTAAATACGGAAGATAACTCCCTCTGCCATATTCTCTCCGACAACCTCATAGCCATTGGCACTGACAACCTTTGCCACAATCGACAGACCCAGACCGAATTTTCCGCCCTTTCCCATCTCATACGGCTTAAACAGCACCTTCAGGCGATCCTCATCCATACAAGGTCCGTCATTGGAAATGGTCAGACCCTCTTCCTCACTCAGATGGATATCAATCGTTGTTTTCGCATACCGCAATGCATTTTCAATAATATTCTCCACGACTACGCGCCACGGCTCTGCCAGTCCATCAAAGTAAACCTCCTCCAGATTTGTCAGGATCTGAATATCCGAGCGGATGAATCTGGTGTTCTGCACAACCGTTTCCACGATTTCCTCCATATTGGAGCCGATTCCCTCACAATCCTGAGAAATCAGATATTCCACGCGGTTCATGAACAGCAGGGAATGTACCTTCTGTTCCAGCCGGTCGGCATTTTCAATAATAACATCGACGCTTTTCTCCAGTGTATCATACGGATAAATACCGTCCTTAATACTTTCGCCGTAGCTTTTGATCGTCGCAATCGGTGTTTTCAGGTCATGGGAAATATTGTGAATCATTTCTTCCTTCGTCTTTTCCTGCTTGCGCAGCTCTTCCCGCATGCTTACAAGTGCATCCGCCAGTTCACCGATCTCATCCCGCCGGTTTACACGCAGGTCCGCATCCTTGCCAAGCTTGACACGTTCGATATAGTTTCGTATCTGATTCAGGGGGTGAATCAGCGTCAGTACCCACATCATCATAATGATGAAGAAGAAGCCGACAACTATCACCGTGATATAGACAACGCTGTTAATCAGTGAGTTCTCCAGCTTGCCCATATTGTCGCTGTACATCTTGCTAACCAGCAGCTGGTCATCTGCCACCTTGTAAATGCTGTAGTAGGAATCCCGATCTCCGCTGACCTTCTTCACGATTCCGTGATGAATCTTATCGCCTGCCGTATAACGGGCATTGATACTCAGAATGTCCTGTGCAATGGCTTTCCATTCGGAGCTGTTCAAATCCATATCCGAGGTGTTTTTACCTGCCAGCGTAACATGCGTGGCACCATCCAGCGTCTTATCCACCCGCACCATAAAAATATCGATACCGGCTGCGGAGTTGATCAGCTGGCGCTGTTCATCATTGGTACTATCACTCATAGCCCAGCTTTGCAGCGTCGAATCCAGAGTACCATACATCTGTTCACGTATCACGGTGGTCACATTGCCGTTGATGTAGACAAAGAAGAAGACCGCAAAAAATGTGACAAAGAAAAAGATTAGGGCAAACAGCTGCTGTGTCAGTGACAGCCGCTTGACAAATTCATTAAAACGCTTCATTATCCTAAACGGTATCCGTAACCGTAAATGGTATGAATGTTCAGATTCGGAAGCTTCTTACGCAGTCTTCGCAGCGTATCATCCACAACACGGTCACTTCCGAAATAATTTTCCTCCCATACACTGGTCAGAATCTTATCCCGGTTGAACGCCATTCCCTTGTTTTTGATAAACAGCATCAGCAGATCAAATTCCTTGGTTGTCAGATCGATTTCCACACCGTGATCAAACACCTTGCGCTGTTCCTCATCCAGCTCATAGCCGTCCACCATAATCCGGTTGTTGTCATCCTTATAGACGCGCTTGATGACATTGTTTACGCGCAGCACCAGCTCCTTTGGGGAAAAGGGCTTCGTGATATAGTCATCGCTTCCTTTTTCCAAACCGATGATACGGTCAAATTCCTTATCTCTGGCAGACATGAAAATAACAGGGATATCCCTCCCCTGAAGGCGGATTTCCTCAATCAGATCAAAACCGCTCTTGTCATCCAGCATGATATCCAGAATCCATAAATGCACATCATCATCCATTACATGCGCACTTGCTTCTTCATATGTATAATAAGAACGTACTTCATAGCCTTCCTTTTTTAAATACTGATTCACCAGGTCGTTGATGGCCTTTTCATCCTCGACAACGCAGATTACTTTCTTCATTAACATCACCTCATACCCCTATTTTAGACTAAATTATGTGAAAAAAAAAGCTATTTTTCAAAGTAGCTGCTTTTCACATGGATTTCTCACATTTGCCGCTGTGTTTCCACTCAATTTCCGACATTTCTCGACATTTCCCGGGAAACGTAAAAAGACTCCCCCAAAGGGAAGAGCCTTTCACACAATATGTTATAGTCCTTTTTCTTTAATGAAATCCACAATACGGTTTACATATTCCGCACACAGTGCATCGGTTTTGGCTTCCACCATAACGCGCACCAGCGGTTCTGTCCCACTAGGACGAACAAGGATTCTTCCCTCGTCACCAAGCTCCTGCGCTACTGCATCCACTGCCGCAAGCAGTTCCTTATCCTCCAGAGCGGCATGCTTGTCATGTACCGGCGTATTGATCAGCAGCTGCGGATAGATAAACAGATCTGCACACAGCTCCTTCAGGGATTTCTTTGTATCCACCATAATTTCCAGCAGCTTCATCGCAGTCAGAAGACCGTCTCCTGTATTCGCATGAGCATGAAAGATGATATGTCCGCTCTGCTCACCGCCGATGGAATAGTCATGCTCCTTCATACATTCAAACACATATTTGTCACCGACAGCCGTCTGCTCATATTTCAGCCCCTTGGCCTTCAGTGCGTGATACAGACCAAGGTTGCTCATCACCGTGGTCACAACGACATCATCGTGCAGAATTCCCTTATCGTACATATAGCATCCGCAGATATACATCGTGTGGTCGCCATCAATCAGGTTTCCGTCCTCATCAACAGCAATCAGACGATCCGCATCTCCGTCAAAGGCAAAGCCGACATGGTAATTGCCTTCCTTCATCATACTCTGCAGCTCCTCGGGATGTGTGGAACCGCATTTGGTATTGATATTGATACCGTTTGGCGCAGAATGAATCACCTCAACGGTTGCCCCCAGCTCGCTTAAGGTTTCCGCAGCACAGCTTGTTGCACTTCCGTTGGCAAGGTCCAGCAGAATGTTCATGCCGGAAAGATCCATCGGAACAATTTCCTTCAGCCAGGATTCGTACAGCTCCAGACCTTCCTCCCATTCGATCACACTTCCGATTTTCTCATTGTGTGCAACTTCGATTGACACTTCGTTGTCGATATATTTCTCAACCTCCACCTCAATCTCCGGATTCATTTTACAGCCGTCTCCATTAAACAGCTTAATACCGTTGTCATGGAATGGATTATGACTGGCGGAAACCATGATTCCACAGTCGAAATGCTCCTTCTGAATCAGATAGGAAACCGCAGGAGTCGGGCAGACTCCCAGCAGATATACACTTGCTCCGCAGGATGTGGCACCAGCTGCCAGACCCATTTCAAACATATCGCTCGAAAGCCGTGTATCCTTTCCAATCAGAATTTTCGCATGACGGTTTTTTCCATAGTACCATCCCAGGTACTGTCCGATTTTTACCGCCATATCCAGTGTCAGCGTATCATTGGCGCGTCCTCTGGCACCATCTGTTCCAAAATATTTTCCCATATGTGTTACTCATCCTTTCCTATTCGTCGGCTACACTGCCTGTCGCAGTCACCTTAACACTACCATTCTTCAATACGTAGGTTGCCAGCTTGTTCTTGCCCTCTACGATCAAAGGCTGTTCATACGTACCTGCCTTCTCAATCTTTGAAAGATCGACATACACCTGCAGCTCCTCTTTCTTGATTTTGCTGATGATATCCTTCGCTCCCTTGACCGTTACATCTACACTGGAGGAGCTTCCCTGCGCAACCGTGAAATTCAGTCCGTCAATGCTGTTTTTAAAGGCAATCGGCACATCCCTGATGACCCGCTCCTTCGTATCCGTCAGCTTGATGGAGATGTTGGCAATATTGCTGGAAATCTTCGTTACACCGTTCGGCATAATGATCGGCATGGAAATCTCACGATCGCTCGTCAGTGTAGAGGCCGGTATGGTAATCGGTATCTCGTTAATGTTATCGAGCACAGACTGCTTCGCATAGATTGTCACATGATCCTTATCCAGCTTATAGGATTCTATTGATTTATCATTTGGAATCACACCGGTTGGATTCAGTGTGATCGGTACGTCTTTGCTTGGTTTGGTTACCTTGACACTGGCTTTCAGTGTATCCGGTATAATGTCCACCTTCATAAGGTTTCCATCTGCATCATATGCAACGATGTTCGCTTTGGTTTCAAAATCTGTTTTCACATCCTTATCCACCTTGATCAGTGCTTTTACAAATGCAATTTTATCCAGGGTATCGCTATCGGAGCGAACCAGAACCTCACCCTGCTGCAGCTGCGGTTCCCCCAGGTCATATATGGAATCCATCTGCTGGCGGTTGACGAAGTCATAGCCGACGGTAAAACGCCGTATGGATTTCTTTTTTATCGTAACAACGACGGTGGAAGGCTCCAGCACAACCTCCACACGCGCAGGCATCGCCTCCGTTGTCAGCTTCACCTCATGCGTGCCCTCGGTCAGATCGGTCATATTCGCTATCACCTTGAAATTCTTCTGCTGTTTAACGCTCTTGATATCCGTCAGATCTCCGATGATGCGCACCTTGACCGTCTCCGGCAGACCGCTTACCTCATAGGCCTGATTCGATAAGACCTGAGATACCGGAAATTCGCCCAGATCCTCAGCACTCTTCACATTCTCGAGAAAGTTCGCCCCCTGGGAATTAAAGGTCACGTAAAACAAAATAGCCAGTATCAGCGCAACGACCTTGCCGTGCTTCTGATTAAACAGCAGCTTATCCAGCCATCCGCTGATCCAGCGAAAGAACTTGCCGACCTTGATTTCCACATTTGCATAGGTTCTGGCAAACGTCTGACTCTTTTCGGCAATCGCCTTGGCCAGTTCGGTCTTACCTTCCGAGCTTAATTGTGTTTTCTTTTTTTTCTTTGCCATTAGGAATCTCTCCTTTCTTTAGCTTTCTCAGGAGTTTCTTCATCCTCATCCGCTTTCACATAATGCAGAACGATCGCCTCAGGTTCAATAACATCATTAAACAGATCACTTGCCATATTCGTCATAATGGTTTTCCCTGTTTGCTCTTTCGGCGGCTCCTTCTTCGGTTCTGCTTTTTTCTTACGGCGTGTTTTTTTCACAGGCTTCGTTTCCTCTGCCGCTTTTTGTGATTCCTCTTTTACAGCGGCAGCCGGCTTTTTCCTTACTGCCGTTTTTCGCTTCTTCGGCTTTGGTTCATCCGCTTCCGCAGCCGATTCTTCCTTCTTCTCCGAGTCGGTTACGATATTTTCAAACAGGGCGTCCAGCTTCTCATCCTGTTTCTGTGTGAGGTCCTCGATATGCAGTCGATCCACTTCCTGTTCAACGACAACAACATCCTTTTCCTTCTTATCCTGTTCTTCGCTCTTTTTCTTTTTTGTATAACGCTTGTCTGCCGCTTCCTTCTTTGTCCGCTTGTTTTTCCCCTTAAAGTAATGCGCAAATACGCCCGGCTTCTTACCGTCGTAAGGCGGCGGTGTGCTGACCTGCTCGGCAGGCTCCTCCTGATTGTCATGCACGGCAGTGCTTTGCTGCTTACAGACAACATTCATTAAGAATTCCCGCAGACTCGCTTCGGAAATTACGGTCAGCTTACCACCCTCCGCTATGGAAATATTACCTGTTTCCTCACTCACGACAATGGTGATGGAATCGGTGATTTCGCTGATTCCCACCGCAGCGCGATGTCTTGCTCCGTAGCTTGTCGGAAGCTCTCTGGTCGTTGGTGGAAAATAGGCAGCCGCACAGGCGATTTTCACACCCTGAATGATCACGGCACCATCATGCAGCGGCGTTCCGTATTGGAAAATGGAACAGAGCAGCTCGCTGGATACAACGGAATTCATCGGTGTCCCGGTTTTGATATAGTCACTGAGAGAATGTCCCTGTTCGATGGATATCAGGGCACCGGTCTTAGTCTTCGACATTTCCGCACAGGCCTTGACCAGCTCATCCACCAGATTTTCACGTTCATTGATCGTCAGCGTGGAAATACGGGAAAACACATTGGTTTTACCGATTTTCTCCAGAATACTACGAATTTCCGGCTGGAAGATAATGATGACCGCAACCACACCCCAATTCATGATGGAATCCGCAAGATTTGCGACGGTGTGAAGTCCCAGAAAGCTGGCAGCGGAACGTATAATGACTATGAGCAGTACCCCCTTGAATATCTGGATGGTACGCGAATTGTTTTTCACGATTTTCAAGCAGTAATAGACAAGTGCCCAGACACAGGCAATGTCCAGCAGCTGCTGAATCAATTCCCGTAAATTGTTCAAAGTGAAATAATTGAGCATAAAAACACTCCTCTCGTATTTTATATTATAGCACAAAGTGCTTCGTCTACCTATAGTTTTCTGATGTTGGTTAAGCCTTTCAGAAGCATTTTCCGTTCTGAAAGGCCCGTTTTTTATTGATATAAAAGAAGCTGGAATAAAAACAGAAAAATCTGATACGGAATGCATACTTCCTCGACACAACCTGACACCATCATACAGCCGCCTTATATTCCTGACTGTAAGAAAGACACAGGGCGCTCTCGATCGCATACCGTATCAGATACAGGATGTATCCTATACCATGTAGGAAAAACTGCTTTAAAATCATCAAGGAGGACTGCATCCCTCATGAAACTGGTACAGTGCTCTGTAGCATCATAATCCAAGGTGTAGCACACCTTCAGAAAGACACAGTTTACAATCCCTAAGCGCAACGCCGAAAAACCTGCAGCTACCTTCTGCCTCACCCGGTGGATTGCTGCATCGGACACCCCCAAAACTTATGATCCTCTGTGAAGCCCTCCGCTGCAAAACACGGTACCGCTGATTATCGGGCGCCATTTATTATGATCCTTAAGCTTTGCGTATCCACCAGAAAGCGTACCCTTTTTTCTTTGGATACATACTCCTGCTGTCATACATATTGACATGCAGCAATTCACGCATGGCTTGAGGTTGTGCAGCGTTACGCTTCCTCCTGCATCCCCCGATATAAACGAAACTGCTTTTCTAATAGAAAATGATAGGCAATCCAGGATAGAATACAGCTAATCGCCAGAAGCGCAAGCAGCCACAGTGGTATGGAAAGCATCCCTGTGGAAACATGAAAGCAGGAACTGAGTAGGTAGAGAACAAATTTGAAACCCACAGCTAAAACGCCATATGCGATCAAATATGTGTACCATGCGCCCAGAATACGATGAAAGCTGCGCCGGTTATGCCATTGTACTAGCACAGTGCTTCCTAGAATGAGCATGATATAAAACATGATGGTCTTCCATGACACAAACAGCATACCGTTTTTCACATATTCGCTCTCATCGATTCCGATTCCGATAACATCAAGCAGCGCCCACAATACCAAAAGGGAGGACAGCAGCCTCCACCAGCGCAGCAGCTTTTCCAGCCGTGTTTCCTGTACCGCATTCGCACAGACGGCATCACAAAATTTCTGATAATCGCCAAATGCCTCCTCTACCTTGAGTCCGCGCGTTTGACTTTCCAGTGCCATAGCCAGAATATCGTCTCGAATATCCCTTGCGACCAGCAGGGAAATGTCCTTACTGCTCAGATAGCGCAGCATATCCTGATATACGATCATGTATTCATGGTTGAGATTTGCTTTGTCGTTATATTCATTACCGGTCATCGTTCACACCTCCTTCAAACAGCTTGTCGATCGTTTTTGCCAGCTTACTCCATTCCGTATAAAAATCCCGAAGATACACGCGGCCTTCTGCTGTGATCTGATAATATTTGCGCCTGGGTCCCAGTGGAGAATCCCTTTTTTCCGCACGGATATAGTGCAGCTTTTCCAGCCGCAGCAAAATCGGATACAGCGTTCCTTCTGTGACATCAATCCAGCCGGCTTCCTTCATATTCATGAGGATTTCATAGCCATAGGTCATATGCTGTTCAATGATTTTCAGGATACAGCCCTCCAGACTCCCTCGCATGAGCTGTGTTTTATCGTACATGGACTCACCTCTACTTTACGACACAAGGTACTTCCTTCATCTATATTGTACCACAAGGTAGTGGAGAGTCAACAGGAATCGTGAAGGCAGAAGCATCTCTATGCATGCATATATGCATTCCTATTCCACTAGGAAAGTTACATATACATTTTCATAACCTACATATGGGTATTTAGCATAGGTACAAGTTTTATTGTCAAATTGAGAAATGCAGATCATACCGTCTTCCCCCTGCTATATTTTTACGCTGTAAAGGCAGAGATTGCACAGTATCAATCCTATAACATCATCCATAGTCCACAAAAAAAGAGCATATGAGATGCCCTTTCAGATGCAAGCAATTGTCTTATATATAATATAAAGAAAGCTCCTGCCGCTGTCTTCTTGTTACAGCTTCATCAGAAATGCAATGCATTCCTCAATACTGATAAACACATGCTCTGCCGGCTCCACGATTGCACTTCTTGCATGCATCATGGCACAGCCGTGAAATTCCTCAATCATGGGAATATCATTAAAGGAGTCTCCGATGGCATAGATGGCATCATGCTCCAGACCAAGATGCTGTTCGATGAAATACAGTCCCTCTGCCTTGGAAACACCCTCCGGCACAATATCCACACAGTTCACATTCACATAGGCAACAGCATAGCCCTTAAAGTTCGTATTGATGTAATGACTGATCTCCTCCGCAAGCATGGTGTCGTTCAGGGAAACAACCAGCTGGGATATCTTCCCGCGGTCCAATACCTCCTCCTCATGCTCGTTTGTATCCGGCATATTGCCGTATTTATGATCAATCTGATTCTCATCCACGGAAAATTTAAACCGGTGGAAGCCGTCATTGATAACATACGATACACAATCCAGGGTTTTGATATATGCGATGATATCCAGCGCCTTGTTGAAATCCATATACAGCACCTGCAGACGTTGAAAATCACGGTCATAGATCACACCGCCGTTATTTGCCACAATGAAATCAAATTCTATCTTATTTTTTTGAATCTCCGTCTGTATGGACTCCATACTTCTTCCCGTAACCAGACCGAACATGTTTCCCGCTGCACGAAATTCATGTATCGCATGGACATCATTTATATCAACCAGCTCCTCTGTTCGAAGAGTCCCATCATAATCACTAGCCAGAATTTTCATACGCATATCCTCCATCTACATTCATTTTACCAAGTTTCAATAAAAAAACAATGTTTATGTATAAGATTCATAAGCTTTTCCCATACTACTATCAGGAGGTGTTAGAAATGGCACAGAAGAAATACCGCCCAGGAATGAACTGCGAAAAAACCGGCAAATACACATGCTATGACAAAGATGGCAATGAAATGTACGGTGACGTAGACGTTGAAAAGGGCAGACGTTTTCCTCCTTCACAGGAAGAAGGATGCTACTACGAAGAACAGTAGTATCTGTTCGGCTCTGTAGAACTTATACAATGGTATAAGAAAAAAAATTCCCATTCTCTTTATGAGATTGTGGGAATTTTTTTATGTCTTCTTCTGCTCCGCATGAAGGGCTGCTTCTGCATCGGACTGTTTTGCGGACGTATCCTTTTTCGGCACATCCACCAGACGGTAGACTGCCCGTCCGTTTCTGACACCCAGCTGCAGCACCTTAATGATTTCCTGCTCGCCCTCTTTCAGCTTCACCAGGCAATATTTATCCTTCAACAGCTTTTCCGCCATGGGTAGGGTTACCTCTTTTTCAATCGACTGAAAAAAACGGTCCTCCTTCCACAAAGCGAATTTACAGCCGTTGCGATAATTCACACAGCCAAAGCCCTTGCTGTTTTCAACAATTTTATTCCCACAGACAGGACAGATACCGACCGCCTTGCGATCATCGTCGATTTCCACCTCACCGGATACACGAAGATGGGAGTAATCCTTTTTCAAATGCGGCACAAAGGCTTCCAGCACACTGTCCACCAGGGTTTTCACATCGGCATTGCCTTCCTTGATATCCTCCTGAATCACCCACCATTTTGCGGTCAGATCCGGCTTTTTGATCTCCTCCGGCAGCAGGTGGTAAAAGTCCTTTCCCAGCTGAGTAGAGATAATGTTTTTCCCCTTCATTTCCACATACCGGCGTTTGATCAGCGTCTCCACGATCTGTGAGCGGGTCGCACTTGTTCCGATCGATCCGTTCTCTCCCTTTTTATCCTTATCCTTCTTCTTCAGAATATCCTTGATTTCCTTATCCTGTACATATTTGGCAATACTGGTCATATCCCGGATCAGACTGGCTTGGGTATAGCGCTTCGGCGGATTGGTTTCCTTTTCCTGTAGTTCACTGCTTACCAGCTGTATCGGATAGGTGCCCTTCGGCAAATCGAAGCGGCTGTCATCCTCTTCCTCCTCCTGGCTGTCCTCCTTCTCCGGCGTAAAATATTTCTTATAGCCCTCATCCAGCACATAGGTACTGGTCGCTCGCAAATCCCCATATTCCGTTTTGATTATCGCACTCAGCTGCCGTTTACGAATCGGCGGCAGAAACTGCATGATGTAGTACCGGCAGATTTCCTCATACACCCTTCGCTCATCCGGAAGCAGCTGCGCGATATTGAAATCCGACATGGTTGGAATAATGGCATGATGTGCCGTCACATATTTGTCGTTAAAGCATTCGGAATGCAGCTTGTAATCCACCGGATACTGCTCATTCAGCTTGCTCATGACATGCGGCAGCACCTTGTCAGCCTCCTGAAAATGCTCTTCCTTTAAATACTGAGAGTCACTTCGATTATAGGTAATGGCCTGATAGCGGTCACGCAGTGTCTGGGTAATCTGGTCCGTTTTGCTCAGATCAAAGCCATATCTGGCATTCATATGTGCCTGCAGCTTCGCAAGGTTAAAGGGCAGCGGCGGCTTCACATCCATGAATTTCTCATCGATTTTCACCTTCTGATCCGGCTTGGCCATGATATCACGTTCCATATCCTCCATGATATTGCGATGCAGAATATGCTTTCCATCATCCAGCAGATCACTTTTCGGCTTCAGCTGAAAGCGGATGGATGTATCGGGCTCTGCGATATGTCCACCGGTATGCAGCTCATAATATTTCTGCTTCACATGATGATCAATGGCCTCATCACGCATGACGATCAATCCCAGCGTTGGACTCTGCACACGTCCCACGCTCATGCCTTTTCTTCGCAAAAGCAGGGAAAACAGGCGGGAATAATTGATTCCCACTACATAATCCGCAACTGCACGGGCATAGGCGCTTCTACCCACAGCACGCAGTTTTTCATCATTATCGATCAGATCATGAAAGGCCTTTTTGATATTTGCCGGCGTATTGTCATTGATATATACCCGTTTGACCGGCTTTTCATTTTGTGCGTAATCCAGAATTTCGTCAATCAGAAACTGTCCCTCATCATCCGGGTCACCTGCATGGATGATCTGGTCACACTCCTGCATCAGTGCCATAATCTGTTCCACACGGTCCTTTTTATTTCCATCGGGAACCAGCTTCCAGTTTTCAAAGCAGATCGGAAGATCCTCTTTTTTCCATTTTTTATATTTCCCATCATACTCATCCGGTTCACACAGGCGCAGAAGGTGTCCGTATGCCCAGGTGATAATGACATTCTGCTTACGTATGACGCCGCGGACTTCCTTACCGCTGCCGTCAATCGCAGCCGCAATCGCTCTACCCAGCTCCGGCTTTTCCGCAATGATCAAAGAACGCATCGAATTCCTCCTTTGCACGATCCTAAACAAATACATAGAATTATATCAGAATTCTCTGAAAATTTCTAATATTTTTCAAATCAGGGTGACTGGCAATGAGACGATAACCTGTACATAAAAGATAATCTGTATATATAATAAGAAAAGCAAGCAAGCTCATCAGCAATTCGTATGGAAAAGCAGCTGCTATCAGCAGGATATCTCCTGTAATCAGCGAACGTCATCTCCAGTATGCTACACTCCCTGTATACTTTGACAGCCTATGAAAGCTTACAGTGAGGTCATCGATAGTCTGTACTGACATCTCCTGTAACGAAAATCATATTTTTTTCTGTTTATACCTTTTAAAAGAAACTAAAAAAAAGGCACCTTGTGAAGCGAATCCCTTTCCTTTGACTGTTCAAGCTTTGGGGTTCATTTCATTGAGGTGCTTTTCGTTGCGTTATGCCTTTGCAGTAATCAAACGCGCATTGATAATGCCTTCCCGGCTGCGCAGTCGTTCCATCAGTTCTTCACTGACTTCATCATTGGTATCAAGGATCATATATGCATAATCCTTTTTCCCCTTATTTGCCATATTTTCGATATTCACACCGACATTGGCAAGTGCCGTGGTAATGGCACCGACCACATTCGGCACATTCTTATTGATAATGCAGATTCTGTATTTGCATTCCTGTGCAAGCTGCATATCCGGAAGATTCACAGAATGGGTAATATTTCCCGTTTCCAGATACTCCATGATTTCATTGGCAGCCATAACCGCACAGTTTTCTTCACTTTCCGGAGTGGAGGCCCCAAGGTGAGGAACTCCGATCACCTGTTCATATTGCAACAGCTCCTTTGTCGGGAAATCCGTTACATAGGCTGCAATCTTTCCTTCATCCATCGCCTTCATCATCGCCTCATCATCGATCAGACCGCCGCGTGCAAAATTCAGCACACGCACATCGCTCTTCATTGCCGCAATCGCTTCCGCATCAATGATATTTGCGGTTTTATCACTGAATGGAACGTGTACGGTTATATAATCGCATTCCTCAAAAATCTGCTTCAGATTCTGTACATGGTGCACCCTTGCCTTTAAGGTCCAGGCGGCTTTTACAGAGATGAACGGATCATATCCGAAAACCTCCATATCCATGGCGGCTGCGGCATTGGCAACCAGTACGCCAATCGCACCAAGTCCGATAACGCCCAGCTTTTTACCTGCAATTTCCGGACCGACAAAATTGCTTTTTCCTTTTTCCACAGCCTTGGAAATATCGTCACCCTCCAGAGTCTTGACCCATTCGATGCCCTTTGTAATCTTACGGGAGGACATCAGCAGTCCTGCCATTACCAGCTCCTTCACGGCATTGGCATTGGCCCCCGGCGTATTGAAAACGACAATTCCCTGTTCACTGCAGCGATCCAGCGGTATGTTGTTTACCCCTGCTCCGGCTCTGGCTATACATTTCAGATCGGCGGGAAATTCCACATCGTGCAGCTTCGCACTACGCACCATAATGGCATCATACGTGTCAAAATCCTCAGAAAATTCATATGCAATCGGATCAAACTGATTGATTCCGGCATCCGCAATTTTATTAAACAGCTTTATTTTCATAATTATCTCCCTTATTTATGTTCCTCTTCAAATTTTTTCATAAATGCAATCAGTGTCTGCACACCCTCCAGCGGCATGGCATTGTAGATAGATGCACGCATTCCGCCAACTGCACGGTGCCCCTTCAGATTGCTCATACCGGCTGCGGCACTTTCCTTGGCAAACAACGCATCCAGCTCTGCATTCGGTGCACGGAAGGTTACATTCATCAAAGAGCGATCCTCCCTGCGTACGGTGGTTGTATAGAAAGCACTGTTATCCAGATAGTCATACAGCAGCTTCGCCTTTTCTTCATTTCGCTTCTGCATGACCTCGAGTCCGCCCATTTGTTCAATCCATTCCAGCACCAGCCCCAAAATATAAATTGCATAGGTCGGCGGTGTGTTGTACATGGAATCCTTGTCGGCAAGGGGAGCATAGTCCATCATCACCGGTGTGAAATCCTTTGCATATCCGATCAAATCTTCACGAACGATTGCGACTGTCAGACCGGCACACCCCATATTTTTCTGTGCTCCGGCAAAAATGATGCCGAATTTGGATACATCCACCGGCTTGGACAGAATGTCACTGGACATATCGGCAACAATCGGCACACCGTTCGTTTCCGGAACATATTTCCATTCGGTACCGTAAATCGTATTGTTCGCACACAGATATACATAATCTGCATCCTTATTCAGCTGCAGCTCCTGCTGTGCGGGTATATAGGAATAATCCGCATCCTTGCTGGAGCCTGCAAGAACGATTTCCCCGTATTTTTTTGCTTCCGCATACGCCTTATTTGCAAAATATCCGGTCACGATATAATCTGCCGTACCCTTCTGCAGCAGATTCAGGGGAACCATGGAAAACTGAGAGGTTGCTCCTCCCTGCAGGAACAAAACCTTATAGTTATCCGGTATATTCATGATGGAACGCATTCGTTCCTGTGTTTTTGTAATTATCGCATCATAGGCTTTGGATCGATGACTCATTTCCATAACCGACATGCCACTTTCCTCGTAATTCAGCATCTGCGATTGCGCTTTTTTCAACACCTCCAGTGGCAGCATGGATGGACCAGCTGAAAAATTGTAAATTCTGTTTTCGGCCATAATCAGGCACCTTCCTTTCCTCTTATACTTCATCCAACAGCATGTTTTTCTGTTAGTAAGCACTATTATAGCACAAATGAAATAAAATGAAAGTTAAAATGAAAAATTGATGTAACATTTATGAAAGAGTTTTCTCAACGTAAACAAAACAAGTACATCTGTACACATATTAAAGACACCTGTTTTTCTTTCGCTCTTCTTTTATTCGTGGTATACTTACCTTACAGAAATTGGGAGATGAGAACATGCTGGATTTTCGTTTATATACATTCCTTACGCTGTCTGAAACATTAAATTATACGAAGGCTGCGGATATCTTATGCATTACACAGCCTGCGGTTTCGCAGCATATCAAATATATGGAAAAGGAATATGACTGCAAATTGTTTTTTTATGACGGAAAGCAGTTGAATCTGACGGCTCAGGGTAAGCTGCTGGCTGAGAAAGTGCGTACCATGGTTGCGGATGAGAAAATGATCCGCAGTCTGCTGAAGCAGAATCAGAAAACACCCGCCCTGCGCTTTGGTGCCACGCTGACGATTGGGGAGTTTATCCTGCCACAGCGCTTAAACAGCTTTCTCGCTGAGCATAAGGAGACCTCTTTGTGCATGATTGTGGAAAACACAGCAACCCTTTTACAGATGCTGAACAGCGGGGATATCGGCTTCGCCTTTGTTGAGGGATATTTTCCAAAGCAGACCTATGACTGGAAGCTGCTGTCGCAGGAGCGCTATGTCGCGGTAAAAGGAAAGCATTATACCTTGCAAAAGGAGGTACGCTGTTTGAAGGATCTGGTGCAGGAAACACTGATTGTTCGGGAAGATGGCAGTGGTACCAGAGAAATACTGGAGCGCGGCATGCAGGAAATCAATTTATCCATTGCCTCCTTTCAGAGGGTGATTGAAATCGGCAATGTACAGGCTATCAAAACGCTCGTCAGAAACAATCAGGGAATCAGCTTTCTGTATGAAGCCGCCGCAAGAGAAGAGATAGAAAAAGGAGAACTGGAAGTGATCGACCTGTATGATTTCCATATTCTCCATGAATTTAATTACATTACACTGAAGGATTCGGTATTCAAGGAACAATATGACGCCTTCTTTGCATCTGTGTGCCGGCCATGATGATTGTCATGGCTTTTTTTATTTGAGTTTTTCATACTTGCTCAGCACCCTGACACCGTGCTTCGTTACCTGACAGAATTTTCATACCGTGACGGATATCCAGAAGCCAAAAGATCAGACTGCTCTGTGTGGTAAAACTGCGTAAACAAAGCGCGGTATAAGAAATTTCCCTGAAGATCTGCGGCTTATAACTGTAAAATGTGATGTGTCTGTGTCCCATTTCTAAAGCACACACAGCTTTCACTGTTTCACAGAAAAAGGGTGTCCCTGTACAGAATTCATCAATACGGAACACGCCTTTCCTTATCATTACGTTTTTAGTTGGTTCAAAGCATCCTTCAAAGCTATACAAACACCAGCTGTACCAGCACCATATAAAGCAGGGTTCCTCCGATGATACTGATCATATTATTGCGTTTCCACACATGAAGAAGTACGACACTCCCGATTCCCAGCAGCTCCGGCAGACCGTACGGATATTGAAAAAAACTCGTATTGCGTACACAGTAGACAATCAGACAGAGCATGATCGCCATAGGCAGCACATTCCCCAGATATACAATCTTCCGCGGGAGTGCTTCTGCGTTCTTGAATATCATAAAGGGAAGCGCACGTGTCAGAAAGGTGCAAACCGCCGCAACTGCGATAATCAGCAGGCTATCCGTAATACCTATCATGATGCATCCTCCTTTTTTTCCACCTTGTCCTGAAAGATGACAAGCAGAATGACCAGCAGTATGAGCGCCGGCAGCAGAAAGTTAGATAACTGAAACAGTGCAGTGGAAATGAGAATCGCGGCTATTGCGATATAGACAGCACCATGCTGCTTCGCTGCCAGCCACTGCTCCACAAAGATGACAGTAAACAAAGCCGTCATTGCAAAATCGATTCCCGTGGTATCAAAGGCGAGCAGAGAGCCGATGGTTGCACCGAGTACGGAACCTATTATCCAATACAGCTGATCAAATAACGATATACAGAACATCAGCTGTTTCCCCTCTCTGTTTTCCTTATTCGGAATTGCACACAATAAGGAATAGGTTTCATCTGTCAGGGAAAACATCATATACCAGCGTTTCTTTCCCATCGCCGGAAAGCTCTTCAGAAATGAAAGACCATAAAACAGCTGCCTTGCATTTACGGTAAGTGTAACCAGTGCTACCTCCACAAGTGAAAATCCGGCATGAAAGAATGTCAGTAAAACAAACTGCATACTTCCGGCATACACACTCAGACTGATCAAAAACGCCCAGAGCATGGAATAGCCCTGCTGCTGGCAGAGAATACCGAAAGCGATTCCCAGGAATACATAGCCGACCATCACAGGAAAGCTGAGCCGCAGTGCCTCCTTTGCTATTTTCATACAACATCACCCCTCAAAAGTTTTCTTATATTTTAGACGATTTCTCTTTCGCTTGCAATCCCCTATTCTTTTTACGGATATATCATAAGCATGCAGTCTGCTTATTTACAGTTGACCGTCTTGCAGGGAACACACTGACTGGATGGTAGCCAAACTATCACGAATCGTGTAAAGCATGGAAGCTGTATGCTTATGAATGCAGATTACATACCTGCCTTTGCATACACGTTACCGCTATGGCTTTAAGGACAGCTTTGAAGAGGGGATGGAAGAAGGAATCATAAAAGGTTTTAAGCAGAAAGTAGAGAGGAAGGGAAAAAGAGGAATCAAAAAAGCAGAGTGGAAGGCTCATGTTACTTTCGAAGCCGACAGTCGGAAACCAAGTTTCATGATATCCGCTTACCGCGGCTGTATACCTTACAGCAGAGCAGATTGAACAAATCTTCAGCCTTATGTTTACTGTCATACACTGGAGGAAATAAAAAATTAAATCAAAGCTTCAAGTAATCCATAATAACTTTATGTGAAAAACTGCTTTTATTAAATGATAGAGCATATAGATAAAAACAAAAAAACAAAGCTTCCTTGCAAGTGAAGGATTGCTTTGACTTTCAGGGATTCCCTTGGTAATCGATACGATTCCGTTTATCATTTTATCAAAAAAATCAAAAAAAGCATTGACAAGGCTATCTGCTGCATGATATATTTATTAAGCAATCGAGATGGGGTGTTAGCTCAGCTGGGAGAGCACCTGCTTTGCACGCAGGGGGTCATCGGTTCGATCCCGATACGCTCCACCATGATAGATCAGAAGAGATTCCTAACGGAATCTTTTTTTGTGCTTTGTTTAAATGGTATAAAAAAATAAGCCGATTCCACATCCTTCAACAGGAGAAAATACGGGAATACGGCTTTTTTATTTCATCTTATATATACGATTTTGCGTACAGGCATCAAACAGAAGTACATATTCCCAGTCAATCCAGAACCGGATATTCTCCATGCGCTGATGGATATGGGAAGTATCTGACTTCATAATAACGACTCCCTCTTCATATTGGATATGATAATACACCTGCTCACCGGACTGTTCAACCAATACAATGCTGCCGCATATACCACCAGTTGATACCTCAATGATATGTTCACAACGCACCGCCAGTATTACGGAAAGATCTTTATCCTCTGACAGCCATGGTATCTTCTGCTCATGAAAGAGAAGCACCCCCTGTGCAAGGACTGCTGTAAACTGATTGATATCATATACACCTAAAAAAGAGGCAGTAAACAGATTGATTGGATTTTGATAAATGGCAATCGGATTTCCCATTTGCTGAATCTCTCCATCCTTCATAATAATCAGAATATCCGCCAGCGTCATTGCTTCCATTTGATCATGTGTTACATAGAGAAAGGTGGCACTGTTTTTCTGATACAGCTGCGCAATTTCAATTCGAAGCTGTGTCTTAAGTCTCGCATCCAGAGAACTCAGAGGCTCATCCATCAGAAACAACGACGGTTTTCTTATGAGTGCACGTGCAATCGCACAACGCTGTTTTTGCCCACCTGATAAATCACGCGCTTTGCGTTCCAGTAAGTCACAGATACCCAGCACTTCACATATCTGATAGACAGCTTCCTTTATATCCTGCTGCTTCATTCCGCTGTGAGCAAGACCGAAGGTTATATTCTCAAAAACACTCATATGAGGAAACAATGCAGCTTCCTGAAATACCATGGAGATATTTCTCTGAGCAGGTGTTTTCTGATTGACAAGCTGATCATCAATATATATTTCTCCTGAATCCGGAGTCAGAAATCCTGCGACAAGCTGAAGCAATGTCGTTTTCCCACACCCGGATGGACCTGCAAGCACAATAAAGCTTTTTTCCGAGAGCTCGAGATGAAAATCGCGTACTGCCTTAATATCCCCATAGGATTTTGTTATATTTTTCAATAAGAGTTTACTCATGCACATCTCTCCATATTCCACATTAAGTGTAGCCGAAGAAAACAAAAAAAGCAACCTTGTCGAGCAAAGCTGCTGTTCTTGTAATCCCCCATTCGTATTGATTTTGTAAACAGTATCAGTTTATTTACTAAGAGTGTACATGAGAATAAACGGGCTTGGGGAAGACCATTTTCACAATCTCCATCAATACGATTCCCATATGATCACCGAAGTGATCCCCAGTGTCTCGAAGCCCACCCTCTTCAAGACACCTATATGTTACTAGAAATAGTGAATTTATACAATGGATTTCACGCAAGTTGACATTTAATAAAATTTTTGGCGATTATTACAGTTTTTCAAGAAAACCGTCAACTCGGGCTGTAAAAGAAAAAAACTTCTTATGAAAAGAAGTAGTTTTCAAATATTAAACCTTTACGTTGATATGACCACCAGAACCAGCAACTTTCAAATCTGCCTTAGTAGATCCCATTACAAAAGATGCAAACAGCCCAAAGCAACATAAAGTCCCAATCAATATTTTTTTCATTTAAAACACCTGTTTCAAATTATAATCATATGCATATCATTAATTACATGCATATTTTATTCAAAAACAGGTTTATTAACAATATAATTACCTTAACTTGAAGATAATTATTTTATTTTTGAATAATTCGTTTTTTTCACACAAAACATCAACTCTTTTTTTCATTTATATATTCATTAAATAGGTGTAAGAGTTTATAGTGATTGGAAATTTTGACTAAATTATTAAGTTCAAATTTAAAAATATCTATTAATTCGCTATCGACTAAATTAGGTAGCACTTTCTTCATTATATAATTTTGTTTAACAAAAACTGGAATATCTTTACTTAATAAAAAATACTTATACATAATCTTAATATCATCAGGGGCGTTTATATATTTATCTTCATCAATAATAGGAATACTGCGTTCTAAACCTAACCTGTTTTGACAATCTGCCATATAGATATAATTTGTTATGAAATTTACAGAATAATTATTTATCATGGTTTCATAAGATCTCAGGGCTTCATTATATTTTTTCATTACATAATATGCAGTTCCAAGATTTGAATACACCTCACTGAGTTTTATTGGAGGAACCTTCATATTCGCTAACAGTTTTTCCTCCTTCATAATAAAACTACTCACTTTCTCTGAATCAATATTAGAAACAAGTATTATTGCACAATTATATACATCTAATAACCTTGTATGGTTAGCTTTAGATATAAAACGTTCTTCTAATGTATTAATCAGTTCATACATTTTCAAATATTTAGACTGTATATAGTATATCTGTAATAAATTAATTTTCATAAAATCATGTTTACTGGATTCCAGATTAAGCTTATATATCAATTCATTGAATTTAGATACATCACACATACTTTCTGTTTTACGCTTTGAATATATCAGTATTCGTAATAAATCTAAATATTCATAATCTAAAACCTCAAGTAGTTTCAAATATCTTTCCACATAATCATTACTCACATACTCATCTTTTTCATAATATAATTGTAGATTACAGAACAAATCATATAATTAAAATAAATTTTATATCTATTTTTAGATTATCCACATAAATACTATGTTTTCAAGTA
>OLPX01000071.1_pt1 | contig 118867 bp, 112 predicted proteins | sample 1672491 | NCBI WGS metagenome assembly OLPX01 (sample SAMEA3136692, study PRJEB25190) | human gut metagenome | biome: human gut; feature: human-associated habitat; material: faeces | place: Austria | collected 2013
CAAGTTCGTCATTCTGCTCTCGTGTTAAAGGTAGATTTCTAATAAATTCACTCGTCGCTTTGAACTGCTGCTTGATTTTCTCATTGTATTCTGGAAGTTCAATAATGACATCATCAATATTTTGCATTGGGCACCTCCATAATCAACTCTTGATATTTGTTTCTTAGACGATCAAGCGCATCGCGCTGGATATTCAAAACTGAATAAAGGGCTTCGTCAATAGTTTCCTCGTTATTGTATAAATAGCCTTTGATGCCATCCTTCACTACCATTAAAAGTGATACAGATATTTCCAAAGTAGCGATTTCATCCTCTAAGTCAAGTATTTCAATTTTCTTCATGATTGCAGCTCCTTAGGAGTCACCTGAACAAAATAATCATCCGGGTCTTCTCCATTTTTTCGTAATTCTTCTCTTGAATCCTCAATTCTCGCGATTAGTTCATCCTGTGTTTCCCCGGTGATTTCCATCATGTCCTGCAGGCTGAAATATTCATGTTCACCAGTTACATTGGAAAACGCCATTCTTAAACCGTTGTAAATCATTGTGTAAGAGAATCCGTGTTTCTCGCCATCTTTGATAAGCCCACTAATTTTCAAACGAGTATAACCATACTTACCGTACTTGGAAAGCAGCTTATCAAGCACCTCATTTCTAGTCATGTAGTACCTCCTGATGCAATGATTTATCATGTATGCATCGTCTTATAACATTCTGCATTGTATTTCTGATTTTACAGTATCTCTCATACGTTATCGCCTTCCCATCATTAAAGGAAAGCTCCATGTTTACATACACAATACGCAAATCCGATTTCATAAATGCTTTAGCAGCTTCGTAGCCTGCTTTTGCACACTCCCAGATTTCATAAAGCGTCGATTCTAATACGGCCATTTCAATGTGAGTACATGATTGTTGACTAGGCAACCCTTTATTAAATTGACTCATTCTTCCACCTCCTCGAAAAGTGGATTCTCATGTCTAATCAGACATTTTGTATAATAGGCGATGCAGTATACACATGCTGTAATGCATATGATATCGGCTAAAATACGCATATTTATATTCATTTTTCATTTCCTCCTTGAATAATCAGGAGAAATCTTGCTATACTATAGATGTGTTTTATAGTACAGGAGATTTCTCCTTCGGATGTTTAATGAGGTCGAGACATTAAGCATCCTTTTTTTGTGATTCGTTATCTTTTATAGTTGTTTCATCATTGTAGAGACGTTCGTTAAAATAGCGCCTAGAGACTTTTCCTTCAACAGTAAAGAATCCTTTTTCTCTAAGTTCTTTATTTAACTGTCTTATGACATCATAGGCCTTAGTTTGTTTGATACCCATTATTTCCTGAATGTCGTCAGCATTTAGATATTGCTTTGTCATGCTTACCTCCTTTTCTTCTTGTCTTGTGAGGACATTTTAATTATTTGAATCCAGATCCATTTTCTGCTGTTTGCAGTTATTGGATATATCAATGCTCAGCTGCAGGTCGTAGCTTGGATACCAATTTTCAATCAGCGATAAAGCTTCATTATATTTGACCTTAGGAATATCAGCATATTCTGAAATGTCGTAGTGATCGTATAAGAAGTTGTATACAGCTTTATACACTCTTTTACTGTTTTCTTTATATGCAACGGTCTTTATCCCACCGCATGCAGAGGCAACGGAACTGTGGATAGCATTTCTGATTTTGCGGCGCTGTCGAGTGCTTATCAATGTATTATCTTCCAATGCAGTGATTCGCTTATCCTGCTCAACTAGTCTCCTATCCTGCATAAGGATTGCTTGCATTTCTGTGGATAGACCGGATAATTGAATTGCAGCTTCTTTTGATTTATTTTCAATGGTTACAAAATAGTTTCTTGCTTCCTCACCTTTTTCATTCTTTGCAGTCATGGAAAGTTTTTTAGCAAAGTCAGCTGTTAATTTTGCATCTTTAGAAGCCTGTCCACCGCATTCGCCATTGATGGCGAATGGGAAATAATCTTCATTTTCTGCTGCAAATGCATTATCAATAACGTTTTGCTTATACCATCTTGAATAATGACTTTTGTCCATCTCTAAAAACTCATAAAGCTTTCTGGCAGTAGTCATACCATTTTCATCAATGCCTAATGCGATTTCAATCGGTGTTTGATTCGTCGTGTTCATTACGTTATTCATGTTTACCTCCTTAAAATAAACTTTCTTGTTCAAATGCCAGCTGATCGAAGTTATCCGAAAGATTTATGCCAAACTGCAAAGACACCTTCTTAAACTCTGTAGCGATTTCTTTTGGAGATTTGCCAAGGTCTTTCATAACTGTTCTTTGAATCCTCTGATAGCTGGCTAACGCGTCTAATGGAATATCCCTGAAATCCGGCACTTGTATTCCTGGTATTGCATAATAGCCGTTTGCTCTTACGCTTGGAACTATCTCGTCAAATATCCAACTCGCATACTTTTTAGCCTTGTTCTGAATTTCTTTGTTTTTACTCTGCTTGGAAGCTGCTACGATAAGTCGATGAACGTTTCCTTCTGAAATAAATTTTACGTCCTGTTCGCCGCCATTAGTAAGGGTACGGCAAGTTACCCACCCCTCTTCATCACAATTTTGCTTAATAGCTTTATGCACATCTGAATAACCTAACGCCTTTGCAACATCACTTCCGCAAAAATAAGGCTTACCGTCAATAATCGTTGTTCGTACTTCTCCGAACTCGTCGTTTTTAAAAATTTGTAATTCTGCCATTTCTAGGCCTCCTTTCATGTTTTGTTTTCCCGAACATCTGGTGTAAAAAAATAGTTTTTCACATCATCGAGTGGTATTCCTAATAAAATACAACTCTTATAAATTTCTGGTGCTTTAAATGGAAGTTCGTTATTTAAACGTTTTGATAGAGTATAACTTGAAAATCCCATTTGTTTTCCATACTCCTTTTCACTTCCCAATTTTTCACGAATTCTTCCTCGAAGCTTAGAATAATTGAAAATCATAAGTCCTCCTTTCATTTTATTTCGTTCTGTCCACCCGAACAAAATTATTTTAGCACAGTTAATCCGAACATTCAATATTAAAATTCGTTTTATCTTAATTTATTATATTTTATTTATGTTTTTGTTTTGTAAAACCAAATTATTTTATTGATTATTTTTTTTATGTGCTTTATAATAAGGTCGAAAGGAGTGAATTAAGATGGAAAGAGTGGCAATCAGTCATAGGATTAAAGAAGGACTAGAAATCAGGAATATGAAACAAATAGATTTATCCAGATTAACAGGAATTTCTAGATCAATGATTACAGAGTACCTAAAAGGAAAATATGAACCTAGACAAGACAACATTTACCTAATCGCAAAAGCATTAGATGTAAATGAAGCATGGCTTATGGGATTTGATGTTAAGAAAGATCGTAATGATACCTCTATAAATAAAAATATATTTGTATCTAACTTAAACATGATGATGATAATAGATTTAAGAGCCTATGGTGACTATATCTATAACGATTTGCATATCTCAAAAGAAAGAATGGATGCATTATTAGCAGGCAATGATGATCCTACGCTTAACGAACTTAAAGAGTTAGCTAAACATCTTAATATACCACAAGAAATTTTATTATCTGTAGATTTATCATCTGAGAATGGAAAATACTATTTAGATAAGTGGGCTGAAGAAAAAAAAGATTCCGTATTGATGGATAATGAATTTGTTTTAGAGAATTCCGGGTCGAAAGCTGCTAGAAAAAATATTATTGATGAGTTATTATATCACTTAAATAATCTAAATTTAAATGCTTTGATTAAATTATATGACTATATTTCTGCGCTGGTCATAGATAAAAATAATTTAGACGAAGAAGAATTAGGTATTGAAGACATTATATATGAGGATGATGGCTGCATGTCAATAAAAAGGGATGCCTTCGAAAAACTAAAAGAAGACACAAAAGGTATAAAAGAGTCTAATGAAAATGTAATGAATTTATTAAAATCAATATTGGAAAATGGTAATTTTAACAATAAATAAAAACACCCCGCGCTGGAACGCGGAGTGAATAGCGGTACTGGAATACCGCTGTATAGAAAAAACAAAAAGTCCTCACAAGACATAATGGTTTTTCTATACCCAATTTTACCATAAATTCATTATGAAAGAAAGAGGGTATGAAAATGAAAAGACGTCCAAAAGGTATGGGATGTGTTGCATTCCTTGGTACCGGTCGCAGGAAGCCGTATGTGGCTACTTTAAAGAAAAAGTGTATTGGAACATTCAAAAGTGAAGCGGATGCTCAGAAAGCTTTGCTAGGGGTTGTATTGAATCAATGTGCCTTATATCCTGACTATACGCTGAATCATGCATCCATGCAAAAAGAATATATCCATTTTATTTACAATATGCAGTGCTCGAAAGCGTTACCTGATTGTGTAGAAGATTTTCCAGACATGACAATATACAATGATTTATTCAAATCCAAACTTTTGACAGAAGGAAAATTGATATTGCGAAAAGATCAAGTTTTGATTTCAGACGATGTACCAACATTTGAAGAAATATGGAATATAGAATATGAAAGACTCGGGCAAGGGAAATCAAAAAGCTGGGATAGTTCAGTTAAAACAGCATTTAAACATTTACAGCCTATACATGATATAAAAATAAACGCCATAAGTGTAGACAAATTACAACATTGCTTCGATATACAGATGCAAAATGGTAGTGGAATATCTAAATTAACCCATATGAGAAACGTTTGCAATATTGTTTATAATTATGCAAGGAAAAAGAAATTGATTTCAAGAGACGATGATCCAACAGAATATATTGAATATAAAGCAACAGCTGAAAAACGTGCTATCAGAAGAGTATTCACCATAGATGAAATATACAAATTGATTTGTGATAATACGGATGAAAGCAAATTGATTTTATTATTCATTCTGACAGGTATGAGACCGACAGAATTACTTGACCTTCCAAGATCAAAAATATATCTGGATGAACAATACCTTGTAGGAGGTGTTAAGACAGCCGCAGGTAAAAACAGAATCATACCGTTACATAGGGATGCTGTTTTTATAGTTAATTATTTTATGGAAACTTATAGATATGAATATCTATGTTTCGGTAAAGGAGCAAGGTATACATATAAAAAATATATGAAGATATTCCACGATAAAATGGAAGAATTAGGCCTTAACCATAGTGAACCATATGATACCAGGCACACATTTGCTACAATAGCAAAAACTGCACATGTAGAAGAAGGCGCAAGGCAACTTATCATGGGACATGTAAGGCAAGGAACTACAGATAAAAATTACACGCACGAGCCATTAGATTACCTATTGTCAGAGATTAACAAGATAAACATTTGTTAGACTATTGTTAAACTAATATATGCAAAACATATGAAATTAACGTAAATTATGTAAATGAATAAAAATAAACGCCTTATTTTGTAATGAGTTGATATGATTTGTAAGCAACTTTCAAATCGTGTATAATAATGCAGTATGCGAAACGGAGGGATTTTTAAATGGAAGTTATGAAGAAATTTATAAGCTATTATAAGCCATATAAGACTGTGTTCTTTCTTGATATGTTCTGTGCACTTGTGATCAGTGCGGTTGATCTTGCATTTCCGCAGATTCTGAGCTATCTGAATACTACCTTTTATATTCAACCAAAGGATATGATTATGGACAGTCTGCTTCTGCTTGGGGAAGGACTGCTTGTAATGTATATCGTTCGTGCAATCTGCCGGTATTATGTAACAGCGCAGGGACATATTATGGGAGCACGTATGGAGAGCGATATGCGTCAGGATCTGTTTGATCAGTTTGAGCGCCTGTCCTTCTCCTATTATGACCGTAACAATACCGGGGAAATGATGAGCAAGCTGGTTTCTGATTTGTTTGATATTTCAGAATTCGCGCATCACGGACCGGAAAATGTATTTATCTCGCTATTGAAAATTATCGGTTCCTTTCTGTTGCTGCTGTACATCCACGTACCGCTGACCCTGATTCTGATTGCAGTAACGCTGGTCATGCTGATTTTCAGTATGCTTCAGAATAAGAAAATGCAGGCAACCTTTATGGATAACCGCCGTAAGATTGCCGGTGTCAATGCAAGCCTGCAGGATTCTCTGGCCGGTATCCGTGTTGTCAAATCCTTCGCCAATGAAGACATTGAGCGTGATAAATTTTCTCACAGCAATCAGCTGTTTCTGCAATCTAAGACGAATAACTATTACCGGATGGGACTGTTTCATGCAGGAAATAATTTCTTTCAGGGGATGCTGTACCTGACGATTCTGGTTGCGGGTGGATATTTTATTGCCAACGGAACACTCGATCCAATTTCTCTTGCGACCTATGCCCTGTATATCAACATCTTTGTTGCCCCGATTGAGGTGCTCGTTGAATTTACAGAGATGTTTCAAAAGGGCTATTCCGGGTTTAAACGATTCCTTGAAGTCATCGAAACAGAGCCGGATATTCAGGATGCACCGGATGCACAGGAGCTGAAGAATGTTCAGGGTGTCATAGATTATGATCATGTGACCTTCTCTTATAATGAGGAAGAGCATGTTTTGGATGATGTTTCTATACATATCGAAGCAGGCCGTTCCATTGCTCTGGTCGGACCAAGCGGCGGAGGGAAAACGACAATCTGTTCCCTGCTTCCAAGGTTTTATGATGTGAAGAACGGAGCTGTTCGTGTGGATGGTCAGGATATTCGAACGCTGACACTGGAAAGCCTTCGCAAGGCAATCGGTATCGTTCAGCAGGATGTATATCTGTTTACCGGAAGTGTAAAAGAAAACATTGCATATGGAAAACCCGGATGCACGGATGAGGAAATCATCGAAGCAGCCAAAAAGGCAAATATTCATGATTTCATTATGGGACTGCCGGATGGCTATGATACCTATGTCGGTGAGCGTGGTACACGACTGTCAGGAGGACAGAAGCAGCGCATCAGTATTGCCCGCGTCTTCCTGAAGGATCCAAGAATATTGATTCTGGATGAGGCCACAAGTGCACTGGATAATGAAAGTGAACGGCATATTCAGAAAAGTCTGGAAGAGCTGGCAAAAAACAGAACCTGTATCACAATTGCGCACCGTCTTTCCACCATACGCAATGCAGATGAAATTATCGTTATCTCTGAAAACGGCATGGAAGAAAGAGGAACACACAATGAACTGCTTGCGAAGGGCGGCACCTATGCCAAGTATTATCATATGCAGTTTGAAGGTCTGGATTTTGATGAACAGACTCGTGAAACACTACATTCCAGACAATAGAAAAAGCACGGTTGTGAAAAATCGTGCTTTTTTCTTGTTCTGCTGTTCAGCAATCATGTCGATATATACGAATGTTCACAGGTGTTAACGCCATGCCTTACGGCAGTCTGGAATAATGCACATGCACCAGCTTTTTCCCCTGCGGATAGCTGCGGTAAATCTGTGTTTCCCTTCCCTTGTTCATGATATGTTCCCCGCTGTCCTTCATCGTCGCATACAGCGTCCAGTAAAAGCGTACAATTGTAATATCACAGAATTCCTGAATCTTAACATCATCCTGTTGAAGGTCGCGCGTTTCATACTGAGCCATCGCTCCGTGATAAAAGGAAGCAAGGATAGCGTCCAGTCCTTCCACTTCCCCTTTTGGAAATATCATGGAGCATTCATCCTGATCACTCCACACCTCACGAATCAGCGAATCACTGCAGGTATTGACGGATTGTATATAGCTTTTTAATTCTTTCATAGTAACCACCTCACCATAAATCCTACACGCAGCTGAAAGGATTGCAAGAGCAAATATAAAAAGCTTATGCTTTTTGTTCGGTATCAAACAGATATTTTCTGATTTCTTCAAGACTGTTACAGCTTTTCAGCATGTGCGTCTGCTCATCATCAGAGACAATCCGTACAATGCGGCGAAATATTTTACTGTATTCCGTACTGATATCCTCACCGATGGCCGCAAAGAATACAAGATCAACAAGCTGATCATCCCATGTGATTGTATGATCCAGTTTGATGATTAAAATAACGGAATTCTTCACTGCTTTTTTCGTACCGTGAGGGACTGCAACACCACGTCCGATTGCTGTTGAGGAATACTGAATACGATCATAAACCGACGCCTCAAACGCTTCTGTAACATATCCGTTATCCTCCAGATATGTGCAGTATTTATGAATGAGACTTCTGCGATTTTCACAGCTGTCCTGAAAATAAGAAAGATAGCTGTCAAACTTTGTGCGAAGCTCCAGCGTATGCTTGATTTCTCTTGCAAAAATCCAATGACGAATCTGCGAACAGGATGCTTCTGTAAACAAGTGATCGATATTTATAATATTGGAAGCATGCAGACGGTTCGTTGTAGCATTCAGTATAAGATCATGCTGGTGCCCCGTTTCTTTTTTCATTTCATCACTGCCTATAATGTTCACAATTTCTATTTCACGAAAGGATGTTTCAACCATGCTTTTAATATAGGATTCAAAGGTGATTCCGGCGTCACAGATCAATAAACAGCGTATGGAACGGATATTTCTGGAGCGGTTTAAGGCTCCGACGATATGCAGACAGATAAAGCCAAGCTCATTGGCGTCAAAATAGATGTGTTCCCTTTCCTCTATCTTATCAATCGTTGTCATGATTGCGACATAGACCTCCGTGTATTTCGTTTTGATTGCTTCCAGCAGAGGATTCTCACTTGAGATACCATACTTCATTCTCCGGATTGCCGGTTTCATATGATTGCAAAGGTTTTGTTTGAGCTGTTTATCTTCTGACAGATCGACATTCAGACGTTCCGATACCAGATAAATGAATCTATCCAGCATGGCACTGTCCAGCTCCTGAAACTGCTCCTGGTTTTGCTGCTTGCGGGTTGAAAGAATCACCCGTTCCAGATAATATATTTCCTCTTCGGGAAGGCTTACATGAAATGTCTGCTCCATTTTCAGCTTCATGATGGTGGCTACATAATATTCCTGAAGATCAGTGCTGATGGTTGTCTGCTTTTGAACTGACCTGTCAATCTGACAGCGCGTAAGTAATATACAGCATTTGAGAATCAGCATACCGAAATCATAATCACAATAATGAGTATTCAGATTGATTTCCGATGATTTTACAATCGGGATAATCATCCGAATCATCTGAACATCAAATACCATTTTCATTTTTTCATATAATGCATCCGGCAGACGGACATCCAGATCATTATGCTGATATCCCTGCATCGGAAGAGTGTCTACAAAACGGTAAAAAAGATTTCGGATATCCTCTTCGTGTCCTTCCAGAGACAGACCATAGTTTGAACGTTTTCGAAGTCTGCAGTCATAGTTCTCAGCAAGTCTCTCAGCTTCCTCCAGAACAGTGGTCAGTGAGGACTTTGAACGGTATAATGCATCTGCAAGATCCTCCATACGGATCGCATCCCTATAAGTTAAAAGCATATGCAGAACCGTATGTAAATCATTTCCCTTTTCCAAGGGGACAGATGTCTCAAAGCGATTTTTTTGAAGCTGCCGGTAAATCGCCTCTCTCTGTTTTTGTGTACAGTGAAGACGTATTCCGATGTTCGGTTTTTTTATCAGCTCGGCACCATGAAGGAGCTGTAGAAAACTGGTATCCTGCAAATCGCTGTGTATCGTTCGCGAAGATACTGCGACCTGTTCTGCAAGCTCTGCCACAGTCTGAAAATTCTGTTCCTCTACAAGTATATTCAGAAGTTCCATCCACCTTTGTGTTTTTTTCATGATAAGCCTCCAGTTCACTGTCCTTTTTGTTTTTATCACCCATTATAGTATGCCAAGAGCCTTCCATACGGTATCTATCTCGATCCTGCGGAAAAGATACAGATTTAATTTCTGCTTTTCTTTCGGAACGCATACCGAAGGTGAGAGCTGTATGCCTAAAATAAACAGCATCTGATATCCGCTTTCTTCCATAGAAATTATATCATAATTTCTATATACAGCTGTCTGGAAAAAATTGCAGGAATACCTGTAGATGTTGAAAAAAGGAAGTGCCGTGCTCTATTGATTGTTGAAGACAGCGGTTGATATAGTAGAGGTGCAAGGAGGAACAGCAATGAAGAAAACAGCACATTGTATTCATCATACACATTGGGATCTGATCTGGTATTTCACAGCACAGGATGCAACTGTTCAGCTGTGCTATAATATGAAGGAGATGCTGGAAGGCTTTCGAAGCGGAAGAATTACAGATTTCTTTTTCGACGGACAGAGTGCGCCGATGGATGAGTACAGAAAGCTTCACCCGGAGGACGAAGCATACATACGAACTCTCGTAACGGAAAAAAAGCTCGTAATCGGACCCTTTCACTCACAGCTTGACTGCTTTATCTGCAATGGTGAATCTGTCATTAACAACCTGAGACTCGGCATGCAGTCTGCCGAAAATCTCGGATATGTTTCCAGGGTTGCATATCTGCCGGATTCCTTTGGACATTCCTGGGATTTTCCCAAGATATTTCATCAGTTTGGAATTAAGGATTTTGTCATAACACGCGGTGTTGGAGATGATTATAAGCTTGGCAGCGAATTTTACATGAAATCAAATGACGGCAGTGAGCTGCTGGTATGCACAATGATTGCAGGCTATGGATACGGATGCTATGCATTCCGTAATGGTACATTATTTGATGAATCAGCTCTTGACTACAATAAAATCAGTGTACAAAGTCTGATTGACCGGCTCCTGTCCTATTCCACACTGGATCACGAATTTGTATTTCCGCTGGGCTTTGATCAAAATCCGGCAATGCTGGATATACCAAAACGAATAGCAGAGTATAACGCACAGCAAACAGACATTGCATTTGTATCAACAACATGGCAGGACTTCTGCAATCGTGTAAGAGAGCATGGTCACAATTTAAAATGCCATGAGCATGAACTGTTCTCGACGCAGTATCATCGGGTTCACCGTTCCATTTTCTCCGCACGCGCAGATATCAAAGCACTGCAGGATGCCTGTGAGCGAAAGATCACATACGGTCTTCAGCCTCTTATGTCCATGCTGGATGCACAGGGTATCCCGTATGACCACGGACTGATCGATGAAATATGGAATCGTCTGCTGCGCTGCCAGACACATTCCTCTGCGACACTGACAGATGAAACAAATGACTATATTCAGCAGGAAACACAGAATGCTTACAATCTGATAACCTCTCAAACGGTATTTCTGATGAAGCTGCTTTCTCTTTCTGTACAGAAGAGGGAGGATGGATATCCTCTGCTGGTATGCAATACGCTGCCATATACAAGAACACAGACACTGCATACAACTGTACAGACTGGAAAACCTGATTTCCGAATCCTTCTGGATGGAAAGGAGCTGCCGTATACGCGTGCAGGGACAGTAAAAAAGAACTGTGGTGTTTTACGTAAAGATATCCGTGATATGGATCCCAAGGGCTATTTCTATGAAACAGAAATCATATTGCAGATTGATCATATGAAGGGGCTTTCCTATCGCACATTGTATATTCAGGATATTGATCAGCCATCTGTCAGCTATGAACTGGCGCAGGTTCCTTATATTGAAAATAACCGTTTCCGTATTCACAAGGATGAAGAGGGTGTACATATCTTTGATTACAGGAGTCATAGGGAGCATCGCAGCGCTATCTATCTGGAGGAGTCCGGGGATGAGGGAGACAGCTTTGACTATTCTCCTCCAGAATATGACTGGATTCTTACAGATTACTTTGAACATGCAGAAGTTTCCTGCGTACAGAATATGACTTACAGCTGTATGACCCTGACAGGTACCTTGGAGATACCTCAGAATCTGAAGAATAGAAAAGATAGAATACGAAATTCCGGTATGCGATATAAAATTAAGCTTGAGCTGATAGATAAGAATAATATCCGTATTTCAGGAACGATTGATAATCATGCAACGGATCATCGTGTACGTCTGGTTTTCACCGGACAGGCACCGCATACGTATTCACTTGCAGGGACACAATACAGCTACATCAAACGCGAAAGCGCTCCGGCAGCTTTAAAGACCTGGAAGGCGGATGGCTGGTTTGAAGAGCCCAGTCCAACATGGCCGTTATTGAATTATGTATCGGTAGAGGATGATGAAGTCATGACTGTTATGACGAAAAGCAGTAAGGAATATGAGCTGATAGACGAAGGTAACAAGGATATCGCTGTAGTATTGTTTCGTTCCTATGGTGCTATGGGCTATCCGGATCTGCATCGTCGTCCGGGCAGGCCCAGCGGTCTGGACTACATGATATTCCAAACACCAAAATGTCAGATGCTGAAAGAAAACAGCTTTGATCTGGCCTTAACGTGGTATGAAAGCTATGACGGTAATCGTATCTGCCAAGACTACATTCAATATGCCTGCCCGCAGCTCTGTTTTGAAGGACAGCATTTTGATAAGTCTGTGCATCCGATATCCTATTTTCCTACCAATCCACCAGAACAGAGACTTCCGGATTCCTGGAGCTTTCTGAATATGGATGAGCTACAGGGCTGCTTCGGATCACTGGTGAAGGAAAAAGATTACTGGCTGCTTCGTCTGTATAACAATGAAATAGAGCCGGTATCCTGCGGCATAATACATAGCGATGAAGCGCTTGTTTACACACTGACGACACTGGATCATACAATACACAAACCGCTGTCCAATGAGCTGGAGCCTCTGCGTAAGGGTGAGCTCAGAATGATACAGATAGAAAGAACATAAAGGAGGACTTGTTTATGAAACGCATTATCGGAGTATGTGCCTGCCCGGCAGGAATTGCCCATACGTATATGGCCGCTGAGAATCTGGAGCGGCAGGGTAAGAAACTGGGCTTTCAGGTAAAAATTGAAACAAATGGTTCCGGAGGTGTAGAGAACCGATTACGTGAGGAAGATATTAAGGAAGCAGACTACGTTATCATTGCGGCAGATACCCGTGTGGAAATGGAGCGCTTCAGAGGGAAAAAGCTTCTGGAGGTTTCTGTAACAGATGCCGTTAGAAAAGTAGAAAGCGTATATGAAAAACTGAATGATGCACTAAAAGAATATTAAATGAAAAAGAGGAGAAAATTATGAATTGGAAAAAAAGCTATAATCATCTGATGTCCGGTGTTTCTTACTTCCTGCCATTTGTTGTAGGTGGTGGAATTATGCTGGCATGTGCCTATCTGTTTGATTTTCAGAATGCCAACACAGCGACCTTCGGCTCATCCAATGTTTTCGTTTCCTGGCTGAATCAGATTGGCGGGCTGGCTATGGGGTATATGTTTCCGATTATGGGAGCTTATATTGCCTATTCCATAGCGGATCGGCCGGGATTGCTGACCGGTATGGTAGCCGGTGCTTTGGCAGCAAACGGCGGCTCTAGTTTTCTTGGCGCTGTGATCGGCGGCTTCGCAGCGGGTTATATCATTCTCGGTCTGAAAAAGTTGACTGCCGGGATACCTCGATCTCTGGAGGGAATCAAAACACTGCTGTTATTCCCGATACTGGGTCTTGCATTAACAAGTCTTGCCATGCTGGCAATCAATTCTGTCGTTGCCCCTGTCAGCAATGCGCTTACAGATTTCCTGTCCGGTCTCAGCGGTACAAATGCTGCACTGCTTGGGGCAGTAATCGGCGGTATGCTGGCACTTGATCTTGGCGGTCCCATCAACAAAACTGCATATCTGTTCTCTGTTGCAACACTGACTGCAGCAGATGGAGGAACCGTACCGTCTGTTGTCATGGCTTCCTGCGGCTGCAGTGCCATGGTAATTGCTACAAGCTGTGCTGTCGCCTGTACACTGTTTCCTAAAAAGTTCAGCGAAAATTTACGGGGGGCAAAAATTGCTGCATATATTATGGGACTCAGTTTCTTTGTTGAAGGAGCCATTCCCTTTGTAGCAGACCGGCCTAAGAAAATTCTTCCTTCCTTATGTGTTGGAGCAGCAGTAACAGGAGCCTTGGTAGCCATGTTTGGAATTACACTATCTGCACCGATTGGCGGTCTGGAAACATTGCTTCTTGTCAGCAATATCCCATTATATCTGTTATCGTTTGCAGCAGGAACAGCAGTTGCTGTCTGTATGATTTATTTCTTTATCAGAAATGAACCGGATCAGGAGTAAGACATGAAGTTGATCAATGAGAATCTGATTCTCCTTGATATGAATCTGCAGTCCAAGGATGATATTATTTCCTGCATTGCGGATACACTGGAGAATAATCAGCGGCTGTGTGATAAGCAGCAATATATAGACGATGTTTATTCAAGAGAGGACGAAATATCTACAGCCATGGGCTCCAGCATCGCTATACCGCATGCATTGTCATTGGGCGTCAGGCATACATCTCTGGTCTTTCTTCGACTACAAAATCCAATTCAATGGGATGATGATCAGGTTCAGATGGTATTCGGTATTGCTGTACGCAAGGAAAACAGCGGGAATGAGCATCTTAGAATCCTTTCCAACCTGGCAAGAAAGCTGATGGATTTGGGATTTACAAATGCGCTTCTTCATTCAGACAATCCGGACGGCTGTCTGCAGCTGCTGGAAGAATGCAGCATTAGCTGAAGATAAAACTACAGCTTTGCATGTTACATAATCAGTAAAAGATAGGAAGCAGCTTAGAAACAGGTCAACGGCACCTGTTTCTTTTTTTCAAAATGCTTCTCTTCTTTGTTCAGGAGCACAGGTGTAAACAGAAAAAAGATCATAGCCATGATCCTTTTATAATGTTATCTGCACAATTTCCCCATCAGCCGTTTCTACATCAACGATGATTAATCCCCTGTATTCCTTACTGAAATGCTTTAGAAGACGCATCATCTTTCTTGTGGTCTCCTTATCCATTGTCCATGCTATTTCCGTATTCTCCTGTATTGTCTTTCTAATCACTGTACAGGTGAGCATATTATAAAGCATGCTATCGGGAATGCGAAGATTTAGACGGCAGGACTGTGCATGAATCCGTATCTTCATGCTATTCGACAATCACTTCGACATGATCTCCGTTTGCAGAATCGACTTCTACAAGCTTTCCGATCACACCACTCTCTATCAGCTGCATAATCATTCCCAGATCGATTTTCTGCATCATTGGATTGTCTGTCATCTGCGGGATGTCCAGCCCCATATCTCTGGCCATTTTTACCAGAACCAGCGGCAGGTTGACACGTACTCTGTCTCCATTCTCTGAATTCACATACACTCTCAAAAACATCTGTTCGATATCCTTTCGCTTATCTTCCGGAAGCAGTTCGACTGTCTGCACCTTTTCTTTTAGAAAATCATCCAGAGAAATATGGAAGAAGTCTGACAGCTCAATCAATACTGGAAGATCCGGCATAGAAAGATCATTCTCCCATTTTGATACAGCCTGCGGCGAAACTCCCATTTTATCTGCAAGCTCATCCTGTGTCATACCCCTTGCTTTTCTCAATTCACTTATTTTGGTTCCTAATGCTTTCATATAGTGTTCCACCTTTCTTCACACCCTCATTATAGAAATGATTTCTTCCTAAAGGAAGATAGAGCTGGTTGAATGTCACAACTGCTCGTTGTCTGCTTCTCAACCAATAGTAGAATTCCCCATATTTCCTTTTACAACAGCCTTTTACATTATATTCGTATCAACACACTTATCTGTCATGCAATCTATTCCTTAAAATCTTATGGAAGAACTTCCATTGCATATATGCAATCTTGCTGTACAGCTTCAGTGCCTGTATAGTTCACACATCAAAATAATTATCTATAAAGTTTTCTGTATAGAATGAAATTATAATAACAAGGGCACAAAGCATCACCTTTGGAAAAAGGTATGCAGTAATTAAGAACAGCCGCATTCCCTCTTCCTTTTGGCTCATATGACGCTGTTTGCAGTTTCACAGAGAATCGATGATTCAGCTATTCCTCTTATGCTATAGAAAGAGATAAAAGAAAGGATATGGTCATGCATTGATCATATCCTCTTCCTTCAGCTTCTGATTCTGTTCATCCTTTTCTGACAGGATGACACTGCCGCTTTGCAGTGATTTCTGTACATCGATGATTCTCTGATTCCGGCTTCCCTTAAAGACAAGACGGTAATCCTTCAGCTCATTCACAAACTTACCGTCAACCAGCACATCAAGTTGCACAAGCAGCCTTTTCTTACGCTCATCCGCAAGAAGCTCTTCATAGGTGAACCCGCTGTAAGCCCAGATGTTCAGCTGTTTTTCCTTTGCCGTTCTTACGATTTCCAGCAATGGCTCAACCTGCAGAAACGGCTCTCCGCCTGAAAGTGTCAGACCGCTCTGCAGCTGTGCATCACGAATCTGCTGCTGCAGCTGTTCAACGGAATACAGGGTGCCGCCTTCCGTATCCCAGGTTTGCGGATTGTGACAGTTTGGGCAGTGATGTCTGCACCCCTGCGTCCAGATAACCATACGAACACCGGGACCATCTACAAAGCTGTCCTCCTGCATAGGGGAAGCCAATCGGATGGTTTTGCTATCCATGCTTTACACGATCCCGTTCTTCAGATGCCTTTGCATCATTGAAACGGTCTACCGTACCTACCAGATAACCGGTAATACGGCGGATTTTCTCAAACTTATATTCTTCCTCACGCTCGTCTCTTCCGCATTTTGGACAGACATGCCCTTCAATTACACCACTGTAGCCGCAGCATGGATCACGGTCTACCGGATGGTTGATGCTGCCGTAACCGATTCCCGCATCCTTCATACAGCGAACGATGGATTCAAATGCTTCCAGATTATTTGTAGGATCTCCGTCCACTTCCACATAGGAGATATGTCCGCCGTTTGTGAATTCATGATAAGGAGCTTCCTTCTGAATCTTCTTAAATGCTGTTATGTGATAGTATACCGGTACATGGAAGGAATTTGTATAGTAATCCCGATCTGTAACACCCGGTATGATACCGTAGATTTTCTTATCAATCCGTGTAAATCTTCCAGACAGACCTTCTGCAGGAGTTGCAATAAGAGAGAAGTTCAGACCGTATTTCTCTGTAGCTTCATCACACATTTCACGCATATGCCCTACGATTTTCAGACCGAGCTTCTGCGCTTCTTCACTTTCTCCGTGATGTTCTCCGATCAGCGCCTTTAAACATTCCGCCAGACCGATGAAACCAATCGTCAGCGTTCCCTGCTTGATGATTTCCTCCAGCGTATCCTCCCAGCTCAGATTCTCACTGCCGATCCAGACACCCTGTCCCATCAGGAATGGGAAGTTTTTCACTTTCTTTCTTCCCTGAATTTCCAGACGCTCCAGCAGCTGCTGAATAACGATTTCCATCTTTTCATCCAGCTCATTAAAGAAAGCAGCCTCATTGAAATCACCATTTACAGCAACTCCGTGCTTGATTCCAAGACGCGGCAGGTTGATGGAGGTAAAGGAGTTGTTTCCTCTTCCTGTCGCAATTTCCGGACCGTTGATATTTCCCATAACGCGGGTACGGCATCCCATATAGGTTGTTTCTGTTTCCGGATGTCCTTCCTTGTAATACTGTTTGTTGAACGGAGCATCCATAAAGCTGAAATTCGGAAACAGACGTTTTGCGGATACACGCATTGCCAGCTTAAACAGGTCGTAGTTAGGATCCTCAGGATTATAGTTAATGCCTTCCTTAACCTTGAAAATCAGAATCGGGAAAATCGGTGTTTCTCCGTTCCCTAAACCTGCTTCCTGTGCCAGCATCAGATTTTCACTGATCAGTCTACCCTCCGGTGTCATATCCGTACCGAAGTTTATACTGGAAAACGGTACCTGTGCACCGGCACGTGAATGCATGGTGTTCAGATTATGTACAAAGGCTTCCATTGCCTGATAGGTTTTTCTTCTTGTGGCAACGTTTGCTTCTTTATAAGCGAATTTATTGATCAGCTCGATTTGTTCCTCACCAAGACCGAAGGTTTCCTTCAGCATGGCATTCAGGCTGTTCAGGAAGCTGTCGTCCATGATCATAGCTGCAGTTTTTCCTGTTTCCTTCTCCACTGCCTTGAACGGTTCTCTCACATCGGCATCCAGATTGATAAACAGCTCCAGCGCTTTGTTGAGATTACTGATATATTCCTTGCGGAAGGTTTTTGCGACACCCTTTGCCAGATAAAAATCAAAGGCAGGTATACTCTGACCGCCATGCTGATCGTTCTGGTTACTCTGGATTGCGATTGCCGCAAGAGCTGCATAGCTGGTGATATCCTGCGGTTCACGCAGATGCCCGTGACCGGTTGAAAAACCGCCGTTAAACAGCTTTTCCAAATCAATCTGACAGCAGGTCAGCGTCCCCATATTCATAAAATCCATATCATGAATATGGATATCTCCGTTTTCATGAAGCGCCGCATGCTGCGGATTCATCAGCTGACTCATACAGAATTCCTTGGATACAGCACTTCCGTACTGCAGCATGGTACCCATTGCCGTATTTCCGTCAATATTGGCATTCTCACGCTTGATATCCGCATCGTTGCTGTCCGCAAACGTAATTTCCTCAATGGATTTCATCAGCCTTGTCTTCATGCTGCGGATTCTTGTACGTTCTGCACGATACAGGATATATGCTTCACTGGTTCTCGCATGACCGGTTTCAATCAATACCTTAATAACTGCATCCTGCACATTTTCCACGGTTGGTGTTGTGCCCTGGTATGTATTATTCAGAAGATTTACGACTTTCTCCGTCAGTATTTCCGCTGTTTCATAATCTGCTTTGCTGCCTTCCTCCTGTGCTACTCTGCTTGCTGCCAGGAAAATAGCTCTTGTGATTTTTTCCGGAGAGAAATGTATTTCACGTCCGTCCCTTTTCTTAATGCTAGTGATCATAGAATCCTCCTTAACCTAGAACAATGACAATAGAAAATACACGCGGCATTTACGTGTATTCAGATTGTTTATGTTGTAGATGAACCTTCATCTCTATTTGCTCTGACACTTATTATACCTCAATTTCAGTGTTTGTGGGACTGTAAATGCTTTTTTTTATTTACATGAAAAAGTGTAAGCATTTTTCCTGATATTTTTCTTCCATTTACGTAATGATTAATAAAAAATATCCATGAAATGTCATCCACAGATATTTTTATTCTATATGAATATGTATGGTATGTATTTTATAACGAGCACCCCTTGTTTTGAGTCTGTACCTGCTGCTCCTCCCTGACATCGTTTTAAAACAGCTGTGTTTATTATCATAGTTTCTAGTGATTCAGCTTGATACAGACACTATCCATCCTCGTTTTGGCTTTTGCTGTAAGGCAGAGAGAACCAGAAGGTACTTCCTACTCCTTCTTCACTAAGTACGCCGTATTCAGCCTTATGAAGCTCCAGAACAGCTTTAACAATGCTCAGACCCAGACCGCTGCCAACCCGGGAGCGCACATGCGTCTTATCCACCTTGTAATACCGTTCCCAGATATACGCAAGCTTATCCTTTTCAATACCCGGACCATGATCGATTATTTCGATACGAACCCTTCCCAGTTCAAGAAGCTGCTTCACGATGACCTGATGATCCTCTCCGCTGTAGTTGATGGCATTGTTAATCAGATTATAGATAACCTGATCAAGCTTGATCACATCTCCCTGAATTATGACATCTTCTCTATATTCAAAGCGAATATCATACTCATCCTGCTTTAAAAGAGTTTCATAGCGTTCGATGATGCTGCGGATCTCATCCGTCAGATTCATGGAAACCGCATGCAGCTCCTGTACACCTGCCTGCAGCTTGGATAGATCCAGCATATCGTTCACCAGATTGGTCAGACGTTTTGTCTCATCTATGATAATCTGTACATTCTCCGGTGTGTTCTCACCGGGGATATCCCGCATAACCTCCCCGTATCCGCTGATCATTGTCAGCGGTGTTCGCAGGTCATGGCTCATATTCGCAATCAGCTCACGCCGCAGATTCTCCACCTTCCTCAGCTCTCTGGAAGCATAGTTCAGCGTATTGCTAAGCTCCTCAATTTCCAGATATCCCTTACCGCTGAAGGCAACATCATACTGACCGGTCGCAAGCGTTTTCGCTCCGTTGTTAATGGAGATGATGGGACGTGCAATCTTTCTTGAAAGATAAAAGGCCAGCATAAGCGCCACTACAGTCAATATTGCCGCAATGATGATAAACTGTGTCTTGATTGTTTCAATCGTAGCATTTACCGGTGTCAGCTGTGCATTGATCACACTGATTTTCATATGGGAATTGCTTCCTGTGACCACACTGATGTAGGTCATATTCTGCACACCCTTGGAAATTTTCATATTCTGTTTATTCCTGCCGTTGTCTCTGATATCCGATGTAAGCCGTGATGGAAATGCCTCCGGACGCGGTATCATAAGACCTTCCTTTGTCAAAGAGAAACGAAAGGATTCAAAGGGCACCTCCACCTTGGCAGTATCCTCAATCAGTCTGGAAGCTATTCCATCCTTCTGTGACAGGGCTTCCCCCTTCAGTTCATCAATAACATCTGCATGGGCAGCATAGCTGGCAGATTTGCTGAGCATACATTTGCCATCGCTTTCATTGCCCATAATCGGATCCTTACTCGTATCCTCATCATAAACGATGACACAGAAATCTCCATTGCGGGAAATGTTTGAAATTTTTGTTTTATAGGATTCCATATCCAGTGAGCCATCCAGCTTCTGCGTAATGACTTCATTTACTTCACTCGCGGCCTTTTTTACGGAATTGGATTTGATAAACATATAAAATTTTTCCAGAAAAAATACCTGAAAAAACCATAGTACTGCAATGATAATGACAATAAAGAACACCAGTGTGACAAAAATCTTCCACTTGACGCTGATTGGTTTTCGCTCTTTTCTGTCGACGCCTGCCACCTGTTTATTTTTCAGCTTCAAAACGATACCCTACTCCGCGCAGTGTAATAATCAGGCGGCTGTAATCCTGCAGACTTTTTCTCAGCAGCTTGATATGCGTATCCAGCGTTCTGTCATCCCCGTAGAAATCATACCCCCATACATCATGAATCAGCTGTTCTCTTGTCAGTGCGATTCCTTCATTGCGTACCAGATAAAATAATAGAACATATTCCTTTGGCGACATTTCCACCTCTTTATCATCAATAAAGACCTTGCGTGCCGTAAAATCGATTTTCAAGCCTTCATAGGTATAGATATCCTTTTTTCTGGTGTTTACATCACCATGATATCGCTTTAATATGGCACTGACACGCATCATCAGCTCCTTAGGAGAAAACGGTTTTACCACATAATCATCAACACCGATTTCAAAGCCGTGGATTCTATCATATTCCTCTCCTCTTGCGGAGAGCATAATGACAGGAGTCTGCACATCCTTACGGATTTCCTTTACCGCAGAAAAGCCGTCCAGATTCGGCATCATGATATCCATAATGATTAGATCATATTCCGCCTGCTTACACTTTTCGATGGCATCCATTCCATCCACTGCTTCCTCAATTTCATGTCCCTCAAATTCACCATACTTACGAATCATGCTTCTGATACGTTCCTCATCGTCCACAACCAGCAGTTTGCTCATGTTATCACCTCTATCTGTATTATAACTTGAATGCCATACCCTTATGTGATGATTTCATGAATATTCAGGGAAAATACCAGTAGGTAAGCTTTTCATCTGTAATCATCCCTGCTTTTTTCTGAAGCCGGATACTGGCAGTATTATCCTTTACAATTTCACCATAGGGCAGTCTGCCGCGCTCCAGCTGTTTGCCAATCATCACCTGCTCCAGAGCCACAGCTAGTCCTTTTCTCCGCCATTTGGGATGAACCTCCAGAATTCCGATACTTTCCTGCTCATGTACTCCGATAAATCCGCATAGCTCACCCTTGTAAAATGCACCATACATACCATCCTGCAGACATTCACCGATATACTGTTCATTTGCCAGAGATTCCATTGAATGCCTGTATAATGCAATGATTTTCTGTGTATGTGATGCATCCAGCCTATTTATTACAAAGCCTTCCGGAAGGGCTACTGCAGGGGGTACATCCTCAACATATACACAGTGAACACACTCCAGCTCGCTTTCCAGCTTTCGCATGGATTTCAGCCAGGGATCCGTATAGGTGTCATGGGCAACCAGTATGCCAAACTGCTTTGGCAGGTGCTCCACGATTTCTTTCCCTGCCTGATCATCTGCCGCAGCACTATATAAAATCTTTGAAATTCTTCCCTGTAAAAGCAGGGCTGTCTCTGTTTCATATAAAACTAACCCGCCTGCATTCCTGCACTGCAGCATATCCGCATACAGACAGGGTTCCTTTGTTAAATTCATGCTCTTCTCCTTTTAAAAAAGGATTAACTCCTGTTCCATACAGAAATCAATCCTTATTAACAGCTCAATAACGTAGTTCAAACAATTGATTCACTTACGTTCAGGTATTTTAACATAATCCGTGGTACTGCTTATATATTTCATTTTTACTGAGGCCGCGCTCTCTTGCGACACGCTTGATTGCTTCATTGGTAGTCAATCCTTCTTTAATATAGGTATTGATCTGTTCATGAACAAGCGGCATTGCGGAATCTTCTCCCGGATCCTTGGTTTCTCTGGAGCCCTCCATAACAATTACCATTTCACCCTTAAGCTCCTCCGCAATTTCCAGAATTTCTTCGATAGTACCTCTCAGAAACTCCTCATGCTTTTTTGTAAGCTCACGAGCCAGACAGATATTGCGGTTGCCCAGTACCTCAAGACAGGAAGCAAGCATTTTTTTTACACGGTGCGGTGCTTCATAAAAGACCATGGTAAACGGATAGTATTTTAATTCATACAATTCACGAATCCGTTCCTTTTCACCGGATTTCAAAAATCCGTAAAACAGAAAATGTCTGGTGTCCATGCCACTGGATACCAGGGCATTCAGCATCGCATTGCTTCCGGATATTGGAACGACATTAAAGCCCTCCTCGATTACCTTCTGTGTTACAACACAGCCCGGATCGCTGATCAAAGGATAGCCGGCATCACTCACAAGCGCGATATCCTGTCCCTGACGCAGCAGCTCCAAAAGACCGTTTGCACTTTGAGCCTCATTGTGCTGGTGATGGGAAATCAGTCGGGTATGAATACCGAAATGCGTTAACAGCTTCAGTGTGTTTCTGGTATCCTCTGCCGCAATTACATCGACAGACTCCAGCACTTTCAATGCTCTTGGTGTCATTTCCTGCAGATTTCCGATTGGCGTTGCCACCACATACAGGGTTGCTTTTTCATTTTCAAAGCTCTTCTGACGATTCATTTTGTTCACCTACCGATCGGAGAAATCTATATCCGGCCACAATTCCTTAAAGGAAAGAAACTGTACATCCTCTTTATTTTCAATCTTTACCTGCTGAAGCAGTACATTCATACTGGTAATTCGATACCGGCTTCCCTTGTATTCAATCTGGGAATTCATTTTCGGCAGACCCTCACGCAGCCGCTTATACTGACTGTCTTCAAATTTCAGACAGCACATCAGCTTGCCGCACTGTCCGCTCAGCTTTTGAATATTCAATGCCAGTAGCTGATTCTTTGCCATATTGATAGATACGACATCAAAGTCATTCATAAATCTGGAACAGCAAGTTTCCATACCGCAGGTTCCCAGACCACCAATGATTTTTGATTTGTTACGGGGACCAATCTGACGAAGCTCAATGCGGCATTTAAAAATACTTGCCAGCTCCTTGAGAAGCTCACGGAAATCCACACGCTCATCCGCAACATATACAAAGATGATTTTACTGCAATCCAGCGTATACTCCGCTTCAATCAGATTCATATCCAATCCAAGCTTACGGATACATTCCGCACATATCTCCATAGCCTTACCGGCCTTTTCAATATTTTCCTGTGCCTGCTTTAAATCACGCTCTGTTGCTTTGCGTGTGATTGGCTTGATCTCCATTCCGTTGGACAAAAAGGTTTCTGTTTCCTTAACGATTTTTCCAAGCTCCAGACCACGAATCGTTTCAACCACCACATCATCACCCACCCGGTACTCATCCACATCGGTACCGAAGGTATAGATTTTTTTTGAATCCTTAAAGGATACAAACGCGATGTATTTATAAACTCTGCCTTCCGGCTTGCGTTCATTGTGGTTTGCCTTCTTGTGCTCCGGCTTTTGTGCAGGCCTTTGTTCCTGCTTCATTTCCTTCTTTACTTCCTGTCGTGGTTCCTTCGCTTCCGACTTCATATTGGGTTTTCCATCATGCTTGGGATGATGCTTCATATCCCGTTTCTGTTCAAAGCCTCTGTCATGATGCTTCTTTTTATCCTGCTTCGGATTCGGATTTCCTTTTGAAATCCCGTTCCTGTCTTCCGACTGATTCATTCTGTCACCTCTTTCATTCTGTACAGCATCTGATCAACGAGCAGCTGCAGGTTGACCGAACGCAGTAATGTATCCTTCGTCTGCATGAGAATCTGCAGAATTGCTGCCATATCCATGTTTTTCTTCTGATATTCCTTCAGCATATTCTGATACCATGTATCCGATTGCCGACGACTGCCACGCAGACAGTCACGGAAGAATATAGTAAGCATATCAAGCAGATAGAGCATTGCCTGCTTTCCGTGCTTTTTCTGTTTTGAAGGAAAGCCTTCCAACTGCAGAAACAGCAAAGCGTCATATGGTGAGGAAAGATAACGCTCCAGCATTCCCTTCATTAAAAAGCGGGCATGCTGATAATCCTCACTTTCCGAAGCCTCCAGAATTTCCGATTTCTGGCGGATCATGCTGCTGAGCAGATAGGCATCCAGCGCCTCCAGATCCTCCTGTACCGCCGCATGGCACTGTGATGCGCTCAACGGGGTAAAGGGGATATTCTGACAGCGGGATATGATGGTAGGAAGAACTCTGTCCAGCTGTTCCACAATCAGTATTGCAATCATATCACTTCCCGGTTCCTCCAGAAATTTCAACAGGGAGTTTAATGCATCCGGTGTCGCATTTTCCGCATGATCCAGCACATATATTTTCTTTCCGGTTTTTTCAAGGCCGGTTTTTGCGAATGCATGCTGCAGCTTCAGAATATCGTCCTTCTTAATGGAAACACTTGTTCCATCCAGATATATCATATCGGCATATTCGTTGTGTGCAATACGCTCACACGTATCACATACCTCACAGGCGAAGCCTGATTCCCTGCAAACCAGACTCTGGGCCAGCAGATATGCTGTTTCTTTTTTAGGCGTACCGCTGGGACCGCTGAACATATAGGCATGCGCAAGACGGTTATGCTCCAGAGCATTTCGCAGAGTGTGATATACCACCGGCTGCTGTTCTCTCAGAATATCTTTAAACATGGTTTTTTATAATCTCCATAAGACAGGCTACTGTATTGTTCAAAACTGTATCCACATCAGGATTGGCATCCACAATATGCATACGTTCCTTAAATTTGTCTTTGATCAGCTCATAGCCCTGTGCAACCAGCTTATGGAACTCCATACTTTCATTGTCCAGTCGATCCTTATTGCCACGGCTTGTGACGCGGGACAGTCCTGTTTCAAAATCAACAGAAAGAAATACCGTAGCATCCGGCAGATGCCCTTCAATTGCGAACTGATTGATAGCAAAGACCTCCTCAACACCGATACCTCTGGCAATTCCCTGATAAACCAGAGAGCTGTCCACGAAGCGGTCGCAGAGAACGATTTTTCCTTCCTTCAGCGCAGGCAGTACCTTTTCTATAAGATGCTGGCGGCGGCTGGCGGCATACAGCAATGCCTCACAGCGTTCATCCATTGCCGTATTGGCCGGGTCCAGTATGATGCTGCGAATCTGTTCCGCAATATCTATGCCTCCCGGTTCTCTTGTATATAGTACAGGATACCCCATCTCTTTCAGCTTTTCATATGCAAGCTTACTGATGGTTGTTTTCCCGCTTCCGTCATTTCCTTCAAATGTGATAAACAATCCCTTGTTCATAGCCTGACACTCCTTTAACTAGACCCTATCATTATAGCATAATCAGCTATTGCACTACAAAGAGATTTCTCATGCTATTTACAGCATTGTGTACTGATAAGCTGCAGAATATGTTTTCAGGCATAATTATGAATTCATACTGAGGAGTAAGCTTTGAATTTTCCATCATAAGGAAAGCCTCACAGCTTTTCTATTAAGTTCTTTGCTCTGGTCTTATCTGTACTGGTTCCGATGAATGATTACTGGATACAATACACATGGATAATAAAAATACACGCATAGGCTTTTATGTTGACAGTCACAGTACAAACTTAAGAATGCATAAAAAATATGATAAGATTGCTCCTGCATTCTCTTTTTTCTTTATCGATCAAAATTTTCGTATAAAACACCAGTCCCTGCATAAGATAGTGTTAGGGAACTTCATTCATTCCCTTCAACATACAGGCAGCATACCTGCCAGATGGACAGAGTCAATAGATTCTGTCTTTTCTGTTCTCTGATGTTCGCCTCTTCCTAATGTCTTTTGCCATTTCATATATTGAATTTTTCTTTGCAGTAAACATTCACTGCCTATCCTATACAAAATAACTGTAAAATAAAGGATTACTGCAAACGCGTATAAGCATAACATTTTGGGATTCAATATCTAATTTCTTCTTCATTTTCCGCATATGAAACAGATTCTTTTCTATCTATACAAAATAGTGCTATAATATGATACAGGTGATGCAAAATGGATAAAAAGAAACTTCAGGAAATACAGAAACATCTTCCGGATCATGTTACACTGATTGCAGTAAGTAAAACACATACGAAAGAAGAAATTGATGAAGCCTATGCCTGCGGATGTCGGGTGTTTGGTGAAAATAAGGTACAGGAATTAAAAGAAAAATATGATGATCGCTATCAATGGCATATGATTGGTCATTTACAGCGCAATAAAGTAAAGGATGTTGTTCCTCTCGCTGATATGATCCAAAGTCTCGACAGTCTGCGTCTGGCTGAGGAAATAGAAAAGCAGTGTGCGAAAATCGATAAAATTATGCCGGTACTGATTGAAGTAAATATATCAAGAGAAGCAAACAAGACTGGTGTGTATATGGAAGAATGTCCTGCCTTTGTAAAACAGTGCATGCAGTATAAACACCTGGATGTTCAGGGACTAATGTGTGTTGGTCCACTGGATGCGGACCGTGACCGTATTGAGGAATGCTTTGAAAGGATGAATATCCTCTTTCACAAGCTGCAAAGTGAATATGGAAGTGAGCAGATCCGCTATCTGTCCATGGGGATGAGTGATGATTATCCGATTGCTTTGAAGCATGGTTCGAATATGATTCGCCTGGGTACTGTGATTTTCGGTAAGCGAAATTATTCTATATAAGCATATCATTTTCATAAAGCCTGTTGATTCTAATACTGATTGATCTCACGTAACCAGTAAAACAAATACTCCTGCGCATAAGTAAAACAATTATAATAAAAACCAGAGAACATTCATTATGAATAAGCTCTGGTTTTTTCGTAAACACAAAGTAACAGATTATGAAGCATACTGCATCGCTTTAAGTGCTTTCCTGCTCCTTCTTTGCCGCATATAATTTCAGCGTGCATTTTATTAAAAACAGGAGTTCAAACAGCATAATACCGGAAATCAAAGAATATACAACAAGAAACCATGGATCTCTTTCAAACATTTGCAAAGCCTTCCACAGACCGGGAACTATGATAATAGAAAATATGATTGCACAAAACAAGGTAAGAAATACACTTCGCTTATAAATAGACTCACAATATTCCCGCCGCGTTTCACGATCACTGAAAATCTCCGAATTGTTTTCTTCCCCATTCTCTTTTCTGCGAAAATAATAGAAGGAATTAAACATCATGACATACTCCCAGCCGCAATCCTGAAACAGCTGTATATAAGCATTCAGATCCTCTACTTCATCACGATAATCCAGTTGATAAATCCAGTTTTCCGGTATGCATTTCTCAAAGACATACCCCCTGAAAACCGTATAGCTTTTCAGCTTCCAGCCCTTTTGATGCATTTCTTCCAGAAACTTCTGTTCTTCGCCATATTCCGCAAGTGAGAAGAATCTAAAGATTCTCTTTGTTTCCATGATAGCATCCTCCTTTACTGTTGATATATAAGCGGTTAATACGGGCCAGCTCCAGCTGCAGTACCGTACTGCCAAGCTCTGTAATTTGATAATATTTTCTTTTTTCTTCCTCTCTTGTAAACCTGATCAGCTGATCCTTTTCCATTTTTGAAAGAGTTCCATACAAGGTTCCTGCACTTATAATGATTTCGTTATCTGTAATTTTTTTCACATATTGAATTACATGATAACCATGGCGTTCCTCCTGCAGGGAAAACAGAATATAAAAACCGGTTTCTGTCATCGGCACATAAACACGTCTTAGTTTTTCATCCATAGATAACCTCCACTACTACATTGTATCTCTATATATCGAACCTCTATATACACTATATCGCAGTGCTATCTATATGTCAATAGAAACTGACGCAGCTGTCTCAAAGGCTGCTGCATGCTTCATTCCTTTTATTCATTTATAGATACAATCAGTGATCATAAGGCTTTTCTATAACAACAAGAAATTAAGCGAACATAATAAAAAGAATCAAATATCATAAACTGATAAATTTGATTCCTTATATGTTATATATTTACTATGACACAGAGTACCCTGCATTCTTAACAGCTGTTCCTCTTCTCATCTGCTATGGATTGCACTACTTGCAAAGCTTCTTTGACATTACAATAATATTGTCAGCTAATTTTTCCGTTCTGCTGTACCCATGTTTTTCATATACCCAGTATGGATTGAATCCATCCCTCCATTCATAAATACCGATACCTTCGAGGTATTTCCGATGGAAGAGCGGATATACCTTTTCCAGGTTCTCCATCAGAGCATCCAGCATTTCAACCCGAGGAACACCATATCCAACCTCGTAGCAGCCTATTGTCAAATAGCTGTCGCTATTCCCTGCTGTTCCTGTCATATAGCCGTATTTTTGTAAAATCTCTCTTGGCATTACCTCCAGTAAGCCAATTACCCTATCATTCAAAACTGCGAAAATTCCAGCAATATCTTCCTTTTGCCATATCTCTGAAAACACCTTGGATTTTAATGATATACAGCTTTGATGATATTGCTCAGAGGGATTACCAAAGGGATAATTGGTAAGACACATCGACATTTCTCTGAGATAATTATGTTTTGTGATAGGTATGAATGAAATTTCATCCTTATGTAAACAATTTTTAAACTGCTCTTCTGTCAAACCATTCCATTTTGAGAATACAGGTTCTTCATCCTCTGCATTTCTTTCAATCTGCAGGGCTGCATACAGCTGTTGCTTATGCAACGGTACCGTGTCTATTTTTCGACCACGATCGTATACATCGATAAAGCAATTTTCACATTTTCGCAAATTTTTTTTATCCGATGGCAGCTGATGATATGGAATTAAATTGATTTGTATGTCTATGCCCTCCAGCCAGATTCGAAGCTTTTCAACCATTGCAGCTGTAGCTTCACACATCGGCGAATAGACAACATCTATTTGTCTCATAATATCCTTTCCAAATAAAGTCTGTTAGCGATAAGACGTTATTTTCCTGTCCAGGCCTTTAAGGCTTCCTTTACACTTCTAGTCATTTCCTTACTGAAGGAGGCTCCCGTTTTTCTCGCATAGAACTGCTGTGCATAGTTTTTCGCTGCGTATTTATTCTGTGTCAGAAATTCCTTTTCCGCACGCTCGGCAAACATTTGCTCATATTCCTCTTTTTGCAGCTGCCGATAGGAATCCTCAAATACCACAAACCTTCTATCAAAGCGTTTTCTAAACACCTTTTTGTGCTCTTGTTTATAATGTCCGTAGCATAGCATTGCGATGGGGAAGGTCTCATCGGGTAGCTGAAGCAGATCCTTTACCGTTTCATAATTTTCCAGTATATCACCAATATAACAGGAACCAATTCCCATAGATTCCGCAGCTATGACACTGTTTTGCGCTGCAGCCATCGCATCCTCCACCGCAAGCATTAAATCCCCCTCCGCAGGTGATGTAAATGATAATCCGTGCTTTTCCGCATACCTCTTTACGCCGTTCATGCGATAATAATCAAACCAGCGGTGATGATCTGCGACAAATACAATAACAAGTGGGGCATCCTGTATAAACATCTGATAGTCACAAAGCTTACTTAGCTTCTTTTTCTTTTCCTGATCACGGATGATGATCATGGAATACAGCATCTGATTTCCAGCAGTAGGGGCAAGAAGAGCACTCTCGATAATGGCGTTTTCTTCTTCCTCACGCAGCGGTTTCGCATCGTAGGTACGCAGGGATGTACGGCTACGAATAACCTTCAGAGTTTCATTGTCCATGGTGTTCCCCTTTCTCAAGCAGTATGCGCATAGCATAGGAAGCAGCTGCAAGACCGGCAGCACTCGGAACAAACGGTGAGCTGGCAGGCGGCATTTTCTGCTTTCTGGTAACACCGTTTTCATTTATGATTTTGGTTTGTACGCTGGGCTGTTCGCTGGAAAACACAACCGGAATCTTTCCTTTTATATGATGCTTCCGAATCAGATTTCGCATAATTTTCGCAACAGGGTCATAGCTTGTTTTCATAAGCTCGCAGCACTCCACCTTTGTCGGATCCAGACGGTTTGCCATCCCCATGCTGCTGATAAAGGGTATTTTATGTTTCAGGCAGTATGTGATTAAGGAAAGCTTACTGCTCATGGTATCAATTGCGTCGATAACGAAATCCACCGGTTTATCAAAGAGGACTGCATTTTCCTCTTCCTTATAAAATATATCCTTGCAGATGATTGTACAGTCCCTGCGATAGCTTTCCATCCGTTCCTTCATAACCTCTGTTTTTGATCGACCGATGGTAGCATAGACGGCATGTATCTGACGGTTCAGATTGCTGGGTGCAACGGTATCACCATCAACAAGAATCAGGGTTCCGACTCCACTTCTTGCCAGTGCCTCCGCAGCATAGGAGCCAACACCTCCGACACCTACAACCATGACGGTGGAACGCTTTAATATTTCCAGATTGTTTTCTCCAATCAGAAGCTCCATTCTCTGTAAAGGTGTTTCCATCTCAGTTCTCCATCCATGCTTTTACATCTTCTAAAATCTTTTCGCGATAGTTCTCATCTTCAACATCATACCAGTGCACCTGCATCTGATTGCGGAACCATGTATACTGGCGTTTCGCAAAATTACGTGAATTTTTCTTAATACGTTCCACACAGGTGTCAACTGATTCCCTGTCCTCTATGTAAGCTTTCCATTCCTTATAGCCGATTCCCTGAAAGCTTTGCAGACTCCAGACATCCTCCTGCAGGGTATGGAGCTGTTCAATTTCCTGCAGCAGTCCCTGTTCCATCATGGTATCGACTCTAGCATTGATTCTCTCATACAGCCGCGAACGATCCATTGTAAGACCTATGATATAGGCATCGTAAACAGGACGGTGCTCCTGTGACTCAACGATTTCGCTTTTTTTCTCTCCGGTATGTGCCATCGCAAGAGCACGAACGATTCTCTGCCTGTTATGCGGATGCAGATTCTCACAGGCTTTTGGATCGATGACTGACAGCATCCCCCATATTTCATCCGTACTTCGCTCTGCCAGAAAATTCATAAACTCCGTATCCTGTGGCTGATCGACAAACTGATAATCATACAGACAGGACTTTATATATAGCCCTGTTCCTCCACATATGATGGGAAGATGCCCATGTTTGGTGATTTCCGCTATGTATTCTCTGGCCTTCTCCTGAAAAATTTTAACATTGTATTCCTCTGTAAAGGAACAGAAATCAATCAGATAATGCGGTACCTCCTGCATTTCCTCCTTTGTTATTTTTGCTGTTCCGATACTCATTTCTTTATAAACCTGCATGGAATCTCCGCTGATAACCTCTCCATGACAGGCTTTTGCCAGCTCCACACTAAGGCTTGTTTTTCCTACGCCTGTGGGACCTGCAATCACCAGTACTTTTTCCATAATTAACTCCGTTCTCTCACAAGATATCCTCAGTATTCACAGTATCCGTTCTCACTGTAGCCAGAGGTATGCCATTTCAAAAGGCAGCGACTACAAGCAGCTATATGCTTGCAGGCTGTTTCCTCCTGCTGCTTATCCACGTTCAAATTCATGGATCAATGCCTTATCCTCCATACAGATCATTGTCGGTCTTCCATGCGGGCAATGAAACGGCTGCTCACAATGTGCTAAATCCTCTATGACACGCTTCATTTCATCCAGTGTAAGACTGCGGTTAAAGCGTATGGAGCTGTGACATGCCATGGTAGCTATTGCATGCTTCCGCAGCTTATCCAGACTGATTTCCTTATCCTTTTCCCAAATATCAATCATATCGCAGAGAAAAGCCTCTTCTTCAACATCCTTCATCCACAGCGGCAGCTGACGGCACACAAAGGTATGATCTCCAAAGACCTCAAGATGGATGCCGAGCTGTTCCAGCAATGCGTTCAAATCATCTGCCTGCGAAACAGCAGAAATCGTAGATTCTATTGTTATAGGCAGCAGCAGCGGCTGGGTATCATTGTTTCCGTCAAGAATCTGCTTTCTGATAATTTCATAATGATAGCGCTCCTGTGCTGCATGCTGATCAATTATGTACAGGCCCTTTTCACCCTCTGCCAATATATAGCAGCTGTGGAACTGACCAATCACACGAAGCTGTGGAAGACTCGGATTCAAAGGCTGTGGCTGTTCCGCCTCTGCCTTTTTCTCATAGACAAGCTCCTCGGACTGACTGATTTCCTTGTATGCAACAGCTGCATCCGAAGAAATGTCTGTTTCTATAGCTTCTGTGTGTGCCTCAGACCCGGTGTCGGCAGCGGGCAGCACTTCTGTTTTGTCAGTGTCCTCATGCTGAACCTTGACATCTGCTTCCTCTGTCTCCGCCTTTACCGATGTTGAATCCTCAGACTCGTAGGATGCTGTTTCTTCCCGGATTTCAGGAAGAATTTCCTTAGTCTTAGGCTGTATCGGAGCAGCTGATTCTTTTCTCCGGTTTTTATCTGCTTCGATTTTTCTACGCAGCTCTTCCATATCCAGAGAGGGCTTTTCATTCTTTTCCGGATGTATAAAGCTGTCGTTTACTTCCTCATGCAGTCTTGAAATGCTATCATCACGTTCATACGTAAACTGCAGCTCCTGCTCTTCCACCTTCTCTTTTACGGTTTCCTTTGTAATATTAACGCGTGGAACCTCAAGCTGCTCCTGCAGTGCTTTGCGAATTGTCTCATAGAGGAGCTTTTCCAGCTGCTTTTCCTTGGACAGACGAATTTCCCATTTGGACGGATGTACATTGACATCCACCAGCTGTGCATCCATCAGTAAATCAATGACAACGATGGGATATCTGTCCTTCGGCATATAAGGTGAGTATGCATCCAGTATTGCCTTCTGCAAATGGTAATTACGTATCATACGGTCATTGATGTACAGCAGCATATAATATTTTGTTGCACGGTTAAACTGCGGCTGCATGATATAGCCTTTTATCTTATAATCCTGATCACTTCCATCCAGCGAAATCGCACTCTTCGCACTGTCTCTTCCATAAATCTGCATAAGTACTTCCAAAAGATTACCGCTGCCCTTGGTTTTAAAAACCGTTCTACCATCATGAGACAGGCAGAATCCGATTTCCGGATGGGAAAGGGCAAACTTCTGAACTACATCCGAAATAAGAGAAAATTCATACTGCGGACTTTTCAGATGCTTGAAGCGTGCCGGTGTTTTCTGAAACAGATTCTGAATTTCTATCATGGTTCCCTTCGGAGTCCCGCATGGTCTGGCACTGATCAGCTTGCCGTAGTTGATCTCCACCTCGGTAGAGGTTGTGCCGTCATTTGTTCGCAGCAGTACATGAGAAACAGATGCGATGGAAGGCAGTGCCTCCCCGCGAAATCCCATTGTATGTATATTCCAGAGATCATTAACCTCTTTCAGCTTGCTTGTGGCATGCCGCTCAAATGCCAGCGTGGCATCCTCAGGATCCATACCGTCACCATCATCTATAATCGTAATGGTCGCAATACCACCCTGTGATATTTGTATTTCTATATTTGATGCGTGTGCATCGATACAGTTTTCAACCAGTTCCTTTACAATACCCTGCGGACGTTCCACGACCTCTCCAGCCGCAATCATATTGCTGAGATGTTCGTCCAGTCGATTGATTCTACCCATAAGTACACCTTCTTTCTTATAAAACAGAAAACCTGTAATCCGGGATTACAGAGTTCTCTTCTATGACATTTTTTCCTTCAGCTCATACAGAAACTGCATGGCTTCCATCGGTGTCATTTTATTTACATCTACCTGTTTAACCTGATTGATGATTTGCATGTGCTGCGGATTCTCTTTTTCTATGACGAGTGGTGGCTTCACCTCTTTTACCATATTCGGCTGCAGCTCCAGATTGTCCAGAATCTGCTTGGCACGCTCCAGCACGGAGGAAGGAAGATGTGCAAGACGTGCAACATTGATTCCATAGGATTTATCTGCTTTGCCGTCAAGCACACGGTATAAAAATGTAACCTTATCATCCTCTTCATGTACATCCACATGCACATTGCGGATACCTGCATTCTTTTCTGCCATTTCTGTCAGCTCATGGTAATGGGTAGAGAATAGCGTTTTCGCTTTGATATTTCGCATTATATATTCAATCATAGCCTGCGCCAGTGCCATACCGTCATATGTGGAGGTACCGCGCCCGATCTCATCAAATAAAATGAGTGAATTTGCTGTGGCATTCTGTAATGCATTGTTCGCTTCGATCATCTCCACCATAAAGGTTGACTGTCCCGACATGATATCATCACTTGCGCCGATCCGTGTGAATATCTGATCAAAGATTGGCATTTCCGCTTTCTTTGCAGGGACAAAGCAGCCTATCTGGGCCATGATGACAAGAAAAACGGTCTGTCGCATATAGGTGGATTTACCACCCATGTTCGGTCCGGTAATCATCAGAATGTCATTGTCCTCACCCATCTCCAGATCATTGGAAACATAACGTGTTGTTTTCATCATTCGATCCAGGATCGGATGTCTTGCCTCCTTCATGTGAATGGAATGACCGGTATGAAACTGTGGCCGTGTATATCCGTTTTCACTGGAAATCTCTGCAAGTGCATATAATGCATCAATTGTGGCCAATGCATGTGAAAGATCATGCAACTTAGGCAGATATACCTTGATTTGATTCAGAAGGTGATTGAATAGCTCTGCTTCCAGACGGATACTTCTTTCCTGCACATGTACAATCGCGTCCTCTTTATCCTTCAGCTCCTGCGTGATAAAGCGTTCTGCGTTGGTCAGTGTCTGCTTTCTGACATAACCAAATTCATCCTTTATAGAATCCAGATTGGTTTTTGTAACCTCAATATAATACCCGAATACACGGTTGTATCCGATTTTCAAAGACTTTACACCGGTTCTTTCCCGCTCCTTGTTTTCAAGCTCAAGAATCCAGTTCTTCCCGTTTTTACCGATTTCGCGCACCTGATCGAGCTCTTCATTATAGCCCTCCACAAACACACCGCCATCCTTTAATGTCAAAGGAGGATTATCAATGATGGCACCCTCGATCATATCGTACAGCTCCCGGCATGGATCGATACTCTGAAATTCCTCATAGGCACTGCAGTCATGAAATAATTCAAAAATCTGCGGTGTATGCTCCAGCGTTTTGATCAGTCGCAGGATATCCCGCGGATTTGCAGAACCATAGGCCACTCTGGCACTCAGTCTCTCCATATCATAGACAAAGCCCAGATGCTCACGCAGTTCATCCTTCGTAATGAAGTTATCATTCAAATATTCAACAGCATCCAGACGCCGGTTAATCATCGCTGTATCAACCAGCGGGTATTCAATCCATTTTTTTAATAACCGAGAGCCCATGGAGCTGCGGCATTTATCAAGAAAGCTCCATAATGTCTGTGAGCGTGAATTGCTGCGCAGACTGGAGGTCAGCTCCAGATTCTGCTTTGTCGAAAAATCCATCTGAAGAAAATCATTTTCATATACCATTTCAACAGCATTCAGATGAGCCATATTTCGCTTCTGTGTTTCATCCAGATAATTGGTGAGAACGCCAAAGGCAGTTTCCACACGGTCATCTTCAATTCCATTCAGCAAATGACGGTATTCTTCCTTTAATGCGTTATCATTATGATAGGAAACGGTAATCGTCTGCATTTCTTCTATCATCTTCACGATTTTCTTATCAAACTTCTCCTGTATTACAATTTCTCGTACATTGTTTCCCAGCAGAACCTTCTGTATTGCCATGACATGCTTATCAATCAGCTGCGCACGCAGCTCTCCGGTTGTCATTTCACAGAGTATGACGGCAAGACCGAATTGAAAGTCATGCAGAGAAGCAATATAGACAGTTGTTTTCTCATCACTTACTTCATCCATGATGGTTCCGGGTGTAACGATTTTGATGACATCCCGCTTCACCAGTCCCTTTGCCAGTGCCGGATCCTCCAACTGCTCAACAATTGCGACTTTATATCCTTTTTGAATCAGTCGCTGTATATATCCCTTTGCGGCATGATGTGGAATTCCACACATCGGTACCCGTTCTTCTACACCGGCATTTCTTCCTGTCAGAACCAGATCAAGCTCACTGGATGCCGTCTTTGCATCTTCGAAAAACATTTCATAAAAATCACCGAGACGATAGAATATGATTGCATCCTCATGCTGTTCTTTTAATTCCAGATAATGCTTCATCATCGGTGTATAGGTAGCTTTTTTAGTCATTTTATCAACTCCACTCACTGCTTATTATTATAACATGACCATTGGGTATAATCCTATATGCTTTTGTTTTTTCATACAATCATCCTAACCTGCAGTGTATGCTTATTCTCATTTCTTAATAGAAATTCAGAAAATAATTGACCATGCTGCAACATAAGAAATATAAACCGTGTTATAATAAGTACAACCTTGTTTCAAAAAGGTTTTTGTCTGGAGTGGTGCAAATGAAAGTAGGATTATCCAGGGCAAAGAGTCCGGATAAGTTCGATTTTGTTTTAGTTACATATTTGATTTTAACGATTGGCATGAGTCTTCTGTCCATCTATTCCGCTTTTGGTATTATCGGTCAGGCAGCCGGTATAGACTATATGATGAAGCAGGCAATGTGGTTTATTATCGGATCAATCGCGATCGGTGTGATTATGTATCTCGGTAATGATTCCATGCTGCAGTTCGCAAAAATAGGATACTGGTTTCTTATGGTTTGTCTTGTGGTGCTGCTGATTGGTAAGGTATACAATATGTTGACCGGAGGCAGTCTGCTGGGAATGATCATCACAACAAACGGTGCCACATCCTGGTTTAAGCTGGGGCCGTTCGGTTCTTTTCAGCCCAGTGAGTTTATGAAAATCGTTTTGATTTTAATAACTGCCGGTGTGATTGATGAGCATAACAATAACAAATTAACAGAGTCCTATGAAATGGATTTCTCTTTGTTTATGAATGTAGCGAAATGGGCAGTTCCCCCTATCCTTCTGATACTTGCTCAGCCAGATACCGGAGTGGTATTGATTATCGCTATTTCACTGGTGGCGATGATCGTATGTTCCGGTATAAAAAAACAATGGTTTGTCATCATAGGTATCCTGATTGTCATTGTGCTGGTATTATTCTTCTATATGTATTACTATCATTTCAATGTTCTGAATGAGCTGATTGGTGGTGAAGGAGGATATCGTCTGAAACGAATAACAGCGTGGCTGAATCCGGAAACAGATATCAATGGAGAGGGGCATCAGCTGTATATGGCCTTGCTTGCTCTTGGCTCGGCCGGCCTTACAGGTCATGGTATGGGAATCGAGCTGGTATCCATACCGGAAGCACAGACCGACTTTATCTTTGCTGTTATTGGACAAAGCTGGGGCTTGATCGGAACATTATTCATAGTGGTTCTGTGTCTTGGGCTTGATATTCATTTATGCCGTATTGCCAGCATGTCAAAGAATATGTTTGAAAAGTATTTCATTCTGGGTATTCTGGGGATGCTGCTGTATCAACAGATACAAAATATCGGGATGATAATCGGTTTATTGCCGATTACCGGAATCACGCTTCCTATGATATCGTATGGCGGTTCATCATTACTGTCATATCTGATTGCATTTGGAATCATTATGAATGCCAGTGCAAAAGCAAAAAAGCTCTCTGATTATGTATATGAATAAGCCAATCATAAGTTTTGTGATTGGTTTTATTTTGCTTGCTTTTTTTATAACGGATGAAATGCGCATGCTACTTCAATTTATTGATATTTGTTATACGATACATTTCTCAAAAGTAAATAATGGTTGGTACAGGAAAAAACGGATATAAAAAACAGATTCCCCGCGTATCTGTTTTTTTACTTTTCATGATGCGATAATCCTCGTTCTTCCTGCAACTGAATAGACTAATGAAGCAGCTTATGACTAAATCATATCCCTTCATCAATACTATCTGTCAGTATAAATTTTTTAATCTTCTCAAATAACTGTAATGACGATAACGTGCGAATCTAACCTTCCGATCAGACATCTCGCAATAGATTTCTTTGGTGGCTTCCAACGGCACATTCAAATGATCATAGCAGAGTATTGCTGTATCAAAGGTTTCACTTTTCATTGTTACATGACGGTTCTCCATCATGATATACGGATTTCCGAGGGAGCGGTGCTTGGAGTGCTGAATAGCTGTTATTTCCGCCAGCTGCATAAGAGATAATCCACAGTCTATAACTGCTCCTCCAAGAGATCGATTATATGCAGTGGAGCCTGCCTGAGTGGATAGACAGATGCCGGAGCCTCTGCAGGTTTCAAAAAACTCACCGTCTACATATATATCCATGATTTGAGATTTCACAATATTCTCAACACGCATCTCATTTAATGCATAATAAGGGTTTGGATTATTATCCAGCTTTATTTTCAATAAACCGGATTCAAATATCACAGGCTCCTTTTCCAATACATCATGCAGGCATTCCTCCAGCTCCTCTTCCGTATAGTCCGTGAAAAAGCCAAGGGTTCCTGTATGAATGCCAAGGAAGTTTACTTCGCTGATTCGATGCAGATACTGATGCACGCCATACAGCAGTGTACCGTCTCCTCCCACACAGATAACAAGCTGTGGTTCTGCTTTGTCATAAATCCAGCCAGAAGACTGCAGACGCTCTTTGATTTTCTCCTCTACTGCATGTGATTTTGCATCTTTTTTCGCAACTACTGAATATTTCATCACAAATCACTTCCTTTTGTTATGGTACTATTGTATCATATCCTATAAGGTGATGAAAGATGAATAAACATGTTGAAAAAGAATATAAAATGCTTGTGAGTAAGGAACAGTTTGATAAGCTGTGTAGTTTGTATGAAAATCTGAATTTTATAACCCAGACCAATACCTATTATGATACGGTAAACGGGGACATTCAGAAAAAGAAGGGTGCAATGCGTATACGGGAGCGAAATGGAAGGTTTCTGTTTACATTAAAGATGCGGCAGGAGAATCTTGATGGGCTGTGCGAGTGTGAGTGTGAAGTATCTGAAAACAGTGTTCATGCTCTGCAATCAGAGGAAATTGTTCAGCTATTGCATGAGTATCAAATTGAAGCTGCAATCATTCCGTTAACTACTTTGGTGACAAAAAGAGCTGTTGTAGAAACAGAGAATGCTGAACTATGCTTTGATATCAGCACCTATGGAAGTCATACAGATTATGAAATTGAATATGAATATAAGCAGCCACATGACGGGCTTTCTGTTTTTCAGAAGCTTCTTTCTCATGTGCAGCTTGTTTATGAAAAAAACTGCACATCTAAGATTCAGCGTGCTTTGCAGGCAGTGGAGGAATGATCTACATCGTCTTCTGGAACGTGATTTCATTTTGTATGATGGGAATTGATAAATGGAAAGCCATTCATAAGCGTTATCGAATACCTGAGCGATTTCTGTTACTGTATGCATTCCTTGGAGGAGCTTTTGGTATTGGTCTTGGAATGATTGCTTTCCGACACAAAATAAGGAAAACAAAATTCATTCTTATGGTCCCTTTCTTTTGTATTCTTCAGGTAATAGCTATAAGGCTAGTCCTCTTCGACTAGCCTTTCTTCATATTCTATCTTTAAATAGCTGAGAGCAAGTCTCCAATTACTGTGGATCTTTTGGTTGAACAATAGTTTGATGGAAATCTGATCAGCATATTCACTTTGATTTATATATACTTTAAATAGCTGATAATGACCAATGCTATACTGCATTTTACTTTCAGCATCTATAAAGTTTAAGAGGCATGGCAGTAAAATCATTATTTTTCCATCGCGTTTTGTCCAATACTCTGTTTTACTGTTTCTAATTGACTGTATATTTGCATCCTGAAGTTTTTGTATATAATGACGTATTTTTGATTCTTCATATTCTGAATAGAAGCTAGTCTCTATACGTCTGCTCAGGTTCTCCAGTATTTGAAGTACAGCATCCTCCTGCATATTCTTTTCCTTTGTAATAACAGTACTGTTCACCCACATATCCGTACCAATAGAGGATGCCAGATGCAGTAGTCTTCCTGTATTTTGTATATCCTCTTTATCTATATAGAAAAAGCTTTCTATATTATTGGAAATTTTCATACCGATTTCACTTAGGTAAATCGGATATTGAAAATAGATAACATTTTCTAATTCCATGCAGGAAAGTAGCTCAGGTACTTCCTCCTGTTTTGTAATTTTGCAGATTGCCTGCTTTAATGATTCCTTATCCGGATAGCCACTCAGAGTTTTATATACATTCCACATTTGTGTAAACCCCATGTTTTGTTGCTTTCGAAGATGACCATATCCAAGTATTCCCTTTTCTCTTTTTTTCCCACGCTCTGTCCCCTTTGTCAAGAAAAACAGCATGTCTCCCTTTTTAAAATCAGTAATACTTTTGATACTTGGCTTCCAGAAATTGATAACAGAGTTACCATGAAGTCTATGGTACTCCATCATATTTTTATCAGTAATATAAGCAATTGAGCCCATATGATCACCTTCTTCCTATATATCCATTTTACCATGATAGCGCTTGCAGTAAAATGAAAATATTTCTTTTATATATATGTAAGGAGATGGTGATTTAGGATTTATACAATTAGTTCATATAGAGATGATGTTTTTTCTGTGTATCGCCTATTATGCTGTTGCTGTAGGAGGTTGTTCCCTTTTTCATATTCTTGATTTAAGCGCTATTTAAACATCCATACATTTGAAAGCATGGTATTCCTGTCCTTCCTCATTTACTATATACTTCTTACATTTTATAATACAGTAAAGAAAAGAACCAACATTATGGTTCCATTTTCTTTCTTCCTTCAATTGCTTTAATCAAGGTTAATTCATCCGCATAGTCCAAATGTCCGCCCATTGGAAGACCATGTGCAATCCTTGTTACAGTAACCGGATATTTTTCCAGCAGCTTTGATAAGTACAATGCTGTAGTTTCACCTTCGACTGTCGGATTGGTTGCAATAATAATTTCCTCGGTTTCCTCACTGATTCTGTTTAATAGAGAGTCTATGTTGATATCCTCAGGCAGTATACCTTTTGATGTTGAGATAACACCATTCAACACATGATATACTCCAGAGTATTCTTTAGTTTTCTCCATTGCGATAACATCCTTTGGACTTTGTACAACACATATAATCTGACTATTTCTACTTTTATCACCACAAATATCACATGTGTCATCTTCCGATAAGTTGCCGCATACCGCACATTTTTTTAAGCCTTCTTTTGCGTTTTGAAATGCATGAATCCAAGAGTCCATAGTTTCATCATCCCATTCGAGCGTTTGAAATGCATAGCGTTCTGCAGTTTTTATTCCTACACCCGGTAGTCTCCGATAGCATTCAACAAGTGCTTCAAATTTCTTAGGATACATTAGAAGCCACCTGGCATTTTCACTCCGCCTGTAATTTGATTCATATTTTTTTCTTTATCCTCGACTGCTTTAGCGAATGCATCATTCAAGGCAGATTTCAGCATATCCTCTAAATCTTCTTTGTTATCTTTCTCCAGCAAGCTTTCATCAATTGAGATACTTTCTACAGACATGCTTCCTTTTACTTCTACCTTGATAACGCCACCACCCATTGTTGTTTCATATACTTTTTCATTTAATTCATCTTCCAGCTTAGTAAGTTCCTTTTGCATTTTCTGTGCCTGTTTTAATAATCCCTGCATATTCATAATCTTATTCCTCCGTTATTATTATATTTTCCTGACCGAACAAATCCAATACAGCTTCTTCCTGTGTTAATTCTTTTACTTCTTTTCTTTCAATCGTCACAGCTTCAATCTGTATAGGCTCCGGCAATGTACCTGCAATCATACGGTCTTTAAACTCTTTGATAACATATTTCTGCTGATCAGCAGAAATAGCAAATATTTTTTTATTCTTTTCCATCAATTCAGTAATGAAATCATGAAATTCATTTTTACTGTCCATCTCATTTATTTCATTTGCTACTGCCTGATTATCGACACATACCACTATATAGGTATTACCACTGCCTACAATACCTGCATTCTTTAAAAGACTTCCATATTTAGCATATTTAAAATCGAGCATGAATTCAGGTATTTTCTGAAAATGCTGACTATCCTTTGCTTTTTCAGGTTTATTTGCCCCGGCAAGAAGTCCAAGAACAAATTCATTATCCAATGGTTTTAAAGCTTTTGTTGAAACAGCAGTAATTTCCTTGCTTACTATATTTTCCGGTATATGTGAAGACTTCGCACTCTTTGTTACTGGTGAATCAAATACTGGTGTATCATATGGTGTAAATGGTTCATCATCCATAGGAACCTCAAGTATAGGTTTCTTCTTAGATGTTTCACGTGAAACATTATTAACAGTGCTTACTGGTTTTTGTTCCTGCCTAGGAGTCTCCAATGGATGTGATATCGTCGTTGTCACCACAGTTGCCTTTACATCCAGCATTTGCAGTAAACAGACCTCAAAATAAGATCCTGCATTTGCTGCACTTCTATATTTATCATATGTTTCCATTAGAAGATGTATCATTTGAAACCTCTCTGCAATAGATTTTCCATCAATCAGAGTTAAAACCTCTTCACTATTTAGAATATGCAGCAGAGATGCATCCTTTGTATACTCGAAAATGATACTCTCCTTTAATATTTCAATTAAATCAACAGTCAGCCTTTTGATATCAATACCTTTTTCAATAAGCTGATCTATCGCATTTAACAGGGATACTGCATCTTTTCCATAGATATAACGATACAAATCTAATTTTTCCTGTATGGTTGTAATGCCATAAATTTCATTGATATGATGCACCTGGATATGATTCTGTGCATAAGCAATACATTGATCAAGAATAGATAAAGCATCACGCAATCCACCATCAGCAAGCTGTGCAATAATCCGAATTACTTCCTCTTCACACGTAATCTGTTCTCTCTCCAGAATAGTATGTATCCTCTGAACGATTTCTTCACGTGGAACTTTAGTAAAATCAAATCGCTGACAACGTGAAATAATCGTAGGCAGCACCTTATGCGGCTCTGTCGTAGCTAAAATAAAAATAACATGTTCCGGTGGTTCCTCAATCGTCTTTAACAGCGCATTAAATGCACCCGTTGACATCATATGGACCTCATCAATAATATAAATTTTATATTTACCCTTCAATGGCGCATACTTAACTTTTTCTATCAGTGTACGTACTTCTTCTACACCATTATTGCTGGCAGCATCTATCTCAATAATATCCGGATGGCTTCCATCCTGTACTGCCCTACAGTTATCACATTCCAAACATGGTTTATGATTTGGATTCTCACAATTTATAGTTTTCGCAAAGATTTTCGCAATTGATGTTTTTCCTGTACCACGGGGGCCGCAGAACAAATAAGCATGTGCAATCTTATGCTGTTCCACTGCATGCTGCAAGGTTTGTACAACGTGCTTTTGTCCTGCTACTTCATCAAAACTGTTTGGACGATAAGTACGATATAACGCTTTATATGCCATACTTCACCTGCTTTCTCCACTGTCAATTATATCATGCTGACAATGAATTTTACATAAGAAAAGCAAATACTTTTCTTTCTTACAGTATTTGCTTTTATTTCTTTTTTAGTCTTTTTTCTTTAAAGAAATTCTTTAAGAGCTGTGAACATTCGTTTTGAAGAACACCGGATTCAACTTTCGGATAATGGTTATATCCCGGCTGTTCATACATATGCAAGGTACTTTCAATGCTTCCACCCTTTGGATCAGCAGTTCCATAGATAACAGTTCTGATACGTGATTGCAGAATAGCACCGGCACACATGCAACAGGGCTCCAGAGTAACATATAAATCACAATCCTCAAGACGCCAGCTTCCTACCTTTTTACAAGCTTTTTGAATTGCAATGATTTCAGCATGGTTTATTGACTGCTGTTTTGTTTCTCTGAGATTATGACCTCTTGCTATAATTTTATCATCCTTAACAATAACACAGCCAATGGGTACCTCATCTATTTTTTTAGCCTTCTCTGCCTCTCTTAAAGCAGCCCGCATATATTCTTCTTTCATAAAATTACCTCAGATATAAAAAAGGGCTACCACACATGATAGAGCTCCCTTAAGGCTGCTTTGTTCCCAATCTGACCTAATTCAGTAGATACCATTGTAGTAGCTTATATATTATAGCATATTCTCTGATTTTTTCAACAGTTAATTTGCTTTCACATATTTTATAATTGCCATTTTGACTTTTACAAGTGATGAACAAGTCTATCCTGTATTTCACAAAGGAAACTCCTTTATCCTTAAGATTAACACTATTTTTTTATCTGAGCTATTAACAAGATAGTAATATGAATTGTATTTCAGATACAATATATTGTCATAAAACGGAATACTTTTTATTCTCTTTAAGAATGAGCAGGCTAATTTTCTAAACAGTTCATAAACTCAGGTTGAACATAACTACATTGAGTACTTATCACCATTATATTATTCAACAGAATTTGATACTTCCTTTTCTCAAACACGATACAACTGAAGGAAGCTTTCTTATTTTATTATTAGAAAATCATTAGTGCATACATAAGAATGTTTGAAATTGTCTTAACATTGGATTTGCGCCTACTTTGTATAAAAATAATTTTCATATATAAGGTTACCTTTTTATGTATAGCATCATTATAACTTATCTTCTATTTGCTTACACATTTTTTATTATCTCTTTTAAAACATTATAAAACAAGCATAAGTAACAGCTGAAATTTCTTGATTTATCCTTAATTGTTTCACGTGAAACAAAAATGCCTAAAAAAGCTGTGCAATCATTTGCAACGACATGACCAATTGTCCGATTATTCAAATATCGATGTAAATCAGAGAGTCACAATATCGTATTATTTATCCAAATAATGCGATAAACAAAGGCTTTTCTGCTATTTTTAACCAACAAATAATAAGCTGTTTTAGATGCTAAAAAAGGTGAAATTTATATAAAAATCACCTTTTCAATACTGCTTAATTTTTTGGCATCAATATTTTTGTGCCTCCCATATATGGCTGCAATTTTTCCGGAATATTCACACTGCCGTCCTTGTTCAGATTATTCTCTAAAAAAGCAATCAGCATTCGAGGTGGAGCTACCACCGTATTATTCAAAGTATGAGCAAAATATTTTCCATTCTCACCCTTTACGCGAATGCCAAGACGTCTTGCCTGTGCATCTGTCAAATTAGAACAGCTTCCCACTTCAAAATATTTTTTCTGACGTGGACTCCATGCTTCGACATCAACAGACTTATTCTTCAAATCAGCAAGATCACCGGAACAGCACTCTAAGGTTCTCACTGGTATATCCAGACTTCTGAATAAATCAACAGTATTCGTATACAGCTTTACAAACCAGTCTGCACTTTCTTCCGGTTTGCAAACAACAATCATTTCCTGTTTCTCAAACTGGTGAATGCGGTAAACTCCTCTTTCTTCAATACCGTGTGCACCTTTTTCTTTACGGAAGCAAGGAGAATAGCTTGTATAAGTATAAGGAAGTTTTTTCTCATCAAGAATTGTATCAATGAATTTTCCAATCATAGAATGCTCACTGGTACCGATCAGATACAAATCCTCGCCCTCAATCTTATACATCATTCCTTCCATTTCCGCAAAGCTCATAACCCCGGTCACAACATTACTACGAATCATAAAAGGCGGTACAACATATGTAAATCCTCTATCAATCATAAAATCACGTGCATATGAAATGACAGCAGAATGAAGTCGTGCAATATCTCCCATCAGATAATAGAACCCGTTCCCTGCAACTTTTCTTGCACTATCCAGATCAATACCTTCAAACCGTTCCATAATATCTGTATGATATGGAATTTCAAAATCAGGAATCACAGGCTCGCCGTACTTCTGCAGTTCAACATTTTCTGAATCATCCTTACCAACCGGGACCGTAGGATGAATGATATTTGGAATCTGCATCATCATTTCCTTGATTTTCTCAGCAAGCTCAGTTTCCTTAACCTCTGTTTCCTTCATTTCATCTGCCATAGCCTGAACCTTGGCTTTAATAGCATTTGCCTCATCCTTTAAACCTTTGGCCATCAGACCGCCGATTTCCTTGCTCATAGCATTTCTCTTGCTTCGCAGCTCATCCCCTCGTTGTTTAAGAGAGCGATTCTCTTTATCCATAGCAATCACTTTATCTACAAGCTCAATCTTGTGATCCTGAAACTTCTTTTTTATGTTTTCTTTTACAATTTCAGGATTTTCGCGTAAAAATTTCATATCAAGCATAATCATAACCTCCTAGAATATAAAAAAGAGGTATGTCCATAAAGGGACGATACCTCGTGTTGCCACCCTTTTTGATATACCTATAAAGATATACCCTCTCATAGCTATAACGGTGCTACCGTAATCAACTACTAATAGTTCATTGATTCACTCAAAGGCGGATTTCATAAGCAGCTATTATAACTCACACCTACCGTTATATCTCTGAAAGTAGCCTGCTTTCTTACTTGACCTTTTCAACGTTTTATTATTTTATATCATTCTTCTACAGGATTGTCAATTATCTGTTCCGTAGTTTCTTCATTATTTTCCAAAGCTTCACCAGCTGCAGCCTCTTCCGGCTCCTCTTCTTCCTTTTCAACAATAGCCACCTTGGCAACAGATTCTTCATCTGCCACGTTGATCAGCTTAACACCCTGAGTATTACGGCTGTAAATACCAATATCATCAACAGATATTCGGATAATAATACCGGAGTTTGTAACAATCATGGCATCCTCATCACCATTTACAGCGCGAACGGAAACAAGCTCACCGGTTTTATTGGTAACATTGATTGTCTTTACACCCTTCGCTCCACGTGTTGTCAGACGGTATTCCTCAATAGCGGTACGCTTACCATAACCATTTTCACTAACAGCCAGCAGATGTGTTCCCTCTTTAGAAGTGGCAGCACCTACTACGATTGAGCCATCAACATTAAAGCCCTTCACACCGCTTGCCGTACGTCCCATAGCACGAATATCATCTTCATGGAATCGAACTGCCTTACCATTGGAGCCTGCGATAATAATTTCATCATCTCCGGTTGTTTCCTTCACACCAACCAGCTCATCAAATTCACGTAGTGTAATGGCGATTTTACCATTCTGACGTATAGAATCGAATTCACTCATCGGTGTTCGCTTAACCAGTCCGTTCTTTGTGACAAACAGCAGGAAGGAGGATTCACTATCCGGACGAACAGGAACAAGTGCACGCACCTTCTCCTCCTTGTCCAGATTTAACAGATTCACGACCGGAAGGCCCTTAGCCGTTCTACCAGAATTCGGCACCTTATACCCCTTGATACGGTAAACCTTGCCAAGATTGGTAAACAGCATCAGATAGTCGTGAGTGGACATTGTAATCAGCAGATCAACAATATCATCCTCATTTACAGACATACCCTTCACACCGCGGCCTCCACGGTTCTGTGTACGATAGGTATCTGTCGGCATACGCTTGATATAACCGTTTGTTGTCATTGTGATAACAACATCCTCAACAGGAATTAAATCTTCATCCTGCATATCGTAATCTGCCTCACTGATTTCTGTACGACGCTCATCGCCAAAGCGATTTTTAACCTCAGTCAGCTCATCACGGATAATCCCGAGAACACGATCATGGTTTGCAAGAATATCACGTAAATCTGCTATCGTATTCATCAGCTCACGATATTCATTTTCAATCTTATCGCGTTCCAAGCCTGTTAAACGACGCAAACGCATCTCCAGGATTGCATTTGCCTGAATCTCCGTGAGTTTAAACTGCTCCATCAGACCAGTTCTTGCTTCCGCATCATTCTGACTGGAGCGAATCAGATGAATAATTTCATCAATGTGATCCAGTGCGATACGCAAACCTTCCAATATATGAGCACGATCCTCAGCTTTTTTCAATTCAAATTTTGTACGGCGTACCGTAACGTCAATCTGATGATTCACATAATGCTGAAGTGCCTCCCGGATTCCCATCTGCTTCGGTGTTTTCTCTACCAGTGCCAGCATGTTGACACCGAAAGAGGTCTGAAGCTGTGTCATACGATACAGCTGATTCAAAATAACATCCGGTTGAGCATCCTTACGCAGCTCAATCACGATTCGAATACCCTCACGGTTTGATTCGTCATTCAGATAGGTGATACCTTCAATCTGCTTTTCTCTTACCAGGTCTGCGATTTTGGTAATCAGATTCGCTTTATTCACCTGATACGGGATTTCAGTCACAACAATTCTTGTCTTACCATTGCCCATATCCTCCAGATGATGCTTACTGCGTACCATGATAGAGCCGCGGCCTGTTTCAAATGCCTGTCGAATTCCGGCTCTTCCCAGAATGATACCGCCTGTTGGAAAATCAGGACCCTTGATATAATTGTCCATCAGCTCCACAACGGAAATCTCCGGATTATCCATAATGGCAAAGGTTGCGTCTATTGTTTCTGTAAGATTATGCGGCGGTATATTGGTCGCCATACCTACCGCAATACCGACAGAACCGTTTACCAGCAGATTCGGGAATCTGGCAGGCAGCACAGCCGGCTCAGTTTCCTCATTGTCATAGTTGGGTATGAAATCAACGGTATCCTTATTGATATCCTTCATCATTTCCATAGCGATTTTAGACATACGGGCTTCGGTATAACGCATTGCCGCCGCACCGTCACCATCCATGGAACCGAAGTTACCATGTCCCTGTACCAGCATGTAGCGGTAGCTGAAGTCCTGTGCCATACGAACCATGGCATCATATACGGCTGTATCACCGTGCGGATGATACTTACCGATTACTTCACCAACGATACGCGCTGACTTTTTAAACGGCTTGCTTGCCACAATTCCCAGCTCATTCATCGCATGCAGAATACGGCGATGAACAGGCTTCATTCCATCACGAACATCAGGCAGTGCACGATCTACGATTACAGACATTGAATAGTCCAGAAAGGAGGTTTTCATTTCTTTTGAAATATCTACCTGAATCAGTTTTTCCTTATTTAAATCCATGTTCCCTTACACCTCCTTAGATATCCAGTGTTGCATAGATTGCATTTTCCTGAATAAAGTCACGTCTTGGTTCAACCTCTTCTCCCATCAGCATTTCAAAAATACTGTCAGCTTCCATAGCATCATCAATATTTACCTGCTTCAGCGTACGGAATGCTGGGTCCATGGTTGTCTCCCACAGCTGCTCCGGATTCATCTCTCCCAGACCTTTATATCGCTGTACGTTTACATTCTCCCCCATAGAAGCACGTACCGTTTCCACTTCCTCTTCTTTATATACATATTCCACACGGTTTCCCTTGGCAACCTTGAACAGCGGAGGCATGGCGATATATACATAGCCACCTTCAATGATCGGACGCAGGTAACGGTAGAAGAATGTCAGCATCAGTGTACAGATATGCGCACCATCGACATCGGCATCGGTCATGATAATAATTTTATGATAACGCAGCTTACTGACATCCATTTCCTCTCCGATTCCACAGCCGAATGCTGTGATCATAGAGCGAATTTCATTATTTTCGAAGATTCTCTGCAAACGCGCCTTCTCGACGTTCAATATCTTACCACGCAGTGGCAGAATTGCCTGAAACTTGGAATTTCTTCCCTGCTTTGCACTTCCGCCGGCGGAATCACCCTCGACGATATAGATTTCACATTCTGAGGCATCCTTGCTGGAACAATCCGCAAGCTTACCGGGCAGTGATGTGATTTCCAGGGCTGATTTTCTTCTTGTCAGCTCTCTTGCCTTTTTTGCCGCAAGACGTGCCTTGCTCGCAAGAATCGCCTTATCTACAATAATCTTTGCTGTTTCCGGATTCTCCATGAAGAAACGATCCAGCTGTTCACCCAGTATACTGGAAACAATTTTTCGTACCTCTGAGTTTCCCAGCTTCGTCTTTGTCTGTCCTTCATACTGCGGATCGGGGTGCTTTACCGAGATAATAGCCGTTAATCCCTCACGCACATCATCTCCAGCCAGTGTCTCGTCTTTTTTTATCATTCCCTGCTCTCTCGCATAGGCATTGATAATCCTTGTCAGAGCGAGTCGGAAGCCATCCTCATGCGTCCCGCCTTCCATCGTGTTGATGTTGTTACAGAAGGAATAGATGCTTGGAATGTAGCCATCGTTATACTGCATGGCGATTTCCGCAAGAATCCCGTCCTCTATCCCTTCCACATACACAACCTCTTCATGCAGCGGCGTCTTGTTCTTGTTCAGATATTCCACATACTGGCGGATACCGCCATCGTATTTATATTCAATTCGTTTCGGCTCCGCTTCCCGTTCATCACAAAGCACCAGACGAATGCTTTTGTTCAGGAAAGCCAGCTGACGAATACGTGCATTCAAAGTATCAAAATCATATTCCTGTGTTTCCTGAAAGATTTCAGGATCTGCCTTGAAACGCACAATGGAACCATGCTTTTCGCTGTCATTGATGATTTTCAAAGGTCCTGTTGCCTTGCCTCCGTCTTCAAAACGAAGGAAAAACTCATGTCCGTTCTGATGTACGTTAACCTCCAGCCATTCACTCAATGCATTAACAACACTGGCACCGACACCATGCAGACCTCCGGAAACCTTATAAGCACCACCGCCGAATTTACCACCGGCATGCAGTACAGTAAAAATCGTTTCCACACCGGATATTCCTGTCTTTTCAACGATTCCCGTCGGCATTCCTCGACCATTATCCTCTACACGGATGATGTTATTTTTTTCAATCGTTATTTCAATATCCGTAGCGAATCCGGCAAGAGCCTCATCGATCGAGTTATCAACAATTTCCCAGACAAGGTGATGAAGACCTCTCTCACTGGTAGAACCGATATACATACCAGGTCGTTTCCGTACAGCTTCCAGTCCTTCCAGGACCTGAATATCATCAGCCGTATAAGAATGATCAACCTTATCTTCCATTTCTTCGATTTCTTTCATCTGATTCTCATCCATAGTTCATCCTCCTAACATCTCTCGATTGTACCGTTGCTTACATTCCACAACGTGACTCTGCGATCACTTTTCATATCATCCATTTCCACAAAATCTGTTGTGGATATGAAAATCTGCACCTCTTTGGGCAGAGATTTTAATAATTCCTGTTTCCGATAGCTGTCCAGCTCCGAAAATACATCATCCAGCAATAACACCGGATATTCCTGTATGATTTCATGAATCATATGAATCATACCGATTTTCAATGCCAGCAATACACTTCGCTTCTGTCCCTGGGAAGCAAAGCTGACAAGCTCGTGCCCGTTCATTTCAAAGATAAAATCCTCTTTATGAATACCGGCCGTCGTCTGTTTCAACAGCAGGTCACGATCCTGATGCTTTTGATATTTCTTCAGCAGAGCTTCCTTCAGCGCTTCCTCACTGTCCGAGAAAGGAACACAGCTAAGATAGCGTACCGTTATATCCGTATCATCATTGGAAAGCTGGCGGTAAAATGTCCTGCATTTGTCCAGCAGCTCCTCCAGAAAGAAATGCCGCTGCTTCATGATGACAACAGATGCATCCACAAGCTGTGAGGTTAAGACCTCGAGATAGGAGCGGTCCACCCGTTCCTGCTTCAGATAAGCATTCCGCTCTTTTAAGAGCCGTGTAGCGACGTAAAGCGTTGATACATACTTCTTACTTATCTTACTCAGCTCCATGTCCACAAAGCGTCTTCTGACGCGGGGAGAGGCCTGAAACAGATTCATATCATCCGGACAGAACATAACGGAGTTAAATTCACCTATGAAGTCACTGACGCGATTCACGGGATTCTGATAAATAAAAAGATTTTTCCCCTTTTCATTTACCGTCACACGGATTTCCTCCGTTTTCTGTTCCTTTGCAATCAAGGCTTTAATAAAGAAGGCCTGTTCACCTTCTTTGATTAGATCTTTATCTTCACTGGTTCGATGGGATCTGGTCGTTGATAAATAAAGGATAGATTCCAGCAGGTTGGTCTTTCCCTGTGCATTCTTTCCTGTCAGAATATGAATGCCGTCGGTAAAACTGACATTTACATCTGCATAATTGCGAAAATTATGAAGACGAAGTGATTCCAGTCTCATGACAAAGAAAATACGCTGCCCTCAATGTCAATGACATCACCTGCATACAGCTTGCGTCCTCTGCGGTTTTCCTGTTCCCCGTTCACGTTGATTTTCAGGGATTTTACCGCAAATTTTGCTTCACCGCCGCTCTGGATAAAATCCGTCATTTTAAGCAGCTGACCTAATGTTATGTATTCACCGGTTATCTTTATATCCATTATAAAACCTCTTTCACATTCCTATATATTATATCATATTTAAAGGTTTTTTGTTAGTTTTTCCTATGGTTTTCAAACTTTTCTGCATCATTTTTCACATGTAAATTTATTCGCTTTTCAAACGCTGCGTTCCATTCCTGAAAAAGGTCTACTTTTGTTAAAATACATAGAAAAAGGCAGCAGGATGTTCCCCTTACTGCCTGTTGTTTATGCATAGGTTCTGACTGGAAGTACCAGCTGTAAAACATTATCATCATCCACAGATTTAATGATAAACGGCTTCATTTCTCCACAAAGGCGGAAGGTTACCAGACTGCCGCTCAATGCCTTGATTGCGTCAAAGACATATCGTCCGTTACAGCTGATTTCCAGAGAGCTTCCTGTGAAGCTGGCACTGCTTAAAACCTCAGTGGAGGATCCTACTTCCACGGACTTGCTGGAAAGCACGCATTCCTGCTCACTCAGACTGAATTTAATAACGGAAACCCCGTCATTTTTAATAAAGCTTGCACGGTCAATAGCATTGAGAAGATCACGGGAATCGATTGTCAGCTCGTAGTCAAACTGTAAAGGAATCAGTCGGCTTGTTTCCGGATATACACCGTCAATCAGTCGCGTCTGTACGATTGTGTCATGAATGATAAACTGCGCTTTTTTATCATTGACTGCAATTTCCACCTCTCCTTCACCTTCCAGTGTTTTAACAACCTCGGACAGGGATTTGGCAGGTATGGTGATATTGAAGTTCAGGGATTCGCTGATATCAATCGTTTTCTTTGCAAGACGATAGGAATCGGTAGCGACACAGTGCAGCGTATTGCCTTCACAGTGGAAATTCACACCGGTCAGTACCGGACGTGTTTCTTTATCACTTGTCGCAAAGCTGGTCTGCAAAATCACTTTCTTCAGTGTTTCCTCTTTTAATGCAAAGCATTCCTTCGGTTTGGAGAAGTCGATAGCCGGATACTCATTTGCACGCATTCCATTGATTCTGAACTCTGCAGTGTTTCCACTGATTTTAGTCAGGGAACCGTCAATCATTTCAAACTCGATTTCATCAGCATCAATCTTACGAACGATTTCCAGAATATACTTAGCTTCAATAACGATTGATCCCATATCACGAATCTCAAGAACACATTCTTCCGATTTTGTCAGTTTCGTCTGAATGGATACATCCGAATCACTTCCGGTCAGAATCAGACAATCTTCTTTTGCGTCAATCTTAATACCGGAGAACGCAGGAAGTGGTGAAAATGTAGAGATGGCACGGGATGCCACAGATAATGCATTGTAGAATTCTTTTTTAGACACCTTAAAGTACATGGGTGATGCTCCCTTCTTTTATGTTTTATAAGTAAATAAACAATAATAAGTATGTGGAAAGTGTGGAAAAGCTATAAAAACACTTTGAACATAGGCTTATTTTAACAAATTTTGCTGTGGATGAAAAGTTTAAACATGTGGATATCTTAGCTATTTTATCCCCAGATTACTTTCAATCTGCATGACTGCCTGTTGAAATGTTTCCTTTTCCTTTAACAGCTTCATCATTTTTTCATACGAGGACATGATCGTGGAATGATCACGGTTTCCAAATTCAAAACCGATTTTGGCAAACGGCATTTCCAGATGCGTCCTGCACAGGTATATTGCGATATGACGCGCATTGGCGATATTTTTGGTTCTTGATTTTGATTCGATCTGGGTTCTGGTCAGACCATAGTATTCGCATACCGCATTCTTTATCCTCTTCGGCGTTAGTTCATCCTCCTGCTTTACAACAATCGGATTTTCTTTGAATATTTCTTTCGCGAAGGTGATATCAATCCGCTCGGGATTATATAATATTGCTTTAAAGAACAGCTCGTTGAGCGTTCCCTCCAGTTTTCTGACATCACTTGCAAAGCGGGTTGCCAGATAATCGAGAACCTCGTCATCAATCATGATTTCATCGCTGCGGCCTTCCATCTTTTTCTGCAGAATAGCTTTCGCAGTTTCAAATTCCGGAGAGCCTACCGATACGGATAAACCACTGGAGAAACGTGAAATCAGACGGTTTTCAATCCCCTTTAGCTCCGTGGGATGAATATCACTGGTAATGACGATCTGTTTGTTGTCGGAAATCAGCTTGTTATACATATTGAAAAAGATTTCCTGCGAGGTGCTCTGATTCAGACGCTGAATATCGTCGATCAGCAGATAGTCTACCGAACAAATCATCTCCTTAACATCTTCAACCGTCTTGTTTTTCATCGCCTCAATCAGCAGCGTGACGAAATCCTCACTGTAAATGTACAAAACCTTTTCATCCGGCTTATTTGCCTTAACATAATTTCCGATGGCATGCAGCAGATGGGTTTTTCCCAGTCCGGAATTTCCGAATATAAACAGCGGGTTGTTGAATTTACCGGGATAATAGCATACGGATAGTGCCGCTGCGTGAGCCTCCCGGTTGTTTTTTCCTACGACGAAGCTGTCGAAGGTATACTCTTTTTTTACTTTGTCTTCAAATAAGATTTCATTTCTTCTTTTAACGACAGATGATGGCTGAAGCATATCCACTTCGCTCTTTAGCAGGATCTGACAGGAGACTTTCATATCCAGTACATCAGATAGCTTTTGCTGAATCAGATCAATGGAATCCATCATAATCTGCTTGTTGATCTTATAAGGAACAACAATGGTCGCAAAATCATCCTCTATATCAAAGAGATGAGAATCTTCTTTATACCATGCGTTGAATACGGCGTCATCAAAATGCGCACTTTCATTTATGAGCTGAAGTGTCTTCTGCCAGATCTGCTCAAGCTGTACCTTGGCAAAATTAGACATAAACGACTCCTTTTTCATGCACCTTATATTTTACTATAGATTGTGGAAAAATACCACGGCTATTCTGATTAAGATAAAGGGAATCACAGCATATGTAAAAAAGTGCTGCTGTCATGTAGAAAAAATGGAAATAATTTGTTTATGGAAAGTGAAGGAGAACACTGATTCAGTTTTCCACCGGACAGGACACGTTTTCTGAAGGATTTCCGGTGGATTCCGTTTACACACATAGGTTATCCACAGGAAAACATGCTTTAAACAGGATAAATAAAGGAGTTTCTCCACTTTCCACAGCTTTCCATATGGAAAAAATGGGGAAACAGGAAGTGTGGAATCCCGTATTTTGTGGAAAAGTGGAAAACAATGGATATCAACAGATGCTTTTCCATCATTGTATACACTTGAAAAGTATGATAAATAAAGGATATGAGAAGCTTTTCTACAGTTTCCACATATGGTGGAAAACTATGATATGTATTCTTGTGGAAGAATCGTGGAAAATCTCTTGCATCGGGATAAACAGCTGATATCCTCTGCTTCATATTATGAATTGGAGTTGAAAGCCAAGTTTTCCACCGTAAACGGAGTGTTTTGTTGAAAACCCTCTGAATGATAATATACAGGACAATTTGCGAAGTGAATTGTGTTCTTTTTCAACTTCCTATATAATAGATGAGATGATTATATAGGATGTGATGATATGAACTGGTTTGAAAAAAGTACAAAACGCATGATTCAGCACCGTCTTGCCTCTACCTATCAGATGAGTCTGCTGCTGGAGCTGTTTCTGGCACTGCTTTCGTTTGTTTTGATTGCGGATAAGCTTTCCTCCCTATCCGTCTTCTTCGGAATTCTCGCTGTGGTTGTAGCGGCAAGAATTATCTTCCTGTACGCAGTCATGAGTCTGCGTGTGGAAACCAGAATTGTTTACGGTATTATGCTGCTGCTTCAGGCGCTGATCTCCACCATTCTATTTTTTCATGCAAGTATCTTTATATTTGTAGTGGTTTCAACCTTTATCGTGCTGCTGTTCCCTATTTTTACACATGTCTTCTGTCGAAAAATGGCATGGATTGACAAATAAACGTATTTTCAAATATTTTTAACGAATTATTGACTTTGACAGAGTTTTTATGTATAATTTTAAAGCAATGCTCAATTTGTATAAAATGATAAAGAAGAAGTGGAGGTGGCTCTTGTGAAAAGAACATATCAACCGAGCAAAAGAAAACACCAGAAAACTCATGGATTCAGAGCCCGTATGGCTACAGTAGGAGGACGTAAAGTATTAGCGCGTCGTCGTGCCAAAGGTAGAAAAGTGTTATCAGCATAAAAAATCACCCTGCGGTGATTTTTTTTCGCTTTGTAAAAAGTAAAGGCTTCCCCTGTTTCAGGTGCTTTCCTGCCGTACGTTATTGCTTTTTCCCCTGATTTAGGCTATGATTAAGCGTATGATGCTGTGAAAGCGTATAGCAGGCAGATAACAGCATCAGGGAAGCGGAAGACAGAAAGGAAGAACTGCATGAAAAAGGAATATCGTGTGAAAAAAAGCCAGGAATTCGCCGAAATCATGAATTACAAAAAATTTTACACCTGTCCTTCCTTTGCTATTTATGTGAAGCCGCGAAAAGAAGATCATGCAAGAGTAGGAATTTCCGTTGGCAAGAAAATGGGAAAAGCAGTTGTACGTAATAAAATCAAGCGTCAGGTACGCATGATGGTACAGGATATTTACAGTTTTGAAGAGAAATTTGATACGATTATACTCGTTCGCGTTAAATATCATGAAGAAAATTATATAAACAACAAAAAACTCTTGGAAAGATTGGTTAAAAAAGTTAAAATATAAAGGTAGGCAAACTTAGCGAGGAGACAAAAAGATGAAAGATTTTTTTAGAAGCAAAAAGAAGTTTCTTCTGGTCGTTATGCTGATGGTCGTGACACTGACCGGATGTAGTGTTCCGCGTGGGCAGAATGGTAAGACATATGTCAATTCCATTTACACGAACCATGACGTTCAGGTGAAGCGCGGAGAAGTTGACATTCCAGACGATAAAGAACTTCAAAAGAAGTATAAGGATTATAAGGCAGATGATCTGATTACAATCGAAAAAACAACGTTCTCTGATGCAATGGATGAAGGATGGTTCAATGGGCTGATCGTATGGCCGATTGCTTTCCTGATCAACTTTGTAGCAGATTTCAGTGATGCAGGTATCGGTATCATTGCGGCAACCTTCCTGATTCAGCTGCTGATCTTCCTGTTCTCAATCAAATCACAGGTAGCATCACAGCGTATGCAGGCAATTCAGCCGGAAATGAATAAGATTCAGGTGAAATATGCAGGTAAAACCGATGACCGCTCCAAGATGCAGCAGGCGCAGGAAATGCAGGCGCTCTACAGCAAATACAAAATCAATCCGTTTGGAACACTGCTGGTAACGTTTATACAGTTCCCGGTAATTCTGGGTATGTATCAGGCGACGATGCGTGCGTACAGCGTGGTTACCGGTTCCTTCCAGGGAATCAACCTGGCTAAGACGCCGATCGAAGGCTTTAACTTAGGTGATTACTGGTATATTGTCATCTTTGTTCTGATGGTAGCCTTCCAGCTGTTGTCCTTCAAAATGCCGCAGTGGCTGCAGGAACACAGAAAGAAAAAAATGCATGTCAAAGAGAAAAAATATGCAGAGCCTAAGAAAAAGGGCGGAAATGGTATGATGGGCTCCATGAACATGATGATGTACATGAGTACCGGTATGATTGCCATCTTCGCAATCAACTGGCCGCTGGGTATGTCCTTCTACTGGCTGGTAAACTCTCTTGCTAGAGTTATCCAAAATATTGTAATCCACAAATTCTTTATCAAAGATTAGGAGGATAACAGGATGAAATCGTATACTGGCAAAAATCTGGAAGATGTATTGAAGCAGGCTGCTGAGGATAAGGGAGTAAGTGTTGAAGAGCTCACTTATAATGTAACGGAGGAAACCTCAGGTTTTCTGGGACTTGGCAGCAAAACAACCATTACGGCTTACTGTAGAAATGATATTCGGGAATTCATGAAAGCATATCTGCAGACCTATTTCCAAGGTATTCATATGGAGGTCTCCATTGATGTAGTGGATGACGGTGAATATTTCCGTGTTAATCTGGATGCTGAGAACAACGCGATTCTGATTGGAAAGAACGGACAGACATTACAGGCAATCAATACCGTCCTGAAGTCTGCTTCTTCCAGTGAATTTAAGCGCCGGATCGGTGTACTGATTGATATCAACGGATATAAGGAAGAGAAATATCAGAAAGTATGTTCATTGGCTCTTCGGGTTGCGAAAAGCGTACAACGGACAAAAACTGATGCAACACTGGATCCTATGCCGGCCGATGAAAGAAAGGCTATTCACAACTACTTAGCCAATATGAAGCATATTGCTACTGTTAGTGAAGGGGAAGGTAATCAGCGACGTCTGAAAATCGTTTACAGCGAAGATAATGCATAAAATCAGGGAGTCATGCAAGACAGCATGGCTCCCTTTCCATATGCGAAATTTGTCGAATACGTGTTATTTTATTAAAAGAAAAGAGGATGAGTATGGAAGTATATAAAAAAGAGGCTGCTGATCTTGTAGAACAGCTTCTTACATTGCGCAAGCAGGGAAGACCGGAGGATATTCTTAAAAGGGCTTCCCGATTACTGGAAATTGCGCAGCTTCATCAGGATTCCTACTACACTGCAGCAGCATTGTATTTTCAGGCATACTATGAGTTTTCAAAAGGGAATTATAAGGAATGCCTTCAGCACTGCTTTCAGAGTGAGGAATACTGTGAAAAGAATGACTATCTGAAAATTCTTGCTTACATACACAACCTTCAGGGAATCGTTTATTCTGATCTGGGAGATTTTCTCACCTCCCTGCATTTTCTTCTCAAAGCCTATTACCTAACAATGGATCATCCGGAGTTTGAATATCATTATGCGATTATCAACAATCTGGGAACTTTATTTCATGAGATAGATTGTGAAGAAAAGGGGATTGAATACTTTATCCGGGCATTTCAGGAACGTAGAAAGCTGCATCTGGAATTTTCGCTGCATGACGGTATCATCCTGACGAATATTTTGATGGTATATATGAAAATGAATCGGGCGGCAGAGGCAGCACCCTGGTATGAAACCTTTTTGCGCTATTTCAAAGATGATGATCATGTCGTACTGACAGAGAATAAAATTATGATACGTATATTTGAATTATGGCACAGGAAGGATATAGAAAAAATTAAGCAGCAGCTATATGATTTTCTGGAGGTAGCTTCCCATACCTCTGATTATAAGAATACAGTGAGAAATTATATGGATTGTATTCAAATCTGCATATCATTAAAACTAAAGGATCAGGCTTATCTGCTGTTTCGCAATCTTGAAAAAATGGAATCACAGCATCCAAGCTCTATTAACTCTGCAAGGCTTGCGGATATCAAGGTGGAGCTGGCAATGCAATTTTGTTCAAAGGAAGAATTATTTCTCCATCTGCTGGAGGCCTATCGTTTGAACAGAAAAGCCAGAGAACAGGAGAAGCGCAATAATCTGCAAAGCATGATGAATAAAATGGATTTGGAAAATGCACTTTATGAACAGCATATTATCCTGCAGCGCAATGAAGAGCTCCTTCGCAGCAACAAGCTGGATCCCTTTACCGAGGTATTGAACAAAACAGCCTTTCGTAACCATGTGCTGGATGCAATCCGCGAAAAGCGTCCAGAGGAAAAGGGGGCCTTCTTTATTTTGGATATTGATAATTTCAAAATTATCAATGATACCTGCGGTCATCTGGTTGGTGATCAGGTGATCGTGCAGGTTGCTGCCAATCTTCAAAATAATTTGAGAGAGGATGATCTCGTTGGCAGAATTGGTGGTGATGAATTCTGTATGTACCTGAATCATATTTCCCGCATTGAGGATATAGAAAAAAATGCTTTGCGTATTATTGACAATATACGCAATTTAAATATCAGCAAGCTGCAGAAACAGCTGACAGTCAGTATGGGAATCTGTGTCGTAGATACAGAAAAGGATTTTGAAGATATCTTTATGAAAGCAGATCATGCACTGTATGAAGCGAAAGCAAACGGACGTGATCAGTTTGTAGTCTATAAAAATGATTATTTCAGTCAGATTATGCAGAAAAAGGAAAAGCGCAAGGACCGCCACGAGGTCACCGTCAATGACATTCTGCCAAAGGTATTTGAAATGCTGAATGTGTTTGATAAACGGGACGAGCTACTGGAGCAGACAATGGAATTCATCTGTCGTTCTATGAATGTAAAAAACATATTTCTGCTTCGCTTTGAAAATGAAGCATATACTATGGGCAGAGTGTATATATATGATTTGGAAAAGAAGAAGGCATCCAAGCATGTTCACATACAGACAGATCCAATTTATCTGAAGGTCTTTGATGACAGACATCTCTATTATCAGAATCAGATCAATGTTAACGAAATTCAGTATGTAAATGAATATGAATATTATCACATTCAGGCTACCATGCAGCATCAGATTTTGTATGATCATAAAATGATTGGTGTACTTGGTATGAATGATCGAAGAGTACATGAATGGAATGAAGATGATTTATCGCTGCTCCGTAATCTCTCCTATGCATTTGCGACCTATCTGATTGCGATTGAATAAACGATAAGAATTGTATTTCGGTATTGTTTTAAAGACCGGAACGCAATTCTTTTTGCTGGCGCAGATATAAAGATTTTACTATATATGAAAATTTGAAGTAAACAGTAGCATGGAAATCAGATAATATAAGAATCGTCTCATAGAAAAAGTGTTAAACTTAAAAATCATATGGTATACTGTTAATACTAATCAAAGGAGATTGATTCTAATTGCAGTTTTCTTATATGAAATAAAACAGAAACAGGGTGAAAAATATGCTTGCTAGTGAACGTCAAATAATAATATTGAAGAAATTGGAGAAATCGGGTGTCGTATATCTAAAGCAGTTAAGTGAAGAGTTGCATGCTTCCATATGTACCATACGCAGAGATTTTGAAAAATTGGAAAAAGAAAACAAATGCCGGAGAGTGCATGGTGGGGCGGTTCGCGTTAAATTCAATAACCGTCTTTATGAAAGCACAGATATTCATATGGATAACCGTATGGATATGGTGCCGGAAATCAAACGCCGATTGTGCCGAAAAAGTGCTGAGCTGGTGGAAGAAAATGATTGTATATTTATTGATGGCGGGACTACCTTTATGTATATGTGTGAATATCTGGAAGGGAAGAACGTAACGATTGTAACACACAGTGATTTAATCAGAGCAAAAGATGATTCTACACTTTCTATATTTGTCATTGGTGGAGAGAACAGCACGTTTTATAAGATGAATCTCGGCCCACTCGCTATCAAGGGACTGCATTCTTTCAATTTTGATAAAGCGTTTATTGGCTGTGCAGGAATGAGTGTAGAAAATTTAAATGTATTTACTTCTGAAGTAGGTACAGCACAGATAAAGGAAGAAGCGATAAAAAAATCACAGGAGGTCTATCTGGTAATGGACTCCAGTAAATTGAATATTTACGGGTTTTATAGTTTTGCCAATCTTGACAGCTTCAACGGTCTTATTACGGAGGAAATCAGCGATGCTCTGAATACTGATGCAGCTTTAATCATAGCGGATAAGGAATAGATAAGTAGGATAATTTTAAATCTCATAGATATCTGTTAGATATAACAGCAGAGAAAATCAGTGATGCTTCATTTGATATAGCTGGTTTAAAATAGTTATACAGAGATTTCAAATCAGTATGAAATATAATACATAGAGGGTATATATTTCTAGTGATATGATTTTCCTTATTCAGCATGTAAAAAGAAGAGAGAATAATTTTCTGGATGATTGCCGCAGATTTATGAATGTCCGGATATAAATAAGTAAAAATGTGGATGGACTAACCTTCCGCTTTTTATCATGTTTGATAACTTTAAGAAATCATAATTTGCGAAATTTTAACTGTGATAGTAATCGCAATAAAGATTTGTATTTACAGATTATTAAATACATGTAATCATAGCTTTGCACTTTTCCTTACTATTATTGAAGTTCCACTGAATTGTCTGAACTACTATGCTCAACCTTATGGAGAATCCCAAAATCTTAAATTAAGTCACAGGCAGCGATTAAAAGAATAAAGAAACTTTACTCTATCTGTGAATTATTTGAAATTGAAATCCGCTAATGATAACGGGACCTTTTTCACATTTTAATGAAGGGATAATTAACATATCTTTAGTTTTTCCAATATTTTTTTCAACATGTTTGAAAAGTATCTTTTTCAGCTGCGTTCATGCTATGAGGGAGTAGGATTTATACTGTTATTCCCTTTACAAGTGAACCCTTTACTGCCATTTTTTGTTAGAAGAGTCAGGTTACTGTTCACCAATTAACAGTGCTGATAGCATATGATGTAATATCATTTATATGTATAGTACGTTCTTTCGTAGTTTATAAATACCCTTTCATTTGATATTTTTATGAAACTTTCTTATGGGCATATATCGATTTTCATACCAATGAGTAGTTACAAAAATATTGTCTAATAATCAAAAACTATCAATATTCATTTACAACTGTGATAGATATTGATAGAATTAAATCATAAGAGGTGATGTCATATGAAATTGAAAAAGAAAGCTGCTGAAATGAGTCAGAGAGAATTGGCAAGATTTATTGATTACAGTGTATTGAAACCGGAATTTACAGAAGAAGAAATCATCAAATTGACAAAGGACTGTGTTAAATTAGGCTGTTTTAATCTATGTATCAATCCGGCCTACATGGATTTATGTCTTCCTTATGTTGAGGGTACAGATACCAAGCTATCCCCTGTTTTAGACTTTCCCTTTGGTACAAGCTCTACCGAATGTAAGGTGGAACAGGCAAAAATATTATGCAGATATCCACATATCAGTGAAATGGATATGGTCGCCAATTATGGATGGATCCGTTCTGAGAAGTACGAAGCTGTTGAACAAGATATTCGGGCAGTAGCCGAAATAGTTCATGCCGCAGGTTATGGATTGAAGGTCATATTGGAAACAGATGCATTGACTGAAGCGCAGATCCGAAAAGCCTGTCATAGCGTTGCAGCTGCAGGTGCTGATTTTGTTAAAACAAGCACAGGCTTTTTAACCGGACATGAATGTGTCGGAGGAACACCTGAAATTATACAAATCATGCTGGATGAGGTGGGAGATCAAATCAAAGTTAAAGGAAGCGGCTGTATACGTACCAGAGAGCATTTTCTGAAGCTGATTGACATGGGGGTAGAACGAATGGGAATCGGGTATAAATCCGTTCCTGTTGTATTGGGATTACAAAAGTAGAAAAGAGGAGATCACAGCGATTTGATGTATGCATTATAGATATGCGTATAGTAGAAAAACGATGAGAGAAGGGATTTCATGTATGAAGCAATCGTAAAAAATACGGTAGAAATACTTTGCCAGCTGCCTGTACCGTTTCCTGAAAGCAGACTTTTAGCGGGAATTGTAAAAGAGTACAGAGCACCTCAGCAGGAAATGTTTATGAACGATAATTATCATTACGCCATGGGAACAGCCTATCTTAAGCTTGGTATTCTTGGGGTATCTGAAAAAGCTGAAGAATCATCAAAAACTGTGGAAACCGAAAAGCAGCGTGAATTATTATCATCCATAGCAATCGTATATAGGGAAATCAGCAATTATTTATCACGCTATGCAGAAGCTGTTCATAAGCAAGCTGAATCAGATAAACAGCGGCATACAGGGGACATGCTGAAGGCTTTGTCGACACGACCTCCACAGCATTTTGATGAAGCACTTCAGCTTGTGTATATCATGTGGAAGCTTCGTACATTGTATAAAAAGCATGCTGACTTGGGAAGACTGGATGTTCATCTGCGAGAGTTGTTTGAAAAGGATATGACTTCCGGCTATATGAGCGAGCAGGATGTGCTTGACTATCTGCTTTGTTTTTGGGAGCTCTTGAATGAAAATGACAGCGGGGATACATTGCTTAATGTTATGGTAGGTGGCAGAAATATAGATGGAAGTGATGCCGGCAGCAGGCTATCTGTTCTCATGCTGAAAGCAGTACAGCTTTGCAGGCAGACGGAGCCGCATATCAATGTGCGTGTACATCCGGAATTGGATCCTGCTATTTATCAGGCCATGCTGGAGGTACAGCTCATGGGGCAGGGACAGGCGACTATGTATAATGATGAAGTCATAATTCCATCCCTTATGAAGTTTGGCATCCCGGAAGAGCTTGCCTGCTGTTATGCCAATGACGGCTGTTCTGAAATAACTTTAGATGGATATAGTGGTATTGATTATGCTCATATAGATATTGTCGGAGTATTTGAATTGGCTTTTAACAATGGAAGCTGGGCAGACCGTACTTACCGTAAAAAGGTTCATTATTGGAATAACAGTGATCCGGATTATTTTTATACACCTCATGCAGTCTGTGGATATGCATCGGGCGATCCGCAGACTTGTGAGACCTTTGAAAAATTCTATCAGATGTTTTTGAAGCAGTATGAATTTCAGATTAGAAATAAAGCTGAGGAATTGAAGCGCCTTTACGATGACCGAATGAGTTTTGTGACCACTTCTGTATTTTTGAATGGAACCTATGATTTTGTGCTGGAACATGGGGATGATATTCTGGGAGGCGGTTTTCCTTTCGCAGAATATATGCTATTTTCAGGCTCTATTCCAACAGCAGCCGATTGCTTAATAGCTGTTAAATCACTTGTGTATGACAGAAAAATATATACGATTTCGGAACTAAAGGAGGCCATTCGTGTAGATTTTAAGGGTTATGAGGGAATGCGAAAACAAATGCTGAACACTCCTAAATTCGGTAACGATATCGATGAAGTAGATTTACTTGCTCGAGATATCGCTCGCTGCTTTTGTGACTGCCTGCAAAACTTTCGGAAAGAGAGTGGATTTGCTGTTATGCCGGCATTGTATGGATTCCGTTTTCTGGAGGAATCCTATGGTGTAGCAGCAACTCCTGATGGAAGACATTATGGTGATCCAATTGCTGAGCATTATTGCGCAACACCTGGAAGAGCTGTAAATGGTCCTACGGCTTTACTTAATTCCATAGCAAAAGCAAAGGAAGAAATCAGTATGGCGGTTGGAGTATGTGCAGTACAGATTACGCTTCCTCGTAATCTTGGCAATACGGATGAAGAAAGTCTGATGATTCTGGACGGATTAAACAGGGCAGCAGTTGCGGGTGGATTAAACCATATGAATATAGGAATATATGATGCTGAACTGTTAAGAGAGGCACAGCGAAATCCTGAGCAGCACAAAGATATCATTGTACGTGTATGGGGATACAGCGCCCGCTTTGTCACCTTATGCAAGGAAATGCAGGACCATGTAATCAACCGCATTACTGCTGTGAACTGATGGGTACCGTTTTCAATATTCAGCGCTTTTCGCTGCATGACGGACCAGGTATCCGTACAACATTTTTTCTTACAGGCTGTTCACTGCGTTGTCAATGGTGTCATAATCCGGAAGGATTACAGAGTAGGGTCAGATTACAGTATGATGAATCACAGTGCATTCAATGTAGAATCTGTGAAAAGGTATGCCCAAAGAATGTGCATGTTTTTCATGAAAGTGAACATATCGTTCATTTCAATCAATGTAGTTTATGCGAAGAATGTATCAATTCTTGTCCATCAAATGCATTACAAAAAAGCGGGAAAGAATATACTGCAGAGGAGCTGGCTCAGATTGGCTTAAGGGATATGCCGTACTACCAGCAAAACGGAGGTATCACATTTTCTGGTGGAGAGCCCCTTCTTCAGGCCTCATTTGTCGCAAAAACGGCTGATTTGTGTAGAAAGAAGGGCGTAAATACAATCGCTATAGACACTGCCGGCAATGTAGATTGGAAGGCTTTTGAAGCTGTTCTTCCGTTTGTGGATTATGTTTTATATGATGTAAAGGCGGCATCCGAAGAGATACACAGGAAAGCTACAGGTTTTTCAAATCATAAAATTTTAGATAATCTGCATCGACTGGATTCCTGCGGGAAAAAAATTTTTATCCGTATTCCTCTCATTCCTACAATCAATGATGATTTAAAGGAACTAGAGGCGATTGCCCAACTTGCCGCACAGCTTCACACACTGGAAGAAATTCGTATTGTTCCCTATCATACATTTGGCAGAGAAAAATATAAAACCATAGGATTATCACAGCCTGCGCTTTTTCCTATACCCGATGATCAAAAAATCATTCATTATGAGAGGATAATACAGGCGATGCAAAAAAAGAAACATCATCCATAAGGTTACGATTCACAGCCCTTTGAAACATAGAGAAGGATCAGCATATGAGAATAAATGAAAATATAGGACCTGCTACATTAGCCCCATATTCTAATAGTTCATACGTAAATCACATATTTATGAATTGGCTGTGAATCGTAACTCCATAAGAGGTGTACAGCTAATATTTCGGGGGTTTGCCTCTATTTTCATAACGAACCTCCATATTATAATAGAGTATTGTGTCAGATACCTATAAACAAGGACAATTTGTATATCACAATTTGTGTTATACAAGGAGAAAAGCTTATGGCAGAAATGATGAAAAGAGCTTAACATCACAGCATTCATAAGGCTCTCACGATATTATTGTGTTGGAATATAAATAAGATTAAGAGATTTCAGAAAAAAGCCATAGGCTTCACAATCATATGGCTTTTTTCTATTAAAGACGTCGTAATATTTTTATAATATGCTGTGTTATTCTTAATTCACACTGAATTGTCATCATGGTATCCTGAGCGTGTGTGAACAGCATACTGAATTCATGATGATTACCACGGGCTTCTTCTTGTATAAGTGCAGTTTGTGAATTATGTGCAAGGATGATATTATCTCTTGCCTCCTCCATCAGCTGATCCACCTTATGAAAATTTCCATCTTCCGCTTCACCCAGTGCTTTTTCAAGCTGTGTTCGTGCATCACCAGCATGCAGGATAATCTGCATGGCTACCTGTGTAATTTCTGTATCCACGTTATTCTCCTTCATTTAGGCATTGAACCTCATAGACTTTGAAAAACGGTAACCAGATTATATAATATACTGCAAATAAAATGATATACACAATCACAGCTCGCATATCCTCCGTTATCATAACACTGGAAAATGGTGCGGGAATCTGCCCAATCTGTATCATACGGTAAGGAATATTTAACAGATCCAGGCGCATAGAGAACCAGATGATAACAGGTCCTGCAATTGAGGTGAGCCAGAAAGGCACCATCATGATCGGATTAAAGGCGATAGGTGCACCAAATACAAGAGGTTCATTTATATTAAAGATAGATGGACCAATACAGATTCTTCCCATGACCTTTAATTTTTTTGCTTTTGAAAACATCATCATGACATTTAACGGAAGTGTAGCTCCCATACCACCCATAGTAATCAAAGCAGCTGTAAATACAGTTTCAGATGTAACAATATTCACAGCCTCTTTTCCAGCGGCAACCGCTTCAATATTTCCCTGAATACCGGCCATAAAGATAGGTAGACTGGCGGCATAGAACAGCCAGTTGGAAACACCTAATGTATACAATACAGCAGGGATAAGACAGATGAGAACAAAGCCGGGCAGTGTTTGTCCAAAATTCTGCAACGGTGAGAATAAGGATAAGATGAAATCAAAGATATCAAATTGAATGGTAAAAACAATGGTGGTGGAAATCAATAGAATACATAGGATAGGAATCAGATTATTAATCCATTCCGTTACAAAATCAGGAATAGTTACGTTATTTTCAAGTATATGTAATTTAGAGTATAAATTGAATATACATCCTGTAAATAAGCCGACTAGCATAGCTACAAGCATACCGGTTGCCCCCATACGGTTAAACGTAAGAATGATTTCTCCCTGCTCATTGAACTCTGGCATAGAGAACATGACAAATACAGCGATTGAAATCAATCCGGCAACAATGGTATAACGACTGAGCTTCTTTTTTTCCATACACTGGTTTGCGACAAGAAAGGCGAGAAAAATACTGATAAATCCAAAGCTGAAATCCGCAACCTTACCCAAGTCCGGAAGCGCTGAAACATAGGAACGAAATACATTGTAGAAGGAAATCAGGGAGCCTGCAAGAATAAAGGGCAGCCCCTTCATCATGGATCCGGCTACAGCAGCAACCCATGGATTTTCCACCACCTTATTCATTTTTGGTGCAAATTTATCTGTAATCCATAACATAATTTTTTTCATAAGGTATGCTCCTTCCTGTAAATTTCAAATGCCAGTGCAAGGATTCCGGCGCCGTCCAGATTGGAATAAATATCAGAGGGTATCATTGCGATGGAAATCTGATTTTCCCTGCATACTTCAGACAGACTTTTAAATGATGATGCGCAATGTGGTCCTATTAGAAGAACATCTATATCTTCCGCATATTGCTCCACAGCACTTTCACTTCTTGCGTCCACCCTTACTTCAATTCCCTGTTTTTTCGCAGCCTGTCGGGTCTTCTGTGCCAGAAACCCGCTGGACATACCTGCACCACAGCATAGCATAATGGTAAGCTTTTTCATTATAAATCCTCTCCTTTTGTCTGTATAACATGCTGATACCAGTAAAAGCTGTCTTTTTTCAATCGTTTACCACTACCATTACCATAATCATCCAGATCAACATAAATAAAGCCGTAGCGCTTGCTCATTTCACTGGAGGAGCAGCTTATAATGTCAATTGGACCCCATGGGTAATATCCAAAGCACTGCACACCGTCAAGCAGCGCCTGCTTAATTGATGAAGCATGTGCTTTCAAATATTCAATCCGGTAAGCATCGTGGATACTGCCATCATCTTCCAGTGTATCATAGGCACCAAATCCATTCTCTGCAACACAGATAGGTTTCTGGTACCGGTCCCAGTAGATATTCAAAGAGGTTCGCAAACCAAGCGGATCAATGGCCCATCCCCAGTCATTTGCTTTTAAATATGGATTTGGATAAGCACCGTTTGTTTCACTTACACTTGCTGTTTCTGTTTTTGGATGAAATACACTGTTATAATCGGAAATCCGTGTATAGTAATAAGATATAGCAAGAAAGTCCGCTGTATGCTTTATATCGGAAAAGTCACTTTCCTGCATGCTTATATGATAGCCCTTCTCCTGGTAAAAAGCTAAGGCATATGTCGGATAGGCACCCCTCAGTGCAATATCTGTGACATAATATTCCATTTGATTTCGTTTCACCGTAGCAAAGATATCCTCAGGACGACAGGATGCAGGATGTGATATTTCATCACATACCATCACACCTATCTGAAAATTCGGATTTATTTTTTTTGCTACAGCTGTAGCTCTGCCACAGGCCACGAGTTCATTATGAAGTCCCTGATATTTCGCCTCCTTTAAATTTGAAACCTTATCCGCTGCAATACCAAGGTGATTGAAGGATTCCAGTGAAATTAAGTTGATCTGGTTTACCAAAATCCAGTATGTGACTTTATTTTTAAATCGTTGAAAGCATGTTTCACAATATCGTGTAAAGAAATCAATCGTTTCTCTGCTGTACCAGCCGGTACAGCTTAATGTTAAATTGAGCGGCATTTCATAATGGGAAAGTGTAACAAGCGGCTCCATTCCATTTGATTTGATTTCATCAATCAGCTGATCATAATAACGCAGTCCTTCCTCATTCGGTTCTGCATCATCACCATTTGGATAGATTCTTGACCAGTTAATGGATATGCGGAAAGAATTCATACCGGTTTCTGCAAGCAGCTTTAAGTCCTGCGGGTAGGTATGATAGAAATCGATGCCTCTCCGCTTCGGATACAGACCGTCTGTATCCTGCATTGCTACACGGATATCATCAGTTGTGATTTCACCATTGAATTTCTTTTTGATATCCTTATGTGGTTCAAATTTATTGATATCTGCAATACACCAACCCTTACCTCCTTCCTTCCAGGCGCCTTCACACTGATTGGCAGAGATAGCACCTCCCCAGAAAAATGTTTCTGGAAATACTCGTTTGTTCATATAAAATCCTCCGTTTCTTTGACGATTGCATTATAAGCTGTAAATTCAGTAGGCTCAAATAAGAAAATGCACACCTGCTGTGCATTTCAATGCTTGCATTTTTATATATTTTATAGGATAGTATATATGGCGGAGAATATGGTATGCGGTGGAGTAGGAGGATACTATGACGGAGAATCAGCGATATTTGTTGAAATTTCTTGATACCACATTTTGGAAGTCTTCAAAAAAGCTAGCTGCTGAGCTTGACTGCTCCATTCGCACATTACGTAAATATGTTGCGGATATAAATATGGATACAGGCAGACAGATTATTTTATCTTCCAACCTGGGATATAAGCTCAGGGAGGATATCGAGGTTGAAGTCTTATTCAAGGAACAGTTACCGCAAACACCCTATGAACGAACAAAGTATATCATAAAACAGCTGATTGATTTCAATCAGGAAAAAATTAACATTCATGACCTTGCAGATGAGCTCTATATCAGTGAGTCCACATTAAAGCTTGATTTGAAAAGAGTCGGTAAAAAATTGTATGAATGCGATTTGAAGCTGGTACAGTGTGGGGATGATATCTATTTGGAAGGGCTCGAAAAGAATAAAAGAAAGATGGTTCGTACACTTCTGTATGAGGAATCCAGTGATAAATTCATGAATATGGGATTTATTCAGAAATCATACCCGCAGTATAATGTAGAATTTATCCAATATGTTTTGAAAGAGATATTCCGGAAATATCATTTTTATATCAATGATTACTCCATGATAAACTTAATTTTGTATATTATCATTGCAATGGATAGAATCGATCATGAATATGAATACATGGAGAAGCCTGAAAAATTATTTCAAATTAAGCAGCATGAATTCAAGTTGACAGAAGAGATTATAGCATCCCTAGAAGAGCATTATGAATTGCATTTTAATGACAGCGAATTATATGAGTTAACATTGCTGGTTATCGGAAGTGCCATCAATACAAACTTCAGAGATCATGAATTAAAAAATCTTGTTACCAAAGAATGCTCGGATATAACAGAACGCATTATCTGTGAAATGAGTGAAAACTATTTTCTGGATCTGTCCGATAAGGATTTTATTTATCGATTTACACTTCATATGAATGGACTTCTTATTCGTTGTCAAAACAGTTTTTTTACGCAGAATCCACTTACTGAAAATATACGGAACAAATGTCCGCTGATTTATGATTATGCTGTGAATATTTCTCACATTATTAAAAGAGAAACAGGTTATATTATCAATGACGATGAAATAGCATATCTGGCATTTCATATTGGAAGTGTCTATGAAAATCATAATAACGAGAAGCATAAGCTATCTTTTATTCTGTTATTTCCACAATATTATGATCTTGATATTTCCTTATCTGATCGAATTGTATCTGTTTTTCGTAAGGATGCTGACATAAAAAATATTATTACCAACGAAGAAGATATCACGAATACAGCTGATTTTATTTTAACTACGGTTTCGATTGATAGAAAACTGGATATGCCAAAGGTTATCATTACACCGTTTTTCAATAAGGCAGACCAAAGAAAGGTGCAGCTGCTGATGGATTGTCTGTTGATTGAGAAAAAGAAACAGAAATTTCAATCCATCCTAATGGAATATACAAAGCCGTCTCTATTTAAGAAAAATGCAAGCTTTCAAAGCAGGGAGGAGGCAATTCATGTAATGTCAAAGCAGCTGTATGAAGCTGGAATGGTGAAAGAATTTTTTGAACATGATGTCCAGGAAAGAGAAAATTTATCCAGTACCTCATTTCATTCTGTTGCTATCCCGCATGCGACAAAAATGAATGCAATACAAACCTGTATGAATATTGTCTTGAATAAGGAGCCGGTACTTTGGGGAAGCCGTAAGGTACATTTGATTATACTCATCGCTATTAATGATCAGGATAAAAAGCTGTTTATTGAATTATATGAATTTCTATCATCTGTATTGATGGAAGATATGCAGCTGGAAGAATTACTAAAAGCAAAATCCTATTATGAATTTATTGAAATTCTTTTACAGCATATATGAAGGAAAACATATGAAAACATATATAGAAACAAATGAACATAATAACGGTGTATTTTTCTTATGAATCAATTGTGAAAGGCTGAGGATTGACAGATGCTTTGTATCCTATACATAATTTTATAAATAAAGGGTTACATTTTTTTTAATAGCCGCACCATATTGCTTGTGAACAAATAAACAAGGTGCTATAATCAAGGTGTTGAAGTGAGCGGAAAGTAAATCTGACTGTAAACATCAAACATCGATCGCTGACGATCTGCTTCTAAAGGAACAGCCTGAGGAAAAAGACGGGAATGCAAATAGTTTTTTTACTGTATTCTTGTTTTTTCGGACAAGAATTTTTTTATGTTAGGAGGATCATATGGAAACAAGAGTAGCTGTTATCGGCATCATTGTAGAAAATACGGAATCTGCAGAGAAAATCAATTCCATACTTCATGAATATGCACAATATATTCTCGGACGTATGGGAGTACCGTATCAAAAAAGAAAAATTTCGGTAATCAGTATCATTATGGACGCGCCACAGCCTGTGATTTCTGCTTTATCCGGAAAGCTTGGAAAGCTGGAGGGTGTCAGTACAAAGGCACTGTATTCCAATGTGATGGAGAAAACGGATGGCTGATTACGAATTTCTGATGGAAAAGCTGTATAAGAGTGGTTGGCTGCGGGATGAAGAATTTCTAGAGCTGCTTGCTCATCACGAGGATGCTTTCTTACGTAGTCAGCTTGCTGCGTATGCAAGAAAAACAGCGCAAAGATATTATGGAAATAAGGTCTATACCCGCGGACTGATAGAATTTAGCAATTACTGCCGCAATGACTGTTATTACTGCGGTATCCGCCGCAGCAATACCCGTGCGCAAAGATACCGTCTGGAAAAGGAAGACATACTTGCCTGCTGTAAGGAAGGCTATGGATTGGGCTTTCGCACCTTTGTCCTGCAGTCCGGAGAGGACGGGTATTATACGGATGAGAAACTCATTGAAATCATAACCGATATAAAACAGCAGTATCCAGACTGTGCCATTACACTGTCACTTGGGGAAAAAGAAAAGGAGAGCTATCAGCGCTACTTTGATGCGGGAGCTGATCGCTACCTGCTGCGACATGAAACAAGCAATGCACAGCATTACCGATGTCTGCATCCGCAAGAGCTTTCCAGTGAGCATCGCAAGCAGTGCTTGAAGGATTTGAAGGCAATCGGTTTTCAAACCGGCTGTGGAATTATGGTCGGTTCTCCATCACAGACGCTAAAGAATATTGTGGAGGACTTGCATTTCATGAAGGAACTGCAGCCGGAAATGGTGGGTATCGGACCTTTTCTTCCGCATCATGATACACCGTTTCGTAATGAGCAGGCCGGCAGCTTCACGCTGACACTGACATTGCTTTCCATCATTCGCCTGATACTGCCGGATGTTCTGCTTCCGGCAACTACAGCTCTGGGCACGATTGATCCACAGGGAAGAGAACAGGGAATTCTGGCAGGTGCCAATGTTGTCATGCCGAATCTAAGTCCGGTGGCTGTGAGAAAAAAATATATGCTGTATGATAATAAAATCTGCACAGGTGATGAAGCAGCCGAATGCAGATTATGTCTGTCCAATCGTATGAAACGCATAGGATATGAACTGGTAATAGATCGCGGCGACAGTATAAGAAAGATAGAGGAAAAACGTATATGTACAATAAACATTCACTGAAAGCGTCGGAATTTATCGACGATGAGGAAATCAAAGAAACGCTGCGCTTTGCACAGGAGAACAAGCGTAATAAGGAATTGATCAGCTCCCTGATTGAACGTGCAAAAGATTGTAAGGGGCTTACACACAGGGAGGCTGCTGTATTACTGGAATGTGAGCTGCCGGAGGAAAACGAAAAAATGTTTACGCTGGCAAAGCAGATCAAGCAGAAGCTGTATGGCAATCGAATCGTCATGTTTGCTCCGCTGTATCTCTCCAATTATTGTGTAAACGGCTGTGTATACTGTCCCTATCATCATAAGAACAAGCATATTCGCAGAAAAAAGCTGACGCAGGAAGAAATTCGGCAGGAGGTCATTGCTCTGCAGGATATGGGACATAAGCGCCTTGCTCTGGAAACAGGAGAGGATCCTGTTCATTCACCGATCGACTATGTTTTGGAAAGCATTAAAACGATTTACGGTATCAAGCATAAAAATGGAGCAATACGCCGAGTAAATGTAAATATCGCGGCAACAACCGTTGAAAATTATAAGAAATTAAAGGATGCCGGTATCGGTACCTATATCCTGTTTCAGGAAACCTATCATAAGGAATCGTATGAACAGCTGCATCCCAATGGTCCAAAATCAAATTATGCCTATCACACGGAGGCAATGGATCGTGCCATGGAGGGCGGTATTGATGATGTAGGCTGCGGTGTATTGTTCGGCTTAAATATGTATCGCTATGATTTTGTAGGACTTTTGATGCATGCTGAGCATCTGGAGGCAGTGCATGGCGTAGGACCTCATACCATAAGTGTTCCGCGTATCTGTCCTGCCGATGATATCAATCCGGATGAATTTACAAATGTGATCAGTGATGAGATCTTTACCAAGATCGTTGCTGTATTACGGATTGCGGTACCATACACCGGTATGATTATCTCTACTAGAGAATCACAGAAAACAAGAGAAAAGGTTCTTGACCTCGGTATTTCACAGATATCCGGTGCTTCTTCCACCAGTGTCGGCGGCTATGCAGTACCGGAAAAGGAAGAGGAAAACAGTGCACAGTTCGATGTAAGTGATAATCGTACTCTCGATGAGGTGGTTAACTGGCTGCTGAAGCTGGGCTATATTCCAAGCTTCTGTACGGCCTGCTATCGGGAAGGTAGAACAGGGGACCGCTTTATGAGTCTGGTAAAATCCGGGCAGATTGCAAACTGCTGTCATCCAAATGCATTATTGACACTGCGGGAGTATCTTGATGATTATGCAAAAGAGGATACCAAAAAGCTAGGCAGTGCCAGAATAGAACAGGAGCTGTTAAATATTCCAAATGAAAAGGCAAGAGAAACCTGTACCTCCTATCTACACTCCATCGATGAGGGGAAACGGGATTTCCGGTTTTGATATGAGTATGCAGGATACACCCAATGCAGTGCGTCTGCATATTGGAATATTTGGAAAACGAAACAGCGGAAAGTCCACTCTGTTAAATGCTATTACGAAGCAGAAGGTTTCTACCGTTTCTCCTGTTGCGGGGACTACCACAGATCCTGTAATAAAGGCGATGGAGCTTCATGGAATAGGACCGGTGGTGTTCTATGATACGGCTGGCTTTGATGATGAGGGGGAGCTTGGCCAACTGCGTGTTGAAAAAACAGAAGAGGTATTGCAGAAAACAGATATCGCTATTCTCGTGTTTCGGGAATTAGATATTTCCTGGGAAATGAAATGGTATGCAAAATTGAAAGAGAAACAGATTCCTGTTCTCTGTATATGGAATGCAGCTACAGCTGACAGGGATCATGCAATGGATACGATACGGAAATTGGAAAGAAAAACAGGTGGGGAGATACTCATTGTGAATGCGGCTGAGGATATGGCAGCAGAGCCTGTTCGACAGGCTCTGATTCGACTGCTTCCCTCTGAATTTACGGAAGAAACCATAACCGGACATCTGGTTACAGCAAATGATCTTGTATTACTCGTTATGCCACAGGATATACAGGCTCCCAAAGGCAGACTGATTCTGCCACAGGTACAGACGATTCGAGATTTACTGGATCATAAATGTATTGTTCAAAGCTGTACAAGCGATACACTGGAGGCTGCTCTTTCAGCACTGGCAAAGCCGCCAAAGCTGATTATTACGGATTCACAGGTGTTTCCTCTTGTATATGAAAAAAAACCAGAGGAGAGTCTACTAACCTCGTTCTCTGTGTTATTCGCAAATTACAAGGGGGACATTCAATATTTCATCCAGAGTGCAAAGGCTATTAATCAGCTGCATGCGGACAGCAAAGTACTTATTGCGGAGGCCTGTACACATGCTCCTCTTGCAGAAGATATCGGGCGTGTGAAGATTCCGGCCATGCTGAAGAAGAAATATGGAGACAGCCTGCAGGTGGATATTGTGAGTGGTACAGATTTTCCAAAGAATTTACAGGAGTATGATTTGATCATCCACTGTGGTGCCTGTATGTTCAATAAGAAATATGTCCTGTCCAGAGTCGAGCAGGCAAAACAGGAAGGAATACCGATGACGAATTACGGAATTGCCATTGCATATATGAAGGGAATACTGGAGCATATCATCTATTGACAAGCGAAATGAATAGAGATTTTATGAATGCGCAAGCAATCATTAGAAGCCGCTTGCTCTATAGCCGGTGGTAGTTCACGAACCATATATCTTAACATCTCTGACTTCTTTTTCAGGATGAAGGCAAACAGCTGTTTCATAAGTAACTATGCTTATGAAACAGCCTTTTGCTATATGGCCTTCTTCGACGCTTTCAGACCTTTTCTAAAATATGATACGCACGAAAGAAAGGTATCCGACTTGGAAACGATGCACAGGGAAGATTAAACGGAAGCTTATTGAAGGTTTTCTTCGATTATGGAAATCGTAGAGTCAAGTAAAAAATGAAAGAAGAAATAAAAGCTCCTGTGATAGGATTTTATTTCTTCTTTTAGCTTTTCAACTACTTGTATCCAATGTGCGTAAGAATCTATGGTAGCACTGCCGGTTTTTACTGTTCTGATACATGAATGAAATAATCACAGATTCTTCGTACACTGATTCTCTGCATCTTCATATCCGTGCCAGTTGCCTCATTAAACCATAATATTTTAAACCTTTCATTTTCAAAGCTCAGAATCACACTGCTTTTTAATACACCCTTTTTCACTGCTGCATTCTGAATATCCTGCAATGGTATACGAAAATATCCGGTTGCTCTTGTCACATCCAGAGAATGCAATGTGACGATATTCAGACTTGCTTTTGTCAAACCGACATAGCAGTATATATTACTGGAACCAATTTTCGGACGTCTGTCTGCGGCAACGGCATAGGATAACAGCTTCGGTGTAGAGGATACGATATTTCCCCATGTGGAAGCCAGATATTTCTCGTTCTCGCAAAGCAGCTTTTTCAGTTCCTTTTGTTTACTTTCCTCATTCATTGTCAATGCCATTTGAAATTCCTCCTGAAGCGATGGCCTGTTCAAGAAGCGCAATGCTTTCATCAATGCTGTACTTTTGGTGAAATAAACCGGAGGTTCCTCCTGTGAACATCGTTGCACCTGCCTTTGCACAGCTGTGTATCGTTCCCGTATGAATATTTCCATCAGCCTCTATCACCTTATCCAGCTTTGCCTCCATAAGCAGCTGCTTCATCTGTACTATGTGCTGAAGTGCTTCCTTCTGAAAAAGCTGCCCGGAAAAGCCAGGCTGTACACTCAGTTTAAGAATCCATTCAGAATGTGCTGCCAGTTTAATAAAATCCTTTGGTACCTGCGTGTCACAGCGAAAAGCAAGTACCGGCTTTGCTCCAAGTCTGCGTATTTGTTGAAAGGCCGCTTCGATGTCTGTTTCCGCCTCGTAATGAATGGCGATATAATCAGCACCATTCGCTATACAGGGCTTTATATATGGAAGCGGGTTTCGGCAGGCGAGATGCACAGTGATTGGCAGTGTCGTATAGCTGCGAAATACCTTCAGCATCAGATCACCAAATATAAAGCATTCATTAAACTGACCGTCCACAATATCATAGTGAAGACTTTTTATACGCGACTGATTGATTTCCTTCATACTGTCTGCGACATGTCCCAGATCGATACAGGACAAAGAGGCATTGAAACTGTATTCTGTGGTGGATAGCTTCATGGTATCACGCCTTCAACAGCTTCTGGATTTCAACCTCATAAGGCGTATTTCTACAATTTTTCAGTGCAGAGCTCAGATAGGTTTTACTTAATTTTTTATTGCAGAGATACGTATACTGCAGACCAAGCAAATATTCAAAGATACCAATACGAACACGCTTTGCATCATTGGTAAAAGCATCCGGCATTTTCTTCATCGGCTCCAGCCGCTCTCTGATTTCCTGTATATACTCACTCTTTTTCAGAGCAAGAATACTGTACATCATTTCCATCGTATGCAGCTCAGGAATATGTTTATCAGCTTTTCGACAGATATGCAGCATGCTTTCTGCTTTCTTATACCTCTGATTTTCCATATAGAAGTAAAATCCCTGCCTGGCAGCCGCTGCCTTTTGCTCATCCTTCATTTTCATCTTACTGAAAATCGTATCCAGCTGTGCCTCGATTTTCCTTTTATCACCTTGCATGAAATAGGAATTTAACCGCATGTATTCCCGATTGTATGGCTTGAAGGAAAAGGTGCAGGCAAACCCGTCCAGCAGCTTTTCAAATTGCTCATAATCTCTTTCTGACAGATAACCTGTCAGTTTTTTGTATACAACTCGTTTCATGATCTGTGGAATGATCAACAGGATAATAAGAACAGCAGCGGTAATCAGGAATGTAAATGTCATATGATGTTCCTCCTACAATATATGCGATTTCAGATTCTCTTCACATATCCGTTTGAAATCTCCGTAATCCTCAACGGACAGTATTTCCTGCTTGAATTCATTATTGAACAGCAGAGGGGAAAGATAATCCCAGGCACGAAAGGCCTCTAAATTGTTTTTCTGAATGCATACGAGGAAAATCAGATTGACATGGTTTCCCTCCGTATCCCAGACTGCCGGCTTTTTGAGAATGATCTCCCCGATAAATGAATCGTCTGTAAGCAGATGCATCGGGTGAAGAATTGCAATTCCATTGCCAAAATAGGTGGAGCCGAATTCCTCACGCAGCTCGATTTCCTCAGCGAGATTATCTAATTGATACAGCACAGAGGCAGCATCAACCAGACACTTTTGAATCTCTTCCTTTTCTGTGAAATCCTTTACGAAAAACAGCTTTGGATCAAACAGCTTCATAATGTCCTCAACGTTTTTAAAGCCTTCGATCCGCACCTTGATTTTCTCCAGCTCATTGGAATCCGGAAAAAATGCAATCTTTGTCGCTAAGCCGGATTCCGTAGCCCTGTTATCCTCGGTAGAAAAAAACAAATCATATGCATCCAGATCCAAATCATCCAGTTCATTGGAGGAAACAAAGGTTATGGATACGATATATTTTTGAAATTTATCATACAGAAACTGTTCCAGAAGAAAATACTCGGAGCGTTTTAGATTTGTGATGATACATACTCGTTTGTTGCCCTTTAAAACAGAATACTCATTGATGCTTTTATTAAAATAAATTGCAAGAAAGGCAGTTTCACTTTCTTTAATTTTACATGTATACCGCTCGGATAACAGATAGGAGAAATATGTGGCAATATCAAATGCATACGGAAAGCTCTGCTTGATATAATCCAGCATTTCATTTTTGATCTGTACATTATTGCGTGCTCTGGATATCAGCGGAACACAATGCAGAGCCAGTGATATTCGCAGGTTTACATCGTGTGTGAAATCCGTTGGATAGGATTCGTGTATTTTCTGCAGCGCATGCAGAATAAATGTATTCAGATCCTCTGATATATAATCAGTATTGCTGAAGTTACTGTGGTTGTTAATATACATGGCAAGGAAATTGATTTCTGTCTGCGGTACACGGATCAGATATTTTGTTTCAATACGCTCAAATATATTTCCTGCAATTTTGATTTCCGTGTCATAGTTTCCCTCACCGTCAATATCCTCGTCATTCAGATAAAAGAAATTGGTGATTCTTCGGATGGAGATATTTAGCCAGATAATGATATTCTGAAATTCAACATCGGATATCGGATACTGCTTTTCCAGCAGCTCCTTCATCAGCGTCTTTCGTATAAATTCAACATGAACAGCTTCTGTATCAGAAATCAGCTTACTGGGAATCATGGGGTGATATGCATAGCTGACATCCATCAGACAGATGCGTTTATCCCGTTCCAGTCCGTCAATCCATATATATCCCTTTGTCTGAATCAAACGTAAAGAAAATTTCGACAGGGTCTTTTCCAGCTCCTTTAAATCACTGGTCAGAGTGGATTTTGATACATAGATATAATCTGCGCATTTTGTCAGGGATATACTTTTCCTTTGGCTTAATAAGAAATTCAGGAGCTTATAGATGCGATCATCCCTGTAATTGATGTTGTATTCATCTGATTGCAGCTTCAAATCATTGAGATAGTGTGTAAAGCGTTCTCTATCCAGAATTTTGATCCTTGTACCAAAGGGTACCTTGGAATCAATGATGAATATATCAGATAAAGAAGCAGTGTCCTCTTTGATCGCCTTGATGTTATTTTGGATGGTCCGAAGACTAATATTAAATTTATCCGAAAAATAGTTCGCTTTATAGTATTCACCAACTTTTTCGCAAAGCTCTAAAAAAATACTGGATTGTCTTTTTGTTAGCATTCTTTTCACTATGAAACCCAAAACTGTCTGCGGGATTTCACTTCTCCTTTCCTTATGTATTCAAAACGAACAAATCAAAAATAAGTAGGCCCCACCCTATGCAAGCAAGTACATCATACCGTATTATCAATTACGAAAAAAATTGTCTTTTGCGTAATTGATACGCAAGACTACCCCTGAAATGACTTCATAATTACTCTGCAATTATCCGAAACTACGGCCATTGAATTTATTTATAATGGAATTGTAAGACGTATGGTAAGGCTTTTTGTTACAGAAAGGATAAGCCTACCACGTAAAAGGAGGAAGTATGAAAGCTTGTGTTTTAGAGAAACCCTTAGATGTTCGTATTGAAGATCTTCCCATTCCTGAACCAAAAGACGATGAAGTATTGTTGAGAATTACTGTCGCTGGAATTTGTACGAATGATGTTCGGGATTACAAAGGCTCCAAGTATACGTATCCGCGTGTTGGCGGACATGAGTATGCCGGTGTAATCGAGAAGCTTGGAAACGGTGTTGATACCGGAATGTTCCACATTGGTCAAAAAGTGGTAAATTACATTATAGATGAATGCGGAGTCTGTTACAACTGTAAGCATGCGCATGAGAACATCTGTGACGCTGCGGAAAAAGGGAAAACCTTTTATAACGAGGGAGGTATTTCCGGATACTTTGGGTTTGCCGAGTACATTGCGGTAAAGGCGCGTCATTTGCATATCGTTCCGCAGGATACACCGGATGAGCTGGCTGCCTTTAGTGAACCACTTGCCTGTGTGATCAACAGCATCAATAAAACCGGCATTCGCATGGGGGATGATGTGGTGATTATCGGCGGTGGTGTTATGGGGTTGCTTCATGTTCTTTGTGCGAAGCGGCAGGGGGCAAAGGTCATTGTCAGTGAAACAAGCGCCGAACGTCGAACATTTGCACTTGAACTGGGGGCAGATGCAGTGATTGATCCTATGGAGGGAGATCCTGTGGAGAAGGTAAAGCTGCTGACAAACGGACGCGGAGCAAATGTTGTATATAATACCACGGCGATTCCGGCTGTTGCCGGACAGGCAATCGCTATGTGTGCCAAGAGTGGTCTTGTTAATATGTTCAGCTCCATTCACCCCAATGAGCCGATTCTTGTGGATGCAGGGCGTCTGCATTCTCAGGAAATCCGGGTTACTGGTACAGTTAGTCCGACAGTGCGCTCCTTTGCACAGGCGGTTGACTGCATAGCCAAAGGAATCATTGATGTAAAGCCGCTGATTGAAAAGGTGTATGACTATACCGATGTTAAGGCTGCCCTGGAGGATGCTATGCGTCCGGAGACATTTAAGGTGCTGCTAAGGTTTTCAGAATAAGGGAGGAACGAGGATGAAAATTGTAAATGGATATGACCTGCTTGCTTATGCAAAGGAAAAAAATCTTCTGCTGCCGGCATTCAATACGACGAATCTGGAAATGACAAAGGCAATTATACAGGGCTTACATGCTGTTCATCTCCCGGGTATGGTACAGATATCTTCAAATAATCTGCATTTATCAAATCCGGAAGTGATAGCCTATATGATGAGAGAATTTTTAAAGGGGACAGATACACCGATCGGTTTGCATCTGGATCATGGAAAAAGCTTTGATGATGTAAAGGCCTGTGTGAATGCGGGCTTCACCTCCATTATGGTAGATGCTTCCCATCTTGATTTTGAAGAAAATATAAAAGAGGTGCAGAGAACAGTGGAATACTGTCACTTCTATAATGTTCCGGTGGAAGCAGAGCTGGGAGCAATCATGGGGAAAGAGGATGATGATGTAAATGAGGCAGACTGTAAAACAGATCCGTCTCTGGTAAAAGAATTTGTGGAGCGCTCCGGTTGTGACATTCTGGCGGTTTCCATCGGAAATGTACATGGTCTGGATGCGGTAGCGAAGATAGATTTTGCTCTGCTGGAAAAGCTTGCGGCAGTATCTCCTGTTCCGCTGGTGCTGCATGGCGGCTCCGGTATCCCATTTGATCAGGTGAAACGCATGAAGGACTACAACATGATCAAGGTGAATTACGGATCGGATTTACGCAAAGCATTTATTCAGACCTTTGGTGAGGCTTATGAAAAGAACCATAACGAAGCTAATCTGTATGGTCTCAGTGCCAAGGCAGTAGAGAATGTCAGCTCAACTGCCGCTGATCTTGTTCAAATTATCAACGGGTTGAAGGAATCATAGGAAGGGACGGATTCTGTGTATTATATAGGACTTGATATCGGTACATCCGCATTGAAAACAACGGTGATTGATGACAATGGGGATATCATATATGAAAACAGCTATGGATATACGATCCTGCAGCCGAAGGAGGACTGGCGGGAGATTGATCCAGATGTATGGATGCAGGCTGTTATGCAGGGATTGGCAGATATAGTTGATACCTTTAACCAAAAGGATATTTCTGTAATCGGGGTTACCGGACAGATGCATACCACCGTGTTTCTGGATGAAAACAAAGAGCCTGTGCGCAATGCCATTATGTGGACAGACCTAAGAACAGATTGTATGGTGGAAAAGCTTCGTAAGGAATGCCTGCAGCGGGAAGAAACAAAATATATCGCTAAAATTTTATCACCGGGCAGTCCGGCAGTGAATACACTCTGGGTCAAAGAGCATGAACCGCGTAGCTTTGCACGCATTCACAAGATCATGACACCGTATGCATATATCGTATATAGACTGACAGGGAAGAGCAGTGCGGATTACTGTGAGGCCTCCACAAGCTCCCTATATGATATCGCCGCAAAGAAATGGTCACCGTATATGCTACATAAGCTTGGTATCACGGAAAGCTTTCTGGGACCGCTGTATGCCAGCTGTGATGTGGTAGGGACACTGCAGCAGTCACTTTGTGAACGTCTGCAGGTGACACATGATATCCGTGTAATTGCAGGAACCGGGGATAATCCCGCAAATGCGGTGGCAATGGGGATAGTAAACAGGAGAGAGCCAATCATTTCGCTGGGAACCTCCGGTGTTGTTATTCTGCCGAAGCAGGATATGGATTTTGAAGGAAGAGGAAAGAATGTCCTGTTCAATGCCGATCATACACAGTTCGTCAATGTGGTGCAGGGAACCGTGCGCGCAGCCGGAGGAACGCATAAATGGTGGGTGGAAAATATAATTAAAACAGATGATATGGCAGTGGATCAAAAGCTTATTTCACCGGATCGTTTCGGAAAGAACACCATTCTCTTTTTTCCGCATATCACAGGGGATAAGCTCATCTATCATGATCTGAGCACAAGGGGTGCCTTTATCGGTTTAAGCGCCAATTCCCGACGGGAGGATATGACACAAGCTGTGTTCGAGGGTGTAGGCTACGCGATTCGTGAAGCGCTTGAAAATATGAAGCTAGCACAATGGCCTTCCCGTATAAAGATCAATGGCGGTGGAACAAAGAGTCGTATCTGGATGCAGATTCTGGCTGATATTCTGCACACCGAGCTGGAGGTCGTCACGGGAAAAGCAACACCCGGCTATGGGGCGGCACTTCTGGCTGCTATGGCAGATGGCGTTTTGATGCAAAGGTCCTGCGACCAGCAGGGTGAGGTATATACAGCACAGTATGGGGCAGTCCAGGCATACCATCGTCAGTATGAAAAATACAAGCGCATGTATTCTGCGCTGAAGCAAATCATGCAGGAGTGAGCTCACCTGTAATAAAAAAATTATAAAATTGCATAATCAATACGAACCTCATAAAAAATCCGGTTACGTAATGATTACGCATATTAAAATAAAAAACGCTGCGGTAAATCGTATAGAATATAACCAGATGGTGGAACCGCTTCCAGAGCAGTGCTTTCACCAGTGAAAAATGTATAGAGAAAGGAGGGTATTATGAAGGTTATCTTAGTATCTCATGGTTCTTTTTCCAAGGGATTATTTGAGACAATGGAAATGGTATTAGGTGAACAGCAGAATCTCTCATATGTTGGCCTGTATCCTCATCAGAGAGTGGATATCCTGAAAGAAAATATTGAGAATGAATTTAAAAAGGCAGGTGAGGGGGAAGAAATCCTTGTGCTGACCGATTTGTTCTATGGCAGTCCGTTCAATGCTGTCGTACAGCTGATGAACACCTATGATGTATACCATGTAACAGGAATCAATGTTCCCCTGCTGATGGAAATCCTACTGATGAGAGGAAATGGAAAAAGCGCTGCGGAAATTTGTGATGAAGCTATGAAGCTGGCAGGCAGCACCGTACAGGATGTAAAAAAATACTTAGCTGACATGCTTGATAATGAGGAGGATGAAAAATGCGAAACATCGTTTTAGCACGTGTGGATGATCGTTTGATCCACGGGGAGGTCGTAACAGCCTGGACACCGAGTCTGAGTGCGAACAGAATTGTCATTGTAGATGATACCGTTGCTGCGGATAAATTCAACAAACGGGTACTGATGGCTTTGGCGCCGCAGGGTACCAAGGTTGCCGTATTGTCTGTCGAAGGTGCAACGAAGGCACTCCAAAAGCCCGATCCGGGAAATGAACGTGTTATCGTTCTGACAAAAACACCGATCGTATTTGAACAGCTGCTGGATGGCGGAGTGGAAATCAAAGAGGTATGTCTTGGCGGTATGGGAATCCGCGGGGACCGCAAGCCATTCATCAATAATGTTTCAGCGAGTCCGGATGAAGTGGATTCCATTCGCAGAATGAAAAATGAGAAGGGTGTAAATGTTTATTATCAGTTAGTACCTGAGCAGAAGGTAGTCGATATATCAAACCTGTTATAAGACAGATTCTGCTGGACATAAAAACTAACAGAGAGGAGAGAAATTTATGTCAATAGTACAAGCGATTCTATTGGGGGTCCTGTATTGGATTGGTGAAGCAAACCTGCCGTTTGTCGGGTTATGGACGGTGCAAAGACCGCTGGTCTGCGGCTGGATTGCGGGAATCATCCTTGGGGACGCATTAACGGGAGCTATGGTTGGAGCATCCATCAACCTTGTTTATTTAGGCTTTATTTCAGCCGGAGGGTCCATGCCTGCGGACATGGCGCTGGCAGGAACACTGGGGGCTGCCTTTGCCATCACCGGTAATCTGGATGCCGATACAGCTCTTGCACTGGCTGTTCCTATCGGACTTCTGGGTACACTGGTATGGTATTGCCGTATGACCTTTGACTCCATCTTCGTTCACATCGGAGACAGATTTGTTGAAAAAGAGCAATACAATAAAATCTGGATTGCCAACGTACTGCTGCCGCAGATCATGGCTGCAGTTATCTGTATCGTTCCTTGCTCCCTGGCTGCATATTTCGGAGCAACCTATATTCAGGGCTTCATTACAATGCTTGCCGGAACACCTTTGAAAATTTTCCAGATCATCGGTGGTCTGATGCCAGCCTTGGGTATTGCGATTACACTGCAATATATCTTTAAAGGGGAAAGCCGTGTATTCCTGTTCATCGGATTTGTTGTAGCTGTATATTCCGGACTTGCACTGCTGCCTCTTGGTGTATTGTCCTTATTATGCGCATTGGTTTACGTACAGGTTCGTTACAGAGAAAACAGCGGCAAGGGGAACATCGCTGAAGAAGCTGAGCTAGAGGAGGATTTCTAAAATGGCAGAACAAAAAGCAAGACACGTCATCCCGAAGAAACACTTATACCGCGCAGCCTTTAACTGGGAAACCTGGGTACAGTGCTGCTACAACTACGAACGAATGATGGGGATGGCCTGTGGTCACACCTTTGTACCGGTGATTGATGATTTGTATAAAGATGATCCGGATGGTGCCGCAAAGCGGAAAGAGGTCATGGAGCGTGAAATGGAATTCTTCAACGTTCATATTGAGTTCGGTTCCTGTATTCTGGGAATGGCAATCGCACTGGAGGAACAGAAATCACTGGGAGAACCGATTCCAGGTGAATTTATCACTTCCTTGAAAACATCCCTGATGGGACCTCTGGCAGGAATCGGTGATACGATCTATCAGGGTGTATTGATTCCAATCCTTCTGGCAATCTGTATCGATATCACGCTGACCGGTACGGTATGGGGCGCTATCGTATATCTGATTCTGATGCTTGCCATCAGCTATATCTTCAGTTTCGCTAACTTCTTCTTCGGTTACCAGCAGGGCTCCGAAGCCATCATGGATTTTCTGGAAAAGGGTCTGCTCGACAAGCTGCTGCTGGGAGCACAGGTCATGGGATGTATGGTTATGGGTGGCTTGATTGCCAACTATGTAAAGGTTTCCTGTGGTCTGGAGCTTGTCACATCGGGGTCTAAATTCAATGTGCAGACACAGCTGTTTGATGCTGTCATGCCTGGCATACTGCCATTTGGATTCACGATGTTAGTTTACTGGCTGATGAAGAAGCGATGGACATCCATCAAGATTATCATTCTGATTGTTATCATCGGTATTATCGGCGGATTAACTGGAATCTTAGCATAGTATCATGAAGAAAAGGGACCAGTACTTGTTTGCTGGTCCCTGCTTTTTAAAGAAGAAGTGACAGGGATTTTCCCTGCATAAATTTGCGATTCATAATTAGGAAAATAGGAGGACTATAATGAAAGCCTGTGTATTAGAAGGACCTAGAAATTATCATATCAAAGACATACCGGTACCGGAAATCAAAGAGGATGAAGTATTGGTGCGTGTTCTGACATCCGGTATCTGCGTAAATGATGTCAGAGACTATCAGGGGTGTAAATGGTCATATCCGCGAATTGGCGGGCATGAGTATAGTGCGGTTATAGAAAAAATAGGCGCAGGTGTAGATCCCAGTCTGTTTCATATAGGCGATAAGGTTATAAACTATATCATTGATGACTGCGGCGTCTGTCCGGATTGTAAACATCATCATGAAAATATCTGCAGCAATTTCACAAAAGGTACTGCATATTTCAATGACAACGGATATTCCGGCTTCTATGGCTTTTCAGAATTTGCGGCTGTAAAAGCACGCCATCTTTATGTATACCCAAAGGAAACAGCAGATGATGAGGCAGCCTTTGCGGAACCACTGGCCTGTGTGATCAACAGTATTAACCGTTCTCATATCAACATGGGAGATGATGTTGTTGTCATTGGCGGCGGCGTTATGGGACTGCTGCATGTGCTTTGTGCGAAACGTCAGGGAGCACGTGTTATTTTAAGTGAAACGGACGCAAAGCGACGCGCGTTCGGTTTGAAAATCGGTGCGGATATCGCTATTGATCCACTGGCATCTGATCCGGTAGAACAGGTTAAGCTGCTGACAAATGGACGCGGTGCCAATGTTGTTGAGAATACAACCGCTATTCCTGCTGTTGCAGCGCAGGCGGTTCAGATGACTGCCAAGAGCGGTCTGTGCAATATGTTCAGCTCTATTCATCCCAATGAGCCGATCCTTGTGGATGCCGGACGTCTTCACTCTCAGGAAATTGTTGTGACCGGAACACAGAATGGGACAATCGAGACCTTTGCACAGGCGATTGACTGTATATCCAAAGGGATTATTGATGTGAAGCCACTGATTGAAGCTGTCTATGACTATGAGGATGTTGTCGAAGCGATGGAATGTGCAAGCCGTCCGGATACCTATAAGGTCATGCTGCGCTTCTCAAAATGACAGTGCCAGCAGCATTAAAATATCTGTTCTTCAAAGCTGTCGGAATTACTGTAATAGACGACAGCCTGTTAAAGAAAAAGCTGAAAAATAAAGGAGAGATTTTATGTTAGCAAATCTAAATGATGTATATAAGCTTGCCAATGAAAAGAATATTGCCATCGGTGCTTTCAATATCGTGAATTTTGAAAATATCCTGGTTGTGCTGGAAACGGCAGAGAAGCTGGATATGCCGGTAATACTTGCATTCGCACAGACGCATGAGGAAAACGATGTCATGAAGCTGGATACCATCGGCCCTGTTATGGTCCTGATGGCACAGCGTGCTAAGGTACCTGTCGTTGTGCATCTGGATCATGGTGTAAATCTGGATTATATTGAACAATCACTGAAAATGGGCTTTACCTCTGTCATGTTTGACGGTTCTGCACTAAGCTATGAGGAAAATATCAGGCAGACAAAGGAAGCTGTTGCCATGGCTCGCAAATATGGGGTTACCATAGAAGCTAAAATCGGTAAAATGGCAGGGATTACATTGAACAATGAAGGTATCACAGAAAACCGTGCAACCGACCGCAAAAATTATACAGACCCTGCAGAGGCGAAGGATTTTGTAGAAAAGACGGGAGTTGACTGTTTGGCATGCTCCTTTGGTACGGTACATGGTGAATATTTTTCAGAGCCGAAGCTTGATTTTGCACTGGTAAAGGAACTATCTGAGGCTACCGGTGTTCCGATTGTTATGCATGGAGGCAGTGGTGTAAGCCATGAAGACTACAAAAAAGTCATCGCCAACGGTGTGCGAAAAATCAATTACTTTACGTATATGGATAAGGCAGGCGGAGAAGGTGTGAATGCTGCGTATCCTGTAAAATATTTTCATGATGCTGCCAAAGCAGGACAGGATGCTATGCAGAAGGATATCGAGTCTGCAATGCGCTGTTTCGTGAATATGGATTAAGGTGCTTTTATGAAGATGAATGTAGCTTCTTTTGAAATCAATGATTATCTCAATCATGAATTTGCATGTGATTGCGGTAAAGTGCATACAACCCGTCTGGAGCATGTCCGTGTTTGTGAACATGCGAAGGAGGACATCCTGAAGTATCTTCAGGAGCATGCATATAAAACAGTCTATCTGATTGAGGATGAAAATACCTGCCGTGTTTATGGGGAAGAGCTGGAGACGTATTTGAACGCGAATGGCATCGATAGTGATCATGTCATCCTTGATGCTGATGTTGTACCTGATGAAGCATCCGTATTTCGTATTCTTGTAAATATGAAGCGGAAATATGATTATATTTTAGGTATTGGATCCGGTACTCTGAATGATTTGAGTAAATTCATTTCCTATAAGGTCTCTCTGGACTATGGGATTGCGGCAACCGCACCGAGTATGGATGGCTTCGCTTCTGTCGGTGCAGCGCTGATTATCGATGATCTAAAGACAACCTATGACTGTCATGTACCGACTGCCATTTTCGCTGATTTAGAGGTACTGGCAAATGCACCGCTGGATATGATCAAGGCAGGTCTTGGTGATATTGTAGGGAAGTATAACTGTCTTGTGGACTGGAAGATTGCACATATTACCAATGATGAGTATTACTGTCAGACGATAGTTGATATGGTTTATAAATCGATCCAAGAGGTTGTAGCGCATGCGGATGGTGTACTGACACGCGATAAAGCGGCAGTGAAGGCGATCACTGAGGCGTTGATTGAAACCGGTATGGCTATGGGCTTTGTCGGTAATTCACGTCCGGCATCCGGCAGTGAGCATCATATATCGCATTACTGGGAAATGAAGTTTCTATTTGCCCATCATAAGCCGGTATTCCATGGAACAAAGGTCGGATTGGCAACACCGGGAGTTCTTGCCATGTGGAAGAAGCTTGCACAGGATGGTATTGACTTTGCGGCATGTAGAGAGCGTATAAAGAATTTTGATAGTGCAGCATGGGAAGCGCTGGTGAAGGATCGCTTTGAAGGAGCTGCAGCTGGTGTTCTGGCATTGGAGAAAAAAACCGGAAAAAATAATATTGAAAAGGCGTTGAAGCGAATCGATTTAATCGAGGAAACGTGGCCGGATATTAAAGCAGTCATCGAGCAGGAGCTGCCGCAGCCGGAAGAAGTGTCTGCCATTCTCAAGTCTGTAGAGGCACCCTACTGTCCAGAACAGATTGACATTGATGAAGCAATGGCGAAGGACAGTGTGATACTGGCAAAGGAAGTGCGAGTGCGGTACGGACTTTTGCAGCTGTTGTGGGATCTTGGGTTGCTGGAAGACTATAGTACGGTATTTGTAGATTATTATCGGAAGAATTAGAGATAAGGGGAGTTATATGATTACAGATAAGGAACTGATTCAGAAGAGGATGGAAACAATACGTGTCTTCATTCTGGATATGGATGGAACGATCTATCTGGGGAAGGAGCTATTTCCATACACACATGATTTTCTAAATACGGTGAAGAATAGTGGAAGAGAATACTATTTCTTTACGAATAATTCCTCCAGAGATTTGGAAACGTATATCGATAAGCTGCATGGTATGGGAATTCATATTGAACGAAAACAGATGATGGTATCAACGCATGTTATTCTTCGCTGGTTACAGAAGCATCATGACGGAAAGCGTGTGTATGTGGTAGGGACACCTGCATTACGCAAAGAGTTTGAAGAACATGGCTGGACACTGGATGAAGAGCATCCGGATATCGTAATTCTTGGCTTTGATACAACGCTGACCTACGATAAGCTGTCTAAGGCATGTACCTTTATTCGGGAAGGTGCCTTGTATTACGGAATCAATCCAGATTTAAACTGTCCGATGGAGCATGATACATTTATTCCTGACTGCGGCAGTATGGCCAAGCTGATAGAAGCAAGTACGGGGAAATATCCTGAGTTTTTCGGGAAACCGAGCAGAAAAACACTGGATTACATCGTTGAGGAAACCGGATGTGACCCAAGTCAGATTGCCATTATCGGAGATCGCCTGTATACGGATATCAAGGTGGCAGAGGGCAGCGAGGTTACGAGTATTCTTGTTTTAAGCGGTGAAACAAAGCCAGAAGATATCGCATCAGGTGATGTAAAGCCGGATATTGTTATCGAGCATATCGGCGAGCTGGCAAAGCTGTTGTGATGTAAATAATTCTAATAGTAAATAAAGAGGAAAGCATAGAGTAGGATTCTTCAGCTTTGCTCTTTTTCTATAAATATTCAATTTCTTTGATTGATTATCTTTGATATAGAAGTATAATAAAGTCGTGAGTAAAGTCGTGAGTAAAGTCGTGAGGAGGAAATTATATGTCAATACCTTATCAGATCGTGATCCTGAATAAGCACAGGCATAATTCCGAATCTGATGAGGCTGTAACGCTGTTTGTGACAGAATATGACAGAAAGAAGATGACGGTATGACACGATACCAAGCAAACAAAGGAAAAAAATATCTATTCGTTCTGATAATGATTATGTTTACAGCTAGTGTTAGCGCTTGTTCAAAACAGACAAGCAATCGTTCTGTAACAGATGAGAAGATACGGGAAGCTGCTAAATCTGAATTGATGTACAAACAGCTGCTTCATATAGGTGAACAGCTATATACATATGTACCAAAAGAATACAGCTCTATTTATAACGGGGAGGGTGCAGTTGGTATGCAAACCTTTCATATGCATAGAAAAATACTGACAGGCTTTGATGATTCCGGTACTGCTCATCCTACCTATGAAAATGAAACCTATGCGTGGGAGTATACAAGAGATAGTTTGAAAACAGCTGCTTTGTACGCAAATTACTATTATGTGAAATGTGATGATAATCAGCTGGTGCGAACGGATGCAGATGGCAAAAGAACCGTTATATTTCAGGGGAACGGATATGGAAACATCTGGATTTTGAATCAGCGTATGTATCTGTATCGAAATAACAGCAAAGAGAATAAGGAGCGGGAATTGTTTTCATTGAATATGCAGGGGAAGGACGAGCATGTCTATGGTGACTACGAAGTGCATGCAGTATATGATAAATGTCTTGTTCTCACCAACAGCGAAGAAACTGAAATCTATGTTATGAATACAGAAACCGAGGATATACAGATGCTGGAGAAGGATGCACACTATCTATATACAGATGGTGACACCGTTTATTTCACAGAGAATCCAAAGGATACGGGCAAGCATATTGTGCTTGCATCCGTGAAGCTTGATGCTACAGAGCGGCACATGCTGGCAGACGTAAGGAAAGAAGCTGTAAACCGGACTGACCTTACAAGGGCAAATTTATATATTGACTGCGTGCAGGTTGTGCAGGATACGGTTTATTTCTCGTGTGGTACGTATGGCGGTTCAGCATCTGTATACCAGGGCGGTGTGCTTGCCAAGGTAAATAAAGATGGCTCAAATTTCAAGGTCTTGGGGGAAGCTCCCATTAACTTTGCAGTATTTGAAACAGGGGAAATCATGAAGTATGGAAGGATCAATCAGCCGTTTCAGGATGATAACGGAAATATTTGGATGTATCGAAACAATACCAGAGAGAAGCTGCTTACCAATGGTAAGGATTATCACAGACGTTCTTCTGAAAATGAATACGTTGATATCCGCAATGTAGATGTGCAAAAAGATGTCGTTTATTACAGCGTGAATCACAGTGTTCCGGATGCATCCATTTCCATAGGGTGGAGAACGGGATACAGGCTAAAGTCCTCCGTATATTACAGAAAAAATCTGAAAACAGGGGAATGCGAAAAACTGTATGAGCTTCAGGTTGAAGAATGATTTGTTGGAATTTAAGAAGAGGAGATTCCCATGACAGATAAAAAGCTAAAACGGACAGAGTTTATATTGCATAAAGATTTTTTTGTAAAGGACGATACAAAGGAACAGTCAGCAAATCAAAAGCAAAAGGACTTAAAAAAGAATATTGCACCTGAAACGTACCTGGATGAAAAGAAGAAACCATAATGTGGGACATCACATAGCATACATGGAAGCAGGTTGAACGAATCTTCAGATGGAAGCATGCAAAAAGCCAGCATTTGTTCCTGTCTCATCCCCTAAGAAATACAAGCATATAGCAAGCCTGTACGAAAACAGGCTTTTTAGGATGTAATTCTCTGCTTTTTTGGTATAATATAGGAAGCGAAATTGAGGTGATTGCATGAAATTGATTGTAGGACTGGGAAATCCCGGTAAGGAATATGAAATGACGCGTCATAACTCCGGCTTCTGCGTACTGGATGCCATTGCAGAGGAGTGCCGTGTTGATATAGCACAGAAAAAGTTTAAGGCACTGATTGCAAATACGAGAATCGCAGGGGAGGCTGTTCTTCTGATGAAGCCGCAAACCTTTATGAATTTGTCCGGGGAAGCGGTGCGTGCAGCGATGGACTTTTACAAGCTGTCAGCACAGGATTTGCTTGTAATTTATGATGATCTTGATTTGCCGGTAGGAAAAATACGGTTGCGTGCACAGGGGAGTGCCGGTGGTCAAAACGGAATGAAGAATATCATACGCCATATCGGTACACAGGAATTTGACAGAATTCGCGTCGGTATTGGCAAGGATGCACGAATTCCGGTAATTGACTGGGTGCTCGGCAAGATACGCAAGGATGAACTGGAAGATTACAAGCAGGCAGTTGAATTGGCCAGGGATGCAGCAATTTACAGCTGTTCTCATTCCTTTATGGATACCATGAGCCACTTCAACCGGAAATAGGGGAATGCATATGGATATCCTTTTAAAGGAACTGCAGCAAAATGAAGCGGCTTTAAGTATACAGAGAAAAGAAAGTGTTTTGGGAAATCTTTCGTATATGGAGGAAGCACTTCTGTTGGCGGCAGATTACCGTCGAACACCGCAGAAGCTTATGATTATCAAAAATAACGCCTATACAGCACAGAAACTTTACGAGCGCCTGCAGGCCCTCCTGGGGGATGAAGTGCTGCTTTTCTCGTTGGAGGAGTCCCTTCGCGTAGAAGCGATTGCCGCCTCACCGGAAAACAAAGCGATACAGATGGAGGTGATGGCAAAGCTGCAGCAGCAGGATGCCTATGTTGCGGTTTTGAATACAGCCGCAGCAATCCGCTTTCTTCCATCTCCAGAAATATTCAGGCAGCACTGCATCACATTAAAGCAGGATCAGGAAATTGAATATGAGGCTTTGAAACAGCTTCTCTTTGAAGCAGGCTATACGCATGTCAGCCGTGTCGACCAGCCGCTGTGCTATGCGGCCCGTGGCGGTATCATTGATGTATATTCCATGAATTACGATCACCCCTTGCGTATAGAGTTCTTTGATAATATCGTGGACAGCATCCGCTTCTTTGATATTGCCACACAGCGGACGATTGAAATTGTGCACGATGCTATGATTATTCCTGCCAGTGATCTGCTGTTTACAGATGCACAGATTGCCGAATTGGTGGAGCAGGCGAACAAAGAACTGAAAAAACAGCTGTCCCAGCATGATTCCTCTATGCAGAAGCTGCTGCAGGAGCATGTGAATGAGGATTTGGATTTGATCAGTAACCACATGATGGAAAGCCGGTTCTATAAATATTATGCTTTTTTGAAAAACAGAAGCACGGTCTTTGATTATGCACCGGATGCACAGATTATCCTGTCCAGCGTAGAGGAAGTGCAGGATAGTGTCAAGCATATGCATGAGGAAATGGTAGCCTATCTTCAGGAGCTCTTTCAGGAGGGAATCAGTCTGCACAGCTTTGATGTATTCGCAGATTTAAACAGCTCCTTTAAACAGCACAGTCCTATGGAATTTCATCAGTTTGTCGATTATAAAAAACCAATCACCTCGCAAATTATGACGATGTCACTGGGGGATATCAATCTGGAACGTACGATGCAGGAGGTTGTGCATCAGGCAAGAGAGCGAAAGGTTTTACTCGCTCTGGAGCATAAGGAGCAGGAACAGGTGAAAAGGCTGCTGGAGGAGGCAAATGTATCCTGGCGTACGGTAACGTCATCGGATACGCTGGAAACAGGGATTCAGTTTCTGAATGCCAGTCTTCCCGAGGGCTTTACCTGTCTGAAGGAACAAATCTGTGTCTATACCGCAAAGGAATTGTTTCACAGCGTAAAAAAGGCAACACGCTACAGCAATAAATTCAAAGAGGCGGAGGTTCTGCATGATTATCAGGAGCTGAATGTCGGAGATTATGTTGTTCATAACCAGCATGGTATTGGAAAATATCTGGGGATTGTGAATAAAAAGATCGATGGGGTACATAAGGATTTTCTGCATATCGCCTATAAGGGGGATGATGTGCTGCTTGTTCCACTGGAACAGTTTAAGCTTATCCGGAAATTTGTGTCCAAGGAGGGGGCAAGTCCGAAGCTGAATAAGCTGGGCAGCGGAGAATGGGAGAAGACGAAGAAAAAGGTCAGTGCTAAGATTGCGGAGCTTGCGGATCGTCTGGTGAAGCTGTATGCGTCACGGGATGAGAATATCGGTCATGCATTCGCAAAGGACACTCCTTTGCAGAAGCAGTTTGAAGAGGATTTTGAATATGAGCTGACCCCGGATCAGGCAAGAGCAGTACAGGAAATCAAGCAGGACATGGAATCTGCGAAGCCGATGGATCGTCTGTTATGCGGGGATGTCGGCTTTGGGAAGACAGAGGTTGCAGCCCGTGCGGCATTTAAGGCAGTTGCGGATGGACGGCAGGTGGCCTTCCTGTGTCCGACGACAATCTTATCACTTCAGCACTACAAAACCTTTATGAAGAGGTTCCGCAATTTCCCTGTGAATATTGCAGTTGTGAATCGTTTTATAAAGCCTTCGGATCAAAAGCATATCATCCAGGATCTGAAAGAGGGAAATGTGGATATCCTGATTGGAACACATCGTCTGCTATCCAAGGATATTATATTTAAGGATTTGGGTCTGCTTGTCATCGATGAGGAACAGCGCTTTGGTGTGGAGCATAAGGAAAAAATCAAGGAGCTGAAAAACAGCGTGGATGTGTTATCATTGAGTGCAACACCGATTCCGCGTACCCTGCAGATGTCACTGATTGGTATCCGTTCCCTGTCACAGCTGGAAACTCCACCTATGAACCGTATGCCGGTACAGACCTATGTTATTGAAAAGAACTTTCAGATGGTGAAGGAGATCATACAGCGGGAGCTTGCCAGAAATGGACAGGTGTTCTATCTATATAATAATGTAAAGGAAATATACAATGTTGCAAGAAAGCTTCGGGATGCAATGCCGGAGGTGGAAATCGGTGTTGCACACGGACAGATGACACGGGAGGATATCGAGGATGTCATGCTGCAGTTTACGGATAATAAATATCAGGTGCTTGTCTGTACGACAATCATTGAAACGGGCATTGATATTCCCAATGCCAACACGATTTTAATTGAGGATGCAGACCACTTCGGATTGAGTCAGCTGTATCAGATTAAGGGAAGAGTCGGCAGAAGTGATCGGCTTGCCTATGCGTACCTGATGTATTCCCCGCAAAAGCAACTAAGCGAGATAGCTATGAAGCGCTTAAAATCCATCAAGGAATTCACCCAGCTGGGCAGCGGCTATAAAATCGCCATGCGCGATCTGACCATACGTGGTGCCGGAGATATGCTGGGACCGCAGCAGGCAGGCTTTATTGATACGGTTGGTATTGACATGTATATTGAAATGCTGAACAGTGCCATCATGGAGAAAAAGGGCATTCAGCCAAAGATAAAGCCGGAAATGACAAAGGCGAATGTCAAGGTTGATGCGTATATACCAAGCACCTTTGCGACTGAGGATTATGAAAAAATCACGCTGTATCAACGCATGGAGGACATTCATTCCAAGAAGGAACTGCTTGCCATGATGGATGAAATCAAGGACAATTATGGAAAGCTGCCCAAGGCTGTACAGCTGTTATTTGAAAAGAAGCGGCTGGATATCTGTATCAATGAACCGCACGTTGATGCCTTCCGTGAACTGCCCAAGGCTGTTGAGCTGACGTTTACAAGTGCCTGGTCAAACAGCATTGACGGTGTTGCATTATTTGAAATGATGACAACCATATCGAAAAATATAACGATACGCTATACGAATGGTAAGATTACCATGAAGCTGCCAAAGCTCAAGGACTGGCTCTATACGGTGATTGAGGTGCTGGAACGCACTGAGCCAATGGGAGAGGAACAAACAGCTTCCTGAAAATGAGGTAGGATATGAACTGTAGAGGGATAGGAATTTTTCTATGTGCTGCCGCTGTCCTTTGCGGCTGCAGTGTGCAGAAGGAGCATGCAAAGGAAGAGAACATACGCTTGGAAATCCTTGCGAAAATTGATATGCTGAAAGCTACAAACGGCTTACATATCGAAGATACACAAGATATAAGCAGTACACAGCAATACTTCAAAGATGAAAAAATGATGGATGAAAAACGCAATCATGATACTGATACCATACAGACAGATATTGCTTTTCAGAAGAAAGAACTGAAACAGTATCAGGTGCGGATCCACTCGGATACCAGTGATCCAAGCGGAATAGATACGGTTTTACAGCTGAAGGATGACATACTGCATGTATATATTGTGAACGATGACAATACCTATGAGAAAATGCAGGAAACACCTGCCACATCCAAGGATAAGGAAAAATTTCTATCCTCACTGCTTTTTCAGAAATATATAGAGGAGGCGAAGGACTGCTTTCGCTATCAGAAGCAGGAGCAGGATGCAAACACGGTATATACAGTAGAGCTGACGGACAAAGAGAAATTCAGTGCGTATATAAATAAAACGGGAAACAAGCAGGAGGATATTCATTTTGAAGAGCTGAAGCTGTCTTATACAGCCGATGAAACAACAATTTTGAAAACAGATATGAAACAGCGCTATCGTACATCTCAGGATATTCAGGAGCAGGAATATAACCGGATATCGACAGAGACAACACTGCATAAAACACGGCGTATAGCTGCAACAAAGCAAGCGCCTGAATTTCTAAAGCTGAAGTAAGGTGAACAGCGATAAGAAGATATAGAAGGAAAATTGCTGGTATACCCATGCAGGCGCTTTCGTGATACACCGACAGTGCTGTGGTGTCTGCATTGTACACGAAATGCAACATTCCCTATGTTGTGCTTGTTTACCTATAGGGAAAGATGTAAAATAAGAATGATAGTAATTTGTAAAAAGAAAGGAAACGATTATGTTAAATAAACAGTTTTTTACTTCCGAATCTGTAACGGAAGGACATCCTGATAAAATCTGTGATAAGATCAGCGATGCTGTTCTTGACGCCATTCTGGCACAGGATCCGGATGCACGTGTTGCCTGTGAAACCTGCTGTACAACAGGTATGGTTATGATCATGGGAGAAATTTCCACCAGCTGTTATGTCGATATTCCAAGCATTGCCCGTAATGTTGTTTTGGAAATCGGTTATGACAGAGCGAAATATGGATTTGACGGAACCACCTGTTCTGTTTTAACATCCATTGACGAGCAGTCCAAGGATATTGCACTCGGTGTTGACCACTCTCTGGAAACAAAGGAGGGCGGTGAGGAAAACAATGGTGCAGGTGATCAGGGAATGATGTTTGGCTATGCCTGTGATGAAACACCGGAATATATGCCGATGCCGATATCCCTTGCACACCGTCTGGCACGCCGCCTCAGCGAGGTAAGAAAAAACGGTACACTGGAGTATCTTCGCCCGGATGGTAAGACACAGGTAACCGTTGAATACGAGAATGACCGACCAAAGCGTGTCGATACGATTGTAATTTCCACACAGCATTCCGATACGGTTTCTCTGGATACGATTCGCGAGGATTTAAAAAAGCATGTCATTGATGTGATAGTAGATGCGGATATGATGGATGCGGAAACAAAAGTATACATAAATCCGACAGGACGCTTTGTAATCGGCGGACCGCAGGGAGACAGCGGCTTAACCGGCAGAAAGATTATCGTAGACACATACGGCGGTATGGCACGTCATGGCGGCGGAGCTTTCTCCGGAAAGGATCCTACCAAGGTGGATCGCAGTGCGGCATATGCGGCACGCTATGTTGCTAAGAATATTGTTGCGGCAGGTCTTGCCCGCAAATGTGAAATACAGCTTGCCTATGCAATCGGCGTAGCACAGCCGGTCAGCGTACTTGCGGATACCTTTGGAACCGGTGTTCTTCCGGATGAAGAAATTGCAGAAATTGTAAGGAAGGAATTTGACCTGCGTCCTACTGCGATTATCAAGACACTGGAGCTGCGCAAGCCGATTTACAGAAATCTGGCAGCCTATGGTCACTTTGGCCGTGATGATCTGCAGGTGAAGTGGGAAAGCACAGAACCGGCAGAACGCCTGAAGGCATATGTAAAATAAAAACAGGTAAATAGAAAAAACTGTTATGGGATTGCATGAATAGTTCCCATAACAGTTTTTTTCAGGCTGACAAACAGCTTATTTAATTTCCTGATCCAGATTTTTGAAAACGTCTGTATCGAAGAATTCAACAAGCGTGATATCCAGACCGTCACAGATTTTCTTAATCGTGGAAACGGTTGGATTCTTGCTTCTGCCTGATGTGATGTTGCTCAGCGTTGACTGCGTCATTCCGCACATGATACTGAGTTTGTTCAGAGAAATTTTTCTCTCGTCGCACAGATCATGAATCCGCTCACAACATACTTGTCCCATTGTCATGTCAGATCACTCCTATTTCTATTGACACTTACATTCTAAATGTTTTTATGTATAAAAGGTTAATTTAATATAGTTATATTTGTTATAACAATTAGTTTTGTAAAAAAATACCTTCAATTCCGATAATTTATATGCACTTTGTGTATGAATATGATCGGTAATTTGATATAAAATGAAATCCCTTTCCTTTTCGACATGAGGTATAAAGCGTTTATCAAATGTCCATACTACTTGAAGAAAAGGAGTGTCTATAAATGAAAGCAACAGGAATTGTAAGACGTCTTGACGACCTTGGAAGACTGGTTATACCAAAAGAAATTAGAAAGCAGTACCGCATGAAAGAAGGAGATTCCATTGAATTCTTTATCGATAATGACAGAATTGTAATTCAGAAATTTGATGTCATGTCCAAGCATATGGAAGAAATCATGATTATGTGCGATACCCTGCGTGCCATATATCAGAATACTGTATTTTTTGTGAAGGATGAATGTATGGTGAAAACAGATCATAAGATACATGATCATTTTCTTATGATTGCACAAACACATCGTTTGAAGGATTTTGATAATGAGCGTATCTATGAGGACAGTGCACAGCGTTATAAGGGTCTGATTTATCCGGTCACCGCATTTGGAGACTGGTATGGTTCCTTTATTATCGTATTTGATAAGAAGGAGCTGGAAAAGTCCGAGCTTTATGCAGTCGAGGCATTTGTACAACTTTTATCTCGCCAACAGCAGCAATAAATGGTAAACTTATTTGTAGAGGTGAGTATATGCGTCTTGATAAATATCTGAAAACAGCGCGTATTCTGAAACGTCGTACCGTATCAAAGGAGCTGGCGGATCAGGAACGTGTCTATGTAAACGGAAAAATTGCAAAGCCTTCTACAGATGTAAAAGTGGGAGATACCATCAAGGTTATTTTCGGATACCGTGAGCTGACTGTTAATGTAACCATGATACAGAAGCAGGCAAATAAAAATGATGCTTCCCTGATGTTTGAGGTTGTGGAAGAAAAGCTGATTAAGAAAGAAGAAGTAAAAGATATTCTGGCAGAAGACTGAGGCCGGGATATTTTTTGTTTTGTGCTGCTGTTCTATTCCCCGCTCTACAGACATAGATTGTAATGAACTAGAAATAAGGAGGAGTTTGTATGGAAGATAACATTAGCAATCCGCTTCGTTTTGAAACGAACCCATATCATAACGTAATTATTAAGGACCGCAAGGTGATGGAGCTGACCGGCGTCAAACAGATTGACAGCTTTGATTCCAGTGAGTTTTTGCTGGAGACCGCACAGGGATGGATGGTGATTCAGGGAAAGGATCTGACCTTGGGCAAGCTGGATACAGAACGCGGGGATGTTGTAATACGCGGTGTCATTGAAGCTCTATCCTATGTATCCAATAAAAAGGGAAACGGAAAGGAATCAGTGATTTCAAAAATCTTTAAATAATGCTGCTGCCTACACAGATTCAGGCAATACTCTATCATTTTCTGATGGGATGGGTATATGCTTTCGGCTTCAGTTTTTTAATCAGCTTTGTAAAGTATCTCCGTTTTCCGATTTTTAAAGGAATCGTAGAGATCCTGTATCATATTCTGTTTACATCCCTTATGTTTATTGGATTGTATAAGATCAATGGCGGTATAACGAATATCTATCTCATCTGTTTTTTTATTCTAGGTGCTTTTATCTATTTTACATGGTATCTCAGCGTGTTTCTGCAGCTTTTCACAGCCATCCGCAGGCTGCTGCATCCGTTTAAAGTGAAACTTCTCGTTGCCAAATCGAAAATTATTGCTATAATTAGATTACCAGGCAAAATCAGGAAGAGGAGGAAAGCGAATGCAAAACGAAAAAAAAGCAGCCGTAAAAAAAAGAAAAAGAAAAAAGCATCCGATGAAAATCCTGATTAGTCTTCTCGCAATAGGGGTTTCATGTTATCTGATTTATGCAGCAAGCACGGATGTTATTGTCATGCTGAATCTGAAGCAGGAAATCTCGGCAAACAACAGTGAAATCAATAAGCTGTCTTCACAGAAAAAAGAGCTGTCTGCACAGAAGGAAAAGCTGAAGGACCCGGAGTATGTAAAACGTTATGCAAGGGGTAAATTTCTTGTCATAAAAAAGGGTGAACAGGTTTTTAAACTTCCCGGTGGCAGCAGCGAAGATACAAATGGCGAATAACTCTGCTTAATTCTTTCTGAAGAACAAGCAGAGTTTTTTTATGCCAGTAGAAAAGAATCGGTAAAACGATATATGATTATCATTCCATAATGATTACGGGATCAGTTGTATTGACATACCCCTTTGTAATCTCTTTGATTTTCAGATTTGCACAATCCGTAACTATCAGCATCGTTGTCATATCGAGGGTAGCATCATGCAGATAGGAAGAATCAAATGATATCACCGGTGTACCTGCCTTTATGCTTGTACCGACAGACTGTAATGCCTGAAATCCTTTTCCCTGAAGCTTCACGGTATCCAGACCGATATGAATCAGCAGTTCAATTCCTTCTCTGCTTCTCACACCAAAAGCATGAAGCGTATCTGCGACAAGAATTAAATCACCGTCTATCGGTGAACATACGCTCGTTGTCTCTGGAAGGAATGCACAGCCATCCCCCATAAGTCTTTTTGAAAACACTTCATCCCTGACATCATCCAGAGCAATACCGCATCCATTTACAGGAGCGTAAAGCTCCCTTTGTTTTTTTCTTCTAAATGTGAACATTTTCATTTACCTCCTGCTGCTAAAAAAAGACATGAGCTCACGCAGAGACCCATGCCTGATTTAACAGTCACATGTTAAATAATACATATTCATGATAAAAGCAAGCAGCCCTTTTGTCAACTATCTTTTGAAAAAGGTATCTTAAATAGTATATGTGGCACTTGTTTAATCAAGGGATAAGTAACCTTATGCTTGCTATGTAAAAACTTCTTATTCTTCTGTAAGCACATATAGTCATCATGATACTAAAATTATACTGTAATACACGAAGTAACACTTTATAAATTAAGCTTGTTTTCCTATGCTTTCTGCGTTGCAATAGCAAACCGCTTATTCATATAATCGAGTATATAGAAAAATATGGAAATAAAAAATACGTATTGACAAATATTGAAAACGCTTTATAATGAAGACAGATACAGGATTGTTACTGCAAAGGCAAGACCATTGATGTCGGGGGACTGACAGGGATGGCCTTTTTTTATCGAAAGGGAGAGTAGTATGAAAATTGCAAAAATTTTTAATAACAACACCGTGGCCACGATTTCCCAGGATAAAACTGAAATGATAGTAACCGGTCCGGGTATCGGATTTCACAAGGCGGTTGGAGATCAGATTGATGAAAGAAAAATCGAAAAAAGGTATCTGATTGAGAATACACAAAGAACAAGATTTTATCAGATGCTGGAAAATATACCGGTTGAATACTTCGAATTTTCTGAAATCATCTTCAAAAAAGCATCTAAGGAATTCAAGGGTGGTTTAAACAATCAGATGGTGCTGTTATTGACGGATCATATAGCATTTGCTATTGAACGTGAAAAACAGGGGATACATCTTCCTAATCTGTTGTTGCCGGAAATCAAAACACTGTATCATAAGGAGTATCAGATCGGTGTGTGGGCATTGAAATATATCGCCTTGAAGACAGGGGTTCACCTTCCTCTCGATGAAGCAGGCTTCATCGCCATGCATATCATCAATTCCAGAAGTCAGGATCACAAAAACAGTGCGGAAGAAATATTGACCTTCAGTAAACAGATTCTACATATTATTGAGGTTACGATGCATATTGACTGGAAGGAGAAGGACTTCGATCAAACACGTCTTGCAATGCATCTGAAGTATCTGGGACAGCGGATTTTTACAGTTGACCGCACGCATATAAAACAGGATTTCAATGATAAAATGTATCGTATGATGCTGGAAATGAATCCTGAAATGAAATCATGTTTAGAAAGAATAAAAAGTTTTGTGAAGCATAATTATGACTATGAGCTGGGCAGACAGGAGCTGTTCTACATCATGGTACATATACTGAAAATATTAAATTAGGATTGTTACGAAAGGCAAGACCTGATCATCTGGACGAGGGTGCAGATATGGGTCTTTTTTTCGTGCAGTAAGCAGGAAGAATAAAGTCCTACTTATGATATAGGCGAATCAGCTGCATGAATTAGAAAAATAGTTATGTATAAAAAGGAGAAATTGTATGGAAAATAAGAAAAAAAGTCTTTGGCAGTTCTTTCAAATGCTGGGAAAAACCTTTATGTTTCCAATTGCTTTACTGAGTGTGTGCGGTATGCTGCTGGGAATCGGATCGGCATTCACAAATTCAAGTCTGATAGAGGCGGTTCCATTGCTGGGTAATCCTGTGCTGCAGAAAATTTTCAGCTTTATGACAACACTGGGCTTGTTTGCCTTTAATAATCTGGGGGTATTGTTTGCGATGGCGATTCCTTTAGGACTACTGAAGGAGGAAAAAGAGTTTGGTGCATTTACCGGTCTAGTTAGTTTTATGGCTATGCATATCGGTACAAACTTCTATCTGACAATTACGGATCAACTGGCTGCTGCAGATAAAATGACAGAAGCAGGGCAGGGGATGATTCTGGGAATTCAGACGTATAATACAAGCGTTCTTGGCGGTATTATTGCTGGACTTATGGTATTCTGGCTATATCCGAAAATATCAAAGGTAAAAATACCGGAGGCGCTAGGTTTTTACAGCGGGCCACGTCTGGCACCGATTGCCATGTTGGTGATCATGGGAATTTTCGGCATGGTAGCGGTACCTTTATTCTGGCAGCCATTTTACAATTTCTTTAAGATGATTGGGGAATGGATATCCACCTCCGGACCGATTGGTTATTTCTCCTATGCGGTAGCTGAACGTGTAACAATTCCGTTTGGTTTGAATCATCTGGTAACGAGTACCTTCCGCTTTACACCAATTGGCGGAACTGCTATTATCAATGGTCAGGAATATATGGGAACGGTTAATATGTTTCTTGCTTATGTAGCTAATAATATGGATATTCCATTAGATTTGGCAGGCAAAATGGAACAAGGCAAGCTGATGATTCAATACGGACTGTGTGGTGCGGCGTTGGCAATGTATCGCTGCGCAAAGCCGCAGAATAGAAAGAAAATCAAAGGTCTGCTGATAACCGGCGCTTTAACTGTCGTGATTGGCGGTATCTCTGAGCCTATTGAATTCTTATTCCTGTTCGCATGTCCTCCGCTATTTTTTGTTCATACTGTATTAAATGGTATTGCCAATATGGTTCTGCCGTATCTTGGCGTGCTCATGGGTTATACCGGTGATTTGATTCAGTTCATTACATTTGGTGTCTTGCGTGGTACCAGAACTGGCTGGCCGATTGCTATTGCGTTTGCGGCATTCTATTTTGCACTGTATTACTTTATATTCAAATGGTCTATCCAGCGATTCGATATCAAAACACCCGGGAGAGAAGAGGTTATGGCTATCAGTGAAGAGGATACAGAGGATATGGATGACTTTGCGGCACTTTCATCCTATAAAGGTATTCAGATGCTGAAAGCACTGGGTGGAAAGGACAATATTGTTTCCATTGATAACTGTGTTACAAGACTGCGTCTGGAATTAAACGATGTTAATCTGATTGATGAAGATGCAATTAAGAATGCAGGCGGTATTGCTGTTGTGCATTTGGATGAGCATACAATTCAGGTGATTGTGGGTACACAGGTTTATGCTTTACGTAAGCAAATAAACAAAGCGATGGAGATGCAGCAGGCATGAGCGGCTCAGAATTTGATACGGTCATAGATCGAAGAGGAACCTTTTGTACACAATGGGATTATATCGAAGATCGTTTCGGAACAGACAATCTTCTCCCGTTCACCATATCGGATATGGATATTGCATGTCCAAAGAGCCTTGTATATACGTTGAAAAAGCGGATTGAGCATCCGATATACGGCTACAGCCGCTGGAAAAATGAGGACTATCTATCCGCAATTGTTCACTGGTATGCGAGCCGCTATGACTGTATGATTAGCAAAGATTGGATTTGTTACAGTCCCAGCGTTATGTATTCCATAGCAAAGCTGCTACAGCTATGCAGTGAGCCTCGGGACGGTGTTTTAGTATTCACACCGGCCTATGATTCCTTCTATAAGGTTATTGAAAATAATCAGCGCAGACTGATTAGCAGTGAACTGCTGGAGAATGCAGGGTATTATCAAATTGATTTTGAGGATGTGGAAGAAAAATGCAAGGAAGCACGCATTCTGTTGCTTTGCAACCCGCATAATCCTGTAGGCAGAGTATGGAAAAAACAGGAATTGCAAAAGCTTTTACAGCTTTGCGAGAAATATGATATTACAGTAATCAGCGATGATATTCATATGGATATCACGTATAAGGAAAAAGGGATTCCTGTACTGAAGCTTGCTTCTGACTGTCGTTGTTTCATTTGTTCCTCTCCATCCAAGACATTCAATATACCTTCCCTGCAAGGTTCCTATGTGATACTTCCGGATTTCAAAATTTATGAGGCATTTGAAACAATGACGAGGTATACGGAGTTTGTTAATTCCCCAGCTATACTGGGGGTGCTTTCTACCATAGAAGCATATCGACACTGTGCGGAATGGGTAGATGATTTATGCTCTTATTTATATGATAATCTTAAGTACACAGAGAGCTATATACAGAAGCATATGCCGAAGCTGAAATTTCAGATACCCGAAGGCTGCTATTTCGCATGGATTGATTTTCATGAACTTGGTATTGCGGATGCTCAAATGCAGCAGTTTCTCATTCATGAAGGGAAAGTCGCTATCATGTCCGGGACTGTCTACGGAGCTAAACAGCATCTTCGATTTCATGTAGGTTGTTCGAGAAGCAAGGTAGAGGATGGTCTGTGTCGTTTGAAAAAGACATATGACGCTATTGAGAGGTTAAAATGAAAAAATATCTTATAGAAGCAATAGAAAAGGAAAAAACAGCACTGGATGCATTATCAGCTATGTCTCTGCAGGAATGTGAAAGAGTAATGGCCGCAATAGAGGAATGTAAGGGAAAGGTGGTATTCTGCGGTGTTGGAAAATCAGCACATATAGGGGCAAAACTTGCCGCAACATTTGCTTCGCTTGGTATACCTTCATTCTTTGTTCATGCTACAGAGAGTGTTCATGGGGATCTTGGAATGATAGAGGAAAAGGATATCGTAATTCTCATATCCAACAGTGGAACTACACAGGAGGTCATACAGGTTTTAACGCCGCTGCACAGCATAGGCTGTATGACAGTGGCCTGCTGTGCGAATAGGGATTCTATACTGGCAAAAGCATGTGACCTTACTCTGATTTATCCAAAGGTGACGGAGGCAGATGCATACAATCTTGCACCAACTTCATCCACAACTCTGGTTTTGGTTCTTGGTGATGCAATTGCCTGTGCCATTTCCAAAAAACGCGGATTCAATCCATCGGATTTCCATAAATTTCATCCAGGCGGAAGTCTTGGAAAACGGCTTGATGACAAATCTTGCATATAAACTATACATATGGATTTCCATCAGGATACCCTGATAAGCAATGGTAAATCAAGACGAGCAGCATCGGAAAAAGAGCTGTCGAAAAAAAGGAAAGCTGAAGGACCAGGAGTATGTAAAACGTTATGAAAGGGGTAAATTTCTTGTTAAAAATAAGGGTGAACAAATAGATAAGCTTTCCGCATGAAAGGGGTAAACTTCTGCTCATCTAAAGCTTATGCAAAAAAATCATGCTGAATAAGGTATGAAAGCCATCTGCTGCAGATAGTATATCTCTAAATGCAGTCTTTATGAAACTTTATATAAAACTATTTAAACCCAGATTATAAAGCAGGAAAAAAGCCTTGTCAAAATACTGTTCTCTGCTTATAATATGGTTACAGCGAATAAGGAGGATGTGCATGGCAAAGGATAAAAAGAAAAAAAGAAATAAGCTTAAGACGTTTTTGAGTCTTGCTGCTATCTTCATTGCATGCTTCCTGATTTATGCCGCAAGCTCTGATTTGATGATGACAATGAAGCTGAAGGATGAAATCACTTCTTCTGAAGAGATGATCAACTCTCTGGAAAATCAAAAGGATGATCTTTCCAAGGAAAAGCAGAATCTGGAAAATCCTGAATATGTGAAGCGGTTTGCCAGAGGTAAGTACATGGTCAGCAAGCCTGGAGAACAGGTGTTCAAGCTGCCGGCTAAAAATAATGACGATGATGATTAAGTCCCTATAGACAGCTATAGGGCTTTTTGATGTGGAGGAAAAGCTATGAGAAACTGGAAAGCGATAATTTTTGATATGGATGGTACACTCTTTGATACAGAAACCATTTCCATGAAGGCATGGAAAAGGGTGGGAGAAACCCTTCAGCTTCCTACAAGCGATGAATTTATTTTATCTCTAATTGGAAGAACGAGAAAGGATCAGCAGGTTGTATTTGATTCCTATATGCCCAAGGACTGGCCGCAGGAAGAAGCATGTAGTCTTCATACACAGTTCAAAAAAGAAGAGAAGCTGAAAAATGGTGTACCACTCATGGGGGATGTAAAGGGACTTCTGGATACCGTGAAGGCAAAAGGGTATACGATTGCAATGGCAACCAGTGCTTCAGCGGAGGATGTGGAATTTAATTTGAACAATGCGGATATTCAGCATTATTTTGAAGCTATCATCAGTGATGAAATGATTACACACGGAAAACCGGCTCCTGATGTATATCTAAAGACTGCACAGCAGCTGAATCTTTCACCGCAGGAATGCCTTGTAGTGGAGGACAGCCTAAACGGTGTTCGGGCAGCGTTTGGTGCAGGTACCACAGTGGTTATGATTCCGGATAAAGTACAGCCTACTAAGGAAATAAAGGCAATGTGCAATTATATACTGAAAAGTCTTGACGATTTGAAAGAAATCGTATAAATATAAAGATGTACAGAGAAACGCAATAAAAACGAATACGGACAGGGAAGAAGCAGCGGCAGCCGATATACAGGGGCGGGCTGCTTTTTTGTTTCTTTCTGTGTATTGATTATCAGCATGCAGTCGCAGCCTTCTATGCATAATTATACATAGTTTTACAATATTTCCTCTTGCAGCTGAAGTAAAAGAAAACAAAGAAATTCCGGCGGTGCTATACTGAACATGAAAGGAGGCATAGCAATGGAAGAATTGGAAATTTCCCTGATGCAGATCATTTCCTATAGCGGGGAAGCAAGATCGCTGTGCTTTGAAGCATTGCAAAGCTATCGTGATGGTGATAAAGAAGCTGGCAGAAAGCAGTACAAGGATGCCGAGGAAAATCTCTATACAGCAAAGCGGGCACACAGCAGGATTCTGAAGCAATCTGCAAATGGGGAATTCGATCAGATCAGTCTGTTAATGGTTCATGCGGAGGATCAGATGATGGCGAGTGAAATCATTTATCAGATGACAAGAGAGTTATTTCACTGTATGAGTGAAACGAAAGGATGATACTTCATGTTAAAGATTATTCTGGTTTGTAACAATGGCATGTCCACAGCAATGATGGCAAAAAAAATGAATGAGAAATCCGATGGTTACTGTTATGTTGAGGCATACGGTGATGGCGATTTCATGAACTACCTGGAGGGGTGTGATCTGATTCTGGTTGGACCGCAAATACGTCATGAAATCCCACGAATCAAAAAGTTTGTTGATGCGTCAGTTCCGGTTGTAAGCATGAATCCGTCACATTACGGATTGATGAATGCAAAGGGTGTAATTGATGATGTTAAAAAAATTATGAAAGAGAGAAAATAAAAATGGAAAGTATGAAGGACAGAATAGAGGCGAAAGTACTTGAATTTTCTGGAAAGCTAAGCACACAGATACATTTGCTTGCACTGCGTAATACGTTTATGACAATCCTTCCAATCATGGTGTTCGGCGGCTTGTCAGCTGTTATTTCCGCAGCACCTGTCACAAAAGAGACAACGAACGGTTTTCTGCTCGCATGGGCTGGCTTTGTGGCAGATTACAGCTATGTGTTCTCATGGATTTCAGTTTTAAGTCTTGGTTTTATCACACTGTATGTTGCACTTGGTATTACACATTATCTGTGTAAGAATTATAAAATTGAGGAATTGATTCCAAACTTTATCACTGTATTCGGAGTATTCATGCTGGCAGTGAGAATTGAAAAACTGCAGTATGGGCTATCTCTTACCGATTTGAACTTTCTGGATGGAAAAGGTCTTCTGGTAGGAATCTTTGTTTCCATTGTGACGGTTGAAATTTACAGATTTCTTAAATCAAAAAACTTTGGGCGCATCAAGCTGCCGGACAGTGTTCCTGCATCCCTATCCGAAACCTTTGCCTCCTTATCCATCGCAATCCTGATCATGTCGTTGTATCTGGTAATGTTTATCATCTTCCATAACATGGATACCACCTTTGCCATGTGGCTCAGCTCTGTTATAGCGCCGCAAATCAAAGCGACTGACAGCTTGTGGTTTATTCTCCTTATGACCTTTATTATCAATGCAGCATGGTTCTTTGGAATCCATAATGCAACCTTCTGGGGACTGATGGGACCGATTATGATGATGAACATTTCAGAGAATGCTGCACAGCTTGCGGCAGGAATAGCGCCTACAGCAATATTGACCGAAGCCTTCTGGGTATATTTCATCTGCATTGGAGGTGTCGGCTCCTGTCTCTCGCTTGCTATTATCCTGTGTTTCTCCAAATCGAAGCTTTTAAAAGTCGTTGGTAAGGTGGGAATCATACCGGCATTCTTTGGAATATCTGAGCCAATTACATTTGGTCTTCCGATTATGCTGAATCCTATCTTCTTCATACCATGTTCTCTGGTATCTGTTGTTAATGCAGTTATAGCATTCCTTTGTCTGAATACAGGATTGATTGGAAAAACCTATGCAATGCTTTCTTTCAATATGCCAAGTATCTTCGGCGCCTATTTCTCCACCGGGGATTTCAAGGCTGTCATTCTTGTAGCTGTTCTGATTGTCGTAGATATGCTGTTATACTTCCCGTTTATGAAAATGTATGAAAAGCAGCAGCTGCTGATTGAACAGCAGGACGAAATGCAGGAATAACCATGCTTGCGTTTCAACCAAAGGATACAAAACGGCTTATTGCAGCGGCTTTGGGAAATGTAGAGAATGATCTGGCTATTGAGGGATGCCGCATCTTCAACGTATTTACAAAAGAATTCCTGGAAGCAACTGTCTACATCTGCGACGGGTTTATATCCCATGTGGAATATAATAAAAAGAATTCGGCACTGCCTTCAAAGCAGCGATTACAGCTGAACGGAATTTTGTGTCCGGGCTTCATTGATGCACATACACATATTGAAAGCTCGCTCCTTGTACCGGAACATTATGCCGCTATGGTTCTGCCGCACGGGACAACGACTGTACTGGAGGATGCCCATGAAATAGCAAATGTAATGGGAGTGGAAGGTATTCAGTATATGCTTGCTGCTTCACAGGATCTCCCTATGCGTATGCTGCTGACACTTCCATCCTGTGTTCCAAGTCTTCCGGGGTTTGAATCTTCCAATGCTGAACTGTTCGCAAAGGATTATACAGCACTCTTTCAGCATCCGCGTGTAGCCGGACTGGGTGAGGTGATGGATTATGAGGGAGTTTTGCAGGGAGAACAGCGTATACATGATTTACTGCTTGCTGCTAAAAAGCATGCAGGCTATCTGCAGGGACATGCACCTCTTATGGAGGGGAACCGTCTCAGTGCGTATGTAAATGCAGGGCCGCAATCCGATCATGAGGTGAAAACGAAACAGGAGGCTCTTGATAAATACAGAAAGGGTATGTGGATCGATATCAGAGAGGCTAACACACAGGGGCGTATGAAAGAGATTCTGGATGTCTGCAAAGAATTTAATGATTACAGCCGCATATGCTTCTGTACGGATGACCGACGCTGTAATGTCACCGGAAAATACGGACATCTGGATCATGTGGTAAGAAAAGCCGTATCTCTTGGAATGCCTGTGGAGGAAGCCCTGTTATCAGCGAGCTACCGTGTGGCACAGGAAAGCGGATGTAAGCATCTCGGTGCGATTGCTCCCGGATATGCAGCCGATCTGGTGCTGTTGAATAATGTGGAGGATCTGCAGGTGCATGCAGTATTCTTTGAAGGGAAGCTTGTCAGCAAGAAGGAACAGCTGACATCGCCAATTGTTTTATCCTCTTATACCCGCGAGCTGAACAGCAGAAATACTATCCAAATGCAGGCCCTGAAGCAGGAGGATTTCCTTATCAAAGCAAAGGGTCCGTATGCACAGCTGAATATCCTAAGCTTTGCATCTGAATATATAGCTACATCCCATCTGAAAACACGTATATGCCCGATACAGGATGGAAGGGTTTTGCTTCAAAAGGATAAAAAACAAATGTATGCCGCAGTATTCAACCGCTATGGACGCACACAAAGGGCGGTTTGTATCGTCGAGAATTTCGGTATTGATCATGGTGCTGTTGCCAGCAGTATCTCTCATGACAGTCATAATGTATGTGTGGTTTATGATACACCTGAAAACGGGTATCTGGCCGTACAGGAGGTTATGAATATGCATGGAGGCTTCTGTGCAGTTTCACAGGGAAATATTCTTGCATCTCTGGCTCTTCCTGTTGCCGGACTGATGAGCACGGAATGTATGGAAACAGTATCACAAAACGTGGAACTAATGGCGGAGGCCTTTCATAAGCTGGGGAACAGCTATTTGGAAAATCCGGTATCCAGAATCACAATATTGAATTTGCTTGTATGTCCGTACGTGAAGCTTTCTGACCACGGACTTGTTATGACAGAAGAGAAAAAAATAATACCAGTCGTGAAAAAGGAGGGAATCACCATGGATCAGCGTTATGAAAACGTAGTTTTAGATAAAATTCCGTTTCCGAAGGAGGAGACAGGAGAACCGGTACTGCTTAGTGATGAAACCATGCAGGAAAGACGGCAAAAGATTCTTCACCGTATGCAGGAGAAAAAACTGGACTGTATTGCCGTATATGCAGATGTGGAGCATGGTGGCAATTTTGAATACCTTACCGGTTTTATACCGCGTTTTGAAGAAGCCTTACTGATTCTTCATAAAAATGAAGATGCATATCTTCTACTGGGGAATGAGGTCCTTTCATTATCCAAGCATGCAAGAATACCTGCAAAGGGTCTGCATATGTCTTATTTCTCACTGCCTGACCAGCCGCTTCAGGAGGAAGAGGATCTAAAAAGTGTGTTAGCTAAGGCAGGCGTTAAGAACGGTATGCATCTCGGTGTGGTTGGATGGAAAGGCTTCTACCGTTTACAGAAAGAGCTGTTTGACATACCCTATTACATTCTTGAAGCATTGAAAGCTTGTGAAGTGAAGATAAGCAATGCAACGGATATATTCATCTCTCCAAAGGATGGTGCAAGAACGGTCAATAATGCAAATGAAATTGCACATTATGAGTATGGGCAGATCCTTGCAGCAAGAGGTCTTCAGCGGGCGATGCTTGCTCTGAAGCCGGGAAAAACAGAAGCTGAAATCGGAGGATTGCTGGAATCCGAAGGTCAGATACACAATGTTGTGACCATCTGTTCCAGCGGGACACGGTTTGAAAAAGCCAATCTGTATCCTATGAACAAGCCGATACAGACAGGAGAGAGAATATCACTAACCGTCGGGTATAAAGGTGGTCTTGCCAGCAGAGCAGCGTTTGCCGCCTATAAACGAGAAGACCTTGATTCCGCAGTAAGAGATTATGAAGAGAAAATCGCAAAACCATATTTCGCAGCTGTTTGCACATGGCTTGAGCATCTCCATATCGGTATGGAGGGGAAAGAGGTATATGCGTTGGTTGATGATATTCTGCCGAAGGATATTTTCTGCTGGAAGTTGAATCCCGGACACCTCACTGCGGATGAGGAATGGCTAAGCAGCCCGATTTACGAAGGTTCAAGGCTGAAGCTGAAAAGCGGTATGCTTTTGCAGATTGATATCATTCCGTCTGTAGAAGGATATCCGGGCTGCTGCTGTGAAAACGGCGTTGTTCTTGCGGATACGGTATTGAAAGAGGAAATCAAAAAGCAGTATCCAAACAGCTGGGAGCGCATGCTGGAAAGAAGAACATATATACAGGATGTTCTCGGTATTCAGTTGCATGAGGATATCCTGCCGTTATCCAGTATGGTTGCCTATTATACACCATATCTGATGAATCACGATTACGCATTTACCTGGAAACAATAACATGGAAAGGGAGAGATATCATGGAGATCAGTCTGTCAAAACGACAAATGAAGATGGTTGATATACTACTGAAGGAATCCGAATATTGTACTGCAGCGACACTTGCCAATCTTTTAAAGGTCAGTGAGAAAACAATACACGGAGAAATAGCAGAAATCAATAGGAAATCAAAAGCCTGCATGATATCTTCTCTGAAAGGAAAAGGGTATGTAGTGCGTGATAAGGATGCCTGGATCAGGCAGAACTATATCGTTGGTGATGAGGGGAGAAGAGATATAAAAATACTGAAGGAAATTCTATTCAATGAGCATGTGGATTACTATGAGCTTGCGGATAGATTTTATATCAGCCCCTCTACACTGAATAAGGATATACGGATATTGAATGAACGCATACAGAAGGAATTTCGGACACTGAGGATTACAAGAAAACAAAATCATCTCTTTCTGAATTGTGATGATATAGAAAAACGAAGGGTTTTGACTTATTTCCTATTGGAGGAAAGTGAGGATCAGCGCTTTGATGTTGGAATATTGGATCGTTATTTTGAAAATGTGGATGTCTATAGGCTTTCTGAGATACTGATGGAATTTATCCACAGGCAGCAGCTTGCTGTTTCTGATTTTAATCTGTTTTCCATCCTGCTGCATATGCTGATGTATATCAGTAACACCTCTTATATATGCATGGAAGAGGATCGTGCTTCGATATGTGATCAGGGCTGTAGGCCGTTACTTGAAGCGATAAGGGAAAGAATGCGTATTCAATTCACTGCAGAGGGTACACAGCAGATTTGTGCATTGTTCAAAAAACGAAATGCAGGACAGGATGATGTGAGAGTTATGCAGTTTCTGCATGAAGTATTGAGGGAAATTAATGATATTTACAGTATCAATTTTACTGAAAATCAGGATCTTATGGATAATCTGGCATTGCATCTTCAAAATTTGAGAAACCGCTGTAAGCATGGTATGCTGATAAAAAATCCATTATTGTCAGAGCTGAAGCAGAGCTTTGTTCTTATATATGATATCGCAGCATATATAGCGATACGCTTTCAGGAACAAACAGGCTATGTTCTGGATGAAAACGAAATCAGCTTTATCGCCTTGCATATTATGAACGGTATCAAAAGTATAAAGACCTCCATTGTCCGTATTGCATTGATCAATCCGTATGGAAATTCTGTAACACATATCATACAGCAGAGATTACAGGCTTTAACAGATGTCGAGATGATCGGCTGCTTCTCCATGTTTGATTTTAAAACGCTTTATACCGAGAAGCCGGATATTATTGTGACAATGGTCTCAACCAGTGAGCAAATGGGAGTACCTGTCTTTCAGCTTGATAATTATCTTCAGGATGAAGAATATGAGAAAATTGAGCGTATTGTAAAGAGTGTCCGCGTTAAAAAGTCTTATGAAAATATCATGATACATAATTATTTCATGGAGGATTTGTTTTGTATTCCCTCACAGCTTACTACCAAGGATGAGGTGATTACCTATCTTTGCAGCTTACTCGAGGAACAGGGGTATGTGGACGCCGATTTTCAGGAACAGATTTATGAAAGAGAAGCAATTGCACCTACCTGCTTTGGCGCAAGATATGCAATTCCGCATACAACGAAAAAAACAGCAAAGAAAAACGGCATCGCTGTCGCACTGCTGAGGAAGCCCGTTATATGGGATGGCTTTGAAGTGAACATTGTATTGATGTTTGCTTTGCACAAGAGCTTTGATCAGGTTCCAAAGCTGTATGATCTGATACTGAATGTATTTGATGATCCTATTCGATTTGCACAGGTATTGGAATGTGACAGCTATACAGCATTTATGAAGAAAATACATATTACATGAGAGGAGAGATATAGAGGAGAGATATAATGAAAAAAGATAAACAATTTCCGGAAGGGCTTTTATGGGGTGGCGCAACCAGTGCCTATCAGTTTGAGGGGGCATGGAATGAGGATGGCAAGGGTGTAAACATTGTGGATATTCTTCCACATGGCAGCAGAGAGGCGGTACCAAAGGATCATAAGATTCTGCCGGATGTATTTTATCCTTCCCATGGCGGTATTGATTTCTATCACACCTATAAGGAGGATATCAGACTGTTTAAGGAGATGGGTATGAAGTGCTTCCGCATGTCGATTGCATGGACAAGAATTTATCCAACCGGAGTGGAGGAGGAGCCCAATGAAAAGGGTCTGCAGTTTTATGACAATGTGATTGATGAGCTTCTGAAAATGGTATCGAGCCGCTGATTACCATTTCACATGACGAATTTCCACTGCATCTGGTAGAGGCATATGGCGGATGGAGAAATCGTATTCTGATTGATCTTTATGTAAAGTATGCGAAAACACTGTTTGAACGCTATAAAGGAAAAGTAAAATACTGGATCACGTTTAATGAAATCAATTTCTGCAGTGTTATTCCATGGTATGCGGCAGGTCTTGAATTCGAAGAAGGGGAGCATAAGGAACAGATCATGTTTCAGGCAGCACATCATCAGATGGTTGCAAGCGCACTGACAGTAAAGCTAGCACGCAGCATCGATCCGGAAATGAAAATCGGTTGTATGATCAATGCGATTCCAAGCTATGCCAATACATGCAAACCAGAGGATGTTATGGAAAGTATTGAAGCGAACCATGAGATTTTCCTTTATACCGATGTATGTGTACGTGGAGCATACCCATCCTATGCAAATCGTTTCTTTGAAGAAAAGGGAGTTAAAATTGTTATGGAGGACGGTGATGCTGAAGTACTTGCACAGGGAAGCGTTGATTTCTGCTCCTTCAGCTACTATTATTCAAGAGTGACTCCGTTAAATCCGGAAAAGGTCAGTGATCTGACAGAGGATGAGCGTATGCTGGGAGTTCTCCGTAATCCTTATCTGAAAGCCAGCGACTGGGGCTGGGTGATTGATCCGGTTGGCCTGCGTATTATTCTGAATCAGCTTTATGAGCGCTATCAGATTCCACTGATGATTGTAGAAAACGGTCTTGGTGCGCATGATGAGCTGGTTGATGGTAAGATACATGATGATTACCGTATAGAATACTTTAAAAATCATTTGATTCAGGTGCGAGAAGCAATCAAAGACGGGGTGGATGTTATGGGTTACACATCCTGGGGCTGTATTGATATTACAGCCGCCAGCACCGGTCAGATGAGCAAGCGCTACGGCTTTATTTATGTGGATATCAATGATGATGGAAGCGGCAGCAAAAAACGCTATAAAAAAGATTCCTTTGAGTGGTATAAGCGTGTAATGGAATCCAATGGGGAAGAGGGACTTGACGAATCATAAATAAAAGCTTAGGCTAATGAAATAGCTTCAGAAATATGAAGAAGCTATAGAGTATAATAAAGGAAGCCATCCATAAGGATCTTCATCTGAAGTAGTCAGAAGAAGGCGATTGGATGGCTTTTTCATATATTGTAGGAATTTGCATATATATTTATCTATCTTTGCTTTTTGTCTTTTGGAATGTCCTTGGACATTTTTCTTACAGTAGAATTAAAAATCCTGTGATAGTCAGAACATATGAATAAAGGGGCTGACTCCCTTAAAAAATTACGGTAAGAAGATATTTTGGATATACATGTATTTTTGTAGGATTGGAAAAAAACTTCTTATCTTATAGTAGGAGCTGTGTAATCTGGCAGAGAAAATTCGTGAATTCCCCTGCATATTTAATGAAACAGGGGCTGTGACAACTAAAAAAAGTCACAACGCCAAAGAAATGTACTAAAAACAC
>OLPX01000078.1_pt1 | contig 113838 bp, 111 predicted proteins | sample 1672491 | NCBI WGS metagenome assembly OLPX01 (sample SAMEA3136692, study PRJEB25190) | human gut metagenome | biome: human gut; feature: human-associated habitat; material: faeces | place: Austria | collected 2013
GAGTCTTTTCTACTTAGCTACTTTGAAAGTGGAATTTAACTTTTCACTTCAGCTTATGCTTAAATTATGATAAAAGATTTGCACTGTCTTTTGGATTTTGTTATAATGATAACGTTCATCAGGACGATGAAAAAGAGGAGTACATTCGGGTAACCATTCAAGAGAGGAAGCGGCAGGTGAGAGCTTTCATGGTGAAGAATGGAAGCTGCTTTGGAGTTCTGCGCGTATCTGGCGTTAAAAGAGTAAGTGAGTGTGCCTGTGGAATTCTGTACATGGGTGAACTGGGATGGTACCGCGTATACTATACGTTCCTGGATTCGGGAGCGTTTTTTTATGCTTATAAGGAGGATGCAAATATGAAACAGTTGACAGGAAGTCAGATTCGTCAGATGTTTCTGGACTACTTTAAAAGTCAGGGACATATGATTGAGCCAGGAGCAAGCCTGGTTCCTCACAACGATCCAACGCTGCTTTGGATCAATGCCGGAGTTGCGGCTTTGAAAAAGTATTTTGATGGAAGTGAAAAGCCGAAGAACAATCGGATTGCGAATGCACAGAAGTCCATTCGTACCAATGATATCGAGAATGTAGGAAAGACGGCACGTCACCATACCTTCTTTGAAATGCTTGGGAATTTCTCTATCGGAGATTATTTCAAGGAGGAGGCAATTCCTTTTGCATGGGAGTTTTTAACAAGTCCGAAATGGATTGGTTTTCCAAAGGAGAAGCTATATGTTTCCGTATATACGGATGATGCGGATGCTTACCGGATCTGGACCGAGGTGTGTAAGGTGGATCCTTCCCACATTTTGAAGACAGATGATAATTTCTGGGAGATTGGAGAAGGTCCGGGCGGACCGGACAGTGAAATCTTCTATGACCGCGGTGAGGCATATGATCCGGAGGGTCTTGGAGAACGTCTGTTCTTCGAAGAGCTGGAGAATGATCGCTACATCGAGGTATGGAATGTCGTGTTCTCACAGTTTGACTGTAAGCCGGAGCTTGACCGTAAGGATTACAAGGAGCTGCCGCAGAAAAACATTGATACCGGTATGGGATTGGAACGTCTTGTTGCGCTGGTACAGGGTGGAGAAACCAATTTTGATACAGACTTGTTTCTGCCAATCATTCATGCGACAGAAGCGTATACCGATGCGCGTTATGCAGATGCCCAACATAAAATGGCATTCCGCGTGATTGCCGATCACATCCGAACCGTAAGCTTTGCGCTGGCAGATGGGGCGCTGTTCTCCAATGAGGGCAGAGGCTATGTATTGCGTCGAGTTCTGCGCCGTGCGGTACGGTTCGCGAAGAAGCTGAACATTCAGGGAGCATTTATGTATAAGCTGGTTCCTGTCGTTTATGATATCATGAAGGATTTCTATCCGTACATGGAGGAAAAGCTGGATTATATTGCTCGTCTTGTAAAGGCCGAGGAGGAGCGCTTCCACGCAACACTGGCAGATGGGGAAAGACTGCTGTTACAGGTGATGGAAGAAAAGAAGGAAAGCCGTGTCATTGACGGCAAGACTGCCTTTAAGCTGTATGATACCTATGGGTTCCCGTTGGAGCTGACTGTGGAAATCGCGGAGGAAAGCGGATATACAGTGGACAAGGACGGCTTTGACGCTGAGATGCAGCAGCAAAGAGAGCGTGCCCGTGCTGCCCGCGGAGATGCGGAGTCCATGGGAAGCCAGTCCATTGATCTGATGGAGTTCACGCAGGAGAGCAGCTTCATAGGCTACGATGTGCGCCACACCTCTGCAAAGGTGATTGCACTGTTTCAGGACGGTGTGAAGGTGGATGCCATCAGTGATGAAGGGGATGTCGTGTTTGATACAACGGTCTTCTATGCGGAAAGCGGCGGTCAGGTTGGTGACAGCGGTACGATATGCGCAGAAGGTGTACAGGCTGTCGTGGATACGACAATCAAGGCTCCGCATAAGCAGCATTTGTCCCATGTCATCATTAAGGAAGGCGAGCTGCGTGTAGGGGATGCAGTAGAGCTACAGGTGGATGAGAAAAAGCGCGATATCATTACGAGCAATCACTCCTGTACGCATCTTTTACAGAGTGCTTTGAAGCAGATCGTGGGTAGTCATATCCAGCAGGCCGGCAGCTTTGTCAGTGAGGAATATCTGCGCTTTGACTTTACGCATTTTGAAAAGGTGAACGAGGAACAGCTGAAGGAAATCGAGCGTCTGGTAAACCGGTATATCAGTGGACATTATGCGGTCAGTAAAGTGGAAATGCCGATTGAGGAAGCAAAGAAAAGCGGAGCGACCGCACTGTTTGATGAAAAATACGGGGATGTTGTCCGCGTTGTCAGCATGGGAGATGTTTCCAAGGAATTCTGCGGCGGCTGTCATGTGAATAACACACAGGAAATCGGTGTCTGCAAGATCATCAGTGAGGAGAGCATCGGCTCCGGTATTCGCCGTATCACGGCCAAGACAGGGTATGATGCCTATGCGGAATTCGCGAAGGAGGATGACACGCTGCATGCGGTTGCGTCCGATCTGAAGCTGAAGGGGATTTCCAAGGTGGAAGAAAAGGTTGCATCTGTTTTGGAGGAAAATGTACAGCTGAAGAAGGAGCTTGCGGCGTTGCAGGCATCCATGTTTGCCTTGAAGGCGAGCGATCTTGTCAATCATATGCAGGAGCTGAATGGACGCCAGGTGCTGATTGAGCGCATGGATGGTGCGGATGCAAAAGCGATGAAGGATATTGTTTCCAATATTCGCTCCCAGAGAGAAAACTGCGTTGTTTTCCTTGCGAGCGTCCATGGCGATAAGGTCACCTTTGTTGCCGGTGCGGATAAGGCTGCTGTAAGTGGCGGTATCAAGTGCGGGGATCTTGTCCGGGAAGCGGCACTTGTCTGTGACGGAAAGGGCGGCGGACGTCCGGATATGGCGCAATCCGGCGGAAAAGATGCTTCTAAGGTGGAGGAAGCACTGCATTTAATCAAAAATATGCTGTCATAAGGCTTTCAATTTTGTATAAAGTAGGATAAAATAAAGGAAGAAAACAAAAGGAGGTAATACTATGAGAGATATCACGGAAACCATGTCTTTTAAATCGGATGATTTAAAAAGAGACAATATCAAGCATGTATTACGCTTAGTCAAAGAGGCATTGGACGAGAGAGGGTACAATTCAGTGAATCAGCTGGCAGGTTATCTGATCAGCAACGACCCGGCATATATTTCATCTCACAACAATGCACGTACGATCATTCAGAGTGTGGAACGCTATGAGATCATAGAAGAGCTGGTAAGAGCTTACCTGGAAGAAGATAAGTGATGCGCATACTGGGTCTGGATCTTGGCAGTAAAACACTGGGGGTCAGTGTGAGTGATGCACTGGGCATGATAGCACGCCCGGTGGAAACCATCCGTTTTGAAAGTGATGATTATGAAGCCGCATGCGAGCAGGTACAACCATACATAAAGGAATTTCAGGTGAAAACCGCAGTGCTCGGTCTGCCGAAGCACATGAACGGGGATGTAGGCATACGGGGAGAGATTTCCCTGATGTTTAAGGAGAAGCTGGAAGCTCTCGGACTTGAAGTGGTGCTGTGGGATGAGCGCCTGACAACGGTGGCGGCGGAGAAGATACTGCTCTCTGCGGATGTATCCCGCAAGAAACGCAAAAAAATCATTGATCAGATGGCGGCAGTACAAATTCTGCAAAGCTATCTTGACAGTAAACACTAGGGGCTTGCAAGAGCCCCTTTATAGGAGGAAAAAGCGATGTTAGATTCAAGCAGTCTGTATGTAACAGATGAAAACGGAAACGAAAAGCGAATGGAAATTCTGTTCACCTTTGAGGATGACAACCACGCTAAGAAATATGTGGTATTTATGGATCCTGAGGAAGAGGAGGGAGAAGTGTTTGCTTCCGCCTACGATGATGAAGGGAATCTGATTCCGGTAGAAAGCGATGCGGAATGGCAGATGATTGAAGAAGTGATAGGAGCCTTCCAGGAAGATGAAGAAGCAGTTGAAGAATAAGAAGGTGCTGATTGCCCTCATCAGTGTATGCATTGTACTTGCGGCAGCACTTTCCGTATTTATATACTATAAGACCGGATTGAAGGCGGTGTCCTCCAGGGAAACGCCAACCTCTTTCCAGGTACAGCCGGGAGAAACCAGTGAGGCGGTATTGGATAAGTTGCAGACGCAGGAGCTGATTCGCAATAAAACCGTTGCCAAGCTGTATATGAAATTCCATGGACTCAGCGATATCAAGGCCGGCAATTTCAAGCTGGATGCAAGGTGGGACACTCCGAAAATACTGGAAACGCTGAATGACAGCAAGCAGGCGAATGCGGATGATATTAAAATCACCTTTAAGGAAGGTATGTGGGCAAAGGATGTGGCAGCCCTGATTGAAAAGCAGACAGGTGTCAAGGCCGGGGAGCTGCTCGCATTGTGGAACGACGATGCCTATCTGAACACGCTGATAAAAAAATATTCATTTCTAAGCAGGGATATTCTGAATGCGCAGTACAAGGTGAAGCTCGAGGGATATCTGTATCCGGAAACCTACAGCTTCCATAAGGATGCGACAGCCAAGCAGATAACGGAAACCTTTCTGGATCAGTTTCAGAAAGCGATTGCCCCGTATGAGGCGGATATCAAAAAGAGCGGGATGAGCATGCAGGAGGCTATCACATTTGCTTCCATCGTACAATACGAGGCGAGCACGAAGGAAGATATGGAAATGATTGTCGGTGTTTTCCAGAATCGTCTGAAGCAGGGAATGACGCTGGACAGCAGCGTTACGGTTTGTTATGCACTGTATGATGATATGACATCCGGTGAGGACTGCGAGGTCAATACGCACATTGACTCTCCATACAATACATATAAAAATGCCGGGCTGCCGATTGGACCGATTCTGAATCCGGGGGCGATGGCAATCCAGGCTGTGCTTCATCCAAAAGCGAATGATTACCTGTATTTTGTAGCAGATATCTATGGGGACGGTAAGGTGTACTATGCAAGAACGCTGGATGAGCAGGAAGCGAATATTGATAAGTATAATCTGCGTAAGTAGGTGAAGACCATGAAGAAAACCATACTGATCGGTATTGCGGGAGGAAGTGCTTCCGGTAAGACCTCCATTTCCGCACAGCTGAAGGAGCATTATGAGGATACAAATTCTGTTGTGATTATCCGTCAGGACGATTATTACAAGGATCAAAGTGAGAAGACGATGGAGGAGCGTGTCAAGACGAATTACGACCATCCCTTCGCCTTTGATAATGAGCTGCTCGTGGCGCAGCTGCAACGACTTCTGCAGCGTCAGCCCATCTGTAAGCCTACGTATGATTTTGTACATCATACCAGAAGTGAGGTCATTGAGGAAATCGAACCGAGTGATGTTGTCGTTATTGAAGGACTGTTTGTACTGGAGAATGAAGATCTGCGTAATCTGTGCGATATCAAGATCTTTGTGGATACCGATGCGGATATCCGCTTTATCCGCAGACTGCTGCGGGATGTGAACGAGCGGGGAAGAACGCTGGAGTCAGTGGTGGAGCAGTATACCTCCACTGTCCGTGATATGCACAATCTGTTTATCGAGCCGAGTAAGCACTATGCGGATGTAATCATCCCAGAGGGCGGCCACAACGTGGTTGCCATTGATTTGCTGATTACGAAAATCAGTAGTATTATTTCAGAAAACGTGGTATAATAGCGGACGAATAGGAGTTGAAACCATGGCTGATGAGAAATTTTTAGTAACCAAGGAAGGCTTGGACGAGCTGCTTAAGGAGCAGGATAATCTGATTCATGTCGTACGTGATGAAGTCATCCGTGAGCTGCAGGAAGCCCGTGCACAGGGTGACCTTAGCGAGAATGCGGATTATGATGCTGCCCGTGACCGTCAGGCGCGTGTAGAAGCAAGAATCCGCGATCTGGAGGCTATGATTGCGAATGCAGAAATCATTTCCGAGGATAAGAAGGCAGCGACCAAGAAAACCGTATCACTGGGTTCTACGGTTACCATTCTGGACATGTCTACCAATGAAGAGGAAACCTACAATATCGTTGGTTCCATTGAGGCAGACCCGCTGAATGGAAAGCTTTCCAATATCACACCGCTGGCAACATCATTGATGGATCACAAAATTGGTGATGTCGTTGAGATTGAAACAGCGGAGGAGCCTTACCAGGTAAAAGTCATCGATTTGAAATAGAGGAAGAGAACAGAAAAAATTCTGTTCTTTTTTTAGGAGTTTTCGTGCTGAATTTCGTATAGATAAGTGGAGGTGTTTGTCTATATGAAAAAAGTACTGATTGTATGTTGTTTGCTTCTGCTCTTTTACGGGCGTTATGAACCGGTGAATCTCACCACGACACAGCGTAAAACAAAACAGATTGAGGTGAAGGGTGAGGTGAAGCATCCCGGTGTGTATACGGTGGATATTCATGCGGATGCCGAGGAGGTTTTGAAAAAAGCAGGCGGATTGAAGAAGGGGGCGGATGTGTCCGGAATCAATCAGACACAGGATTTGAGTGATCACAGTGTTCTGGTTGTTGGAAAGCAGCAGGAGCAAAAGAAGATTTCCATCAACAGCGCTACGGAAAAGGAGCTGCAGACGCTTACGGGAATCGGACCAAGCATGGCACAGCGTATTACTGCATATCGTTCGCAGCAGCCCTTTCAAACCATCGAGGATATCATGAAGGTGAAGGGTATTAAGGAAAAGCTGTTTGCGAAAATAAAGGAACAGATCACGCTATGAAAAACAGTTGGCTGCTGTGCGGATGGTGCTGTCTGCTTCTGCTGTGGGCACACTGGATTTCCATCTGGTTTTCTCTGGCGCTGATGCTGGGGTTGCTATGGTATTATCGCAGCCATTACCGCATACATCCGCTGTTTGTTTTGCTTTTGCTCCTGCTGCAGGGGCGGATGCTGCTGCTTCTGCGGGAACCGGAAACGCCAATGGATACCGTATTGCAGATCAGGGAAATCAAGGCAGGCTATGCAATTGCTCATACACAGGGGCAGGATGTCATGGTCTATGGGCTAAAGCATGCAAATTTTAATGATATCGTACAGGTAAAGGGAACCTATGCTCCAGTTACATCTCTGCATAATTTTCATCGCTTTTATTTTCCTGACTGGCTGAAGAGGCGTGGAATACGCTATCAGATACAGGCACAATCCTATCAGCTTCTGCAGGAGGGAAGCGGCGTGCGCCATACCCTCTATGCACATGTACAGGGGATAGCGGACAGGAAGCAGCGCAGCTGGCTCAATATGCTGCTCTATGGTATTCATGAGGAGGATGTATCCTATTTTCTGACCTCCAGCGGATTACATATCGCAACACTTGCGGCATGCCTGCAAAAGCTTCTGCTTATGATCTGTTCGCAAGCCAATGCCTCTGTGATTGCATTGCTGCTTTTGGGGCTGTGCGGACATGTCACCGTGTTCTCTTCCTCTCTGATTCGCATTCTGCTGTTTCGCCTTGTTACGCTATGCTGTCACAGCAGGAATCCACAGGACCGGCTGGGTATCAGTATGGCAGCCGTTCTTTTGCTGTTTCCCTATATGGCATGGGAGCTGGCGTTTCTTCTGCCATTGGGCTTTCGCATGCTCGCACTTTTCAATGTCAGAAAGCGAAGCAGGCGTCTCACCGGCTTGCTGCTGCTTATTCCGATGCAATTTCTCTTTTTTCAGTCCTGCAATCCTCTGCAGCTGCTGCTGTTTCCCGTTTTCCGCTATGTCTATGCGTTTTTGTATGCGGGTTGTCTGCTGAGTGTGCCATGTTCCTTTGGTGCATTGTTTGCGTTTACAACACGGCTTGCCGACCTGCTGGATGCGCTTCAGCAGTGCGGGATAACGCTGTACTATACTCCACAGCTGCTCTGGCTCTTTCTATGGGGGAAGGGAGCTGTGTGCTATATCAGCTATGCACAGAAAAAGCCGCTGGCTGTTTTGTGTCTTCTATTTTTGTATGCGCCCTTTTCTTCGTGGTTTGATCCCTTTGGGGAGGTGCTGATGATCGATGTGGGACAGGGGGATTGTACCCTGATAACTCTGCCGTTTCATCAGGGGGCTGTTATGATTGATATCATGGGAAGCCGCTACCGCAATATTCCCAAAGAGGTGGTTGTCCCGATTGTAAAAGCAAAAGGCTATCAGAGACTGGATGCCCTGATACTCACGCATGATGACTTCGATCATAGTGGTGGTAAGGAGGAGCTGCTCAAGGAGCTGAATGTAACACGAATCATCGATCATAAGGATAAGGCAGAGCCGATCAAAGGACTGCCGCTGGTGTTTTTACTCAGAGACTATAAGGGAAAGGATAGCAATGATAACAGCATTGTCACCTATATGCAGACAGATCAGCTGAAGGCGCTGTTTATGGGGGATGCCGGCACAGAGGCAGAGGCGGCCCTTTTACAACGCTATGACCTTGCGGTTGATGTATTGAAGGTCGGTCATCATGGCAGTGATACCTCCAGCTCCCTTTCCTTTCTGCATGAACTGCAGCCGCAGCTGGCACTGGTGTCTGCCGGAAGAAACAACCGCTATCATCATCCCAGTACAGCGATCATGCAGCGTCTGAGGCAGGAGAATATCCCTGCGCTGGTGAGTGCCCGGGATGGTGCTGTTTCTATTCGCTTCAGCCGCTATTTCAGTTATTATGTAAGCGCAGAGGGGGCAATCGGTATTCTGCACGGATTGTGGGAATGAGCAAAGCATGAGACAGAATAGGAAAAAACTTACATAAGGTGGACAAGGGCTGTTATGAAGGAAAATATATAGGAAGTTATGTCGAAAAGTCATGGTAATCTATGTGTGTTTCGTTTATAATATTCTCTAGGTGATGAGAATGAATTATGTGTTATACGGAGAAGAACAATATCTGCTGCAGGAATCACTGACAAGGATCGTCAGGAGTCATGTTCCGGATGCCAATGATTTGAACAAACTTGTTTATGATGCGGATACGACGGATTTGGATGTGATTCTGGAGGACGCGATGACGATTCCGTTTTTCTCAGACTGCAAGATCATTCTTGTCTATCATGCGAATTTTCTAAGTGCGGCAAATGAGCATGCAGTGGATACTGCAGCGCTGGAGCGTTATCTGGACGATCCGCTGGAGTCGACAGTACTGGTGCTGATCGGTGATTTTGAAAAGCTGGACGCCAGAAAGAAAATCGTAAAAAAGGTGCAGAAAACATGCAAGGTGCTGCAATATCGAAAGCTGGATGAGCAGGGAAAGCAAAGCTATGTGCAGGAGCAGGTGAAAAAGCGTTCTCTTCAGATAGAGCCCTCTGCCATGCAGGCGCTGCTGCGTCGCTTACCGCTGGATATTCGCACCATACAGACCGAAATGGAAAAGCTGGAGCTGTATGGCGGCGTGATCAGCAGTGATGTGGTTGAAAGGCTGGTGACCCGGCCGCTGGAGGAGGATGTCTTTCAGCTGGTCAATGCAGTGGTGGACCGCGACCTTCGAAAATCCTTCCATATGTGGCAGGATCTGTGTGTGTTGAACAAGGATGCCATTTACCTGATTGCCCTGCTGGCTGCACAGTTTCGATTTCTGTATGAGGTGAAGGCGCTGATGCTGCATGGGAAAGGGAAGGATGCCATCAAGGATGAGCTGAAGGCGCATCCCTATCGTGTACAGCTGGCGATGAAGACGGCGCAGCGGCTGGGTATCGGTTATCTGATGCATATTCTGGAACAGCTGGCAACGCTGGATCAGAATCTGAAGGCCGGGCGTCTGGATAAAAAGCTGGGCTTTGAAATGTTTTTGCTGGGAATACAAGGAGTGCGACAATGAAATCACTAAAGGAATTATACAGGATCGGTCCGGGGCCGTCCTCATCACATACGCTGGGGCCGCAGCGCGCCGCCAGCTTGTTTAAGGAGCGTTATCCAAACGCACATCATTATGAGGTGGAGCTGTTTGGATCACTGGCGCTGACAGGAAAAGGGCATTTAACCGATTACATCATCATCGAAACGATGAAGCCGAAGGAATGCGTGGTGCTTTTTAAGAATCGCAGGGAGTTGAAGCATCCCAATACGATGCAGCTGTCAGCCTATGATGAAGCGGACCGGCTGCTTGGAGAATGGACGGTCTATTCCATAGGTGGCGGTGCTATTCAGATTGAGGGTGAAAAAAGCAAGGAAGGCGCGGATGTCTATCCACACCATCTGATGAAGGATATCGAAGCTTATTGCGAGACGCACTCCATGACGCTTTGGGAGTATGTGAATCACTTCGATCCGCTGGATGATTATATGGATACCATCCTGCAGCAGATGATGGCGACGGTTGACGGCGGTCTAGCCAGGGAAGGAGTGCTTCCGGGAGATCTGAAGCTGAAGCGAATTGCAAAGGAATTGAAGCAGAAGGCGGATACGGCAAAAAGTGCCGCCGAGCGGGAAAAACTGCTGCTGTGTGCCTATGCCTACAGCGCAAGTGAGGAAAATGCATCAGGAAGTATGACAGTCACCGCTCCAACGCTGGGAAGCAGCGGCATTCTGCCGGCGCTGGTATGCTATTATCACCGCATTCTGGGAGTATCCAGAGAACAGCTCCGCAACGGTTTGAAGGTGGCAGGTCTGTTTGGAAATCTGATTAAGGAAAATGCCACGATTTCCGGTGCACAGGGCGGCTGTCAGGCAGAAATCGGTGCGGCGGTTGCGATGGGTGCTGCTATGGTTTCCTATCTTCGCGGACAGACGATGCGCCAGATTGAATATGCAGCAGAAATAGGGATCGAACACCATCTGGGTCTTACCTGTGATCCGGTAGGCGGTTATGTTATGATTCCCTGCATTGAACGAAATGCTGTCGGTGTGCTGCGTGCCATGGATGCCGCAGTATTAGCGGAGGGCATCAGCGATTTAAGAGAGCATAAGGTCAGCTTTGACATGGTTGTCAACACCATGAATTATACCGGCAGAAAAATCCCAATCGAGCTCAGGGAAACTTCACTGGGCGGACTGGCAAGGGTTGTGCCATTGAAATAAGAAAGAAGGATTGGTTTTTATGAAGGGTCTGATTGTATACTCCTCGCTCAGCGGGAATACAAAAAAAATTGCAGAAGCAATCGCAGAGGTTGCCGAGGACAGCGAGCTGATTTCCGTCAGGGAATTTCAGTCTTCAATGCTAGCGAATTTTGATCTGTTTTACATCGGATACTGGGTGGATAAGGGAGATTGTGATGCTGCAACTTTACGTCTGCTCGCTCAGCTGAAGGATAAACGAATTGCCCTGTTCGGAACGCTGGGAGCTGCAGAGCAAACAGAGTATTATGACAGGGTGAAGCGGCAGGTGGAGTCCCACGCCGCACACAGTCACATACTCGGGCATTATCTGTGTCAGGGTGCTGTCGGTGAAGCGGTGATTGCACGCTATCAAAGCATGCTTGCTGAGCATCCTCAGGATGAGCATATAAAACAGCAGCTTGCCAATTATGAAAACGGAAATTCCCATCCGGATGAACAGGATCTTGCCAATGCCAGAGCTTTTGCGAAATCCATTGGCTGAGATACCATACACAAAGGGCTTCTATGTCTACATCCTGCGCTGTCAGGATGATTCACTATACACCGGATGGACAACGCATCTTCGTCATCGCTTCCATCAGCATGCGATCGGAAAGGGGGCACGCTATACCCGTGCCCGCCGCCCCCTGGAGCTGTACTACTTTGAAAGCCATGCCGACAAGCAGGCTGCCATGCGTAGAGAATATCAGATCAAGCAGCTCAGCAGATCGGAAAAACTAAAACTGAAATATCGCAGCGAGGATGTTTGACCGCATTGCTTGCTGCATTTTTCATTTGATGATCTCTTATCAGTCGGGGAAAGAGTAGTAAAGCAGGCATATTCGAAAAAGTGCTGCAGCAAGGAAAACTCCTCCATGGTTGGGCATTCTCAATGGTGTGTAAGAACAGCTTTCTTAATTGATCCTGCACAAGACATAGCTTCTTTTGACTGTCGGATATGAAAAAAAGATGCAAATACATTCTTGGATGGAATGCCCTTGCATCTTTTAAGCTTTATAAGCCGGTAAGGAGTGCCCTTGCTGTGATTTTTTGTTTAAGACCTGTGCGCACTTGGCAGATCACATAACGAATACGATGGCAATGAAATGCAGAATACTTGCCAGATTGATACAGACATGCCAGATGGAATGAAAGTATTTTTTTTGTGGCTTTCCATAAAAGAAGGCGCCAATCGTATACATAACACCTCCGCCGACAATCAATACGAGAAACAGGGGACTTGCCTTTGACAGCAGCGTCGGCAGAAAGAAGATAGCCGTCCAGCCCATAATCATATAGATGGTCATGGAAAGCTTGGGATAGCTTTTTGAGCTGATGGCCTTTAACAGCACACCGCCAAGCACTGCACTCCATTCGATTGCCAGTATCAGATAACCCTGCCATCCGCCAATCAGCGTCAGTGCAATCGGTGTATAGCTTCCTGCTATTGCAAAGTATATACAGATGTGATCCAGCTTGCGAAAAACATATTTATGTGTGGTACCAAACGGCATGCAATGATACAATGTGGATACCAGAAACATCAGAAAAAGACATAGAATGAACACCGACACACCGGCCGCCAGTTCGCTCCCTGATTTGTTATAGGAATATACGGCTACTGCCGGAAGAGAGCATATACATAAAAACGCCATGATCCCGTGAGTTACACAGTTGGCGACCTCTTCTCCAAAGCCCAGTCGGAACATATCCCGCATGGATTTTTCCTCCATGAGTATCACCTCCGTAAATCTTATGCCTGTGGTCAGTATAATACAATCTTAAACGGAATGCAATGCTTTTTCCTGAATAAGGTTCATTTTGTGATAATAACTTAATAATATAGTAATCAATACCGTATAGTAGAATATCGATATTTCGAACTGCAACATGCATATGGTATGAATAAAAGTTAAAAAAGACTGAATTCTTCACAAGTTTTAATGCGAACAGTATAAACTTATGCTATAATCCCGTCTTTGACAGTTTAAGAAAAAAATAACTCAAGAAAACCCTTTAGTTATGGGTTAATCTTGAGTTTTTGGTTTTGCAGAGGAATATAGTAATTGATTGGCAACCTTAGACTGATGAATGATACTTCTCATTTTTGCTTTCTTGATAATTTGAGTATCTGTACGGAAACCAAATAATTCATGAAGATCATCCGTCAAATCTGTTCTTTTATAAACTGGAATGTAGCCATATGCGTCAAGTGCACATACATCCATTCTTCTCAGTGTAGCTATGATGTTCTCTGTTGTATATTTCTTGTCCAGTTTCAATTCCAAAATCCTATATATCAGCAATGCCAGAAAGCAGATTAGGAAATGGGCCTTAATCCTGTCTTCTCTCTGCAGGTATACAGGTCGTGCTTCAAAGTCGGTTTTCATTATTCTGAAACATTCTTCGATCTGCCATCTTCTCTCATTGATAGTGATGATCTCAGATACATCTCCCTCTATATCTGTCGTCACTGCATAGAACCCATCATACATCGCCTCTTTATCTATGGCTGCCTGATTGAGCTGACAATATTCTTCTTCTGCCACCTCACCATCCGCAGTGATTGCAGTCTTTTTTATAAATCTGGCTGGATCATTAGGATTATGTCTATTCTTCTTAAACTTTTTTCCATTATCATCGATCATCTTCATAGCACGTTCAATCTGCCCCTGTCGTATCTTTGCTTGATAAGCCTTATATTTAGGCGAATACGTTACGATCATCGTCTCTGATAACTTCTTTGACTCGATCGGGATTTCTTTATAGTAAATGGATCTGTATACTTCAGGGTCATTTTCGTCCAGTTCTCTGAGGTCGATGAACTTTTCGCTCCCTAGCTTTCTGTATTGTTTCGGATCAAGTGCTGTGATACGATCCTCTTTCCTCAATTTCTTCAATGACTGTGTGACGACATACGATCTGCCACCCATATCATTAAACAATTTGTTGTTCTGTGATCCAAGTCCGCTATCAGAACAATAGATGAATTCGGCACAGTCAAAATCACGTATGACTTTCTGTTCAAGAGGTTTCAGTGTTTTCTGTTCATTCTGCTTACCGGGATGTAGGTCAAAAGCAAGCGGGAAGCCATCAGCATCCATAAAAAGTCCCATGCCTATGATTGGATTAGGACGATTCTCCTTGCTTTTGCCATATGTCTTACTACCACTTTCCTGTTCTATTTCAAAATAATAGTTTGTACAGTCATAATAAAGGATCTTGGTATTCCGTTTATGAAGGAAGTGTGAATTACGATAGATCTCAGCCTGAATATAATCTGATTCATCGGCGATAACAGAAAGAGCGCGATATACGTTTTGGAGAATGTATTTAGGCTGTTCCAGAAGCGTCTGAGCAAAAGCGTAAGAGTCTTTCTTACTGGAAGGATGAAGGATTCGCGCAAAAATCAAGTCAGAAAATATATCATACAGATTGTATTCATACTGATGGCGTCTTTTGATATTACGGCAGATATTATCAAGGCGGAGAGAAGAAACGATAGATTGAAGGAAAAGGTATCCACAGTTAAAAGATCGCTGCTCATTTTTAGGGATATAGAGTGTAGGAGATAAGAGAACAGAAACGGCATGATTTTCATTATTGTATTCATCAGTAGCAATACGAGCCTGTTCTTTAGCCCAAGCCATGACGCCATCGCGGTCAGTAGAGAGCAAAAGGGAAAGTTCAGCCAAAGTACCAAGCCGTTTATGAACTCTGGAAGTATTTTTTCCATTCTTATCAACAAAAGAATGGCAGATATAAAAAGTTTCAGAGGATTTAGAACGAGAAGTAGTAACTTTCATAGACATCACCTACATAAATTATATCACAATTACCAATAATTACCATATAATAAAACGAAATATTTGACAAAAATATCATAAAAAAAGCCTTTGATAAAAAGCTTTAGAAGATGTTGGCTATATATAGACTGTCAAAGACCCGTATAGTAATCAATACCGTATAGTAGAATATCGATATTTCGAACTGCAACATGCATATGGTATGAATAAAAGTTAAAAAAGACTGAATTCTTCACAAGTTTTAATGCGAACAGTATAAACTTATGCTATAATAACCATTGGTATTTGCTGTTGTTTACAGCAAATGAATGGAGGCATCTATGTTTTTAAAACGTATTGAACTGCAGGGCTTCAAGTCCTTTGCGGATAAATCCATCATCACCTTTGATTCCGATGTGATTGGAATTGTCGGTCCGAATGGATGCGGGAAAAGCAATATCAATGACGCAATCCGCTGGGTGCTCGGTGAACAGAGTGTGAAGTCACTGCGTGGAAATAATATGAGTGATGTCATTTTCAGCGGCTCTACAGCACGCAAGGCAGTCAATATGGCGGAGGTTACGCTGGTGTTTGATAATTCCCGTCATATCATGAATGTCGAATTTGAGGAGGTAGAGGTGACCCGCCGTCTGCACAGGACGAGCGGGGAAGGGGAGTATTTCATAAACAAGGCTCCCTGCCGTTTAAAGGATATCGTCAATCTGGTAATGGATACCGGTCTGGGCAGAGATTCACTTTCCATCATATCACAGGGAAATATTTCTGCGTTTGCCGATGCGAAGCCGGAGGACCGGCGTGCTTTGTTTGAAGAGGCGGCAGGAGTTGCGAAATATAAAAAGCGCAAGAATGAATCGCTGTCAAAGCTGAACCGGACACAGGATAATCTGAGTCGTCTGGAGGATATCATCATGGAGCTGGAGCGACAGGTGAATCCGCTGAAGCGTCAGGCGAAAAAGGCAGAGGTCTATCTGGAAAAGAAAAAGCAGCTGGAGGTTATTGAGGTCAGCGTGCTGGTGGATGAAATCGAGAAGCTGAGCGAGCAGATCGACATGCTGAAGAAAAAGGCGTTTGATCTGGACAGCCAAAAGGCCATGCATGAAACCACCATCCAGGTCGAGGATGTAAAAAACAGCGAGCTGCGTAACGAAATGTATCAGCTGGACCGCGAGGTGAACAAGCTGCAGGAGCAGTATGCCAAGCTGAGCGAGGAATCCAGAATGCTGGAAACCCGGAAAATTGAAATGGATGAAAAACGAAAGTATGCGCTGGAGTTTGCGAGCAATGCCGAAAAAGCCAAAGAGCTGAAGGCAATGATGGAAGAGGCGCATTATGAATATGAAGACCGTTCGAAGCGATTAAAAAATCTGGAAACGGATATTGCTTTGCAAAAGGAGGCAGCGGCCAGGCTGGAGCATGATGTATCCTACTGCACGCAGGAGAATGCGCAGGCAACCTCGATTCTGAACCGTCTGGAAAACCGCAGGGCGGTACTGGAAAATCTGGCAAAGCAGCCGTTTAACCATCAGCAGGCAGTAAAATCCGTATTGGATGCCGGTCTGAATGGAATTCTGGGCGTGGTATCTCAGCTGTTTAAACCGCTGATGAATTATGAAACAGCAATTTCCAATGCGCTTGGCGGTGCGCTGTATCATATCGTGACCGTGGATGAGGAAGCAGCACGGCATGCCATCACCTTTTTGAAAAAGAATCAGTCCGGACGTGCAACCTTTCTTCCTCTGCCGGTTATGAAGCCGCGCTATATGCAGAAGGAGCACCGTATGCTGGCGGAAAACAGTGTCGGTTTTCTGGGCGTTGCCAGCGAATTTGTAGAAAATGACACGCAGTTTGATACCCTGCGGGATGCATTGTTCGGCAATGTTGTTATTACGGATAATCTGATCCATGCGAATGCGATTGCCAAGCTGCTGCGTTTTCAGTATAAAATCGTTACGCTGGAAGGCGATATCGTCAACCGCGGAGGAAGCATGACCGGTGGTAAGGGAAGAAACAATTCCACACCGTTAACGATACAGAAGGAATTGAATCAGGTGCTGCAGAGTCTCGAAGGTCAGCAGATGAAGGTGGAGGGATTGAAAAATCAGCTCTATGCGCTGCAGGCTAAAAAGGAGCAAAACAGTGCAAATCTGGTACAGATGCAGATTTCCAGTGCACAGCTGGATCCGATTGTAAAAGCCAAATGGGCAAAATATGATCGCTTGAAAAGTGATTATGAGCAGATTGCACCGGAGGAGGATCTGGATAAAGCCGAGCTGCTGGAGGATGATATCGTCGTTAAGCTGAGCAATGTGCATTCCCGCATTGACGAGGTCAGCTCCTCAATGAAAAGCAAGCGGGAGCGCCGTATGAAGGCCGGCAGCGAAGTGGAACGCAAGGATGCCCAGATTCGCCAGCTGCGAAGGGATCTTAATATATTGCAAAATGAACAGCGCGAGGTGGAGGTGGCACAGGCGAAGGCGGAAACAAAGCTGGAAACCACGCTGGAACGTTTAAGCTCCACCTATGAGATGACCTTTGAATATGCACAGAGTCAGAAGGCGGAGATCGATATCGTGGAGGCACGCAAGCAGGTTGTGATTCTTCGTCAGGAAATCTCCTCCTTGGGGAATGTAAATCTGGATGCACCGCAGGAATACAAGGAGGTCAGTGAGCGTTTTGAATTCTTAAGCAGACAGCGGGATGACCTGATGGCTGCCAAGGATAAGATTTTGGAGGCCATTGATGAAATGGATGATATCATGGTCAAGCAGTTTCAGGAGATGTTTGATAAGATCAACGCACAGCTCAACGATGTCTTCCGTGCGCTGTTTGGAGGCGGTAAGGCACGCTTGTTCATGGTGGATCCGGAGGATGTGCTGAATACCGGTATTGATATCGATGTGCAGCCGCCGGGAAAAACCGTACAGAATATCCGTCTGTTCAGCGGTGGAGAAAAAAGTCTGATCGCCATCTGTGTCCTGTTCTCTATTCTGAAGGCAAGAACGATGCCGCTTTGTATTTTTGATGAGGTTGAGGCTGCGCTGGATCAGGCAAATGTGGAGCGCTTTGCGAAATACATTGCACAGTTTCGCGGGGAGAGTCAGTTTATCGTCGTGACACACCGCCCGGGAACCATGGCGCAGTGTGATGCCCTGTATGGGGTAACTATGCAGCAAAATGGTGTTTCCCAGCTGCTGAAGGTGAAGCTGCAGGATGCAATCAACATGATTGATAAGGAAGAGGTGAAGGCATAATGGGTATTTTTTCAAAATTAAAGCAGACATTTTCATCCAAAAAGGATGGAGATCGCTATCTGAGCGGTCTGGATAAATCAAAAAAGTCGTTTTCAGAACGCATTCGGAAGCTGGCACTTGGCTTTACCGGCGTCAACGAGGAGTTTCTGGAGGATTTGATGGTCGTACTGCTGGAAGCGGATATCGGCATTAAAACAGCACAGAAAATCGTGGATGAGGTCGAAAGCCGTGCGATGGATCAGAAGCTGAAGAGCTTTGATGAAATCAGTGAGTGCCTGATTGAGGTTATGCATGAGCTGTATGCCAGTGTTGAGGACGAGGATTTCCATAAAAATGAAGATGGTCCGACGGTCATTTTGATGGTTGGCGTCAACGGCAGCGGGAAAACGACAACGACGGCAAAGCTGACAAAGCTGTTTCAATCAGAGGGCAGCAGCGTTGTACTTGCGGCAGCGGATACCTTCCGTGCCGGCGCGATCGACCAGCTGGCAAAATGGGCGGACCGTCTGGGTGTGACCTGCATTAAGGGAAGAGAAGGCGGCGATCCGAGTGCTGCACTAGTGGATGCCTGCCGCTATGCGAAGGAGCATGGCATGGATTATCTGATCGGGGATACCGCAGGACGTTTGCAGAACAAAGCAAATCTGATGCAGGAGCTGAGCAAGATGCGCAGAGTTATCGAACGGGAAATTCCGGGAGCACCGCATGAGGTGTGGCTGGTGCTGGATGCCACAACCGGACAAAACGGAATTTCACAGGCACAGATTTTTCTGGAAACAACGAAGGTAAGCGGTATTATACTGACCAAGATGGATGGTACGGCAAAGGGTGGCATCGTCATTGCGATACGCGATCTTTTGGGACTGCCGGTAAAATACATCGGACTCGGTGAGAAAGAGGACGATCTGCGCCCGTTTGATATTGATTCCTATCTGTACGGTCTGTGCGAGGATATTTTACAGCATGATTGATCAGATGGAACGGATGAATGCGCTTCTGGATGCCTATGAACAATTGCTGACAGAGAAGCAGCGGGAAATCCTGAATCTGTATTACAAGGAGGATTTGTCGTTTTCCGAGATTGCGGAGAATCTGCACATCAGCCGTGCGGCTGTCAACGATCATATCAAGCGCAGCACGCATATTCTTGCGGAATACGAAAAAAAGCTGCATCTTGTGCAAAATTATGAAACAAGAAGCAGGATTTATGATAAAATGAAAACAGTCGGAAACGATGCGATACGAAAACTGGTAGAACAGCTAGAAAATTTAGAATGACTTTAGGAGGATAACATGTCAAAAATTATTTCAGTGAACGCAGGGAGTTCATCATTAAAGTTTCAGTTATTTGAAATGCCGAGCGAGGAGGTTCTGACAAGCGGAATCGTTGAGAAAATCGGATTTGAGGATGCCATCTTTACCATCAAGGTGAACGGAGAAAAAATTAAGAAGGTACTGCCGATTCCGGATCACACAAAGGCAGTCAGCATGCTGCTGGAAGCGCTGGTGGAGTATAAGATTGTAAACAGTCTGGATGAAATCACCGGTGCGGGACACCGTGCTGTACACGGCGGGGAAATTTTTAAGGAAAGTGTACCGGTAACGGAAGACGTTGTAGAAAAATTTGCTTCCTTAAACGATTTGGCACCGCTGCATAACCCGGCAGGTCTTGTCGGATACAATGCATTTAAAAATAATCTGCCTAACTGCAAGCACGTCTTTGTGTTTGATACGGCATTCCATTCCACAATGCCGAAGGAATCCTATATCTATGCATTGCCGATGAAGTATTATGATGAATACAAGATTCGCCGCTACGGCTTTCATGGAACAAGCCATAAGTATGTGTCCCTGCGCTGCGCAGAGCTGATGAACAAAAAGGTGGAGGATACGAAAATCATTACGTGTCATCTGGGAAACGGAGCAAGCATTACAGCAGTTGACGGTGGTAAATCCATCAACACCTCCATGGGCTTCACACCGCTTGCGGGTGTTATGATGGGGACACGCTGCGGTGACATCGATCCTGCAATCGTAACATACATTATGAAAAAGACTGGTGCAACTCCGGATGAAATGGATGATATCATGAACATGCAGTCCGGTATGCTTGGTGTCAGCGGCATCAGCTCCGATGCACGTGACATTGAGGATGGCTGCAAGGAAGGGAATCCGGCAGCACTTCTGACAGCAGAGGTATATGTAAACCGTGTCATCAATGTTGTCGGCGGCTACTACGCACAGCTTGGTGGTGCGGATGCGATCGTCTTTACCGGAGGAATCGGTGAAAACGACACCAACATGCGTAAAATGATCTGTGACCGTCTGTCAGTGGCATTCGGTATCCAGCTGGATGAAGAATTGAATGGAAAGACAAGAGGCAAGGAAGTCCTGCTGTCCACTGCGGAAAGTAAGGTAGCGGTATGGCTGATTCCGACAAATGAGGAACTCATGATTGCCCGTGATACATACCGTCTGATTGCGTAATTATGAATACCGACATTTTATTTGAGCTTGTCGAACAGTATGATATCATTACGATTTACCGCCATGTGTCTCCCGATGCGGATGCCCTTGGTGCACAGTTTGGACTGAAGCAGTGGATACAGGAAACATATCCGCAAAAGCAGGTGTATGCGCTGGGCAGGGATGCCGGCAGCAAGCAGTCATTGTTTCCGCAGATGGACGTTGTCCCTGATGAAACCGTCGCTGCCTCTCTTGCCATCATTCTGGATACGGCAAACGGTGCCCGTGTGGATGATGATCGCTGGAGTAAGGCGGCACGTACCCTGAAAATCGATCACCACATCGTCGTTGAGAGCTTTGCGGATGTGGAGGTTGTCGAGGATTTGTTCGGGGCAACGTGTGAAATGCTGGCCTATATGTTTGAACAGAAGCAGCTGCGGCTGTCAGCAACCTGTGCACAATATCTGTACGGCGGCATTATTGCGGATACCCTTCGCTTTTCCATTGCGACCATAAAGCCGAGAACGCTGCGTACGGCAGCCTATCTGCTGGAAATGGGCGTGGATGTAAAAAAAGCCAACGAGGATCATTTCTCCACCTCCTATCGGCTCTATCGCTTTGAAAACTATATCCGCAGCAATGTTTCCCTGCTGGAGGGACATGTTGCCTATATGATCATTAACCGCGAGGACTATGAGCGTTTTCAGCTTACCTTTAACGAAGCAAAGGAAAAGGTGTTTGTGCTTGGCGGCGTGGATGAATTTGAAGCATGGGCGCTGTTCACGGAAAAAGAACGGGATGAAAACGGCAGACGTATTTACAATGGCAGTCTTCGTTCCAAGAACCGCACGATCAATGATATCGCAAACCGGTATCAGGGCGGCGGACATCGCTTTGCCTGCGGAGTAAAGGGTTTGTATGAGGAAACGATACAGGAGCTGCTGCAGGAGCTTTGTGAGCGTGTAAACGAATAGAAAACAGGCAGTGTACGAGGGTATGCTGCTTTTTCTTATTTGCTTTTGGAAAGTTGACTATAAGAGGTTGTGAGGATGGTGCAGGCTATGGTAAAATTTAAGACAAAGAAAGAGGGATTGGATGGATACGATATTTTCATATGAATTGCGAAGAGAGCAGCCGCTCAGTACAGAAGAAAAACAGAGGATTCGTGTGATTCTGAACGCATACCGCATCCCGGAGGAACAGCTCTCTTCATGGAACGGGGATTCCTGCTCTTTGCCGTTGTTTCGCTGCTTTGAAGTGCCACTGCTGTATAGCGAGCATATTCGAATAGCAGACAGTGAAACAGCATATACAGCGGCAGCCCACTGGTGCTGTATGCTGGATGCCCTGCAGGAGGCATTGTCCGGTGTTGTTATATCCGCAGTGATGCAGGAGGCGGTTGTGCACGATGCAGAGAATGGCTTTCTGATTCCCTCTATGGACAGGGAAGCGTTTCTGCGATGCAAAAGGCAGGAGCGTGTGGAAGCTGCTTTGGACAGTCCGCAGTCGGAAGAACCGGTTTTGTTCACAGAGCAGGCACCTCTATATGCAACCAGGCTGTATCTTAAGCCTCTTTTACAACAGAAAATTGAACAGCAGGTTGCTGCATTTGAAGCCAGACTGCAAATCCTTCTGCCTGCCTGCTATCGTGATTTTTTGATTCGCTACAACGGAGGTGCTGCAACGGATACATATTTCTATATGGAGAATGCAGGGGAAACCGTATATTGTCTGGATCGGTTTTACGGCTTTCATGAGGGGGATACAGGCTTTCCTGCTATGTCAAGGTGCCTATGGTTTACAGAACTGCTGGAACAGGGCTATCTTTGTATTGCAGGGGATGCCTTTGGCAACCATATCGTGCTGCGTATTCGTGAAAATGGCTATGGCGGGGTTTTCTTTTACGCGCACGACAATATTCCCCGTTTTCATGCATTGAGCAGTGATTTCTTTCATTTTATGATGCAGGTGCAATCGCATATTGATGTACTCCAGCCATCGTCTGCACTCACACAGGTATATATTTGCAGGCTGGAGGATGACAGTCAGGATGCACGTGTACAAAAGCGCCCGCTGGATGTATTTCTGGAGGGGGAGATGGCAGCGGATAAGGCAGAAAGGGTGCAACAACTCATGGAAGAGGCAGAGCCGCGTATAGAGGGCTTCCTGCATTTTGACACCTTTGCATTCCGCCTTGCTGTAATAGAGGAGCTGATGTATGTGCAGAAGCTTCTTCCTTCCTTTGAGCTTTATGACAAACTGTATGAACTGCATGTGGATCCGGAAGGGGATTTCCGTTATCACGGTCCCTTGCTGTATGCGCTTCGTTATTTCAAGGAGCTAAGGATACCCGTGGCATTGGCAGAGCATGTGGAATCTCTGACACTGGATGGAGGAAATGAGATTTATGGACAGATCATGCTGGAGTGGGACGGCGAGTATTCCCTGTTTGATATCGCGGACGTGAAGGAGCGTGAGCTGAAGCAGTTTGGAAATCTGAAGCAGGTCGCTGTAAACGGGCTCGCGGAGCCTGCCTTTGTACGCAGTCTGCGTATGCAGGGAATCCGCGTAACCGATCGCTTTGACGAGCAGGATTATGCTTGTGAAAAGCTGCAGCACCTTCTGACAAACTGGGAAACCTGCTGTGTTTATGCTGAGCGAAGTGATGCGGCAGCACAGCTGCTTGCTGCCCTTCGCTATTGCATGGGAGGTTACTATAAAGAGCTGTTTCATCCATCCTTGCAGCACTGGGAACAGCTGCATGAGCCCGGTGTGGCGAAAGATACGCTTTCAGAGCTTGCGAAACAGCTGCAGACGCTCGGACTCACCCTTATGCGGTATGAGCCGGGTATAGAGGGCTGCTGTCTGCTGGTCACAAGAAATATTACGGCCTGCATTGCTCTTTTGAAAAAAGACGCTAGGTATACACTTGTTCAGCATTGCGGTGTATGGAGCATCAAGGAAACGAATCAGCCAACCCTGACACGGACGCAATCCGATACAGATCCGGGGGGTTCCCAAAGACAGGAGGAAGACGGACAGATATGCAGACCGCAGCCGGAAATGAGAAAGCAGATGAGTCGTATGCAAAAGCGGGTGCTGTTTGCCGTCTGTGCTGCTGTGCTGGGAGGTATTGCCCTTTTCATCATCAATTCCATTCTTGTATCCAATCAGGAAATGATATGGGATGAAAATCTGAATTACGATTATCAGGTGGTATGCAAGGGCAATGACGGGGATTGTCAGCTGCGCAGCAGTGATGGAGTCCTGTATTTCACGCAACCCTTTCAGGAAAGCGAGCCGACCTATTCTTCTCTGCTTGCCGTAAGAGAATATAATAACAGGAATTATGACCGCATCTATGATGTTACGCAGAGGAAATTTCTCCACGGAGATTTTCTGCATGTGCGTGTTGTAGAGCTGAAGGAGGATGGGGAGCCTATGGAATACAGGGGTTTGCTTGCGACAAAGGATAAGAAAAATTATATGCTCTACAGTGAAAAGCATAAAAACGGCATCAGGGTGAAGCCGGATACCTATGGTTCTGTGGGCTACGGCCCCTTTGATGTTGATACAGGAGTTGAATGGAATGACTGAGAAAGGAGGACGCGCTCATGTCCATACTTGGAATTGATCTGGGCACAACCAATTCACTGGCCTGTGTTTGGAAAGGGAAGGAAGCGATATTGATACCGAATGCATTTGGAAGCTATCTGACACCCTCTGTTGTCAGCTTTCTGGAAAACGGAGAGGTGCTGGTTGGGGAGGGGGCTAAGCAGCGGCTGCATACGCATCCTTCACTGACCTTTGCGGAGTTCAAACGCTGCATGGGAACGGATACGGTGTATACGGTCCATGGAAAAACGTATTATCCGCAGGATTTAAGCGCCATGGTGATTCGCAAGCTGGTGGAGGATGCCAGTGTATTCCTAAATGAGAGGATTGAGGAGGCAATCATCAGTGTTCCAGCCTATTTCAATGATGATCAGCGCTGGGCAACCAAAATTGCCGGACAGCTTGCCGGTATCCGTGTGGAGCGTATCATCAATGAACCAGTGCGGCAGCCTTATCCCAGCACATCCAGCAAACGGAAGAGGATATGCTTGCGCTCGTTGTGGATTTCGGTGGAGGAACACTGGACATTTCCATTGTCGAGGCTTTTGAAAATGTCGTGGAAATACGGGCCATCAGCGGGGATAACCATCTGGGCGGCAGTGATTTTGATGAAGCAATCATGGATTGCTTTCTTGAAGAAAACGGGTTGCAGAGAAAAGAGCTGCTCCCACAGGAGCTGGCACTTTTGAAAACCGGGGTGGAAAGGGCCAAGATGCTGCTGAGTGTCCGTAAGGAATACAGCCTGCAGCTTTTCCTGCATCAGAAAAACTGCTGTATGAAATTAAACCGCGGGAAAATGACAGCTATCTGTATGCCTCTTTTACAGCGCATGCAAAAACCGCTGGAGCGGGTGCTGAAGGATTCTGAGATATCCCTGCAGGAGCTGCAGAAGGTCATTCTGGTTGGCGGCAGCTGTCGTATGCCAGCTGTTATACAGTATCTGGAGTTTTTGCTGAAGCGGGATGTAGAGCTGGTGCATGAGCCGGATCAGGCTATTGCAATCGGCTGTGGGACAGCGGGAGGCATCAAGGAGCGCTGTTCGGATATACGGGATGTATTCTTGAGTGATATCTGTCCATTCACACTCGGTTTGGCTGTTTACGATGATGGAGCGAGGGATTATGTGATGGAACCGATTATTGAACGCAACACGGCCTTACCCTGCAGTGTAAACCGCATGTTTTCCTATCGCAGCACAAGCGGAGAGCTGCAAACATCGATCCTGCAGGAGGAGCACCGCAAAGCGGCAGCCAATCTGGTCGTGCGGACAGTGCGTATAAAAGTACCTAAGACAAGCGAAGAATATCAGCCGATTTCCGTCCGGTTTACCTATGATATCAACGGACTTCTGGAGGTGGAAACAAATACCTTCCATGAAGAGAGCGCAAGTCGTGTCGTGATACAGAACCGCATGAACCGGATGAGCGAGGAGGAGGTTCATCAGCGCCTGCGGGAGCTGCAGGCATATAAGCTGCCATCACAGGAAAAAGAGGTATACCGGCACTTGCTGGAACGCGGAGAGCGCATGTATTCTGAAAGCATCGGAGAGAAACGCATGCGGATTGCCGCCCTGCTGGAGGAATTCGAGACAGCGCTGCAGCAGGAACAGCCACAGCATATTCGTGAGGTCTTTCGAAGGGTGAAGTCTGCCCTTGATGAATGGGAAGCGGATGCTGTGAGCTTCTTCAGTTAGGAGAGCGTATGGAACTGGAACAGATAAAAGGGTTGTTGGACCTTGCGAATCTAGAGGATATCACCGCAATAAAAAAAGCCTATGCGAAGCAGGTGAAGCTGCATCATCCGGAGGAGGAACCCCAGGTATTTCAGCAGCTGCAGACAGCCTATCGTGAAGCTGTGCAGTATGCGCAGGCACAGCGCGCAGGACATGCCATCAAAGTGAACGTGCTGCAGGAGAAAGCAGAAGAATCAAATGACGAATCGTTTGAGGCTGTGTCTGCGGGATCCGTGTCTTCCTGTGAGGGGCTGGTACAGGCAGCACCAAAAACGACAGATGAGCGGATCGAAGAGCTGCTGCAGGCACTGCAAAGCGGCAACACGCTCGCAGTAAAGAAACAGCTGCAAACGGCACAGCGGCTTGCGTTGTTGCAGGATACAGCATTTCTAACTGCGCTGAGTGAAGGACTGCAGAATCAGGTGAATCTGCTTTCCTATGCGATGCGGCAAACGCTTATCCAGGCGTTTCATCTGGATGCCGGACAGCTGCAGCCGGCACAGCAGGAGCTGTTAAGCAGTATCCGGCAGGGGATACCAGATTTTCAGTCGTATCGTTATTCCTGCAAAAGAGATACGGCATATTTGCTGGATACATGGCGCGCGCTTTGTCATAGCAAAGAGGAAGATAGCGAAGCTTGGCTGGAATTTCTGAACCACAAACACTGGACAAAGGATACCGTGGATGAGCTGACAGCGGAAAAAATTCTGGCACTGGAAATGAAAAAATGCTATGCGCACAGCAGTGCAGTGGCGGGGAAAATCTATTCCTTTCTGCATATCCGAGATCATCTCGCTCAGGACCCCGCACAAACCTATGCAAAGCTGAAGGAGCTGTTGGGTAAGGATGCCTCCTTTACACAGCAGAACTTCATCAGCTGGAGGAACCATGTACAGAAGCAGGCACTGCAATTCTTTGAGCTCTCCCATGAAGACAAGGGAGCTGAGGTATGGGAAGAATGGCTGCATAAGCAAAGCTTGGATAAAGCGGATCTGTATCTGCTGGAAAGGCTATCTTATTATGCGAAACATCACCATTATAAAAAAGAGGTAAGAAATCTCCTGTTTTCTTATTTTGAGCTGGAAACAGCGGATACACCGGCAAAGCAGAGTCTGCGTAAAGCAATTCTGGAGGAACCGCCGGTATATCGCAGAAAAAAACGGATGCTTCTGCTGCTTGTACTGCTTGCTGCTTTATCTGCTGTACTCATACCGGCCCTATTAGATCAGCGGAAAGCGGAGGATAGAAAACAGGAGGAGCTGCGAAATATACAGCAGGAAATGCTGGAGGAATCACAGCGGAAATCGCAGGAGCAGCTGGAAGCATTACAAAAGAAAATAGAAGCTGGCAATCAGTGAGCTGAAGCGGTCAAGGGCTGCTGCAAACACCATCCCGTCCATGCTGCGGATAATTATAAGGAATCATCACCGTGACTGAGGTCATGGTTTTCTTTACGCAAGCTTCCAAAAGAAATTGAGCCAACAAGATGTGCCTGTGGCTAGCATTGGACACGATCGCCGTAAAACTTCAGAAACCATGGTCACGCCCGTATTAAGAAGCATAAAAATATGATAAAATAAAGAAAGAGACGAGGTGTTGAGAATGAGTGTCCACTTACATGTGCGAAGCTGCTATACCCTGCTGCAGAGTACCCTGACAATTTCCAAAATCGTTGCGGCAGCCAAGCGCTGCGGTTATACAGCGGTCGCATTGACTGACAAGCATGTCATGCATGGTGCCATGGCGTTTTACCATGCATGTAAAAAAGAACATATCAAGCCGATTTTCGGGATGGAAGTGGACGTGCTGGAGCAGGAGGAGCTGTATGGCTTTGTCGTTCTTGCGAAAAATGATGCCGGCTATCAGAATCTGCTGAAGCTGTCCACCTGGCTGAATACCGGAGAGGAAAGACGCGTACCGGATTTGGATACGCTCGCCTATTATGCAAAGGACTGCATTGTTTTGACAAACGGCGATCAGAATCAGATGGAAACTCTTATCGTAAAGGAAGAGCTGGATCTTCTGTGCCACTGGCTGAAGCTGTGCAGGAAGCAGTTTGCCGATTTTTATGTATCCATAGCACGCAATGATTCCGGCCTGATGGAAAAGAAAAATCCGGTCTTAAAGCAGCTGTGCGAGGAGCTGGATATTCCCTGTACGGCATTGTCCCGCGTTTATTTCGAACGGGAAGAGGATGAGGAGAGCTATAAGACGCTGTGTGCCATCAATCAGGGCGTATCGCTCCATGATAAAATGCTGAATTACAGTCCGCGCCGTTATTTCCGCAGCTCGCAGGAAATGCAGGAGCTGTATGAGGAGGCGGAGCTGCAGATGAGTGATCGTATTGCAGCACAGTGTCAGGTGGAGATGCAGCTGCCAAAGGCTGTGCTTCCGAAATTTCAAAACAAATACGGCGTAAGCAGTGAGGAATTCTTACGCAGTCTTTGTCAGAAGGGGTTGCAGAAGCGTATGCAGTACCAGCCGATTTCATCCGTATACCAGCAGCGTCTGGACTATGAGCTGGATGTTATTATCCGCATGCAGTATGCCGATTATTTTTTGATCGTCTGGGACTTCATCCGGTTTGCGAAAACACAGCATATTTATATCGGTCCCGGACGAGGAAGTGCTGCCGGCTCCCTGGTAGCTTACTGTCTTGGTATCACGCATGTGGATCCGATTCGCTATCATCTGCTGTTTGAACGATTTCTGAATCCGGAACGTATTTCCATGCCGGATATCGATACGGACTTTCCGGATAACCGCCGGGATGAGGTGATTCATTATGTGGAGCAGCTGTATGGCAAACACAGGGTATCCCATATCATCACCTTTAATACACTGGCGGCGAAGCAGGTGCTGCGGGATGTGGGAAAGGCGATGGAAATCAATCCCCGTCAGATCGACCGCCTGTGTAAGCTGGTTCCCAATGTAATCAAGGTGACACTGGACTATGCATATCAAAATGATGCGCGCTTCAAGGAGCTGATCAACAGCGGAGAAACGATGCGCCGCCTGTATGCGACTGCCCGAAAGCTGGAGGGACTGCCGCGTCATGCCTCTCTGCATGCGGCAGGTATCGTGTTTTCCGATGAAGCCATTGAGCAGGTGTGTCCGCTGATTGATGTGGATGAGGGTGTTTGTGCCACACAGTTTACAATGGAATATCTGGAGGAGCTCGGTCTGATCAAAATGGATTTTCTGGGATTGAGGAACCTTACCATCATCGATGAAATCGTACAGCATATCAATGCGACAGCGGATAAACAACTGGATATCATGCGGATACCGCTGGATGATGCCAAGACCTATGCGCTGATACGCGCGGTGGATACGGTGGGAGTCTTCCAGCTGGAGAGTGAGGGGATGAAAAATCTGATACGGAAAATGCAGCCGGACTGCTTTGAGGACATTGTCGCAACGATTGCATTGTTTCGTCCCGGTCCCATGGAAAACATTCCGGAATATCTGGATCGCAGAGAGCATCCGGAAAAGGTCGATTATATCCATCCCAGCCTGCAGCCGATCTTACAGAATACCTATGGTATCATGATCTATCAGGAACAGATCATGCAGGTTGCACAGACAATGGCCGGCTTCACCCTTGGTAAGGCGGATAATCTGCGCAAGGCCATCAGCAAGAAAAAGGGAGAGGAGCTGCGCAGAATGCAGGAGGAATTCATACAGGGGGCACTGCATAAGGGCTATGATGAGGCTCTGGCACAGAAGGTGTATGCCCTGATTATGAAATTTGCGAATTACGGCTTCAACCGTTCCCATTCCGTGGCCTATGGCATGATTGCCTATCAGCTGGCGTATCTGAAAGCGAATGCACCGCTGTATTTCTTTAACAGCCTGTTGAACAGTGTGATCGGTTCGGAGACAAAGACAAGTGAATATGTATTTGAGGCACGTAAGCGGCATATCAAGATTCTGCTGCCGGATGTCAATCGTTCGTACAATCAATATGGAATCGAGGACAATGCGCTGCGCTTTCCGTTTGTCGGCATTAAGGGTATCGGCAGTGCGGTGTCATCACTGATTGTCGAGGAACGAAATAAAAAGGGCGAATTCCGTGATTTCTTCGACTTCACCGCACGTATGAATGGGAATAAAATCGGTAAAAAAAACATTGAAATCCTGATTAATGCAGGGGCGCTGGACTGCTTTAAGGTCGGGCGTGCGAGTCTGATGGCATCACTGGAGGATGCACTTCGCTATGCGGATCTTGTGAAAATCGAGGATGTGGATCAGGTGCTGTTTGACTTTGATCTGGTATCCAAGCCTGCTATGACAATGATGAGGGATAATGCAGCGATTCGCGCGGAAAAGGAAAAGGAGGCCATCGGCTTCTATCTGTCGCGGCATCCGATTGCGGATGTACGCAGCCGCATGGGAAAGGAGCTTCCGATTTTGATTTCACTGCCCAAGTACAAGGGACGCTATGTGAAATTTGTTTGTCTGGTGGATCGCTGCCGTCAGTACCGTACAAAAAACGGCGATATGATGATGTTCGTCATCGGCAGTGATGAAACAGGAAAATTTGATCTTGTCTGTATGCCGAATATATACCGCCAGCATGCGGATGATCTGGTCAAGGGGAATTATCTGTATGTGGAGGGAATCGTGGACAAGGAAACCAGCTGTCTGGTCAAGAAGCTGACAAGGATAGAAAAGGAATGAAGGAGCAGGAGTGTGCATATGGTAACCATTGATACAGTAGAGGAAGCGGATATTGCAGAACTGGCACAGCTGGAGGCGTGCTGCTTTCCAAAGGAGGAGGCGGCGGATGAAGCGGCGCTGCGCAGACGTGCCAAGACTTTTCCGGAAAGCTTTCTGGTCATGAAAAAGGATGGCGTCATCATCGGCATGATCAATGGCTGTGTAAGCAATCAGCAGGTGATCTGTGATGCGATGTATGAGGATGAAAGCCTGCATGATCCCTATGGCGCCTATCAAACGGTCTTCGGTCTGGATGTGCATCCCGCTCATCAGCATCAGGGGTATGCAGGGGAGCTGATGCAAGCTTTGATTGAGACAGCGAAGAAGGAGGGAAGAACAGGTATGGTTTTGACCTGCAAAAAGCATTTGGTAGGTTTTTACGAGCGGTTTGGCTATCGTAATATGGGAGTGAGTGCTTCTGTTCACGGCGGTGCAGAATGGTATGATATGCTGCTGTGCTTTGCGTGATACAGACCGAACAGACATCATGGAGTTGCTTACTGCTGCAGGATGTGCAGTTGTAATCACAACATAAAGGGGAAGGTGCGCTTTGCGTTTAAGAATTGCTGTATGCAGCCCTGTATGCTCGTACTCAAATTGCAGATATTGGCAGAGGAAAAGGGGAAAACAAAACTGCCGTATGACAGTGATCTCATACAGAACGGAGCGCTCTCTAGGGTATCCTTGATGAACCTGTTATTTTGAGGCGCATATAATGTATGCATGTTTGCATCATGTAAAAAAAATGAAAAAAGTGTTGCGTTAAAAAGCTGTTTATGGTAACATAACCATGTTGTATGTCCTCCCGGATTTACAACCGCTCAGAACAGGGTTTAAGTATGGAAATCATCACCTTGCATGGCGAGTCTTAAATTATTTAGAAGGAGGTGCGATTTATGTACGCAATCATTGAAACAGGCGGAAAACAGATCCGTGTAGAAGAGGGTTCCACAATCTTCGTAGAAAAGCTGGACGTTCAAGAAGGCGAAGCTGTTGTATTTGACAAGGTAGTCGCTTACTGCAACCGTTCTCTTCGTGTTGGTACTCCATATGTAAAGGGAGTTAAGGTCAACGCAAAGGTTGAAAAGCAGGGAAAAGCAAAGAAGATCATCGTCTACAAATACAAGGCTAAAAAAGGTAGCTCACACCGCAAGCAGGGACACCGTCAGCCTTACACAAAACTGACAATCGAATCAATCGAGGCTTAATGTATGGTAAGAGTCCATGTAAAGCGGCATCAGGGTATTATACAGGAAGTGGAAATCAAAGATCATGCAGGCTATGCAGATGCCGGTCAGGATCTGGTATGTGCCGGAGTGAGTTCCATAGCTGTAGGAATGATGAATGCTTTAGATGAGATGGTGCCTGAAGCATGCGACTTCGTTTTGAAGGAAGCATACATCAAAATTGAAACGATCCTGCCAGATGCTACAGCAGGTATCCTGTTACAGGGAATGTATTATCAGCTGTCAACCATGCAGGAAAGCTATGCAGACTATATTACAATAAACGATCAGGAGGTGTGATTATGAAATTTGTATTAGATATTCAGCTGTTCGCATCCAAAAAGGGTGTTGGTTCTACAAAGAACGGCCGTGACTCCGAATCCAAACGTCTTGGAGCAAAACTGGCTGATGGACAGTTCTGCCATGCAGGAAGTATCATTTACCGCCAGCGTGGTACGAAAATTCACCCGGGAACAAACGTTGGAAAAGGTGGAGATGACACGTTATTCGCAAAAGTGAATGGTGTTGTAAAATACGAACGTTTAGGTAAAGACAAGAAAAAAGTGTCCGTTTACCCACAGGCGTAATGAAAAAATCCCCGGTATGGGGATTTTATTTTTGAGCAGGATAACAGAAGGAGACAAGGAGGTGCCTGAATGTTTATAGATCGTGTAAAAGTACATGTGAAGGCTGGAAAAGGCGGAGATGGAATCGTTGCTTTCCGGCGTGAAAAATATGTTGCCTACGGTGGTCCCAGCGGCGGAGACGGCGGGGCTGGCGGTGATGTCGTTTTTATGGTCGATGAAGGAAAGACAACACTGCTGGATCTGCGCTACAACCGCAAGATGGCTGCAGAGCCGGGCGGGAACGGAAAGACAAAGAAAATGCATGGTGCCGATGGGGCAGACTGCATTATCAAGGTGCCGCAGGGTACGCTTGTAAAGGATGAGAAAACCGGAAGAATTCTGGCGGATCTCACACGCAAGGGACAAAAGGAAATCATCGCCAAGGGCGGAAAGGGCGGCCGCGGCAATTTCCACTTTAAATCCAGTAAAAACACGGCACCTCAGTACAGTGAGCTGGGCGCACCGGGGGAAGAACGTGATATTATGGTCGAACTGAAGGTGCTGGCGGATGTCGGACTGGTTGGCTTCCCATCTGTTGGGAAATCCACATTGCTGTCCGTTGTATCCAAGGCGAAACCGGAAATCGCGGAATACCACTTTACAACGCTGGCTCCGAATCTGGGGATGGTGCAGGTTCCGGATGGCAGAAGCTTTGTCATGGCGGATCTGCCTGGACTGATTGAAGGAGCGAGTGAAGGAAAGGGGCTTGGACACCAGTTTCTTCGTCATATCGAACGCTGCCGTGTTATCATCCACGTTGTGGATATGGGAGCGAATGACGGCCGCGATCCTGTTGCGGACTATAAAACCATCAATGATGAGCTAAAGCAGTATGAATACCGTCTGATGGAGCGTCCGCAGATCGTTCTTGCGAATAAGATGGATCTGGATGGAGCACAGGAAAACCTGAAGCGCTTCAGAAAGGCCTATCCCGAGGTTGAGGTATTTGAGACCACAACGATTATTGCAGAGGGTCTGGAGCCGGTTCTCTATCGCGCAGCCGATCTGCTGGAAACAACACCGCAGTTTCCGTTATATAACGATGATGCCAGTGATGAAGAGGCGGAAGGTGTGCTTTACAAATTTGAACCTGAGCAGCCTGCCTTTGAGGTACACAACATGGGAAATGGCAACTGGGAGCTGAGCGGGGAAGAGCTGGAACGCAGCTTTAAGATGAGCAAGATGGATAATGAAGAGGACTTCATGCGATTTGCCCGCAAAATGCGGAAAATGGGAATTGATGAAGCACTGCGCAAAGCCGGCTGTAAGGACGGCGATGTCGTAACCATCTGTGATATTCAGTTTGAATTTGTCGAGTAACGTCATACCGACATTCCCCTTCATGAAACATGGGTTGGCTTCATGGCAAAAAAGCAAAGGCGCAGAAACACACGATTAAAGCGAGGTTCCTGTGCCTTTTTCTTTGCTTTTGCTTATCCCACCAAAACATGCATCTTATCGTTTTGTACAGGCGGATGATAGCACGCCTGCGGGCGGTGATGCTCAATTCCGAAATAAAAGAAGACCTGACAAGTTATCAACGCTCTGCCGGGTCTTTTTCTATAGGATAAGCCTTTTCACGCTGTGTTAAATATTTCAAACCATGAAACATGCTATGTGAAGCTAGCTGAAATCACCGAGCAGCTCATGATGGAACTCATCCAGCAATTCGTTGATCTGTATCAGAGAATATTGCTTGCTGATGCCGAAAATCAATATCGCATCCCGCTGCTGCTTGGCATACAGATGGTTATGATGTGCCACGGTCAACAGACGGTTGGTTTCCTCTAGATTCAGTTTCATAGCTATAGCAAGCTGCAGAATCTTATCTCGACCGGCCTGCTTGCTGCCCTGAAATATCTGATAGGCATAGGTTCTTGGAATCTGGGCATCCCGAATGATATCGGACTTCTCCAAATCCTTTTCCAACAGGATTTCATTGATGTAATCCACAAAGGATACATCACGGATTTCTTTTAAAATACGATCTTTCTCCAGCGCACCGGCCTTCTTCAGGATATCTTCCAAATCCTTCGTTTTCTGTTTCTGCATACAATCACCAGATATTATGATATAATCAAATCACGATTATTGCAAGCTAAAGGAGAATTTATGCGTCTGGATTTATTAGAGGATATATGTACATTGTCCGAAACGGAAGAAAAAACAGTGCAGCTGGTGAAAAACTGTCTGGATCAGAAATTTTACATTAAGAAGATAATGCGGGACTGTGCGGAGCTGCAGATTTACCGTCAGCTGATGCAGCATCCCCATCCCGGCATTCCGATGCTGTATGAAGCGACGCGCAGAGGGGAAACGTGCATCCTTGTGGAGGAATTCATCAATGGAACGACACTGGAGTACGTGCTGAGTGAGCGATCACTTGATGATGCGGCTATTCATCATATCATGCAGCAGCTGCTGTCTGCAGTTGAGCATCTTCACAGTCTGCAGCCGCCGGTTATTCATCGGGATATCAAGCCGGGAAATATCATGGTGCTGGAGCATCTGGAGATACGGCTGATTGATTTTGAAATTGCACGGGTTTTCAAGCAGGATAAAAATCGCGATACCCGTGTGATGGGGAGTGCCGGTTATGCTTCACCGGAGCAGTACGGGTTTCATCAAAGTGACTGCCGCAGTGATATATACGCCATCGGAGCGGTCTTAAAAACGATGGTACAAAAGGATGTAACGGCAAAGGATATCCACAGTCCGTTTCAGCACATCATTGAAACCTGTATGCAGCTGGATCCGGATAAACGCTATCAAAGCGTTGGCGAGCTGCAAAAGGCGCTTGGTTATTGCGAGGAGAAATCTCTGCCGCACGCTTCCGTTTCTGTCTTACTGTCGCAGCTGCCGGGTATACGAAGGGATTCCGCTGCAAAGCGGCTGCTGTTTCTTGCATATTACGGGCTTTGTATAATTCTGGGAGCATCGATGACCGTGACCCCTCCGCCACCCCCGTATTCACTGATCTGTCAGAGAATCGCCTTTGGTTTATGCCTGGCGATCATCCCGGCAATTACGGTAAATGCAGGGAATGTTCGGGAGCTGCTTCCGCTTCAGGATCATGGACGGGCATCCATACGCTTCTTCAAAGGTGCGATTCTGTGGTTTCTCTGTGCGTTTATCATAATCAGTCTGCTGGTGATTCTGGCAGCCATACTGGAAAGTCTGCTGTAAGCATACCAAAGCTTTCCGGTTTTTTTATATAATTCTGTTCGTGATAAAGAGGGAAGCGTGCAAATGAGATTAGAAGTATATGATGATGTTGCTATGCTGTTTCACAGTGATGAAAAGGATATCCTGCTTGTTCAGCACATGATAGAAAACCTGTTCTTTGTGAAAAAGGTCGTTCGTGCAAAGCTGGATTTTTCTTTGTATCAGTTGCTGCAGAGCCATCCGTATGAACATCTTGCCAATGTGATTGATTTCAGCTACAGTCATGAAAAGACAATTCTGATAGAGGAGTTTGTAAATGGATGTACACTGGAATATAAGCTCAGTCAAAGAAGGCTGCCGGTTGAGGAGTGCATCGGGATCATGCTCCAGCTGTTTGCGGTTGTGGGGCATCTGCATGCACAGACACCACCGATCATTCATCGGGATATCAAGCCGGATAACATTCTGATCGATAAGGGACATGTGGTGCTGATCGATTTTGAGATTGCGAAGCTGATGACAACGCGCAAGGATGTTCAACGTAGCGGAAGTGTAGGCTATGCAGCGCCGGAGCAGTATTACGGCTTATCCGATCAACAAAGTGATATTTATTCCATGGGAATTCTGCTGAAGGAATTGTGTGCACATACGGCATGGAGGAATAACGAAGCGGATATCTTTCTCACCATCATACGGAAAAGCACAGCTAAAAGACAGGAGGAACGCTACCTGACGATATCGCAGATGCAGAATGATTTTATCATAACATGCCGAAGCTGCAGCTCTACAGCAAAGTATGCTGAAAGCATACCAATGCAAAAAGAACAGAAGGTATAATAAAATCATTCCAAAACACAGGATGAGAAAACTGGAGGGACCTATGAAAAAATTAAAGAAATGGCAGATTGTACTTATCGTAATTCTTGCGCTCGGTGTCATTGGAGCACTAGCAGGCAGAGGAGATGAGGAAAAGAAAAACGGCGAGCCGGCAGCAGAGAAAACCGACAACAAAAAGAAAGAAGACAAAAAGAAGGAGCCGAAAGAGAAAACCTACGGTATCAAGGACACGCTGAAGGTAGGCGATGTGGAATACACAGTGAACGGCATTGAAACTACGGATACGATTGGCGATGAGTATCTGAATCAGAAAGCACAGGAAACCTATCTGATTGTTTCGGTTACCGTGAAAAACAACGGAGATGATGCTTTGAGTGTACTGGACAGCTTCTTTAAGCTGAAAAAGGGAGACAAGACCTACAATACAGATTCTACAGCTATTATGTATCTGGGAGATGAAAGCATTTTTGCCAAGGAAATCAATCCGGATGCTTCTTTAAAGGGAAAAATCGTGTTCGATGTAACCAAGGCGACGATTGATGATAAAAATCTGCAGCTGCAGGTACAGACCGGAGCATGGGGCACGGAAAAGGGGCTGATCAATCTGCATTAGACAGATATCGGCTCAGGCAAAAAGAACTGTCGCATATGCGGCGGTTTTTCTTTTCCCCGCTGGTTGTTTGGCTGGCTTTTTTTTATGGGATACGGTATGATTAAGGTATATTCGGGAGGTAGATGTTATGCGATTGGTATCATGGAATGTAAATGGAATCCGCGCCTGTATGCAAAAGGGCTTTATGGATTTCTTTAAGGAAATAGATGCAGATGTATTCTGTATTCAGGAAACGAAGATGCAGCCCGGACAGCTGGAAATCGAAACACCGGGCTACTATCAGTATATGAACAGTGCAGAGAAAAAGGGGTATAGCGGAACCATGGTGTTTTCCAAGCAGAAGCCGCTTTCCGTGACGTATGGTCTTGGAATTGAGGAGCACGATCATGAAGGGCGGGTCATTACCTGTGAGTACGAGGATTTTTATCTGGTTTGTGTATATACCCCTAATTCCAAGGACGGCTTACTGCGTTTGGATTACCGCATGGTCTGGGAGGATGCGTTTCGTGCCTATCTGCACAAGCTGAACGAAACAAAAAGTGTGCTGGTGTGCGGTGATTTGAATGTCGCACATAAGGAAATCGATCTAAAGAATCCAAAGACGAATCGCAGAAATGCAGGCTTCACGGATGAGGAACGCGGTAAGATGAGTGTTTTGCTGGAAAGCGGCTTTATCGATTCCTTTCGATATCTGTATCCAGAGCAGGAGGGGATTTATTCCTGGTGGAGCTATCGGTTCAAAGCCCGCGAAAAGAATGCAGGGTGGCGGATTGACTATTTCCTGGTTTCCGAGGATGCGAAGGAGGCTATTCGGGAAGCAAGGATTCACACGGATATCTATGGCAGTGATCACTGCCCGGTATCTCTTGAATTTGATAAGAAGGCTGTCTAGGACAGCCTTTTACATTCCCTGTTGAAAAGGAGGCTGCAAACCACAGGATACACTCTGGCGGCTGCCTCTTTTTTTCATATATACAGGCTGTACTTTTATCTGGATCAGGGTGTGCATGGATTCGCTGAACGCTTTTGTAGTTGTAAAATACGGAAGATTATGTTATGATAATTGTAAGAAAAATAAGAATTATAAGAAAAGAGGGGAACTATGGATTTCTCAAATAAACTATATGTTTATGTGGATGCTGCAGCCTTGCAGGATCCGCAGGCGGAGCATTTCATGGAGGTACTGGCAAAGCAGTATCGTCAGATAATTTTGTTTGTGGAGAATGTTTGGGAGGAGGAAACACTGAAGCAGCTTCCTGCCTATGGATATATCTGCCGCACCGTTTATGGGCCGGATTTGCAAAGCGTTCTGGAAAAGGACCGTGCGAGGCGTTCTCCGGATAAGACTAAGCATATTCTTTTTATAACAAGGTCATCACAGACACTGCATGGAATCAGTGTGCTTTGTCTTGAGAAGATGGGGCTGGAGCAGATCCTTTTGGAAAAGCTGCAAAATGAGAAAAAGCGCAGAACGGTGGTTGCCGGTATCTGCATGGGCTGTGTTGTATATTTTGCTGTATACTTTATCATGCTGGATAAGCTGCCGCTATGGATGCGGGATGGAGGAATCGCGTTTCTGCTGTGTCTGCTTCCGGCGGAGCTGCTGATTTTGACGCTTCTATACGGTCTGTGCAAACGGGTGATTCCCTTTGATACCATCTTTGAATTTTTTGATATGTCCGGATGAAGGCGGTACATAGTGATTCTCTATTTTATAGGAATTACAGAACCGAAAATAAGAGGAAACAGATACTGTGAAGTAGAAAACGTGACATAAAAGATAACATAAATGATTGTATAAAAGATAAGATATAAGGAAGAGGAAGGCTCTGTACGACATGCTTTCTGACGGTTGTTTTCCGCTTCATAAGGGGAGCTTAACACAGCAGGAGCTGTGAACAGCCGGTTGAAAGGCAGACTGTATATTGCAGCCTTGCTGCCTTGTTTTGCTAATAGAAAACGGAAATACCGGATGGTTCTGTATCAGCAGGTTAGCGCCTCTGTTACATCTGAGCGTGCAGAATTCCCGTAGTCTATGAATACACTGCTTTAAAAGGTGAAATTACACCTCTTTTCCTCCCTTATTTCCAATGATTTTTCAATACAGGGTAAGCACACGGTGGATTTCCACTGTTTTTATTTGTCCAGTCATGATAAAATAAGTGCGGTGATGAAAATGATAGCATTTATTAAGGGAATCATTCACAGCTACAGCAATGATTCTTTGATTATTGAAAACAATGGCATCGGCTACCGGGTCTATGTTGCCAATCCGATGGCAGTCCGGCTTAATGCCGAAGTGATTTTATATACCTATCAGCACGTACGCGAGGATGCGATCACGCTGTTCGGGTTTACCACGATGGAGGAGCATGATCTGTTTCTGCAGCTGATCAGTGTCAAGGGTGTCGGTCCGAAGACGGCCCTGGGAATGCTGGGCGTTTGTCCTGCCAGGAACATGATTGCGGCAATCGAAAGCAATGATGTGAAAACATTGAAGGGACTTCCGGGCATCGGTGCGAAAACCGCCAGTCAGATTGTTCTGGATCTGAAGGGGAAGCTCGTGGAAGAGGTTACGGAGCTGGAAGTTAAGGAAAATGAACAGCTGCTGGATGCGCTGGAAGCATTGAAGGCGCTGGGCTATAAGAATGCGGAGCTGAACAGTATCAAGAAGGAGCTGGGTACTCTGGAAGCGATGACGAGCGATCAGTATATCCGAAAGGGGCTTGGCATTCTGGCGAAGAGAAAAGGAGTCTAGCAAATGGAGAGAATTTTATCAAATGAATCGCAGAGTATGGATGAGGAAGCATCCCTGCGCCCTCAGAGTCTGCGTGAATATATCGGACAGCGACAGCTGAAGGAAAACCTGTCGGTGTTTATTGAGGCCGCAAAGCAGCGAAATGAAGCACTTGATCATGTTTTGCTGTACGGCCCTCCCGGACTGGGAAAAACAACCCTGTCCTATATACTGGCGAATGAAATGGGGGGCAGTATTAAGACGACGAGCGGCCCCTCGATTGAAAAGGGCGGGGATTTGGCAGCCATACTGTCTACACTGGAGCCTGGGGATGTTTTGTTTATTGATGAAATCCATCGTCTGCCGAAGCAGGTTGAGGAAATTTTGTATCCTGCCATGGAGGATTATTGTATCGATATCGTTGTCGGCAAGGACAGCGCAACCACCAGAAGTATACGGCTGGAGCTGCCGCCCTTCACGCTTGTCGGGGCTACGACACGTGCGGGCGATCTGACAGCGCCGCTGCGTGATCGTTTCGGTATCGTTTCTCAGCTGGAATTTTATGAGCTTGCGGAGCTGCAGCAGATTATTTCCAGAACCTCCCGTGTCATGGATACGGAAATCGAGGAGGAGGCCGTGCTGGAGATTGCTTTGCGCTCCCGCGGCACACCGCGAATCGCGAACCGTTTGTTTCGCCGTGTGCGTGATTTTGCGACCGTTATGAATGACGGCATCATCAGTAAGCAGATTGCGGAAATGGCACTGGATAAATTAAAGGTCGACCATCTGGGATTAGATAATGTCGACCATAAGTATCTGAAGGGGATCATTGAGCGCTTCAAGGGAGGACCGGTTGGTCTGGAAGCGCTGGCCAGCAGCATCGGAGAAGAAACGATGACGCTGGAGGATGTGTATGAGCCGTATCTTCTGCAAATCGGCTTTATCAACCGCACACCGCGCGGACGTGTTGTAACAGAGAAGGCCTATCGCCATCTCGGCTATGATCTGCGGGAGGGGCTGTTTCTGCACACAGACTGATTTATCCCTTGTGCGTACGCGAGAATGCAATGACGGCAGCGGCGACATAAACCAGTGCCTTACTGAGATTTTCAAGCAGTGCAGGCAGTGAGAAGCCGCTCAGCAGCAGGGACAGCAGATAGAATACGGCAGCAACAGGAAGCGCATGAAACAGCGCTTTTTTATTTACGCCAATGCCCAGCAATGCTCCGCCGGCTCCATAGGCAATGATACCGCCGATCCAGTTCAAAATGTGAAAAGTCGAAGTCGATACTGCATGAAAATAGTATAAAGCAGCAAATACAAGAGAGAATAACAATGTGAGCGCAAGCAGTACGGCTACGGAGCGCACATAGGTCTGTAGTTTGAATTTCATAAGTGGTCACCTCAGTCTACTGTATGAAATTTACGTACAAACTATGCAGGAAAGGATGGTTTAATGCAGGAATATATAAATCTGATGGTGAAGTGCTTTATCGTATATTTTGTGATAATTTTTGCCCTTCGCATCATGGGGAAACGGGAAGTCGGTGAGCTTTCTGTCTTTGATATCGTGATTTACCTTGTTATGAGTGAGCTGCTGGCAATCTCCATTACGGATACGCATGAAAGCATTCTGAAGTCACTTGTTCCAATCTTCACGCTGGCTTTTTTACAAATTGTGATTTCCTGGGTGCTTTTGAAAAGCAAAAAGACCAGAGATATCTTTGACGGTAAGAATGCGATTCTGATTCATAACGGACATATCAATCAGAGCATCATGAAAAGGGAGCGCTACAACATTGACGATCTCATGTCTCAGATTCGCAGCAAGGATTTGTGCACACCGGATGAGGTTGCCTTTGCAGTGCTGGAGAACAACGGACAGCTCTCCATTCTGCCGAAAAACAAATGCAAGGTGAAGCACCCCGATCCTCTCATCAGCGATGGAACAATCAACAAAAAGGCGCTGCAGGATTTGTCACGGGATGAGGAATGGCTGAAAAACGCCCTGAAGAGTGAGGGCGTGGAGAGTGTGGATGATGTGTTTCTGTGCATTTATCAAAACAACGGCATGTTTGTCATCAAGAAGGAAATGAATTCCAAGGATACCTTCTTTTAATTGTTCTTGAAGGCGATGAACAGGCGGACAGCGTGCATGGTGGTTGTAATGAGCATCCCGGCTGTCAGTGCAATGGGCAAAGAGGCCTCCATGCAGGTTCTGGTCAGAAACAGCACACATAAGATCCGTACCAGAGAGCCGCTCAGGGTGTCTGCGACGGTCTGCTTGCTTAAGGATAAGGCATGGAGCATGCTGGACAGGGGAGGCTGCAGGGAATACAAAGCAAACGGGATGGCCAGCTGCTTGAGCAGCAGGGCACCGTGGGTGTTGTGATAAAACAGATAAAGCAGCTGCTCCGGAAACAGATAGCAGATCACACTGCAGCCCAGACCGACCAGAAAGCAGCAGCCGATGATCATCGAAAACAGACGGCGTGCATGATCGTAGTACCCTCTGGAATAGGAATAGGTAAAGGATGGCAGCAGAAAGTTGCTCAGTGTTACGGTGATAAAGCTTGGCATGGTAATGATGGGCAGTACATAGCCGTTGAGCTGTCCATAGGCGCCTACCATGGCGGCGGATGCTGCCGTGCCAAGCCCCAATACCATGACAATCGGCTCCATGAAATAGGTAAGGGAGCCGATGAGACGGCTGCCTGTCATAGGTATGGATACCGTCAGCACCTCATCAAACTGTCGGCGGTTTAGATCGCTGAACAAACGCGGAATCCTGGAAAGGGTTCTTTTTTGTCTGCGCAGGGAGATGAGCATAAACAGTGCGCTGCACGCCTCTCCAACGCTGACAGACAGCATTGCGATACGGGCCATGGTGATTGCGTCGGTAAAGGGATGCAGATAGAAAACCACAAACAGAAACAGGATGCGGCTGCCTTCTTCAAACAGCTGGGAGGAGGTTGCCTGCACGTGATGCTGCAGACCGAACAGATATCCCTTCAGGATACCGGACAGCGATACCAGTGGAATCAGCGGTATAATGGCATACAGGACGGGCAGAATTTCCTTCTGCTTGAGGATGCGGGTAGCCAGAAAGGGAAGCACGAGCAGAAAGGTCAAAATAATAACGGCATTATTCAACAGGGAAAGAATCACACTGACCTTCAGCGGCTGATGGGGATGGTCGCTTTGCGCAATCACCTTGGATAAGGCCCCGGGGATTCCCATCTGTGCCAGGGTGATGAAAAAGACCATGGTCGGTGCTGCCAGGGTATAATAGTTCATAGCCGAGGGGCTCAGGGTTCTGGCAAGCATGATGCGCACGATGAAAGAAAGGGCCTTGGCAATCACGGATACAATTACCAGAATCACAGTAGACTGCAGTACGGTTTTCTTCAAATAAATCACTCCAATCCAGCTTGCAGATCATGAAAAAAATTGGCGATGTAATGATTTTAAAAGACAAAGTGCGGATTCGGGATAAAAAAATACATTGCTTTCATTCATAATTGAAGCTATAATAATGTTTATGATATTAAGGAGGAGCTTATGAGTGGTCAAAGTGAAATCGAAGATAAATACATAAAACTTGCTATTGCTTTGAAAACAAATCAGTTGAAACGAGAAGAGTTATCTTCCTTGACATATCAGCATGTAGAAAGCTCGTTGAAGGAGCATTGGCGCTTTCGCAAGCCTGGAAGCATCCATGAGGCGGTAGAGGATATCCAGCAGCTCAGCGCAAGCGATGTGGTGGCCTATTTGTCTACGCAGGCCGTGATCATGGGCTCCCGTATGAACCTCAACGACTTTGATGATTTATTTGGAGGAGATAAACAATGAAGAAATCACGTCTCGTGGTCTTTGTGATAACCGTGTTGACCATACTGACACTGATTGTGACCTGCACCCCGTCCGTTCGCAAGAATATGAAGCTGGGGCTGGATTTACAGGGTGGCTTTGAAATCCTGTATGAAGTGAGTCCGCTGGAGGGCAAAAAGCTTCCTTCCATGACGGCTGTCGCAAAATCAGTGGAAAAACGTGTCGATGTTCTGGGTGTCAATGAACCGGAAATCACAGTGGAAGGCGACAATCGTATCCGTGTGCAGCTCGCCGGTGTTAAAAATGCCGATCAGGCAAGAAGGGTCATCTCTTCAACCGCCAATCTGACATTCCGTGATGTGAATGACAACCTGCTGATGGATTCCACCGTTTTGCAGGAAGGCGGAGCCAGTGTGATGTACGACAATTACGGCAAGCCGATTGTCAGCCTGAAGCTGTCTGATCAGAAGAAGTTTTATGAAGTAACACAGAAGGTTTCCCAGATGGGAAGCGGCAGCAATCTGATGGTTGCCTGGCTGGATTTTAATCCGGATACCGATTCCTATGCCAAGGAAAAGGATCAGAAAAATCCAAAATTCATTTCTGCTGCAACGGTGAGTGAGGGGATCAATTCCACCAGTGCGCAGATTAGCGGAAGCTTCACCAAGGAGGAGGCAACCGAGCTGAAGGATCTGATCAACTCCGGTTCGCTGCCTGTGAAAATGAGTGAGAAATACAGCAATGCGGTGACTGCCGATTACGGTATCAACGCCTTCAGTGAAACCATGCTGGCTGGCGGTATCGGTATCGCACTGATCATGCTGTTCATGATTCTGTACTACCGTCTGCCGGGTCTGATTTCCGCAGTCACGCTGGCAACCTATGTCTTTATCGTGTTCCTCATCTATAATGCCATGGGCGCAGTCTTTACCCTGTCGGGTATTGCGGCCCTCGTGCTTGGTGTCGGTATGGCGGCCGATTCCAACATTCTGACATTTGAGCGTATCAAGGACGCGCTGTATTCCGGACGTAGTGTAAAGACCGCCTTTTATGAGGGAAGCTCCAAGTCCTTTATTACGATTTTCGATGCGCAGGTCACAACCTTTATCTGTGCGCTGATTCTGTATATGATGGGTACGGGAAGTGTGAAGGGCTTTGCGACCATGCTGATCGTATCTACGATTTCTACTATCATCCTGATTGTCTTCGTCACAAAACTCCTGCTTTCTCTTCTGGTTGGTAGCGGTTGGCTGAATGACAAGCTGAGCTGGTTCGGCGTGAAGAAGGCTCATGTTCCGGATGTGAGCAAGGGGCAGGAGCGCTTCTATTTCGGCTTCTTCAAGAATTTTGATTTTGTTAAAAATGCGAAATACTTTATCATCGCTTCTGTGACGGTGCTTGTCATCGGTGTGGGATGTATGGCATTTCAGGGCATGAAGGGCAATGGTATTCTGAACTGGGGCATTGATTTCACCAGCGGAACCAAGCTGACGGTACAAAGCGATACGGCGATTTCCAGGGATAAGCTGAACGATCAGCTGAAGAGTCTTGGAATCAATGCAAGCAGTATTAAAATCAACGGTGAAAAGGATAATGTGGCAAATATCTTTGTGAAGGATGCCATTGATGAACATAAGATGGATACCGTAAAGGCGGGATTGAAGAAAACCTATCAGCACGATGTCAATGACAACGTGGTAACCCCGGTGATCGGGCAGGAGCTGGTGCGCAGTGCAATTCTGATCTCCATTCTGGCATGGATCGGCGTTCTAATTTATATTTCCATCCGCTTCAAGTGGGATTATGCAATCAGCGGTATTGTCGGACTGATTCATGATGTCTTCTTCGTGCTTGCGGCCTGTGCGATTTTCCGTCTGGAGGTTAATACGGAAATCATCGCCGTGCTGCTGACGGTGATCGGATATTCCATTAACAACTCGATTGTCGTCTTTGACCGTATCCGTGATGAGATGAAGGGGCGCAAGCTTGCGACAACGACAAAAGCGGAATATCGTGAAATCGTAAATGAAGCGCTGCAGAGAACGGCGACAAGATCCATTCTCTCCACGCTGACAACGATTCTGCCGGTTGTGTGCCTGCTGTTCTTCGGAAGCAGTGCCATCCGTATCTTCTGTCTGGCGCTGTTCATCGGTATCGCCTGTGGTGCGGGGAGCTCCCTGTTTGTCGCAGCGCAGCTGTGGTATCAGATCCGTATCCATCAGAATCCGAAAAAGCATGTAAAAAAGAAACGCAAAAAGAAAAAGGATGAACTGGAGGAAATGATCATTCCGGGCATGAACGACTATTAAAACGATAGAGATATCTGTGACAGCAGATATCTCTTTTGCTTTCTTAAGGCAAAAGAGGAGAAAGTGTGGTATGATATTTCACGGTGATAAATATGCAGATACATAAATTACAGAGCGAACGCTCGCAACAGATACAGGAAATGCATCATGTGAGTGCCTTGTGCGCTAAGGTGCTGGCCTCCAGGGGGTTAAAGGATGAACAGATAGCTGAGCTTTTGCAGAAGCCGCAGCTGGCAGACCCGTTCACGGCAAACGGAATGCAGGAGGTTGCAAAGCGCATCTATCAGGCGAAGCAGAATAAGGAGCGGGTCATGGTATGCGGAGATTATGATGCGGACGGCATTTGCTCTACAGCGATTCTTGTGGATGCGTTGCGCCGCTATGGCATACAGGCCGGATTTTATATACCGAACCGCTTTGCAGAGGGCTACGGTCTGCAGAAGCATACGGTGGAGCTGGCACATGAAAAGGGGTACAGCCTGCTGATCACCGTTGATAACGGCGTGAAGGCACTGGATGCGCTCACGGAGGCAAGAAACAGAGGGGTGGATGTAATCGTTACGGATCATCATGCCATGGATGAGGAATTCCCCTGTCTGTATCTGCTGCATCCGTTTCTGATGGGGGAACGCTTTGAAACATTGTCCGGAGCCGGCGTTGCGCTGGAGATTTCCCGTGCACTGCTGGGGGAGGTAAAGGAGCATGTGGTGCTGGCCTGTGTTGCCGCCATTGCCGATGTGATGCCGCTGCGTCAGGAAACAAGGGCAATTGTGCAGCTCGGACTGCAATACCTCCGTCAGGGCATCTGTCAGCCGATTCAGCTGCTGGCCAATGACCGTTATCCGAAATGGGATGAAACGCTGATCGCCTTTCAGATCGTGCCAAAGCTGAATACGACCGGGCGGCTTGCGGATATCGCAAATGCCAACAATACCGTGCGGTATCTGCTGAGTACGAATCTGGAGCAGCTGCAGCATATGGCAAAGCAGATACGGGAGCTGAATGATCGCCGGAAAACGATGAGCGATGACATGGTCAAGGTGGCACGCACGCTGGTACGCCCGGAATATCGGTTTCAGCTGCTGTTTCATGACTCCTTTCATGAAGGTATGGCCGGGCTTGTGGCAGGCAAGCTCAGTGAGGAGCTGCAGCTTCCCGTCATGGTCGCCGCTCAGCGAGAGCAGATGTTTAAGGGCAGTATCCGCTCACTGGATCTGCTGGATCTGACGACCTTTTTTGATGCCTGCCGGCCTTCGCTTTCCGCTTATGGCGGTCACAAGGCGGCTGCCGGTATCGGTTTTCCTTATGAGAATAAACAAATCGTGCAGGACTATGTCAATACCCGCATGGAGGGGATTCACTTCCAACAGGAAAAAAGCTATGACGTGATTCCCATCCGTGTTCAGGAGGCTACACTGGCAGAGGTGGAGAGCCTGTCTGTGCTGGGACCTTTTGGCTGCGGCTTTGAAGAACCGCTGTTTTATCTGGAGGAAGCAAGCGTGCAGGGCTGCCGGTTGCTGGGCAACCGGGAGCATGCGAAATGGATACTGAGTGACAGCCTTGAAGCGATGTATTTTCGCTGCGGCAACGCATATGAACGCCTGCATGAGAAAAACAATGTAAATTTTATTGGAAATCTTCGAATAAATTCCTTTATGGGAAGAAAAAAAGTGAATATTTTTGTAACAGAGGCGTATTAGCTAATGCTTTTTCAGAAAGAATTTGATATAATACATGCATAAGTGCTAGGAGGCTACACACATGAATTTTAAAGATTATATTGCCAGTATTCCTGATTTTCCTCAGGAAGGGGTTTTGTTTCGTGATATAACGCCGCTGATGGCGGATGGGAAGGCGTTTAAGGAGGCCTGTGATAAGGTGATTGATTTTGCCAGATCCGTGAAAGCCGACGTCATTGTCGGTCCGGAATCCCGCGGCTTTATCTTCGGCTGTCCGGTCGCCTATGAGCTGGGAATCGGATTTGTACCGGTACGCAAGCCGGGAAAGCTGCCAAGAGAAACTGTAAGCGTATCCTATGATCTGGAATACGGAAGCAATGAGCTGCACGTTCACAGGGACGGCATCAAAAAAGGACAGCGGGTGCTGATCGTGGATGATCTTCTGGCTACCGGCGGTACCGTGGATGCGACCATTCAAATCGTACAGGAGCTGGGCGGAGAGGTTGCCGGCTGTGCATTCCTGATTGAGCTTGCGGGCTTGAAGGGCCGGGAGCATTTAAAGGATTTTAATGTATTTTCCTTAATGTCTTACGAATAATAAAAACAAAGGGGAGCTTCCCCTTTTCTTGAATGCGGGTGATACTATGGTAAGTAAGAATGTCGTGACCTTTGATGAAATGATGGTTGAGGTCAGAAAATATATCAAAAAAGAAGAAAATATCGATCTGATCACGAGAGCATATCTGTGTGCTGAGAAAAATCATACGGGGCAGTACCGCAAAAGCGGGGAGCCGTATATTATTCATGCGATACAGGTCGGCTACATACTGACGATGCTTCGTACAGGACCAAAGACGATTGCGGCAGGCTTTCTGCATGATGTGGTGGAGGACTGTGACGTTACCATTCAGGAAATGAGTGATATGTTCGGAGAGGAAGTCGCCTCTCTGGTAGAGTCGGTCACAAAAATCGGTGCCCTGAAATTCAAGGATGAAAAAGAATATCTCGCCAGCAATCATCGTAAGATATTTATTGCTATGGCAAAGGATGTTAGAGTTATACTGATCAAGCTGGCAGACCGCCTTCACAATATGCGCACACTGCAGTATATGCGTCCGGAAAAGCAGAAGAAAATAGCTTCTGAAACACTGGAGGTCTATGCGCCGATTGCACACCGTCTCGGTATTAGTGATATCAAAAACGAGCTGGAGGATCTGTGCTTTCAGTATTTGAACAAGGAAAAATATTATGAGATTGCAAAGCTGGTAGAAAAGCGCAAGACAGAGCGTGATGAGCAGGTGCAGCGCATGATTGCCGATATCAGCTCTCTGCTGGATGCCCATCATATCGGCTATCGCATTTTTGGTAGAAGCAAGCACTTGTACAGCATCTATAAGAAAATGATGACGAAAAACAAGCGGTTTGAGGAAATTCTCGACCTGCTGGCGATCCGTATTATCACGGATACCGATACTGCCTGCTATGAAACACTGGGCTATATCCATGCAAAGTACCGACCGATTCCGGGACGCTTCAAGGACTATATCGCCATGCCGAAGGTGAATATGTACCAGTCCTTGCATACGACGATCGTTGCGGAGGATGGCAATATCTTCGAGGTGCAGATTCGTACCGAAGCGATGGATGCCGTGGCAGAGCAGGGTATTGCGGCGCACTGGCGCTATAAGGAAAACATCAATGGCGGACGCGAGGTGCATCAGAAGGAAATCGAGGAACAGCTGCACTGGTTTAAGGATTTCAGTGTCATGAGCGATGAGGTCAATGATGATGCCATGGAATACATGAATCTCTTGCAGAAGGATATTTTTGAAGCAAATGTGTATGTCATGACACCGAAGGGCAAGGTGATTGCGCTGCCCAATGGCTCCACTCCGATCGATTTTGCCTATCGCGTGCATACTGAGGTCGGACATCATACCGTAGGAGCGACCATCAACGGTGTTCTCATGCCGTTGAATACGAAGCTGAAAACAGGGGATGTTGTCAACATCCGTACCTCCAAGCAGTCGCCGGGTCCAAGTGAAGACTGGATCAAGGTCGTGAAATCGGCACACGCCAGAAACAAAATCCGTTCCTTTTTCCAGAAGCAGGAAAGCGAACGCCGCAGCATGGATATCAAAAAGGGTGAGGAGCTGCTTGTCGAGGAGCTGAAACGGCGGAATCTGGATGCGGATACGTATACCGAGCAGAAAAAGCTGGAAAGCATTGCCGGCTCCCTAAGCTTTAATTCCTATCAGGATTTGATGTACGCAATCGGTGTGAAGCAGGTGTCGCTGCCATCGGTTATCGACCGTCTGGTGAAGCATAAGACCAGTGTTCCGCTGGATAATGAAGAGCTGGCAAAGATGTTTAACCGTCAGGAACGCAAGAAGAAGCCGTCCGCTACCGGCATCCGCATTGCCGGTATCGAGTCGATGAAAATCAGTCTTGCGGCATGCTGTGCACCGGTTCCGGGGGATGAAATTATCGGTTATATTACCAAGGGGGCAGGTGTTAAGGTACACCGTGCCGACTGCCCGAATATTATAAACGAAAAGCAGCGGCTGATTCCGGTGGAATGGGATGAGAATATCGAGCAGAAGACCTATGAGGTCAAGCTGATCGTCAAATCCACGGATCGCAATTTCCTGCTGAGTGATATTGTGACGGTCGTGTCTCAGTGCAAGGCCGGTCTGCAGCATGTGGATTCCACAGTGGAGGAGGACCGGATATCCGCGACGACGAAAATGACGGTGGTCGTAGAAAATTCCGAGCATCTGCGCAGTCTGATGGCGAATCTGCAAAAGGTGAACAGTGTGAAGTCCGTCGAACGAGTGATACAGTAAGACCTTCCTAGAAGGTCTTTTTGAAAGGGAGGATGAGGCTATGCTGCACATACGACAGGCAAGAGAAGCGGACAAGCCGGCAATCGAGGCGATGTATGGAAGAAGGGTGCGTTATAATGATGCGCACGGCATCCATCAGTGGAATCCGGATGAGGTGAGCTGGGAGGCGTTTTCCAAGCTGTATTCAATTGCGGATTATTATGTAGGAACCGTAAATGAGAAGGTGGTATGCGGTTTGTTCATCGTGGATGAGGATGCCCTGTACTGGCCGGACATGGAAAAGGGGACATCACTGTATCTGCATAAAATCTGTGTGGACCCCGCGTACAGCGGAAACGGCTATGCGGATGCCATGATTCAATATTTTATTGAAAAGGGACGCAGGGAAGGCTATCCCGACGTGCGTCTGGATGTGCGCGAGCATAAGGATAAGCTTCGAAGGATGTATGAGCGAAACGGATTTCAGCTGTACAAAACAGGGCGATTTCATCCCGACTTTACTACAGCTTTATATATCTATCCGTTTGAAAAGGCCGTATAGCTTTCTATGCCGGTATCATAGCAGCTGGTGTGATTGCTGAATTTGAATTTGAAGAGGAGACTATGATGATAGCTATAATAGGTGCAAGTACGTTTTCTGTGGTAATTATCTTATCTGTTCTTTTGATATGTGGACTGCCATTGGGCGAATTAACAATGGGAGGACGATATAAGGTTTTTCCGAAAAAGCTCAGAATCGTGTTAGTGCTTCAGTTAGTACTGCAAATGTTTTTTTGTAATCATAATTTTGCAAATGGGAGGGATCGTTCCTTTATGGTTTTCCCGGAATATAACAAAAATAATTTGTGTTATTATGGCGGCATATCTTTCGTTAAATACCGTTATGAATTGTATTTCAAAAAGTAAGAAAGAAAAAGTTGTTATGACACCGCTTTCGCTGATTTCAGCAATTTGCTTTTGGGCTACTGCGCTGTAAAAAACAGTGTTATTAGAATTTGCGGAGGGAAACTCATGAAGAAAGTGATAGAGATGGTAGTTTGCTGTATGCTGATCGTAACATTAGTCGGATGCAAAAACGCTGTGACAACAAATGTAAAGATTGATTATGGAACATCTGCAATCTACACAAAAGAAGATATGGATTCTGCAATAGATACTATAAAAGAAACCTTCAAATCGTTTGAGGGATGTGAGCTGTATACTCTTTCATATTCATCCGATGATGTTTGTAGGGATGAAGAAAATATTGCATGGATGAACGATTTAGAGAGAGCTAATGATAATAAGCAGATTTTTACACAATGTATTATGTTTGATAGCAGCTTTCGCTCTCCGAAAAAAGGTGGCGGGGCTTGGGAACCTAACGAGGAATATACATGGTCTTGGTGGTTAGCTCGGAGTGAAGGTGGGGAATGGAAACTAATGACTTACGGATATTAAAGAGTGACTAGTTCAGCTTATCTAGCAGAATTATAAGTTGCAGAGATGAAAAACACGAAAATTATCAAAGCATCAGATAGGGATTCAACATTGACAGAGCAGCATTTCTTCATAACAGAGGAAGAAAAGTGTGTATGAAAAAATATGTGCAACAGGCATAAAAGAGATACCTTGTCCGTTATTGAAGAAAACGAAAATCAGGTCCCGGATAAGGGAAAGGCTTGGGCAGAGAATTGCTTACATACGCAATAGATAAATATTTCAGTGAATGATCTGGAGTAAATGAACAAAACCCTCTTGCAAAAGGGTTTATGAATATATGGGATGTAAAATATGGAAAAGGACTGGTGTGATGAACAAGGCAATGTATACCCACTTCTAAATATGAAATTGATTGATGAATTCAGTGAAGAAGTGAGAAAAACAGGAATTCATAAAGAGGTTAAGAAATGAAGTATACGATCAGAGAATTAAGCTCAAATGAGTATAAGATACTGGAAGATTTTTTATATGAAGCAATATTCATTCCAGAGGGTGTGGATTCGCCATCGAGAGATATTATAAAGCAACCTGAATTGCAGCTGTACATCAGTGAGTTTGGCAAAGAAGATGATAATGCTTTCGTTGCAGAAATTGATGGAAAAGTTGTTGGTGCAGTCTGGACTCGCATAATGAATGATTACGGACATATTGATGATCGGACTCCTTCTTTTGCGATTTCCCTATACAAGGAATATCGAGGTCTTGGAATCGGAACAGAGATGATGAGACAAATGCTTGTAGTTTTACAGGAGAAAGGGTATAGAAAGGCTTCTCTTGCTGTTCAGCAAGCAAACTATGCAGTCAGAATGTATCAACAGGTTGGTTTTGAAATTGTGGATAAGAATGAAGAAGAATATATTATGGTTTGCAATTTGAAGTAATCAAATTTTTCAAAATTCATTTATCTTATTCAGATGGGGGAATAGAGCTACTATATAGCGAAAGAGGTGTGGCTGTGAACATATTGATTCTTTATTATTCCGGTGTAGGTAACACAAAAATGGTTGCTACAAAAATATTCCATGAATTGCAAGGCTCGCATGAAGCTACTCTAGTTTCTATCGAAGATTTGTCAACGGATATAACCATAGCTGATTATGATAGTCTGGTGATAGGTTTTCCCACTATTCACGCTGCTCCTGCATACCCCATACTTACCTTTATCAAACAGATGGAGCAACTTGAAAACTCTATTCCGGCTTTCCTTTTTACAACCTGTGGATTATATTCGGCAAACACGTTAAGGATATTCGCAAAACTGTGTGAGAAGAAAAACATGATTACGATTCTAAGTAGAAGTTATCGCTGTGCTGCTACGGATGGGATTTTACTTGCACCCGCTATGCGTATATGGTCACGCCATGAAAAACGATTAGACAAAAAAGTGGAGAATGATGTCAGCGTTTTTATCAGGCGTTGTAACGATCCGGTAGTTGCTGATATTCCGCGTTTTAAAATATATAGTATATTGAACTACCCCAATAAATTTTTCGGACAGCGGTTTTCTCCTCCAATATACACTCATAAACAGCATTGCGTTTTATGCGGGAAATGCAGAATACACTGCCCTGTGCAATGTATCTGTAAGGACGATGAGGGATACCCGTTGTTTGATAATGAAAAATGCATACATTGTTATAGGTGCATTCACCATTGCCCTAAAAAGGCACTGTCATTGACCAAAAAGCGTCCTCTATTAAAAACACTGAACGATGGATGGAATTGGAGTAGTGGTGATAGAAAATAAATGAAAGCGTATAAAGATTACAGACATTGGATAAGTTCTTTCCATGATGAGATAGTCGTTATCGCTAGCAGAAGGAAGGAGACTGTATGAGCAGAAAAGAAGTCACAACAAAAGAAGATATCATGACGGTTATCGATATATTGGAAAATGCAGAAATAACATATTGGATTGACGGCGGCTGGGGTGTTGATATACTGGCTGGAAAGCAAACAAGAGATCATAGAGATATTGATATTAATTTTGATTCCCGATATACAGAAAAACTGTTGCATATACTTTTTGAATACGGATATGAAATAGATACGGATTGGAAACCTGTAAGAATGGAGCTGTATAGTGAAAAATACGGATATTTGGATATACACCCATTCGTTTTGCATGAGGATGGTACCGCAAAGCAGGCATCATTGGAGGGGGACTGGTATCAGTTTGATAAAGACCTTTTTGGCAGCTCTGTTTTTGAAGGTAGAACAATTCCCTGTATATCTGTAAAGGGACAAAAGCTCTTTCATTCAGGCTATGAATTAAGAGATAAGGACAGGCATGATATTTTGATTCTTGAACGCATGACGGAATAGGGTATCGCACCGCAAATTGCATTTTGTATGATGAGTAAGGCTTTGAAGTCATCATACGGTAAATCCTTTTGATATTGTATATTCCGGAAACACATGATGCTTCTATTATGACACAAACAGAAGAAAAACCCCCTCTTGTCATCTGAGGGGTCTTTTCACTATGAATGAAAAGCGGGCATTGCCAGGAAGATAACACCTGTCTGTAATCCTGATAACCGAAAAAATTCAGCGCTTCCTTTTTCTATACAGCATCAACTCACAGCGAAGACTGTTCCACATGCGGAAGTATTCAGTTATATAATGCCTGCATTTTTCCTTTTCTGCGGTTTTCTGCATCACATAGTCATCAAAGAATTTCCGTACCATATAGCTGGCTCTGCGCACATGAAAGCAGCTGGTCACAACAATGACGTGCTTCCATGCATGTGCATCACATAGTGTTTTTGCATACAGCAGATTCTCATAGGTGTTTTTCGCCTGACGTTCCAGAAGAAGCGCTGCGCTTGGAATGCTGCATCTGATTGCATATGCCGCCATGATATCCGCTTCCGTGTAAGTGTTTCGCACACTGCCGCCACTGATCAGAATACAGCGGACCCGCTTTTCTTTATACAATGTAATTGCCGCATCCATCCGTGTTTTCTGCACACGGGACAGACTGCCGTTCTCCTCTGTCGGACTGCCAAGGACAATCGCCACGTCGTATACTCGATCACTCTGTGGCTTTGGCGGGGCAGGGAAATAATGATACAGAATAAGATTTGCTGCAACCACAAGCAGCACAAGTGTAAGCAGACCTGTCATGATGTGATGTACATGGGACTGCGCAGCTCGCTGTCCATGACTTCCTTTCGTTTGGATAACGGGAAGGCACAGGCGTATGCGGCAGTTGTCCGCAGAAAAATTTCCCGATGCTCCTTTGGAATCTGATGAAAGGCGGAAGCGATCGCGATTTCCTTTTGCTTCAGCTCACGCAAATACGCCCTTCCGGTATCATTGAATGCCAGAATCCGCAGAAAGGTACAGGGGGGAAGGCTGTCGATTTCCTGCTTATCCGTATGGGTCAGAATATGGGTAAGACTTCGCTGGATACTGCTGCGTGGATAACGCTGTGTGATGCATGCCTGTAGAAAGGAACCGTAGTCCATGTGTTTGCGGGCATTGCCTTGCAGCATATGCTCCATACCCTCATCCACCAGTAAGCGCTTCTTCAATTCCTCTGCCGGTGTGCACAGCAGCAGCGTCTGCAAATAAGGATAATAGTCCTCCATAAAAACCCCTTCCTGCAAATCCTCTGCCATGGGTGTTGTATGGCTGATCGGCTTTTTCTCCTTAACGGCTCTGCGTATGGCAGTCGCAGAGCTGATGGCATGCTGAATGTCCTCATCATGGTAACCGTTGGTGCGCTGTATGGCGATAGGCTGAATTGCGCTGTCCTTCAGTGCACGAAGATACGCCATTCCTAGAATATCATTACTGGCAACACGTCCATGCACCATTTCCAGCGTCTTAGCCATAGAAATACCGTTTTTTCTCTGCTTCTGATAGTGCTCGTAAGAGGTATCCGCCAACCGGTGAAGCTGCTGCATGTCAGTTGTTTCACTGCCGAAGACCAGCGTATCGATGCCGGCCAGCTGTAGCAGCGCCACTGCCTGCCTTGCGAAGATGTCCGAACGCTGCACAACATAGGGGTAGGGAAGCTCAATCACCAGATCGCATCCCGCCTGGATCGCCGCCTTTGCACGTGTCCATTTATCAACGATGGCGCATTCACCCCGCTGTACGAAATTTCCGGACATGACCGCAAGCAGGGCATCACAGCCGGAAACTCTGCGTGCCTGCTCGATATGATAGCGATGTCCGTTATGAAACGGATTGTATTCTGTTACAATTCCACAGCTTCGCATGGTATCACCTCCTGCTGTCTTTCAGTATACCATAGCGATTGTTGTATGACTACTGCCAGCTTCTGCTTTTGACACATTTACGGCTTTGTCAAAATGCTGCGGGCAATGCTGTTGAAATTGACACAAGTATGATACAATGCAGGTATAAGGAAGTGAGCACAATGACGACAACATTACAGGAATACAGCTTTATCAGCGATGCGGATGCTTTAGAGATATCCGTGCTGCGCTGCACGCCTGCAGGCAGGCCCCGGGCAATCATCCAGCTGGTACACGGCATGGCGGAGCACAAGGAGCGGTATATGGACTTTATGCAGTATCTTGGAGAGCTGGGATATCTGTGTGTGCTGCATGATCATCGCGGTCATGGCAAAAGTATTCGCAGGGAAGATGATCTGGGCTATATGGGCACAACGAAAGCTGCGGCACTGATAGAAGATATCCGGCAGCTGAATGCGCAGCTGCACAGGGAGTATCCGTCCTTGAAGATTTATATGTTTGGACACAGCATGGGCTCACTGGCGGTACGAGCCTATCTGAAACGCTACGATGATACCATTGATGCACTGATTGTCTGCGGCAGTCCCAGCAAAAATCCGGCTGCCGGTGCCGGAAAGCTGCTGTGCAAGCTTATGAAGTGCATGAAGGGTGCACACTATCGCAGCCCGCTTATACAGAAGATGGCATTCGGTAATCATTGTGATGGCTTTGCAGAGGAGGGCAGCGACAATGTATGGCTGTGCTCGGACATGGAGGTTGTGCGTGCCTATGACCACGATCCGCTTTGCGGGTATACCTTTACCCTCAACGGATTTGAAAACCTCTTTTCCCTGATGCAGGATGTCTATGAACGCAAAAACTGGACGCTGCGCAACAGGACACTGCCGATTCGCTTTATCGCAGGCAGTGAGGATCCCTGTATCATCCGTCGCGGGAAGTTTCAGGAGGCAGCCGGACTTCTGCGTGAAGTCGGCTACAGCGATGTCAGTGCCAGACTGTTTGACGGCATGCGTCATGAAATACTGAATGAACCGGATCATCTGCTTGTATATGAGGATGTTTCTGCATTTCTTTTAAAGGTGGAAGAAAAAAATACGTAAAATCCCGGAAATGAAAAGAAAAATGAAAAAAATACTTTTCATTCCTCCTGTTTTGTGGTTTAATATATAAGCTAGCCTATGGAAGAGAAGATGGTGTTGACTTTGTCGCAGATTTTCCTTATAATAGGATAGGTCAGACAACGAGGTGATTCTTTTGAAATGGTCCAGAATGGAACTGCTGCAGGCGAAGGATGCAACGATCGAATTTGACGAAATGATCCGATTTGAGCCCGAGGTATTTTCTAAGATGCATCAGATCAGAGGATTGCAGGATGTTACGGTATCAGGGAATGTTCATTACGAGGCTTCCAGTGAACGCGTATTTGCGGATCTGGATATTGAAGGCGTGATGATAGTACCGTGTTCTATAACCCTTGAGGATGTAGAATATGATTTCCATACAAAATCTTTAGAAGTGTTCTCCTTCGAAAAGACAGATGACGAAGATGTACACGAAGTTAAAGGTGATGTCGTAGAGTTATTGCCGGTGATCTTTCAATTGATAGTGATGGAGGTTCCCCTGAAAATTGTGAAGGAAGGACTGACACAGTATCCTAAAGGTGACGGTTGGGAAGTTGTCAAAGAGGAAGATTACATAAAAGAAAAAAGCAAAGAAATCGATCCTCGTTTAGCAAAGTTGAAAGAATTCAAATTGGAAGATTAAGTAGGAGGTGCTAACATGGCTGTTCAACAGAGACGTAATTCAAAAACAAGAAAAGCAAAACGTAGAACTCATTATAAATTAGCTGCACCGACATTAGTAAAATGTCCGGCTTGCGGTGAGTACAAGGTGCCGCACAAAATGTGTTCTTGTGGTGAATACAACGGAAAAACCATCGTAGAAAAATAGAGTAAAGGCCGTACATGCGGCTTTTTTTCTGCCTTTTGGAAAAAAGGTTGATGTTTGACCTGTTTCGTGGTATATTATGTACAGATACTTCAACCGGAGTGGGTCAAGCCCACTCCTTCATTATGTTTGTAAAGGAGAATGTTATGGATCAAATACAAAAACTGAAAGAACTGATCACTCCGCTTGTGGCAGAAGACGGTATCGAGCTGTATGATGTTGCCTGGCATACCGAAGGCAGTATGCGCATTCTGCAGGTGTCGATTATGCATAAGGACGGCAGTATGGATATTGATACCTGTGCTGCACAGTCTGAAAAAATCAGCGCGATGCTGGATGAATTGGATATGATTGCCAGTGAATATTTTCTGGAGGTCTGTTCTCCCGGCGCAGAGCGGGAATTGAAAAATGAAGAACAGATCAAGGATGCCATCGGCGAATTTGTATATGTGAAGCTAAAGAATCCAAAGGCTGGCATGGATGATGTAAAAGGAACCCTGACAGCGTTTGAAAACAATACGGTATATCTGGATTACATGGCAAAGGCCGTGAAGAAGAAGGCGGAAATCGAGATGGATAACATCGCACTGATCCGTCTGTCTGTGAAAATTTAGAAAGGATGCGAATAAAAAATGAAATTAAAAGATTTTATGGCTGCGATGCAGGCCATCGAAACCGATAGAAAGCTTTCCAAGGAAGTCGTTGTAGAAGCCCTGCAGGAAGCTTTGGCAAAGGCATTTCGTAAGCATATTGAAATACCGGATGCGCTGGTACGCGTGGATGTCAACGAAAAATCCGGTGATATCAAGGTCTATCAGCAGCGTCTGATCGTTGAAAACGTAGAGGATGACGAGCTGGAAATCTCCTTGGAGGACGCAAAGCGTGTCAATCAGGAGCTGGAGCTCGGCGGTGTTGTGGAAGAGGAAGTCAGTATAGCCGATCTGGGACGCGCAGCTGTTATTCTGGCAAAGAATGTCATGAAGCAGAAAATCCGCGAGGCAGAAAAGCTTGTGGTGTATGAGGAATACTGCGATAAGGTGGAGGAAATGGTCATGGGGACGATTGAATCTGTCAAGGAGAAATTCTGTGTTGTCAATATCGGTAAGACTCTTGCTCTGATGCCGAAAAATCAGCAGATTCCAAATGAGCGCTACCGTGAGGGTGAAATGATCCGTGTGGTAATCACGGAGGTAAACAAGGAAACCAAGGGTGCACAGGTACTGGTATCCCGCGGGGATGCGACACTGGTAAAGCGTTTGTTTGAAAAAGAGGTTCCGGAAATCTTCCAGGGTATTATTGAAATTAAGGCGATCGCGCGGGAAGCGGGAGAGCGTACGAAAATGGCAGTCTATTCGCACAATGAGAACATCGATCCGATCGGTGCCTGCATCGGTCCAAGAGGACAGCGTGTACAGGTTATCATCGATGAGCTGGGCGGAGAGAAAATCGATATCTTTGAATGGAGCGAGGATGTGACGGAGCTGATTAAAAATGCACTGTCTCCGGCTGAGGTTCTGGCGGTTATCCCGAGTGAGGAGCGCAAGGGCGGACTGCTCGTTGTCGTACCGGATAATCAGTTATCTCTGGCTATCGGTAAGCGTGGAAAGAACGCACGGCTGGCTGTAAAGCTGACCGGAAACAAAATCGATATCAAGGCGGAAACCGATGTGGACGCAGCAGGAATCAACTGGAAGGAAATCGCAATGAAGCAGCGCGAGGAATTCCTGGCACGTCAGCAGGAGGCCAAGCTTGCTGCACAGATGGAGCGCTTTGAAGAAAACGCACAGCCGCAGGATGCACTCAGTCTGGATGATGCAGGCGTAAGCTTCCAGGAGGCTGTAACGGAAGAGGCTGTCAGTGAACCGGTTGTGGAAGAAAGCAGTGAACCTGTGGAAGCCACAGCGTTACCGGCTGTTGAGGAAGCAAGTGTGTCTGCCCCTGTTGAAGAGGTGGTTGAGGAAGCACAGCCGCAGGAAGAAACCGACCTGGAAAAGGCTGCCCGCATTGCCAGAGAAAAGCAGAAGCAGGAGGGTCTGAACCTGAAGGAAAAACAGGAATACCGTTCCAAATTCGAGACACTGGCAGATGCATCAGCGAAGCAGGATGATAAGGCCGCTGCAAAACCACGCTATAAGAAATACGACAAATACGAGGAAAAAGAGGAGCGCCGTAAGCCAACCTTTGACCTGAACAAGAAGGATTATGAAATGAAGCCGATCTATTCTGAGGAGGAGCTTGCGGAAATCGAACGTGAAGAGCGTGAGATTGAAGAGAGCGACTGGATACATGATGAAATCGACTTCGATGAATACGATAAATATTACGAAGAATAAGATGTAAGGAGGTAGATGCGACATGAAGAAAATACCGATGCGTAAATGTGTGGCTACCAATGAAAGTCTTCCGAAAAAAGAGCTGATCCGTATTGTCCGTACACCGGAGGGAACAATTGAAATTGATGAAACCGGAAAACGCAACGGCCGCGGAGCTTATCTGAAACGCAGTGTAGAGGCGCTGGAGGCTGCGATGAAGAGAAAATCACTGGTACGTTCTCTGGAATGTGAAATACCTGAGGAAATCTACGATAAGCTGAAGGAGATGTTTAGCAAATGAAGGATGTGACGGGCATACTGGGACTGGCGGCACGTGCAAGAAAAACGGCTACCGGAGAAATCGTCTACACGCAGCTTCGTGCCCGTCATGTCCATTTGCTGATTCTGGCAGAGGATATCGGTGACAATGCGAAAAAGAAGCTGAACGATAAATGCAGCTTTTACAAGGTTCCCTGTGTTTACATGGATGGAGCATTGATGAATATGGCGATCGGCGATCGCAACAGAAAAGCAATCGCAATTCTTGACAAGGGATTTGCAGAGAAGATTGCAGCTTGCTTGAAAGGCTAGGTGATTATATGGCAAGACAACAGCATAGAAGAGGAAATAACAATCGGAAGGGGAATAACAACAACCGATCAAGAAACACAAACACGAATTTTACACCGAAGAAGGAACGTGTAGAAGTAAAGGAAATCACATACAACGGACCGCTGAGTGTAGGAGAGCTGGCAGAAAAGCTGAACCGCAATGCGAGTGAGGTTATCAAGCTGCTGTTCATGATGGGAACAATGGTTACTATCAACTCCACGCTGGACGATGAGACAATTGAGCTTGTCTGCATGGAATGGAATGTAGATGTGCACAAGGAAATTATTATAGAAGAAAGTGATTTTGAAGAACAGATGGAAGAGGCAGAGGATGAAGCCCTTCTGGAAAATCGTCCTCCGGTCGTTACCATCATGGGACATGTTGATCATGGTAAAACAACGCTACTGGATACCATCCGTAAGACACATGTTACGGAAGGCGAGTTTGGTGGTATTACCCAGCACATCGGTGCCTATCAGGTAAATGTAAAGGGAAAGCGGGTTACCTTCCTGGATACACCGGGACATGAGGCCTTTACCGCTATGCGTGCCCGGGGTGCCAAGGTTACCGATCTGGTTATTATCGTTGTCGCTGCCGATGACGGTGTCATGCCGCAGACCAAGGAGGCCGTTGACCATGCCAAGGCTGCAGGTGTACCGGTTATCGTTGCAGTCAACAAAATTGACAAGGCCGGTGCGAACCGTGAACGCATTGTTTCCGAAATGAGTGAGCTTGGTCTGATGCCGGAAGAATGGGGCGGAGATACGATTTACGCGGATATCTCTGCAAAATTCGGAACCGGTGTCAGTGATCTGCTGGAAACCATTCTGGTCGTATCCGAGGTATACAATTTCCGTGCCAATCCAAACAAGCTGGCAACCGGAACGGTTATCGAGGCGAAGCTGGATAAGGGGCGCGGTCCTGTTACCACGCTGCTCGTACAGGGTGGTACCCTGCATACCGGGGATGCAGTCGTTGTTGGTACGGCCTTTGGTAAGGTGCGAAAGATGACGGATGATCACGGTCGTGAAATCAAGAAGGCTCTGCCTTCCACACCGGTGGAAATTATCGGTTTGAATGATGTGCCGATTGCCGGAGATATCTTCAAGGCATTCGATCATGAAAAGAAAGCCCGTCAGATTGCGGAAACGCGTCTGAACAACAAAATCGCTTCCGAACGGAATGCGACAGGCGCTGCGATGTCTTTGGATGATCTGGCTCGTCAGATTGAAGAAGGAGAAGTACAGGAGGTCAACCTGATTATCAAGGCCGATGTACAGGGTAGTGCGGAAGCAGTTCGTGCAAGCATGGAAAAAATCGACGTACAGGGCGTACGTGTCAATGTCATTCGTTCTCAGGCGGGGGCAATAACAGAATCCGATATTCTGCTGGCAAGTGCATCCCATGCCGTAATTTACGGCTTCAACGTACGTCCTAACGCGCTGGTACGTAAAAAAGCAGAAGAGGAAGGAATTGAAATCCGTCTGCACAATATTATTTATAAGGCATTGGAAGAAATGGAAAATGCCATGAAAGGTATGCTGGCTCCTGTTTATGAAGAGGTTGTCATCGGACAGGCTGAGGTGCGTCAGATTTACAAGGTCTCCAAAGTGGGAACGATTGCCGGGTGTATGGTCACCGATGGCTGTCTGCGCAAGGAATGCGGTGTTCGTCTGATTCGTGAGGGCGTGGTTATCTACACCGGCAAGCTGGGATCACTGAAACGTTTCCAGAATGATGCCAAGGAAGTAACCAGCGGCTACGAATGCGGTCTGACAATCGAGAACTTCAACGATATCAAGGTGGATGATGTTATTGAGGCGTATGAAGATCAGCAGGTTGAGCCAGAATAAACATAAGGTGATAACATGACATTAAAGGCTGAAAAAATAGCGGGAATTATTCAGAAGGAAATTTCGGAGATTATCCAGTTTTCTCTCAAGGATCCCAAAATCGGATTTATTACGATTACCGATGTTACGGTGACCAATGATTTATCCATTGCGAAGATTTATGTTTCTTTCCTGGGGCAGAAGCCAAGAGAGGAAGCCGGTATGAAGGCACTGGATCGCAGCAGGGGCTACCTGCGCAGCGAGCTTGCCAAGCGGATGACGATCCGTAAGGTACCGGAGCTGATTTTCAAGCTGGATGACTCTTTGGAACGCGGAAATAAAATCGAGCGCATCATCAGTGAAATCAATAAGTAAATGAAAACGAAGCCGCAAGGATCAAAACTCCTGCGGCTTCGTTTTTTTGTGCAGCTGCCACTGACTGTATACAGGAAGCTGCCTGTAGGGTGCTTTGCCCATTTTTTATGCCGCATCACACTCCTGCATAGAGGGATGAACAGATACTTTAGGAGCGTACAATACGGTGATGAATGGATACAGCTACGAAATGTAACAATCGTGACAAGACATTGTGCTTAGGATCATTTCCAGTGAAACGTAATGAGGTGGGTGATTCCAGAAGATGCCACATCATCAGGACAAAAAATCAATTACATGCGTATAAGCCAATGCAATTGATTCTTTCTAATTTCCTGTTTTTTCTGATGACAGCCTGTTATGAACAGGTTATTCAAGACAGCAGTTAACGGCATGTTATGTTTCTTTTGACTGCAGGTTCTGGTAATAGAAAATCGCAAGCTGGGTACGGTCACGCAGCTGCAGCTTTTCCAGCAGGCTGTTGAGATAGTTGCGGACTGTCCCTTCGCTGAGGAACAGCGTCTGTGCCAGCTCTTTGTTGTTGAGCCCCTTGGCAACCAGCTGAATGAAATGCAGCTCCCGCTCATTCAAATCATAGCTGCACAGCGTTTCCTTTGTATGCTGCTTCAGCAAATCGGGAAGCTTGGCGATAATTTCCGTATTGAAAACATTCTGTCCCATATACACTGCCTCCAAAGCCGGAATGATGGAATCGAAGTTCTGCTTAAGGATATAGCCCTTGACTCCCAGCTTTAAGGCGCGAATGATATAGTCATCATCGGAGAATGTTGTTAGAAACAGAATGCGGGCATCCGGAAAGCTGTGTAGAATTGCTTCACTGGCATCCACGCCGTTCATCCCCTCCATACGGATATCCATCAACAGGACATCAGGGTTGGTTTCCCTGTACAGCTGCAATGCTTCCCGGCCGCTGCAGCCGATACCCGCAATGGTTTGTCCCTGTGCCTCCAATATGGTTTTTAAAGAGCTGCATACAAGTTTGTCATCATCAACAATCAGTATTCTCATGGTTTATCCTCCTTCGGCAGTGTGATATAAATTTGAAAGCCGGATGTGTGTGTGATGTTCAAATAGCCGTGCATGTCCGCTACACGCTCCTGCATGTTGCTTAAGCCGATGCCTCTGGTCTGCCAGGGGACACTGCTGTGCCTGGTGCCGTTATCACGTAGAATCAATTGATAAAAGGCCGGCTGCTCGCGTACGGTAATGCTGTATTTTGTCGCATTGGAATGCTTCATTGTATTGTTCATGCTCTCCTTTACAATGGCAAGGATATGATAGATTGTCTGCTGAGACAGGGGATGCAGCACATCGTATTCCAGCGTACCATCACAAAAGCTGTAGTCCTTGAGCAGGCGCTGCAGTGTCACCTGCAAATCCAGTGCATCATCGTGCAGGTCATGTACACTGCTTCGTACGTTATCAATTCCCTGAGAAAGGGTATCTCGTAAATTCTGAAGCGGCTCCTTCAGCTTATCTTCCTTTTGAATTGCCTGTATAGCGCCGATCTGCAACAAAGCGCTGCTAAGCAGATGTCCCACATGATCATGAATTTCTCTGGCGATACGGTTTCTTTCATCCAGAATGGCGATTCGGATTTCCTGTTCCTGCTGGACAAGAAGATGCCTGTTTTTATTGGACAGAATATCTGCCAGCTCCTTTGTCGCATCGCGCTGCCGCATGAAGGAAAGCTTAATTTCCTCATTTTCCTCCCACTGCTGCCGAAGGGATATGGCGAATATAGAAAAAATGGCAATGGCACTGCATAAATACAGATTTTCCATACGCAGATGAAAGAGAATCGGAAGCAGATACAGGAGGATGGTGTAAGAAAAATGCTGTCGTCTGATACAGTATAGCAGCAGCGGCAGATAGTACAGAAAGCTTTGCTGCAGGGTGGCGAGCAATGCAAACAGAATCATTGCATACGGCGTCCATGTTCGCCTTGTGTACAGATAGGATATAGAGGCCAGAATCACTGCTGAAAGCAGAGCCAGCAGGCGGTACAGCTGATGGTCATAAAAAAAGCTGAAGCAGCAGCCGATACATAAAAATAACAGATAATTTATAAGCTGTTTCATGGCTTCTCCTCCTGTTCTGTCTCTATTTTACCATTGTTTTGGGACAGATACAATTTGTCATGCGTGAATATGACATCTGTCATATCCGAATGTGAAGATATACACTACCGAAAATTTACCGGATTCTCTATAATATAGACAAGGACAAGGAGGGAGCATCATGATTATTGAAGTAAACAATTTGGTGAAACGATACAAGGAGCTGATTGCGCTGGATCATTTCCGGCTGGAGGTTGAGGAAGGTGAAATTCTGGGACTTCTGGGACCGAACGGAAGCGGGAAAACAACGGCAATCAACTGTATGCTGGCTCTGTTAACATATGACAAGGGAGACATCCGCATTTTCGGAAAGCAGATGAAAGCGGACAGCTACGATTTGAAACAGCAAATCGGTGTGGTTCCGCAAAACGTAGCAGTTTTTCATGAGCTGAGCGTCGAGGACAACATCAATTACTTTTGCGGTCTGTATGTCAGTGATAAGGCAAAGCGTAAAACACTTGTGGATGAGGCAATACGTTTTGTTTCATTGGAGGAGTTTCGTAAATTCCGACCGGGTAAGCTGAGCGGCGGTTTACTGAGAAGGTTGAATATCGCCTGTGGAATTGCACATCAGCCAAAGCTCATTTTCATGGATGAGCCGACGGTCGCAGTCGATCCACAGAGCCGTAATGCGATACTGGAGGGCATACGGCGCCTGAATGCGCAGGGGGCAACCATTGTGTATACCTCTCATTATATGGAAGAGGTTGAGGAAATTTGCAGTCGCATCATCATCATCGACAAGGGAAAAACCATTGCGGCTGGCTCCAAGGAGGAGCTGAAGGCCGGCATTATGATGAAGGAAAAGATCGAAGTGGAGCAGGTGAAGCTGCAGGAGCAGCAGGTACAGGATATTCAGGATATCGCAAATGTGTTCTCCGTACAGTACAATGCCAATGTTCTGCAGGTTAAGTTTACTGAAGGAAAACGCAATCTGGCCAATCTGCTGGATTACTTCACACAGGAGAATATCACCTATGGCAAGGTGTATTCCCAGCAGCCGACCTTAAATGATGTCTTCCTGGAAATCACAGGAAAACAGCTGCGGGATTAAGGAGGGGTGAATATGCTGCATTTACTGAAATACAGGTTTCGCCTGATGATTCGAAACAGAGTACTGCTGTTTTGGACATTGATATTTCCCATGCTGCTGACAACCTTCTTTGGAATGGTATTGAAGGATGCCTATACGGTGGATACCTTTCAAACGGTTCCAATCGCTGTCGTCGAGCAAAAGGATTTGTCACAGCTTAAAGCCGTTCTCAAGGATGTCAGGCAGGGGGATACTGCTTTGTTCAAGGTAAGCTATGTTGGTGAGGAACAGGCAAAGCAGCTGTTAAAGGAGGATAAGGTCAGCGCGGTTGTAAAGCTGCAGGACCCGATTGCAATCACTGTGAATCAAAACGGTCTGGATCAGACAATCACAAAAACCTTCTTTGATGAATACAGCCAGAAAATCCATCTGGTGGAGGAGGCGATGCAGCAATATCCCGATGGCTCCGCTGTATCTGCACTGTTCACACAGACAGCCTCTCATGTGAAGGAAGCGAACACGGATCATACAGATCTGTCCTCCGTCTTCTTCTATACAGTCCTGGCAATGAACGCCATGTTTGGCGGATACTGGGCGATCAATTCCATGTATGAGCTGCAGGCGAATCAAAGCGAACGTGCAGCACGCCTGGCAGTATCACCATTGCACAAGGGAAAGGCACTGCTTGCGGATTTTATAATTGATATAGCGATTCAAATTGTCTTTCTGCTCATCCAGTTTGCCTATATGTATTTCATTCTGGACGTATCCTTTGGATCACAGCTTGGCTATGTCTTCCTCATGATGGTGCTGGGAGCCTTTGCCGGAAATGCTTTTGGCATTCTGATTGGCAGTATCACTAGCAAGATACCTCCGGATGGCAAGACGGGGATCATGACCTCTATCACACTGATCTGCAGTGCGCTCGCCGGTATGATGGCGGTACAGCTGAAATATTATGTACAGGAATATGCTCCGTTTTTAACCTATATCAATCCGGTGAATATGATTACGGATGGCTTGTATTCCCTGTACTACTATGGTGTAGGCGAGCGCTATTTCTTTAATCTGGCATTGCTTGCAGGATTTACGATGGTATGCTATCTGATCAGCTTCCGTGCACTCAGTAGGAAGAGCTATCACAGTCTGGGGGTGCGTTAAATGAGTGTCTTAAAGGTTTATTATAAAATTATGAAATCACATTGGCTGACGCTGATGATCTATATGTCCATCTTCTTCACCGTCTTCTTTGTGTTTGGCATGTCTGCATCTGAGCGCAGTGATATTAAGATGTATGAGGGATCAAAGCCGAATATCGCCGTTCTTGACCGGGATGGCAGCAGTCTGAGTGAAGGCCTGTTAACCTATCTCGGCACACAGGCGAATATCAAGCATAAAAATGTATCGAACAGCGATGCACAGGATGCACTGTTCTATGCAGATGTGTCCGCTATCATAACGATTCCTGAGGGCTTTGAAGAGGAGTTCGCATCCGGGAAAGAAGCGGTTTCCATGAATCAGCGCCCGGACGATGTGAACGGTGTACTGCTTCAGCAGACAATCAATAAATATCTGGATACCATGCATGCGTATGAAAAGCTTTATCCGAAGCAGGGGATTTCTGAGCTGCATACACGCGTACAGAAAAATCTGAATACTACAGCTGAGGTGAAAATGTCAGATTCTGAAGAGGTTGCCACCTCCTCCATGCTGCGTGGTGCATATTTCAATTATGCTTCCTATATTATGCTTGTCATCACCATACTGCTGATCGGTTTAACGATGCATTCCTTTTTCAACGCGGAGATCACCAAGCGGAATCTGATTGCTCCGGTATCACAAAATCGTATGAACCTGCAGCTGGTGTTCTGTAATCTGTCTGTAGGTATCGCGTTGTGGGGACTTATGATGCTGATGATTCTCGGGATGGTATGGGACTCCATGATGACGCTGGGTGGCTTGCTGGAAATTGTCAATGCGTTTGTATTCATGCTGATGTGTGTTTCCATGTCCTTTATGTTCTGTGTGATATCCGCAAAAAGCAAGCATCCGGACGATATGCTGAACGGCATCAGCAATATTGTCGGTTTAGGCTCCAGCTTTCTGTGCGGTGCCTTTGTACCACTGAGTATGATCGGAGAGAATATCCTCGTGATATCCCGTTTTCTGCCGAGCTACTGGTATGTGAAGCTGAATGATTCGCTGACCTCGGCAGTTCATGTAGGAGATGCGCTGCTGCAGGAAGCCTTTATGACCTATGGAATTCTGCTGCTGTTTGCTGCTGCCTTCCTATGTATCGCACTGGTGATTATGAAAAACCGCCGTACGCAGGATGCACTAGAGGATACCAGTATGCAGCCATAATAAAAAGAGGAGGAGCCTTAGCAAGCTCTTCCTCTCTTATTTCCAAAAGAGAATCCAAAAGATTGTGATTTATCAATCCATACATGATTTCCTTTTTTTATATCCGCCAAAAGATCTATAAGGAAGGTTCATTTGATCCGCTCTGTTCTGACGTTTGCTATTTCCCAACCTTAAGCAGCCGTTCCTTTAGCTTGAAGCGGTTTCCAAAGCGGAAAAAGAAATCCATGACAAACGGTATAGCTGCCATACCGGCACCGGTCAATACAAACTGCATATAGTTCAGTCGTACCAGAGAGAAAATGCCCGGTAAAAAGACGATGCATGCAACAAAGAGTGCGGTCATGCTGGAGAAGATCAGCAGACGCTTTCTGGTAAACGGCGTACACACCCGATACAGAACGATCAGGGAGCTGGTACCTGTCAGTAATACACACATGGTGGACATAGCCGCCGGCGTCATTTGAAAAAACAAAGAGGATATATTGACATAAAGGATACTGAGTACGACACACAGCGCTCCGGGAAGGGCACGCCCCAGCACATTGATCAGAAAATTTCCCTCCACGCGGGCATGATTGGCTTCCAGTGCCAGGAAGAAGGAAGGAATACCAATTGTACAGGAGGATATCAGTGTAAGCTGAATCGGCTCAAACGGATAGCGGCTCATGAAGAAAAGGGTTAAAATACTGAGGATGGTTGAAAATGTCGTTTTCACAAGAAACAGGGAAGCGGCACGCTGAATATTGTTGATGACTCTTCGGCCCTCGTCCACGATATGCGGCATACTCGCAAAATTGTTGTCCAGTAAAACCAGATTGGCGATGTTCTTTGCTGCCTCGCTTCCCTGTGCAACAGAGATGCTGCAATCCGCTTCCTTTAAGGCCATGACATCATTGACACCGTCTCCTATCATTGCCGTGATATGCCCCTGTTCCTTTAGAGCGCGAATCATCAGCTTTTTCTGCATCGGTGAAACACGACCGAAAACGGTATAGGCTTTCACTGCTTCCGGAATATCCTCATCCTTTAAGGTGCTGGCATCCACATAGCGCTCATAATTTTTCAGATTAGCCTTATGTGCGATTTCATGAACCGTGCGTGGATCATCCCCGCTGATAACCTTGACATCAACCCCCTGCGACAGAAAGTAATCCAGGGTTTGCGGTGCCTCCAACCGGATGGGATCACTCAGCAGAATCAAAGCGATCACTGTATTGTTCTTGGCAGGCTCCTGTTCCATAGCTTCCTTGCTGTGTGCCAGTACCAGCACCCTGTTTCCAAGACTGGCCTGTTTGTCAATTTCAGCCTGCAGCTCTGCATTTTCACTGCCGTTGACAAATTCATAGGCACCCATGATATAGGTTCCGCGATTTTCAAAGCTTACGGCACTCAGCTTTCTTGCACTGGAGAAGGGAAGGGTATGTAATACGCGAAATGCTTCATATTCCTGCGGTGTATGCCTGCGAATCGCCTGAGCAGTTGCATTGTCATCCTGCAGAGCATCCATCATATTTGCAAGAATTAAAAGGATTTCCTTCTCGTCTGCGTTCAGTGCCTGGATACGCTCCACCTGCATATTGCCTTCCGTTATGGTTCCTGTCTTATCCAGACACAGGGTATCCACGCGTGCCAGTGTTTCAATGCAGTACAGCTCCTGCACCAGCGTTTTGCGCTTCGCCAGATTGATGGAGCCAACCGCCAGTGCAACGCTTGTCAATAAAACAAGGCCTTCCGGTATCATTCCCAGCAATGCCGCAACCGTAGATACGATCGCCTGCGGCAGAGTGCTCTCCGTCAGAAAAAACTGCTTTGAAAACAGCAGAATGCCAACGGGAATAATGATAATACCGATGGTTTTAATTATGAAGTTAATGGAATCCCGCAGCTGTGATTTATGCTTTTTAAATGTTTTTGCATCCTTCATAATCGTAGCGGCATAATTATCCTTGCCGACATGCTGTACCTGTACCTTGGCCTGTCCGCTGACGACAAAGCTGCCGGAATAAAGGGTATCGTGCGTATGCTTGACGATGATATCCGATTCTCCTGTAACCAGGGATTCGTTAACCTCCAGACGTCCCTCAACAACCATAGCGTCGGCGCATACCTGAGAGCCGGTGGAAAGGCATAGAATATCATCCAGAACGATATCATCCATATGCAGTTCCATTTCTTTTCCGTTGCGCAATACCTTCAAATAGGGCTGTGTAATCAAAGACAGCTTGTCCAATACACGCTTGGCTCGAATCTCCTGAAGGATACCGATGACCAGGTTGGAAATTACAACCCCCAGAAAAAGCAGATTTTTAAAGGAGCCGATAAAAATAATCAATCCTGCCAGAATAGCATTGATCAGATTAAACAGGGTTAAAACATTGTCCCGGAATATTTCCTCATAGCTTTTGGTAATGCGCTCATCCTGTGTATTGACACAGCCTGCATCAATACGCTCCTGAACCTGAGAATCGCTGAGACCCTGTGCTGGATCAATCCATTCTCGTTTGTCGTCATTGCTGTGCATGAAATCACCTCGTATATGTATATTATAGCAAATCCTAATGACTTTGGGCCTTACGCTTTTGTAATTTTGTCGTATTTCTTTCTTAAATATTTCTAAATTCAGCATATGCTTTCGTTAGTATATGTCGAAGCAACACGGATATGAAAGAAATAAGGCAGTGAAAGCCGTTTCTGGAAGTAGCATAGCAATATGAAGCTTGTTGATGAAGCCATTTGGAACCGATTGATATAAAACGGTGAGGCGTATTCGCTTTCTCATAAAAGCATTGTGTTCGGCAGGATTATATTCGAAAACGGCCTGCATTTATTTGTATAAACGTATCACTGGTATTGACGATTTCATTCGAGTAGTAAAGCCTTCTACAAACGGAAAGCAGGATTGCATACGAATGGAGCACATGGTATACTTGTCAGGGTAAGAATTGTGGAGGTAGGTATGAGTATTGTTACGGTAGAAAATGTTTCGCACAGCTTTGGCGGAAGACAGATTCTGGAGAATGTATCCTTTCGTTTGCTGAGCGGTGAGCATGTTGGTCTTGTCGGAGCCAACGGAGAAGGGAAATCAACCTTTCTGAATATACTGACGGGAAAGCTGGTTCCGGAGGAAGGGCGTGTTGCCTGGTGCCGCAGAATCACACGAGGCTATCTGGATCAGCATACGGTTCTGGAGAAGGGAAAGTCGATTCGTCAGGTATTGCAGGATGCATTTTCCCATTTGTTTGAGCTGGAAGCGGAAATGCTGCAGAAATATGAAGAGATGGGAGATTGCAGTGAGGAGCGTATGAATGAGCTTTTGCAGGATGTCGGGGAAATTCAGGACATACTGGAGCACAGCGGTTTCTATATGATTGATGCCAGAATACAGGAGGTCGCACAGGGCCTTGGATTACTGGATATCGGTCTGGAAAAGGATGTTACCATGTTGAGTGGAGGGCAGCGCTCCAAGGTGCTGTTATGCAAGCTGCTGCTGGAAAATCCGATGATTCTGATTCTGGATGAGCCGACCAACTATCTGGATGAGGGACATATTGCATGGCTTAAGAACTTTCTGATTTCCTATGAGCATGCATTTATTCTGGTGTCGCATGATATTCCGTTCTTAAACAGCGTTGTCAACATTATTTATCATGTTGAAAACTGTGAGCTGACACGGTATGTCGGAGATTACGATTATTTTCTAGAACAGCATGCGTTAAAGAAACGCCAGCTGGAGGCGGCATATGTAAAACAGCAGAAGGAAATCGCCGATCTGGAGGATTTCATCGCCCGCAACAAGGCGCGTGTTGCAACGCGTAACATGGCTCATTCCCGCCAGAAGAAGCTGGATAAGATGGATCGTATCGAAAAGGTAAAGGAAAAAGTGAAGCCCAGCTTTTCCTTTTTATCGGACCGCGCACCGGGGCGTGTGATTTTCGATGCAAGGGAACTGGTGATCGGCTATGAGGAACCGCTGACAAAAGCAATGCATCTGGTGCTGGAGCGCAATATGCGGGTGGCGATAAAAGGTGTTAACGGTCTTGGTAAGACAACACTGCTGAAAACGCTGATGGGCAGAATTCCAGGCGTCAGCGGAAGCGTTGAGGTTGACCCGTATGCATCCATCGGCTTCTTCGAGCAGGAGGAAGCCGGAGAATCCATGAGTGCACTGGATTATTTCTGGAAAGAGTATCCGGCGATGACAAACGGTGAGGTACGTGCGGCTCTGGCAAAGTGCGGACTGACGACAGATCATATCGAATCCGGAATGTGTGTGCTTTCCGGAGGAGAACAGGCAAAGATTCGTCTTTGCGTGCTGATGAATCGTGAACATAACGTTTTAGTGCTGGATGAGCCTACCAACCATCTGGATGTGGATGCCAAGGAGGAGCTGAAGCGGGCATTGAAGGCCTACAAGGGAACGATTCTTCTGGTTTCCCATGACCCGGATTTCTATGGCGATATTGTGGATGAGGTTTGGAATCTGGAGGAATGGACGACAAAAATTCTGTAAAGCATTCGATGATGTGTATTCTCTGGTGCTATAATGTAAGGAAAAGAACCCGTCAGGCGGCAGGTTCTTTTTTGAATAAACGTTTAAAGACAGGAGAACTTGATCTATTCCGCAGCGGTATGCTTCAGCTTTTCCTTTAAGTCGGGATAGGCTTCACATTCCAGAATAAATATGACGGCAGCATCAATCTGCGCGTTGGACAAGGTATCCACCCATCCATCATCGATTCCATACTTATGGATAATCTGTGCTCTTAATAAGGCTTTCTTGCCTTGGTCAAGACCCTCATCCTTTCCCTGTCTTTTGGCTTCCGCAGTTTGCTCTCTCAGATTTGCCTGTACTGCACGATTTGCAAACTCCACCGATTCCGCCCAGCTGAATAACGGGCCATCCTCACGCATTGCATTATATTTTTCCATAGCCACATTCACCATCCTTCTCTTCATGTTTAGTATAGCATCATCCGGATTATATGCAAGCACATAACAGAAGGTTTCAAATTCTGTCAGGTTTTCCATACCCCCGACCTCCTTCACACGCTGCCTGATCATCGGTAAAAACACAATTGCGCGATGCAGAGTATTGTTTGGTTCTTCCTGATTGTCTTCATCCTTTACCGTATAGTGACGAATCATGCGGCCTCCTGCTTTCGGCATCGAATTCATAAAGATAATCTGATAAAACGGCTTCAGCTTTGTGTAATCATCTCCCTGCTTCAGCTGTCTTTCGACCAGTCGATAGCCATACTGCTGAAAACGCAGCTGTTCCTCCTTCGTATACCCGGATACCTGCATCTCCAAATCATAAAGGTGACCGGTTTCATCCTCCAATACAACATCCAAAACCGCTCGTTTTCCGAAAAAGACTTCCGGCAGCAGCTCCGGATTCAGCACCTGGGTTCTTTGAACCTTCAATCCATAAATTTCTTCAATAATTCTGCTTCTCAGCAATTTAGAGCCTGCATCCTCTCCAATCAGCATATACTTGAAAAAAACATCATTGTGAAAGGGAATCGGATACTCCCTTTTCATCTCTTTTTGCATATGTACAATCCTCCTTTTTTTTATATACAGTCTTATATACGTATCGAACATGCAAAACTCCTAAAATTTTTACAAATATTTTTATTTTTTTTATAATCGATTTTGTAAACATGAGCAAAAAAGTGCTTGTTGGCTGTTGAGGGTTTACGGAATTTGGAATGTGTCAAGGTGGTTAACCGATATCCGAATCAGGTATACAAACACATAAGCGTAACAGGAGTGCAGATAATGATGGCTTTTCCATATTGCAATGATGAATTGTTATGCTGGAATTTGATGCAATCATAAAATCTATGATATGTTGAGAAATAGGTATAAAGGTTACGTGCTATTGTATTATAATGAAAAATATGCTATATATAAGATGTAGAGTGGCAGTTAAATCAGACGGGACATATAGTAATAGATATTAACTGTGAAAAGTATCCATATGTTGGTTCAGTGAAGCATGTATACAATCCAATACAAAGATTCATACTTGATTCCATTCTTCGCATTTTGAGTAGGATGCAAACAGTACATGAAAGTTGATTTAACGTTCTTGTTTTATCATAAAATTAAATGATCTTTCATCTGTCGTATATCCCCCTGCTGCAGCAGGCCGGCTTTGTTTATCTAATCAGGCATGAATAGCAACTGGAAGGAAGGTGAATGTATGTCTCAGATTTCAAAGGAAACAAAGGAATTGAACAAAGCATGGGTTTCCAAACAACAGGATTTACACAAAACATACAGCAGCTATATCATCGGTGGTGGTGTACTCGTTGTTATTGTTCTTCTGATACTGCTTGCAATTATGTACCTTTGAATCTCTGCTGTATCGGCTAATAATGCGGACACAGGATATGAAAACGCATTTGCATGCTTATTCTGTTCGTTTCACATTTTGTCATTGTGACCTGCTGCAGACATATGAAAAGAAATCTTTCTCTGTATTCCCTGTAGAAAACAAAGATAAGATTTCTTTTTCACATAGATTTGTGATATACTTTTCAGGATAGCTGCAGGAGGAATAGAACATGAGAAATAAGAAAAGAGTCTTATCTGGCGGTGTTGTCGTGCTGACGGTTTTTCTGGTGTTAGGTGTATGCAAACCTGATATTGATAAATTCTGCCGTCAGAATCGAAGCATCACGGCTTTTTTTGCCAGTAAGGGTGTCGATTCGTTTGGAGAGTATCTTGGAGGCTTCATGTTTGATGCTGCAGCATTGGGTGTATGTGCTGTATTGGTTCTTTTTATTGCTCGTCATATCGGCACTCGTTTTCATAGCCTTCAGGATCGAAGGAAGAAGTAGCAAACCGATACGATTGTGAAGCCTCAGGCTGCCGGCTTACCCTGCGCATAGGTGTGAATCAGCAGACCGATAACAACGATACTGCAGCCGATCAGCTTGCGCATGGAAAACAGATCCAGCAGAAAATAATCCAGCAGCATACCGCTGGCAAGCTGTGCAACAAATACAATCAGTGTCAGCTGCAGGGGAGGAATGCGGGTTACGATACGATTTAGAAGAATAATATTGATGACACCGATGACACCGCCCATAAGCAGGATAGCGTTCCCGTTTTTCATCAGCTGCGGGAGTGCGGGGGAAATATGCGGGGCAAACAGCAACAGAAAAGCCAGACTCGCCAGCAACCCGCTCGCATAATTGAAAAAGCTGCTGGATAATGCTCCGATTTTTTCCGCCAACAAGGCATTTACACTGCGACTCAATACGATACTGACTCCTGCCAGCAATGCAAAGAAAATAGACCAGATATAGCTCATTCCAGCATCACCCCGATTCCTATTAAAATAATGAGCAGAGATACCAGCTTTATCGGCTGCAGTTTCTGTTTTTGTGTGCCAAGCGCACCGCTTTGTTCCAGAATGATCGAAGTCAGCATCTGTCCACATAATCCCAATGCACTAATCATTGAGGCTCCCAAAATCGTAATAGTCAGATTGTTGAAGAAGACAGTGAATACCCCGATTACACCACCCAGATATAAAAAACGGGAAGCATGGGGAAGGTCTCGAAGCGAAATGTGTTTTACTTTTAAAACGATATACATCGTCAATAACCCGCAGGCATGGATTAGAACCGTTGCGGTATACAGATCGATCAGATCAGAAAGCTGTCCGTTAAATACCATCATGACACTGACCACAATACCACTGAGTATTGCCATACTGATCGCCATATTATCACCTCGTATAGTAGAATACAGGTTTTTCTTGAACACGCATAGGACATATGTCATAATGAGAGAAGAAAGCAGATGATTAAGGAAAGGCGATACACATTGCATACTTTTTTAAAAACGGACGGAGGAAGTGTATGGAAAAAACGGCAGCCGCTTATATTCGGAAATATCGACTCGATCAGATTCTGGAGGAACGGCATGTATCCATGCTGGAATTAAAAACATGGAAGCGGCGGGATATCCTTCTGCATGCAGATACCGAGCTGCATCATCTTTTGTTTCTGGTGGAGGGAAAGGCAAAGACCAGCTATATCAGTGCAAACGGACAAACGGTCCTGCACTCCTTCCTGTATCCGCTCAGTATTCTTGGTGAGGTGGAGCTTTGGAAGCAGATGCCTGTGCTGAATGAAGTGACGGCATTGAGTGAAGTAATAACACTGCAGTTGCCATTAGTTCGCTGTGAACAGTCACTCAGACAGGATGTCCGCTTTCTGCAGTATCTGGTATCCGAGCTGTCGGAAAAGCTGAAAAACAGCAATCGCAACGCATCCATCTCGCTTTCCTATCCGGTTGAAAACCGTTTGGCATCATATCTCATGGCAGTATGTGAGCGGGATGTTTTTCAGGAGGATCATGGTGAGGTTAGCAGTATGATTGGATGCAGCTATCGGCAGCTGCAGCGCTGTCTGTCACAGTTTTGTGAACAGGGGCTCCTATGTAAATGTGAAAAAGGCGTTTATCGAATCAATAACCGTAAACAGCTGCAAACGCTGGGGCAGGACATCTATGGAGGAATTACATCATGAGTGTGGACATTAAAATTGTAAACAGGGGAATTTTCAAAAAGAAGCTGAGTATGCATGATTTTCTGGAAACCGGTCTGCAGGCAGGCGTCATGGACAGCACCTGGCGGATGCAGCCGCTGGAAGAAGAAGTGGCAGATGACTTTATCCTGTATGACCCTTCGTGTATCGCAAGAGGCATACAGGTGGTCTGGAAGCAGCCGTATGAGGTGGAGCTGTATCTGCTGCTGCCGACCTGCCATCAGGAAATTGAAGCCTTTTATGCCCTGATTCAGCACCTCTGCAAACGCTGGAAGACGAGTGCCTTTGAACAGGATGGAGAAACACAGGAGCTGCGAAGCATTACAGGTATTAAGCAGCATCTCACCACATTCAGTGACGAGTGTCTGGGTTCCTTTCTGAAGGAGCATGCGGATGGCTGTTTCTTTTCCGCTATGCATCCGCTTTGGTTTGAACAGCAGGATCATGAGGAGATGCACGACGACTTCGGAGCATGGCTGCATAACCATCAGAAGCAGGATGTTTATTATGCAGTACCACGCGTCTACCAGAAGGAGGATGGATTTTTCGGTGTATATACAATAACCTCCACCGTAGACAGTCTGTTGCCAATCAAGCCGGAGGCACCCTTTGGGATGAAGGATCCGGTAAGTGGAGAGGACATACAAATTGATACTTGGTATGCGGCCTTTTATGATCTGGAAGAGGAGACCTTTCTGGGACAGCTTCCATATGAAGCATTTGTAAAGGAAATTCATTTATCGGAATGTGAACGCTATGATGCTAAAATGCGGAAGCTGCCGGGTATGCGTGCCGCACATCAAAGAGAACTGATTCAGCAATATGGTGTGGACATCTGATGGCGCTAGAGGCAAAAAAGAACGCTGTAGTATTCTATAATCAATGGACGATGCTTCCTGCAAAGAAGATTCATGAAGGCGTTCAACATATACATGGCTAAGTATAAAAAAATGCAGCCCATGCGGATGCCAGGTTCTTTCTCGATTGCGGGTAAATATAAAACAGGGAGACTTCAACTTCTATTGATAAATACAATAGTGTTGAAGTCTCCCTTTTGCAAAAACCCTAAAATAAGAAAGAACCGTATGCCGGTCTGCATTTTTCTTATTGGATCACAGCCAGGATATTTTGTTTTCCGTACCGTTTTTAATTTTTACGATATTTGCCCTGTGCCGGTAGATCACCAGTATTGTCAACAGCCAGCTGGCCGCGACAATCTCCACGCTGATATGCAGCTGCATAACCGTGATATAGATACTGCTGGTAAGTGCAGCGCACATGCTGGACAGCGATACCATCTTACCTGCGTACAGCACAACCAGAAATACTGCGAACGGCACGATCAGATACCACGCACTCTGGAAGGTAAAAATGGATGTTGATAACAGAAATCCAAACATTGTCGCAACGGCTTTCCCACCGCGGAACCCTGCAAATACCGGATAACAGTGACCAAATGCCGCCGCAAAGCCTGCCCATATGCTCGCCTCCAGATCAAAGCAGGAAACGACACCGACAGCAACAACAACCTTTACTACATCACAGACAATGACTGAAATTCCGGCTTTTTTTCCTAACACACGTCCTGCATTGGTGCCGCCCAGATTGCCGCTTCCGAAATTGCGGACGTCTGTCTTATAGAAAAGTTTTCCGATGACGAGGGCAAACGGGATGGACCCCAGCAGATACCCCAGCCCCAGATACCAGATCCAGTTGATATTCATAGCTTCACCTCATTCATATTCGTCTATATTTTACCACCTTACCCACATAAGGAAAAGAAAAAAGAAACAATTCTTCTTATTTTCATGTTTTTAGTATATAATAATTAGGCCGTATTGCGGATTTTAAAAGAAATTTAATTGCAGGAAGGTTTTAAATTTGATACACTGAACAAAGCGGGCTGATGATGAGGTCAACGACAGCGAAATAGAAAGAGGTGATGGTATGGCAGAAAATGCATATGATGGAAGCAGTATACAGATTCTTGACGGCCTTGATGCTGTACGGAAACGACCGGGTATGTATATCGGCTCCACAGATTCCAGAGGCTTGCACCATCTGGTTTGGGAGATCGTAGACAACTCGATTGACGAGGCATTGAACGGTCATGGGGATACAATCCGCATAACGATAGAAAAAGACAACGTGATCTGCGTGGAGGATGAAGGACGGGGTATGCCGGTGGATATGCATGCCAGCGGTGTTCCCACTGTGCAGGTCATTTATACGGTACTGCATGCCGGTGGTAAATTCAGCACGGAGGGCGGCTATAAGACCAGCGGCGGTCTGCACGGTGTTGGTGCCAGCGTGGTAAATGCGCTGAGTGAATGGGTGGAGGTTACGGTTCATCGTGACGGTAAAATCTATCGCATGAGCTTTTCCGACGGGGGACGTGAGGTATCCAAGCTGGAGGTTATCGGTAAAACGAACAAAACCGGAAGCAAGGTACGCTTTAAGGCGGATAAAACAATGTTTTCAACGACGAAGTACTCCTTTCACCAGATCGCAGAGCGCGCCCAGGAGGATGCCTTCTTACTGGAGGGCTTAAAGCTAGTCGTACGCGATGAGCGCGAAGGGAAGGAACGCGAGGAGGTTTATCATTATGAGCAGGGGCTGGTTGCCTTCATGGAATATCTTCATGAGGATAAGCAGGTCTTCCATAAACCGGTTGCCTTCAGCGGAATGAGCAATGATATCAAGGTGGACTGTGCCTTCCAGTATACGGATGAGTATCAGGAGAATATTTTTTCCTTTGTCAACATCGTTCGTACCAAGGATGGCGGAACGCATGAAACCGGAGCGAAGAATGCCTTTACCAAGGTGTTTAACGAATACGCAAGGAAAAACGGCTTACTGAAGGAAAAGGATAAAAACTTTGAGGGAAGCGATGTCCGGGAAGGGCTGACGATCATCCTGTCACTGGGGGTGCCGGAAAATCTCTTGCAGTTTGAAGGACAGACCAAGGGCAAGCTGGGAACGGCAGAGGCGAAGGCAGCGGTGGACAGTATCGTAAGTGAAAAGCTGAGCTTTTTCCTGGAGGAAAACAAGGAGCTTGCCATCACACTGATCAAGAAGATGCAGCGTGCTTCGACGGCACGCGAGGCTGCCCGCAAGGCGCGTGAGGATGCCCGTAAGGGGAAAACCAGAGGAAAAACCGAGAAGATCCTATCCGGAAAGCTGGCGAGCGCACAGAGCAAGGATGCCAGAAAAAAAGAGCTGTATCTGGTCGAGGGGGATTCTGCCGGAGGCAGTGCCAAGCAGGGAAGAGACAGCAAATACCAGGCGATTCTTCCACTGCGCGGTAAGGTGCTGAATACTGAAAAGGCAAGCATCACCAATATCGAAAAAAATGAAGAGCTGAATACCATCATTCATGCGCTGGGAGCCGGTGTGGGTGCGAATTTTCACGCAGAGGATTCCAATTACCATAAGGTCATCATCATGACCGATGCCGATACGGATGGTGCGCATATTCAGATTCTGCTGCTGACGTTCTTCTACCGTTACATGCGGGAGCTGATTGAACAGGGCATGGTGTATATCGCACTGCCGCCGCTGTACAAGCTGCAAAAGGGCAAGGAAATCCAGTATGCATGGACCGATGAGGAGCTGGATGAGCTGCGCAAAACCTTCCCGAAGGGCTTCAGTCTGCAGCGCTACAAGGGACTTGGTGAAATGAATGCAGATCAGCTGTGGGATACGACCATGTGTCCGGAAACCCGTACACTGATTCAGGTAACGATTGACGATGCGGTTGTGGCTGAGAAGCGCGTATCTGTTTTAATGGGGGATAAGGCCAATCTGCGCCGTGACTGGATCGAGGAAAACGTATCCTTTACACTGGAAGATGATTATGAAGTGGAGGCAAGACGATGAAGAAAAAAGAACTGCCTGCTGTTGAGCATCACAGCAGCGTCATTTCCTCTCCGCTGGAAGATATCATGGGGGATCGCTTCGGGCGATACTCAAAATATATTATTCAGGATCGTGCGCTGCCGGATGCCAGAGATGGTCTGAAGCCGGTGCAGCGAAGAATTTTGTATGCGATGTATGAGGATGGCAACACCTGGGACAAGGGGTATCGGAAATCTGCGAAGACGGTCGGTCTTGTCATCGGTAACTATCACCCCCACGGGGATTCCTCTGTCTATGATGCAATGGTGCGTATGTCACAGGAATGGAAGATTCGCACACCGCAGATCGACATGCAGGGAAATAACGGATCGATTGATGATGATCCCGCAGCAGCCATGCGTTACACAGAGGCAAGACTAGGGAGGATCAGTGAGCATCTGTTAAAGGATATTGAAAAGGAAACCGTGCTGTGGGCACCGAACTTCGATGATACGGCAATGGAGCCGACCGTGCTTCCTGCCCGTTATCCCAACCTGCTGGTTAACGGCATTACGGGTATTGCTGCCGGGTATGCGACCAATATTCCACCGCATAATCTGAGCGAGGCAATCGATGCGGCTGTGTATCGTATCCAGCATGCGGACTGCAGTCTGGATGAGCTGATGGAATACATACAGGGACCGGATTTTCCAACCGGAGGAATTGTACAGGGAATTGAAGGAATCCGGGAAGCCTTTGAAACCGGAAAGGGCCGCATCATCATCCGCGGTAAGGCAAACATCGAACAGAAGAAAACTGTACAGCAGATCGTCATTACAGAAATTCCGTATGAAGTGATCAAGAGCAACATGGTCAAAAAAATTGATGATATCCGTCTGAACAAAAAAATCGAGGGGATTCTCGATGTGAGGGATGAGAGTGACCGCAACGGGTTGCGTGTCGTTGTGGATATGAAAAAGGATGCCAATGCCCAGGTGATTCTGAATTATCTGTATAAAAATACCGATCTGCAGGTTTCCTATAATTATAATGTTGTGGCGATTGTTGACAAGCGTCCGGTTCAAATGGGTCTGGCTCCGATGCTGGATGCCTTTATTGAGCATCGCCGTGAGGTGATCGAGCGCAGAAGCCGCTTCGATTTGAAAAAGAAGGAAGACCGCTGCCATATTCTGGAGGGTCTGATCAAGGCGGTATCCGTTCTGGATGAAATCATTGCATTGATTCGTGCCAGCAAGGACAAGGCGGATTCCAAGCGCCGCATCATAGATGCCTTTGCCTTCAGCGATGCACAGGCAGAGGCAATCGTTACCATGCGGCTGTATCGTCTGTCCTCCACGGATATTACGCAGCTGCGTGAGGAATATGCCGCACTGCTGAATGAAATAGAGGAGCTGCACGATATTCTGGAGAATCCAAAAATGCTGAAAAAGGTCATGATCCGTGAGCTGAATGAGGTGAAAAAGGCCTTTAAGACACCGCGTTTGACAAGTATTGAGCATGAAATTGAAGAAATCGTTATCGACAAGCTTGCGATGATCAACAGTGAACAGGTGATGTTCACCATTTCCCGTGACGGCTATTTCAAGCGGGTATCCATGCGCAGCTACGGTGCCAGCAGAGACGATATGACCGGCTTAAAGGAAGGCGATCATCTGGTCGGCTATGGGGAAGTGAATACGCTGGATCATGTATTGTTTTTTACAACACAGGGTACCTATGGCTATACGCCGGTATATGATGTCGAGGAATCCCGCTGGAAGGAAATCGGAAGTCATATCAACTCCACGATTCGCATCAGCGGAGAAGAAAAAATCACGGATGCCTTTGTCCTGCGCAGCTTTGCGACGAATGCCTACATGATTTCCGTAACGAAAAACGGTCTTGTGAAAAAGACGGCAGTACGGGAATATGAGGTATCACGGAACAATAAAACCATGAGCAATATGAAGCTGCTGGATGGGGACGCGGTCGTGAAAACGATGGTCGCCTATGCTTATGATGAAATTCTGATTGCATCGAAAAACGGCTTTGTGAGCCGGTATCCGGTATCCCTCATTCCGGAAACCTCTCCACGCTCCAAGGGTGTGAAGGCAATGAATCTGGTCCTGGATGAAATTGTCAGTGCCTGCATTTCTCATGGGGATGCTTCCCAGCTGATCGTCTTTACGGATCAGTGTCAAATGAAGCGCATCAAGCTGAGCGATGTTGATGTGACCGGACGTCCGACCAAGGGCAGCATGATCTGTAAAAAGGTGAAATCCAAGCCTTATCAGATTGCGCATATTGCACTTCATGACCTGAATGATGAGCTTGTCATCATCAATGAGGAAACGCAGAAGATTCTTGCGAAGGATATCAGTCTGATGAGCAAAGACGCCACCTTCTCCTCGCCGTTGCATACCACACAGGATTACTATTTCCTGCGGACACTTGCAGCTGTCGAGCAGCGTGAGCTGCCTGCAATACAGGAGGAAAAACAGGAGTTTGAAGAAATCGAACTGTTTGAAGACTAATTCATAGAAAAAGCCGGGGCGCTATGCTTCGGCTTTTGTCTGTTTTTAGAAGCTTCAACACGCTTCCTTTCAAAGGGCTTGTCTGTTTGAAGTCATTATGTGGTTTATGTTTGTATCAATAAAGAACCATAGCATCATTGGTATGCGAAAAAGCAGATAAAAAAGCAACCATTTTCATACAGATGATTGCTTTTTCACACTGTTTCTTTATGTAATCAGAACTGTTTGCGCTTTGATGCTGCAGGAATTTTCAGCTGATCCCGGTATTTGGCAATGGTTCTCCGGGATATTTCCAGGCCATCCTCCTTCAACAGATCACACAGCTTCTGGTCACTGTACGGCTTCTTTTTATCCTCCTGATCAATCAGCGAGCGCAGGCGCAGATGAACCTCGTTTGCACTCGTGTCCTCATTCACTCTGGCAGGAAAGAAAAACTTCAGGGGAATGATCTGCTGTTCAAATAAGATGGATTTGCCGGATACAGCACGGGATATGGTGGATTCGTGCAGGCTCAGCTTAGCCGCGATATCCTTCATGTTCAAGGGCTTCAGCTGTCCATGATGCAAAAAGAAATCCTGCTGGACAACGGCAATGACCTCCATGATGCGCTCGATGGTGGAATTGCGCTTTTCAATACTGCTCAGCAGAGCCTCCGCCTGCTTTTGCTGCTGGCTCAGATATTTTGCTGTGTCCGCATCTGCATCCTTTACAGGAGCTTGCAAGCGCAGTCCATAGGTTTTGCGAAACATCTGTATGTGGATTTCATTCTCCTCCACAACGATCTGCATGTCCGGATTTACATAGGCGCTGCTCGTTGCATAGCGTGCCCCCGGCTTTGGGTCAAGTGAGCGGATCAGGGAAATCGCCTGCAGCACATCCTCCAGAGGTATCTGCAGCGCCTCTGCTATCGCAGGAAGCTTGTTCTCGCTAACCTCCTTCAAATAGAAGTTTACAATCATGATGGCAATCTGGGAGTAGGGAATGTCCTCAAAGCACAGCTGAATCAGCAGGCATTCCTGAAGGCTTCTGGCACAGACTCCGGCCGGCTCAAAGGTCTGTATCTCATTGATCGTATCCTCGATGTCATCCAGGCTGTACTGTGGAAGCATTCGCTGGATATCTTCATCCTTCAGCTGCAGATAGCCGTTTCCATCCAGTGAATTGACGATAAACTCTGCAAGCTCCTTATGAAGCGGATGCAGGCATGTGGCAATCTGCTCCTGCAGTACATCCGCAAGGGTCTGCTCATTTGTCACAAAATTCAAAAGCAGGTCAAAATCCTGCTGGGAATGGGATGCGGCCCCGGTTTCATAGGCATCATCAAATTCCAGCAGCGGATTTTTCTCCAGCTCCTCTTCAATCCAGGATTCCAGCTCCTGATTGTTCATTTCCAGTATTTTCAGATCCTGCTGCTGCCGAATGGATAGCTTCTGCTGCTGTGTAAGATTTTGCAGGACACGTGTTTCCAGTTTCATTTTACATCACCATTTTTATTATACATGAAATTGAAAGAGTTTTCATCTGGGAAATTTAGGTTTCTCACACAGGAATCACGAAAAGGTATGGTATAATGAACAGCATGTAAGGAGGGAAGATATGCAGATTGATACTTTACAAAGGAAAATCGATGAAACACAGGCTGTATGCAGAAGCTTAAAGCAGCGCTCCTCTTCCTATGCGATGCAGCGAGGTGTTCTGATTCTGATTGCTCTGTTAGCCCTGTTTCGCGGATATTATTATGAGCAGCTGTTTTATGCGCTCTGTGTGCTTTCACTGGGACTGTTTCTATATATCGCCGCAAAGCACAGGGCGTTGAAACAGAGGATAGAAGATCATGAGGTTATGATGGAGGTACTGCAGGATGTACTGCGGCGCAAGAACAATGGGTGGAAAGCATTTCAGGATACCGGTTCTGAATTTCTGCAGGAGGAGAATACGCAGGCATATGATCTGGATCTGTTTGGGGACGCGAGCCTGTATCAGTATCTCTGTGTGGCAAAAACCGTATACGGAAGAGAACGACTGGCAGAGCTTCTCAGTGCACAGCAGCAGTCCCGCAAAGCGATGCAAAGCCGCAGTGCTGCCGTACAGGAATGCGCCCGAAAGACGACATTCACCTTTACCCTGATACAGCTTTTAAAGCTGTATGAGCGTCATGGACAGCGAAAAAAACGTTCAACCATGGAACATATCCTAAGCTATATGGAAGAAGAACAGGTACAATATCCACGCATTGTGCGTATGCTGTGTGCTCTTGTATCCGCACTCACACTTATGACACTGCTTCTTTTTCTGTCAGGTATCATCCACTATGGCCCCGTTCTCATACTGGCTACCGTTTCTCTGTGTCTTTCGCTTTTGTTTTTTATGAAGCATGCCCAACAGCTGTCCGGCGTAGCACCACTGGCATATCTGATTGAAGATTATGAGCGAATCTTTCATCTGATTGAGGAGACTGCCTTTCAAAGTGATGCTCTTTGCAGGATTCGTTCGGATGTGGAGGAAGCTTGTGCCGCCATAAAAAAACTGCGCCGCATACTGATGCTGGTACAGCTGCGCTCCAACAGTATCCTGTTTTTCCTCGTCAACGCCTTTGGTTTGCTTGATTTCCAATGTGTGATTGCTCTGCAGGACTGGAGACAGCGCTATGGCAGAACCCTGCGCATCTGGCTGCAGGATATCGGAGAGCTGGAAAGCTATCTATCTCTTGCACAGCTGAATCTGGCGAAGGAAGCAGTCTGTATTGCGGACAGTACACCCAAACCTCCTTATCTGCATGCGGTAAATATTGTGCATCCGCTGCTGGAGGAAGGAAGTGCTGTTGCAAATTCTATAACAATCGATAACGGCACCTATATCATAACCGGCTCCAATATGTCAGGAAAAACCACCTTTTTACGAACGCTGGGCATCAATCTTGTGCTGATGCATGCAGGCGCCGGAGTCTGTGCCGATTCCTTTTGTGCAGGCAGCATGAACCTGTTTACCTCGATGCGTGTGCATGATAATGTAAGCGAGGGAATATCGACCTTTTATGCGGAAATTCTGCGCATTCAGCAAATGAATGAGGCAAGCAGAAAGCAGGAGCCGATGCTGGTTTTGATCGATGAGATTTTTAAGGGTACAAACAGCGCGGATCGCATTTACTGTGCAACAAGTGCCATCCGTCATCTGCATCAGCCGTGGATCATCACCCTGATCTCCACACATGATTTTGAATTGTGCGAGCTGAGCGGCGACCCGGCCATACGGGCAGTGAATTATCATTTCTCGGAATATTATGAGAAGGATCGCATCTGCTTTGATTATCGGCTGAAAGAAGGAAAATGCATAACAACGAATGCCAGAGAGCTGATGCGTCTGGCCGGATTCAAGGAGGAAGTATGAGCAAAACATTTGTACTGGCTGAAAAGCCGAGTGTAGGAAGAGAGCTGGGAAGAGTTCTCGGCTGTCCGATAAAAAAGGACGGTTATATGGAGGGAAACAAGTATGTGGTTTCCTGGGCACTGGGACATCTGGTAGAGCTGGCAGACCCGCAGGATTATGATAAACGTCTGGAAACCTGGGATATGCAGGACCTTCCGATGCTGCCGGACAAAATGCAGCTGAAGGTGATCTCACAGACCGCAAAACAATACAAGCTGGTAAAGAGCCTGCTGCACCGCGGAGATATCCGTGATATTGTAATCGCTACGGATGCCGGAAGAGAAGGGGAGCTGGTGGCCCGCTGGATTCTTGAAAAGGCAGGGGTACGCAAGCCGATGAAGCGTCTGTGGATTTCGTCACAGACAGATAAGGCGATCAAGGAGGGCTTTGCGCATCTGAAGGATGCCAGAGAATATGAACCCCTTTACCGCAGTGCGGTATGTCGGGCTGAGGCAGACTGGCTCGTCGGGTTGAACACCACCCGCGCGCTGACCTGTAAATTCAATGCACAGCTTTCTGCCGGTCGTGTGCAGACACCGACACTGGCTATGATTGTCGACAGGGAAGCGGAAATCCGCAAATTCGTACCAAAGGAATATTTCACACTGCGTGTGGATGCCGGTGCCTTTGTGCTGGATTATCGCAAGAACAACAATGCGTCCATAATGGACCGTAAGCAGGCAGAGACGCTTATGAAGCAGCTGAAGCACAAGCAGATTACGATTCAGGACGTGGAGCGCAAGCGTCACAAGGAACAACCGCCGCAGCTCTATGATCTTACCGAGCTGCAAAGGGATGCCAATCAGCGCTTCGGCTTCAGTGCCAAGGAGACGCTGAATTATATGCAGAGCTTATATGAAACACATAAGCTGCTGACCTATCCCCGTACCGATTCCCGCTATCTGAGTCAGGATATCGTTGGGACACTGAAGGAACGGCTGCAGGCGATTTGTATTGATGTGTATGAGCCATTTGCACGTGACTTGCTGAAAAACGGCTATAAGGTAAGCCGCCGCTTTGTCGATGATGCAAAGGTATCCGATCACCACGCTATTATCCCAACCGAGGAATATGTGGAGCTGAACAGACTTTCACCAAATGAAAAGAAAATCTATGATCTGGTGGTTCGCAGGTTTCTGGCCGTACTGGGCAAACCGAGTGAATATGAGAAGACCAGAATTCATGCGGTGTGTGAGCATATGGACTTTTATGCCAGCGGAAGGATTATGATCAGTGACGGCTGGCGCGCACTCTATCAGAAAAACGAACGCTTTGATGAGGATGAAGAGCAGGATGATGATCAGAATCTGCCTTCTCTTGCGAAGGGACAGCAATATCCAATCAGGGATGTGCGCATCACCTCGCATTTTACCAAGGCACCGGCACGCTATACGGAGGCAACCCTGTTATCGGCTATGGAGCATCCATCGAAATTTATCAGCAACAGCCGTATGAAGGCTGTGTTAGAGGATGCGAATGGAATCGGTACCGTGGCAACACGTGCGGATATCATTGAAAAGCTGTTCAAAACCAACTATATTGAAAAACGCGGAAACTCCATCTATCCGCTAAGCAAGGGAATCCAGCTGGTATCGCTGGTACCGGAGGAGCTACGCTCTCCGCTGTTGACGGCGACCTGGGAGGAAAAGCTTACCGCAATCAGCAAGGGGAAGCTGAAGGATAAAAGCTTTATGAAGGAAATGCGCAGCTATGCCAGTGACCTGGTTGAAAAGGTGAAAAACAGTGAGGCAAGCTACCGCCATGACAATATGACGCAGAAGAAATGTCCTGAATGCGGCAGCAACCTGCTGGAAATCAACGGAAAGCGCGGAAAGCTTTTAGCCTGCAGCAGTCCTTCCTGCAAATACAAGCAGAATCTGTCGTTCACCAGCAATGCCCGTTGTCCGAAATGCCATAAGAAGCTGAATGTAGTCGGAGAAAAGGAAAAGCGTCTGTATACCTGTGTGTGCGGCTTTCGTGAGAAATTCGACCGCTTCAACGAGCAGCTGAAGGAAAAGCGCAATGTTGCCGGACGTGCAGAGCTGCAGGATTTCAATAAAAAGCAGGAGGCTGAAAAAAAGCAGGAAAAGAGTGCCTTTCAGCTCGCCTGGGAAGCTGCACAAAAAGCAAAGGAGTGAGACTGTGAAACAGGCAATCGTTCACATTGCGCTTGTCGTACGTGATTATGATGAAGCCATCGAATTTTATACGAACAAGCTGCATTTCACCCTTGTGGAGGATACCTATCAGCCGCAGCAGGATAAGCGCTGGGTTGTTGTATCACCGCCGGGAAGCAATGCCACAACGATTCTGCTCGCAAAGGCTTCCAAACCACGGCAGGAGGCATTTATCGGTGATCAGGCAGGTGGCCGTGTCTTCCTGTTTCTTGCGACGGATGATTTCAAGAGAGATTATAGGGATATGAAGAAAAACGGCATTCACTTTGTACGGGAACCCAAAGAGGCGGATTACGGCACTGTTGCCGTATTTGAAGACCTGTATGGAAACCTCTGGGATCTGGTACAGTTTCAAGAGGGACATCCGATGTGTAAACGTCTGTAACGTGAATCGCCAGTACTGCAGCTGCACGTATACGCGTGGCTGCATTTTCTTATTGTATGCTGTGTTTGCGGATGAAATAGGATATCGTTAAGAAAAGGAAAACGCCTGCGCAGAAAAGCTTCACGGTGATGTCTATACCGGTGTTTGTTATGCTTATGATCATAATCACTGGCTTTATTCTAACAACGGGAAAAGCAATCAGGCAGTGCAAATCAATCTGCAGAGTGCCTGAAGGCATAGTTACAGTAACGCTAGCGTTAACATAAGAAAAGAAATGGAGAATACGATGAAGGAAATACAATTTTTAAAGGGAGAACGGGTGTATCTGCGCCCATTTACAGAAGAGGATACGGATTTTTTTGATGTCTGGTACAACGATGCGCTGACAAGGGCGAAGATTGCCGCACCGTATCCGACAACGGCTGCACAGTCTTTACAATGTGTGCAGCGCAGCGGACATGACTGTATATGGCTGGCGATCGCTACCTGTGAGAAACATGAAGTAATTGGAGAAATCGGACTGCTGCGGATGTATCCTGCCTGGGGGACAAGTGATCTGACGATTATCATTCCCCATGAGGCACATCAGGGGAAAGGCTATGGCACAGAGGCAATCCGCCTGCTGATGGATTATGCCTTTGGCGATCTCGGCTTTCACAGGTTGGCCATCGGTGTTGTGGGATTCAATACAGATGCTTTGCGATTTTACAAGAAAAACGGATTTAAGAAAGAGGGAATTCAGGAAGACGGTTATTACTACCATTATGAATATCACAATTTCATCATGATGCGGATTTTAAAGGAAGAATTTCTGCAGCTTATAAGACAAAAATAAATAAAACAGTGGCAAAATCCTGATTTCAAACAGGTCACTTTTATTGAAATACGTACGCTGTTGTCAGATAGCATAATATGTCTTTTTCAAGTATGCGTATGGATATCCATTCTCGGTTTCTCTTTAAAAAATTTTGGAAACTATTGGGATACAGAGAAAATCTGTGAGAATGGCCAGGACGGTGGAATCTTAGCGGATAAGGGCTAAATTTGCTTATTTCTTTCAGGATGATTCACTATCTCACATGTAGATATGTATAACGGAAAGTAGATCAGAAAAGTGAGCAGTAGATGCACGATTGACATAATACTGACGAAGCGGTTGCAGGAGCTACCGTAGGTTATAATATACAAATAAAAACGATGGAGAGGATAATTGGATTTTTATCTTAACCATCGCTTTTTCTATATTGTATTTTTCTTTTGGAATTCAGTTATCGCTCAAAAAATTGAAGCGATAAGATAAATGCTATGCCTATCCAAAAAGATACGGAACAGGCCAGGAACAGTTTCTTATCTTTCTTTGCAATGAAACTAAATAGTATTTCAAACACTATGATTCCCATCAGGACACTGAGCATACAGATTTCCTTCCTTTACCGAAAATAAAATTCGATTGACCAGTCCTTTGGCAGGCAGAACCGTCACAGACTGTTTTTTTGCTTGGCACCTTTCCCTCAGACAAGGTACAGGTTTGCATACTGTATGGCAATAATCGTTTTGGCATCCTCAATCGTTCCATCGTTCACCATAACGGCAGCCTTGCGGATATCCACCCACAGCGTTTCGATTTCCTCATCCTCATCCATGGCGCGGGGATGCTCCACCGGAATCAGCTTTTTTGTCCAGTACAGATAGATTTTCTCACTGCAGAAGCCGGGTGTTGAGTACATGGCGCAAAGCGTTTCCAGCCGTTCACTCGTATAGCCGCTTTCCTCCTCCAGCTCCCGTAAGCCGCACAGATACGGATCCTCTCCCTTTTCCAGCTTTCCTGCGGGAATCTCCAGCGTTTCCTTCTGAATTGCATAGCGGTACTGTTTGACCAGTAAAATTTTACCATCCCTGATAGCGAGGACACCGACACCGCCGTCATGATGAATCACATCTCTGGGATATGTTTTTCCCTTGATTTCAACCTCATCCCGGCTCATGTGAAAGATCGTTCCCTCATATACCGGTGTAGAAGATATTTTTTTCTGCATTGTATTCACCTCGTGTTCTAATTATAACCTAGAAAAGGTGCGAAAGCTAGAGCTGTTCCAGGATTCCCTGTGCAATGCTTTGAACGAGTGCATTCTGTCCTTCCTCGCTGCACATATAGGCTGCATCCGCACTGTCGGTGATGAAGCCAAGCTCCAGCAGCATGGCAGGCACAGGGTTGCTGTCAATCACATACAACGAGCTATCCTGTGTGCTTTTCAAGCCGCGATTCTGCGTGTATCCCAGCTGCATCAGCTTCTGCTCAATGGACTGCGCCATGGCTGTAATCGTATCATTTTCATAATCGATATAGGCTTCAAAGCCGCTGGCACCATCCCCGTATTCACTGGCATTGGTATGTATGGAAATATAATAATCCGCTCCTGCTTCCTCTCCAATGGCAACGCGGGTGCGAAGATCGTCCCTGTTATCATTTGACCAGCTGACCTCATCACTGGTGCGTGTATATACCACCGTATAGCCTGCCTTCTCCAGCTGCTCTCCGATTTTCTGCGTGATCGCAAGGGTAATATCCTTTTCATAAACCCCGTCATAGGAAATGCTGCCGGTATCATATCCGCCATGTCCTGCGTCCAGTACAATCACGTCACCCGTAGTGTAGGATGCTGCTTCCACCTGCAACGGGCTGCTGGTTGCTTTGTCCGTGAGCCATGCATAGCCCTGCTGCGCCGCCGCACTCAAAAATCCGATTGTTAGACACAGTATAAGAAGGCGAGCCCATCTTCGTATATTTCTCATGTAATCACTTCCTTTTTACAGCTCCATTATCAGGGAAGCGTCTGTTCGGCACTTGTTTGTTTCGTGATGTTTTTCTGAACTCGTTTTATAACTCTATAAAACATGTGCATACTAGCCATGAAGGAGTGATTATGATGGATAAGAAAACATTGCAGGATACTGCAAAGAAGCATGTGCCTGCTCAGCACAAGGGCAGAAATGCACTGATTGCATTCATCAGCGGAGGAGCTCTTGCTGTTGTGGCACAGCTGTTTATGATGCTGTGTATGGATATGTTCGATTTGGATAAGGATACCGCGGTTTCGGTTACCGTTGTTACGGTGATACTGGTCACAGCACTGCTGACCGGGTTCGGTGTCTATGATAAGGCGGCACAGAAATGCGGGGCAGGCTTGTTCATTCCCATCAGTGGCTTTGCGAATTGTTTGACTTCGTGTGCGATTGAGGGACGAACAGAGGGGCCGATTTTCGGTATTGGCAGCAATATGTTTAAACTGGCAGGCTCGGTTCTGACTTATGGAATCGCAGCGGCGTTCGTCTTCGGTACGATTCGCTACCTGCTCTTTGGTGCCTGATATGCGTACGGTTACTTTTAAGAACGTCTATGTACAGGCGCGCTCTGCTGTTGTAGGGCCATTGGAAAAGGAAGGGCCGCTGGGAAGTCTTTTCGATAAGAGCTATGAGGATGCTTATTGTGGGGAGTCCAGCTTTGAAAAGGCGGAACGTGTATTATTGGGAGATGCTGTCGATTTGACCCTGCGCAAAGCGGGGAAGGGAGTTCAGGATATCGATTTACTGGTAGGCGGTGATCTCATCAATCAGCTGACCAGCTCACATTATTTTGCCAAGGATCTGGAGGTGCCGTTTCTTGGAATGTATGGTGCCTGCTCCACCTCCTCTCTGGTCATCGGTACCGGCGCTGTCTGGGTAGAGCATGGATTGGCAAGGCAGGTTTTGGCCTTTACCAGCTCACATGTGGCAACTGCAGAGCGACAATTTCGCTTTCCTAACGAATATGGCATACAGAAGAAGGAGACGACGACCTCGACGGTAACGGGTGCCGGTGCTGCTTTATTATCGAATGAGAAAAGCAACATACGGGTAGCTGCCTTTACGCCGGGCAGAATTGTCGATTGGGATCATAAGGATGCCAATGATATGGGGCTGGCGATGGCACCGGCTGCCTATGATACGATTACTCAGCATCTGAAGGATATGCATCGCGAGCTGAAGGATTATGACATGATTGTTACCGGGGATTTGTCAAAAATCGGATTCTCCTTTCTGGTTGACCTTATGAATCAGGAGGGCTATGACATCGATAACCGCCTGCATGACTGCGGCTTGATGATCTATGATTTTGAGCATCAGGATATCTTTTGCGGTGGTAGTGGATGTGCCTGCAGTATGTGTGTGTCCATGGCAAAGCTGCTGAAAAAGCTGGAGGACGGGGAATGCTCCCGTATCATGGTTGTGGCGACGGGTGCACTGCTGTCGCCGGTGGCAGTTGCACAAAAGGGAACCATACCATGTATTGCACATGCCATCGTATATGAAAGGAGTGATGTGAAATGATGACATTTATCAGTGCGTTTGTAGTGTGCGGCGGAATCTGTCTTGCAGGGCAGCTGATTTATGACAATACGAAGCTTACAGCGGGACATATCACTTCTATATTTGTGGTGATCGGTGCAGCCCTGGATACCTTTGGATGGTATGACAAGCTGTTGGAGTTTGCCGGCATGGGGGCCTCCTTACCGATTACCAGCTTTGGACATTCTCTGATTCACGGGGCGCTTGCGAAGGCGCAAAGCGACGGTGTCATGGGGATTTTACTTGGTATGTTTGATTTGACGGCGGCCGGAATCACCAGCGCCATTCTGTTTGCCTTTCTGGCAGCGCTCGTGTTTCGTGCAAAATCCTGATGAAGGATCTGAATCAGCGGCTGGAGGAAATCCGCACGGCACTGTCGCCGTCCTTTGACATTGTCTATCGCCATGTCACCATACAAAATACACAGGCATGGCTGATTTTTCTCTCCTCCCTGTCGGATAGTGAGCTGATTGCTTCTCTGGTGGAGGGCTTTGTCATCACGGCCGGGAATAATCTGCATATCACCTTTTATCCGGGGGCAATCGATAAGCTGACCGATCGAAAAAAGGCAATCACCAATATGCTGAGCGGGCAGTGTCTGGTGCTGATGGATACCAGCGAGGTTTACTATTGCATAGAAACCCGGCATTATCCTGCCAGATCCACTGCTGAACCGAATGTCGAGAAAAGCGTACGCGGGGCACATGACGGCTTTGTGGAAAATGTTATTCTCAATGTCGGTCTGATCCGCCGCAGAATCCGTGATCCCCGTCTGGTTGTCACGATGAACAAGGAAGGCATCAAGACGCGGACAGACGTTGCCTACCTGTACATCGATGGTCTGGTGGATGTGGACGTGCTGCATGATTTTGAAACACGCATGCATACACTTCCGGAGGCGGAAATCCTCAGCGAGCGAAATCTTGTAGAGCTGCTGTATGGAAAGACATGGAATCCCTATCCGCATGTCCGCTATTGCGAGCGCCCGGACATCTGTGCAATCCACCTGCTGCAGGGATATCTGGTTGCACTGGTTGATAGTTCTCCTACCGGTGTGATACTTCCGACGACGTTTTTTGAACAGACCAAGCAGATTGAGGAATATACGCAGACGACGCTGGTGGCAACCTTTACCCGTGTCCTCCGCCTGATCGGGATTGTATTTTCTCTATATCTGCTTCCGCTGTGGATTGCTCTGGTCATCGACCAGAATCCGACGCTGCTCAATATTCCGATTCAGCATGTCAATGTATATCAGTTCGGCTTTCAGGTAATTCTGGCAGATATCATTGTCGAATGGATCCGGCAGTCCCTGATCCATACACCGACCATCCTTTCCAGCATCATGAGCTTTGTGGCTGTGTTTCTGCTGGGGGATATGGCAATTGAGCTGGGAGCCTATACAAAAGAGGTTCTCATCATGGTTGCTCTGGTCAATATCGGCAATCTGTTAACACCAAGCTATGAGCTGTCGCTTGCCAATAAGGTATTTCGTATCTTTATCGGCTTTCTGGCACTCGTATTTGGCGTCAGCGGCTTCTGTGTGGGCGTCCTGCTGCACATCGTGATACTGCTATCGACCAAGACGATTAAATTTCCATACCTGTATCCGCTCATCCCATTTTCCTACAAGGAATGTCAGCGAATCCTGTTCGGTGCTCCCATCAAGGTCAAACGGGACACTACCTCCAAATCAACCAAGAGATAGACAGATGAAACGGTTCTTACTCGATTATGGAGAATTTAACATTGTATTTATCAATAAAAATTTGAATTCTTCTTTTTGTAAACACTCTAAAGTAAGAAAGAACCGATGAAACAATCTGTTCTTTATCCTTATGTTTTATTGATATAAACAAGCCCATTTCAGGTATTCGATTGTCAACAAAATCAAAAGATGAAGTTTGTGGGTGACGGTAGAACTGATGAATAAACATATGAAATAATAGAGAAAAGGAGTAAGCGATTCATCATTGTGAACAGCATTACTCCTTTTTAAACTTTTTGATAACGTAAAGCAATTGATTGTCATTCCTTTTGGATATTGAAAAAGCAGATACATAATGGCTTGTAATAAGCGCCCCTTACGGTAAAACTCTTTCTGTATGTTAGCTTACAGCATGGAATATATCGTTGAAATAATGAAGTAAGTCAGCATACCAAGAAAAAATATGATGATATAGATATATTTCGTTTTCATGATCTCTCCTTTCTGCGGAATTTAAAGAGTTAACCTGAATAGGCACAAACATATTGTGTTCCACTAGGTGTTCTTGTACACTGCTGCCCATCTTTTGTTATATAGCTGTATACATAAGTGGATTTATTTGTATTAAAATAAACCTTAGACGCATTGCGGTTTCCAAAATTTTTTAATGCTGTCAATCCTTGAGCGCATAATTCACCGCCAGAATAACCCGTTGTATAAATGAGAATTCCATCGATAAAATAACCAGCTAAAATTCCAGCTATAAACACTGCAATTGCTCCAGCAGCGCGTTTTTGTCCATCTACAAACAATTTATCACCAATTATTTTGACCTCTTTGCCTTCTAAAGAAGTTCCTTTTAATTTGTATAGTGGAATAGTTTCTCCTTCTTTAATTTGGATGAATTCTATATTATTATGCTCTGCATGTATTGTTTTTGAACCAGAGCCAACCATAACGTAAGATACAGCTAAACTACTTATGAGCAACCATTTTAAAGATTTCATATATTTCTCCTCTCTTCTTATTATACAGATAATCTTTAAATAGATGTGTTACAGTCAATGGATTAGGTACCTTTCCTTAATTAAAGAATACCAGTTTTTTTTAATAATAGTAACCTATTTATAAGTATGTTTAATTCTTTTTGCTGCTTCTTTTACACATCAATTCCTATAAAAAGCCTTCATACAAGATACGTACTATAATACATAGGATCCTTACGGACTTTCTTGTGCTAAAACATGAGAAACTGCTGTGCTATATAGCAATACAGGAGAAAGGAATAGTGGAGTGATGATGGTATTGTCGTTTTGTTTCTACAGGAACAAAGCTGTCCAGCAGCAGTAAGGAAAATGTGCACACGTCTTTTTTGCACGAATGGAATGAATTATTCACATCATAAATTCACACAAATTATTTGAATGAAACAAAGAGAAGGCTCAAAAAAGTGTGAAATCTGTAATAAATCGACTAAAAATAAAGCATGTGTGAAAATTTTTCTACATTTTCATGCGGTTTTTTGCTATAATAAAAAAATGCGAGGTGATTTCTATGGCGTTTACGGTGACAATCGATCAGTTTGAGGGGCCACTTGACCTGATGCTGCATCTGATCAAGGACAATAAGCTGGATTTGTTCGAGCTGGATATGGATTTGCTGACGGATCAGTATTTGCATTATCTCAATGCCATGGAATCGATGCATCTGGAAATAGCAAGTGAATATTTGGCAGAGCTGGCTGGTCTGATAGAATACAAGAGCAAGAAGCTGCTGCCGCGGGAAAAGGTTGTCATTGAAGAAGAGTATGAAGAGGATCAGCGGGAAAAGCTGGTTCGCCGATTGCTGGAATATCAGCGCTATAAGGAAATCAGCGAGCAGTTTGAACAGAAATATGAGGAACGCCAGCTGATGATGAGTAAGCCGATGAGTGAGGAAACACAGAAATGGCTGAATACAACGGTAGAAGGGGAGTTTGTCGGGAATCCCTATGATCTCATTAAGGCGATGAACCGTGTGCTGCGCAGAGCGGCATTGACACATCCTTATGAAACCAGAATGACGGTCAAGGAGTTATCCCTGGATGAGCGCGTTATACAAATTAAAAAACGACTGAAGAACTGGGTAGGAAAGATGAGCTTTGAAGAGCTGTGCAGTGATTGTACGGATCTGCACATGATTATCGTTACGTTTCTGTCCGTTCTGGATTTAATCAAGCATAAGGAAATAACCTTCCACATAGATGAAGAAGAAAACATATGGATCATTCGAGGTGAACAAATATATGCATGAGCATGAAAAACGGGTTCTTGAGGGACTGCTTTTTCTCAGCGGTGATGAGGGACTGAGCATCGAGCAGCTGAACGGCTGTGTCGAGGAGCTGGATAAAAAGGAAATTGAAGTGGTACTGGATGAGCTGATGCAGGATTATCTTGCGGATGTGCATGGGATCGAGCTTGTTCGCTTTGGCGGAATTTATAAATTCGTATCCAAGGAGGCAATCCATCCGTATGCGCAGAAGCTGTTCAGCTCTACCAAGGTGGCAACCCTGTCCAATGCCGCGTTGGAAACTTTGGCAATCATCGCCTATAAGCAGCCGATCACTCGTGCAGAAATCGAGGAAATACGCGGTGTGAGCTGCGATATGATGGTGCGCAAGCTGCTGGCGAGAAATCTGATCAAGGAATGCGGCAGAAGTGATGCACCGGGAAGACCGTTTCTATATGAGGTCACGGAGGAATTTATGGATACCTTCAAGCTGGTCAGCCTGAAGGAGCTTCCGGAGCTTCCGGATTTCAAGGATACCATGGAGGAAGAGCTGTTTGAGGAATAGCTCTTTTTTACATGGTGGAGGTATGATGCAAAAAGACGAAGTGAAAAAAACTATCTTCTTTTGATGAAGCTTAGCATATGCGTATATAGAAAAAGGATATGGATTTTTTGTTTTTGTCACATTTGTGGAAAACCCATAACTTTTCCACTGTATAAAGCGTTGGTATTGTGGGAAACTGCAGTCTTTTCCATAATGATGCCAATTATTCCACAACACTTTACATATGTATCATTGCGGACTATACTGTACTTGTACCAAGGAAAGGTACTTACAAGAGCTTATATACAGGCTGGTACTACAGAAAACTGGATAGATACGGAAGCGATATAATAAAAGAACGGATTCCGTGCACTGGTCAGCGAGTAGGTGGACACCTGTAAAGGCTGTGAGAATCCCGGAAGAAGAAAACTGATGAAACTTATAAATGCGAAGAACGTATGAGAGTTAAGGAAGTCAGGAACAAGGTATTCAAAAGGGAAGCTTGGACATGGGGACGAAAGCAAGCGGAAATTGGAAAAGTGCGAGGAACGCCGGAACAACGAACGCTGTGAAAGTAGGAAGCATGAAAGAGTAGCTCATAGCTGTGGATTGCGGGTATCGAAACTGATGAAACTTATAAGTGCGAGAAACGTACGAGAGTTAAGGAAATCAGGAAACGGGTAGAATCCGTGATTCACGTATATAGAAAAAGGAGAACGCAAAGGAAAAGGCGTTCTCTTTTTTTGCGTGTGCACATATACTTTCGTAGGTGATGTGAATGAAACGAAGTCTTTGTATCCTGCTGTGTCTGCTGCTGCAGCTGATGAGTGTCCATGCAGAGAGCTATGTGGTGTTGAGTGGTGCGGACAATACGATTGTAGAAGAAAAAAACAAGGATGAGAAGCAGAGCGTGGCATCTATTTCCAAAATCATGACCGCTGTGATTGCAATCGAGCATGGACAATTGGATGAATCCTTTGCGGTTGATGATGAAATCAATAAGGCCTATGGAAGCAGTGTCTATCTGAAGCAGGGACAGCAGGTAACCATGCGGGATCTGCTGTATGGACTCATGCTGAGAAGCGGTAATGATGCAGCGGTGGAAATTGCAAAGCATGTTGCCGGCTCTCAGGAAGCCTTTGTTGAGCTGATGAATCACAAGGCGGCAGAAATCGGGATGAGCAATACGACGTTTTCCAATCCCAGCGGTCTGGATGAGGAGGATGGGGGTAATATTTCAACAGCCAATGATATGGCGGTACTGATGAGCTATGCGATGAAAAACAAAGAATTTCGGACCATTACCGGTAGCAAATATTATACGACTGACTGGAATATGCGCTGGAAAAACAAGAATCGCCTGCTGTTTGACTATCCCTTTACCGTCGGCGGGAAAACCGGCTTCACCAAAAAGGCCGGCCGGACACTGGTGAGTGCCGCAGAGCATGACGGTGTGGAAAGCATTGTGGTGACGCTGCGGGAGGGGGATGATTTCGCCTTTCATGAACAAAAGCACACCGAGGTGTTTCAGAAGATGGATGTGGTAACGATCATGCGCAAGGGTGACTATACGGTAAACGGTAGGAAATTCCATGTCCCGGAAACGCTGAAGGTGACGCTGCATAAGGATGGCAGTGACAAGCTGCGCGTTAAAACACACTATGACCATAAGGATTTTGTTGTTGAGGTTCAGAAAAATGACGATGTAAATGTATACAGCTTCGCAAGCAAAAAGGTAAGGGGAGGAGGTCTGTTTTCGTGAATATCATCTGGCTGCTCATCGTGCTGGTCACGATTCTCTACTGTCTGATGACCGGTAATGTCGGTATCATCAATGATGTTTTTCTCAATGTCGGCAAGGAAACCCTCGACTTTGTGATTCCGCTGCTGTGTGTGACCTGCTTCTGGAACGGAATTCTTTACATCGCACGAGACGCCGGGATCATTCATGGACTGGAACGGCTGTTTCATCCTTTGTTGAAGCGGCTGTTTCCGGATTTGAAGGATGATGAGGAAACACTGGGCTATGTGGCAACGAATGTGGTCGTCAATATGGTGGGGCTGGGCTCTGCAGCAACGCCGGTTGGTTTGCAGGCGATGAAGGGCATGCAGCGGCAGAATCCGGACAAGGATACGGCCTCTCGCTCCATGATTACCTTTCTCGTTTTGAATACGGCTGGTGTTACGCTGCTGTCCACGACACTGATTGCCCTGCGGGCCTCCTTCCACTCCCTGCATGTGACCGGTTTTATGCCCTATGCCATTGTATCGACGCTGTTTGCCTCTGTTGTCGGCCTGAGCATTGACCGCTGGTGGAATTACCGTGATTAACACAGACTATATTCTACCAATCCTTGTACTGGTCATCGTCGCCGTCGCACTGCTTCGTCGTATCAATGCGTACCATTCCTTTACCGAGGGTGTCAAGGATGGGATGAAGCTGTTTCTGGATATTTATCCCGCGTTGCTTGCCATGATGTGTGCAATCGCGCTTTTGCGGCAGAGTGGACTGATGGATATATTGTGCAGTGCACTGGCTGCCCATATTGCGAATATCCCTAAGGAAATCTGGCCGATGGTGATCTTTCGTCCGATTTCCGGAAGCGCCTCGTTGGCGGTGCTGGTCGATATCTTTCAGGTATGCGGTGTTGATTCGCTGGCCGGCAATATGGCAAGCATCATCCAGGGCTCTACCGATACGACCGTTTATGTGATCACCCTGTACTTTTCCAGTGTGGGAATTCGCAGGATCAAGAATGCGCTGGCCATTGGGCTGCTGGCGGATGTGGCCGGGATTTCCATGGCCATCCTGCTGGCACTGTATGTGTTTGCGTGAAATAGATAATAAATAACAGGAGGAATGAAAATGGCAGATATGAACGATGTGAAAAACAGATTAAAGAATATGCTGGCAGTGAATGAGGAAAAGGCGGCGGTAGCTGCGGAAAAAAGCGATCATGTTGTCTGTGTGTTTCGTCTGGACAGCTTTGATGATGTAGAGGCTGTGGGGGAGGCTTTGAAAAAGAATTTCCTGGTGCTGCTGGATATCACCGCATGTGATGAGGAGTGCGCACGCAGAATCCGCGACTTCATGAAGGGGGTTGCCTATCCGATGCAGGTATGGATTCAGGAGATGAGCGAGAACATTCTGGTATATCTGCCGGACGGCTATCAGATTCAGGAATTCCAGAATTAGTCGATTTTGCTTTTCAAAGCGCAGCATTTCATGTACAATACCCATGTGAGGTGTATAGTATATGGAACGATTACAGAAAGTGATTGCGGCAGCCGGAATCACATCAAGAAGAAAAGCTGAGGTTCTGATCAGCGAGGGAAGAGTCGCTGTGAATGGAGAAACCATAACAGAACTTGGATATAAGGTAAAGCGCGGAGATCTCATTGAGGTGGATGGCAAGGCGATTGAAAAGGAAGATAAGGTTTATTTTCTGATGAACAAGCCGAAGCGCACCATGTGTACCAGCGATGACGAATTCGGAAGACAGACCGTGGTGGATCTGGTGGACTGCAGGCAGCGTATCTTTACCGTGGGGCGTCTGGATTACGATACCAGCGGGGTGATTATTCTGACCAATGACGGGGACTTCGCAAATGAGATCATTCATCCGCGATATCACATTCCCAAGGTGTACAATCTGACGATCAATGGCATATTGACGCCGGAGGATATGAAGAAAATAAAAGCAGGTATCGTGCTGGATGACGGCATCAAGACCCTGCCTGCAAAGTATCGCATGACGGAAAAGGATACAGAGAAAAATCAGTGCAGCTTTGATTTAACGATCGTTGAGGGCAGAAACCGGCAGATCAAGCGCATGATGGAGGCACTGGGCTATGAGGTGCGCCGTCTGCACCGCAGCAGGCTTGCTTTCCTGCACTGCAGTGATTTGCGGCAGGGAGAATACCGTGTGCTGAAGCCCTTTGAGGTGAAGCAGCTGCGCAGTCTTGCTCAAAAGGGAGAAATGAAGCAGCGCTAGCAATCGCTGTTGGCTTTTTTGACAGGTGCAGCTATAACAGATGCCATAAGGATATGCAGGCAGATATGAAAAGCCTGAACGTGAGCATGAGAAAAGAGGAACGAATCAGGCAAAGGATGTCGGATTCGTTTTTTGTGCTGTTTCCACATGTGTGCTTACGTTTCTGAAATGTTTTTTTTGTTGAAGAAACACAGAAAATGATGTATGATTAACGCGGTGATTTTATGCAGCAATATTTTGTAAATACACTGGCGATGCCAGGAGAATTGATACCGATGACAAAGGAACAGACACATCACATCCGCCGCGTTATGCGTATGCAGCAGGGGGATGTGATTCGTGTTGCCGACAACAGCGGCCGCGTACTGCTGGCGGAAGTGGAATATCATCAGGAGGAAGCAGCGGCACGAGTGGTAAGGGAAGTGCGTGATTGCTCCCAAACAAGTGTAGAGCTGATTCTTGCACAGGGGATGATCAAGGGGGAGAAATGGGACTATCTGCTGCAGAAAAGTGCAGAGCTGGGGGTGGCGGAAATCATTCCGTTTGTATCCAGCCGCTGTGTTGTAAAAATCAAGGATGAGAAATCGGAAAAGAAAATTGTACGATGGAATAAAATTTTATGTGAGGCCTGTGAGCAGTGCAAGCGATCGACGCTGGTGCGTCTGCAGCCGCCCTGCACATTCTCACAGCTGTCGCAGATCGATGCCGACCTGCGGCTGATAGCCTATGAGGATGCCGATTGCAAAAGCGAGCGCCTGTGTGAGGTGCTGCGTGCACATCCATCCCCAAAGCGTGTTTTGATGGTGGTCGGCAGTGAGGGCGGCTTTTCGGCGGATGAGGTTGAAGCGCTGACTGCAACCGGCTTTCACCGCGTATCTTTAGGCGGACGGATACTGCGTGCGGAAACAGCGGCAATCTCGCTGCTGAATTCCATTGAGTTTTACTACGATATGGCAGGTGAAAAAGATGAAGACGATATATGATCGGCTGAATAAGGTGTATGATAAGACACTTCTGGATCAAAAGGATATCCGGAAGCATTACCGTACCATCTGCGACCTGCTGGAGGAATATCAGATTCCCCATGACGGGAAAAGCGATGATGCTGTGATACAGAATGAAATCGTCTATGAATCCCTGCTCGTAAAACGGCAGTTCGAGGATGTTTTTTTTGATACCTATGTAAAAATGTTCGATTACTGGTATGATCTGAATTATCTGGAGCGTAAGGCACAGATGAATGTGGATGTGGAACGCTTCGTGAAAGAGCTCCGGCATTTTGAGGCGGATGGTGAAACGATTTATATGCCTGCCTTTGCGCCGGGCTTTAATCATCTTTATCATACGGAAATCGTGCTGCTGGATTTGAAGCAGTATCATAAATTCATCCGGGAGTGCGCAAAGGAAGTGCAGTACAGGCGCTATGGTGCCAAGCCGTTTCAGTATGGCTTTTCCAGCTGTGAGCTGCTGGCGGAGGCGGATGAGGGCTATGTCGTCTTCCATCCAATCCTGCATCGCTGGTATCTGTATGATGCAGGCGGATTAAAGCGCAGCGTATCCGTGGATATGAAGCAGGAACTGCAGGAGGACTGGAAGCAGGAAATCGCACTGCTTCTGTTAAAGGAGCAGCACGAAGCACTCGTTGCGTTTTTGAACGAGCATGCACTAATCAAAAAACGATTGGGCAGAAAGCTGGAAAAGCTGCTGGAGAAGCAAAAGAGAAAGCAGGAAAAGAAGGCAGACAAGGAGTGACGACATGACGACATTTGCAATAGCCACACTGGGCTGCAAGGTAAATACATATGAATCACAGGGTTATGAGAGTGCCCTGCTGGAAAAGGGCTATGAACAGGTATCCTTTAAAGAAAAAGCGGATGTCTATATCATCAACACCTGTGCCGTGACCAATACGGCCGGCAGTAAATCCCGTCAGAAAATTCATGCGGCCATCGCTTTGAATCCGGAGGCGCTGATTGCCGTTGTCGGCTGCTATGCACAGACGGCAAGCGAACAGCTGGAGCAGGATGCCAATATTGATATTCTGCTGGGAAGTGATGGAAAAAGCAGACTGGCGGATATGATTGAGGAGGGTCTTCGAAAGAAGCGTCCGCAGAAGCTCATTCATGATGTCCGCAAGGTCAATGTGTTTGAGGCGCTTCCGATTCATCGCTTCGAGCATCAGACACGGGCTTTTTTGAAAATACAGGACGGCTGCAATCAGTTTTGCAGCTATTGTATCATACCGTTTGCACGCGGAGCGGAGCGCTCGTTGCCGGAGGATGAGGTACTTGCCATCGCACGAAGTCTGAGCGAAAGCGGCCATCGGGAAATCGTGCTGAGCGGCATCCATACCGGACGCTACGGCAATGGCATCAACAGCAGTCTGTGCCAGCTGATGAAGCGCATGGTGAAGGAAATTCCCAAGCTGCAAAGAATTCGTATCTCCTCGATTGAAATGAATGAAATCACGGATGAGCTGCTGGAATTTATAAAGGGGGAAGAAAAAATCGCCCGGCATCTGCATATTCCCGTGCAGTCTGCCAATACTACGGTATTGAAGAATATGAATCGTCCCTATACGATAGCATGGTTTATGGAACGGGTGGACTATATCCGCTCCCTTATTCCGGATATTTCCATATCCAGCGATGTCATTACCGGGTTTCCGCAGGAAAGTGAAGAGCAGTTTCAGGATACCCTGGATAATATCGCTCGCATGCGCCTAAGCTTTCTGCATGTGTTCCCGTATTCCCGCCGTGATCATACAGCGGCTGCGCAGATGAGCGGTCATCTGGAAAATAAAATAAAGAAAGAACGCGCATCAAGACTTGCGAATCTTTCCAAACAGTTATATACTGCTTATAAACAGAATTTCATTGGAAAGGAAGTTTCTGTCATTTTTGAGAAGGAAAAAGATGGAAAACTGATCGGACACAGCAGTGAATACCTGGAGGTCGCAGCAGCGGCTCCGCTTGCCTGGCTGCATACGATGCATACCGTACGCATCACGGCACTGGACGGGGATTTGCTGGTTGGCTGTCCGCTAAAGGAGGAGTCTTATGAAGCTGTCTCAAATGTTTGAAAATGCCCCGGAGATTGAAATTGCGGGGCTGTGCATCGATTCCCGCTGCGCCAAGGCGAATGATATGTATTTCTGCATGGAGGGCATGGTGCATGACGGGCATGAATTTATTGATGATGTCATTGAAAAGGGTGTAAAATGCATCGTGCATTCCAAGCCGGTAGACGATATGAAAAAAGGGGTAGCCTATATTCAGGTGGAAAATGTCAATCGCACACTGAATCGGGTGGCGTCCATGTTTTATGGGCATCCAAGCCGTAAAATGAAGGTGTTCGGTGTTACCGGAACAAACGGGAAGAGCACCATCACCAGCATTATTCGGGATGTATATTCCCATTTTGCGCCCTGTGGCTATATTGGAACGATATCCATCAGCTATGGAGAGGTGACTCTGCCGCCGTCTTTGACAACGCCGGATGCTGTACTGATTCATAAAACGATGAAGGATATGGTGGAGCATGGCATGCAGGCGGTTGCTTTGGAGGTCAGCTCGCACGGTCTGGAGCTGGGACGTGTGCAGAGCGTGGATTTTGATGTCGCTGTGTTCAGTAACCTGACCTATGACCATCTGGATTTTCACGGTACGATCGAGCATTACTTCGAAGCGAAGAAAAAGCTGTTCACCAATCTGAAAAAAGAGGGCGTTGCTGTGTTGAATGCGGATGATGCCTATGTGGATCAGCTGGCGGATGCTACCGAGGCCAGTGTTGTTACCTATGGCATTGACAATCACGCGACCTATCAGGCGGAAAATATCCGGATTGAGAAAACGGGATCACGGTTTACCCTGGTTCATGGAACAGAGCGCTATGAGGTTTCAACCAATCTGGTTGCCCTGTATAACATATACAACCTGCTGGGTGCTGTGGCCGCTATGGCGGAAAGCGGTATTCCGATTGAACAGCAGCTGCCCTATCTCCATGATATCCGGCAGATTGAAGGGCGTATGGAACGTATTGACGAGGGACAGCTGTTTAATGTCATCGTCGATTTTGCCCATACTCCGGACGGTATGGAAAAGGTTTTTGAATATGCGAAGGATATCACAGAGGACGGACACAGCATTATTGCCGTGTTTGGCTCTGCCGGCAAGCGCGATACAAAGAAGCGCAGGGTTTTCGGCGAAATCGCGAGCCGTTATTGCGACAGCATCATTCTGACGGAGGATGATCCCCGGGATGAGGATCCGCGGGAAATCGCAAATGAAATCAAAAGCGGTATCAGCGATACGAATAATATTTTCATCGCGGATCGTTATGCCGCCATACGGCAGGCCATCGAGAGTGCCAATGTGAAGGATACCGTCCTGATTCTCGGCAAGGGGGATGAGGTATTCATGTATCGGGAGTTCGGACGTGAGCCGTGGATGGGGGATCACAATGTCGCTCGTCACTGCATCCGCAAATACAGTCTCGGACTGGAGGATGATGAAAAATAGGGTTGTAAAATAAGTATAAAAAAATTTTCTGTATGAATTTATAGAAAATGAACATATTTATGTTGCATTTTCATATGTTTTTCAGTATAATAATATTGCTTGCATCAGAAGGGAGGGTAAATCATGCCGAAAGTAGTACTTAAAGAAAACGAAGTTCTTGATGATGCTTTACGTAGATTCAAACGTCAAGTATCAAGAAATGGAACCCTTGCTGAAGCTCGCAAAAGAGAGTTTTACGTAAAACCTGGCGTTCGTCGTAAATTAAAGTCAGAAGCTGCGCGTAAAGCACGTCGTGGAAAATAGAAGAGGCCGATAGGCTTCTTTTTTTATACTTCCGCTTGTGCATGGTGAATAGGCTTACCAAGGGAGCTGCTTTGTACAGGGGCTGTGGTGCGTGTATAGAGGAGCCGGCCAAAAGCTGGCGTGGTAAAAAAAGAAATTGAAAAAAGCTGCTGTGCAGGGGGTTGTGCAAACGAGTCAATCTGCTATAATCAGCATGAAGATGAGATACACCATGAACATGGGGAGGTATACTATGCAAATCATCGAAATAGAGCGTCTCAGCCGCGATTATGGAGAGGGGAGGGGAATCTTCGATATTTCCTTTTCCATCGCTGAGGGAGAGGTTTTCGGCTTCCTGGGGCCGAATGGGGCAGGAAAGACAACGACCATCCGTCATCTGCTTGGATTCCTGAAGGCAAAACAGGGTTCAGCGAAAATTCTCGGGATGGACTGCTGGAAGCAATCCGATGCCATTACCAGACAGCTTGGCTATATACCGGGAGAAATCAATCTCCTGAATGAAATGAGCGGTGAGGAATTTCTGCGCTTTATGGCACGTTACCGGAACATGCAGGACAGCGGACGGACACAGGAGCTGCTGGAGCGCTTTGAGCTGCGGCCAACCGGGGCCATACGTCGCATGTCCAAGGGAATGAAGCAGAAGCTGGGAATCGTAGCGGCTTTTATGCATGATCCCAAGGTGCTGATTCTGGATGAGCCGACCAGCGGACTGGATCCGCTGATGCAAAATGCCTTTGTCGAGCTGATTCAGGAGGAAAAGCAGAGAGGAAAGACAATCCTGATGTCTTCCCATATGTTTGAGGAAGTGGAAAAAACCTGTGATCGCATCGGCATCATCCGGAAGGGACATATGGCGGCAATCGAGGATACCGTTATCTTGCAGAAGAATAAAACGAAGACATACATTCTCACCTTTGCCGATTCCTCGCAGACACAGCGTTTTTTGCAGGAGCGACTGCAGATGAAGCAAATCAGTGAGCTGTGTGTGCATGTATATGTCCGAGAGGATCTCAAGGTGCTTCTGCAGCTGCTGCCGGCCTATGAGCTGCGCGATCTCAATGTCGCTACACAGAGTCTGGAGGATATCTTTTTGCAGTATTACGGAGAGAAGGGAGAAGCACATGAATAAGACACTGTTTCGTATGGAGTGGAAATCGGCATGGAAGCTGCTGCTGATTTTCATTTTGATTCTAGCGATGTATTTCAGCATCATGCTGACGATGTTTGATCCGGAGCTGGGCTCTGCGCTGGCGCAGTTTGAGAAGCTTATGCCGGAAATGATGGTAGCGGTTGGCATGAGCGGCACAGCAGCTACTCTGGTGGATTTCTTCTCAACCTATCTGTATGGCATGATCATGATTATGTTCCCGTTTTTGTTTTCTGTTATTCTCTCCCTGCGACTGCTTGTCAAAAAGGTGGATAACGGAAGTATGACCTATCTGCTGAGCTGTGGTGAAAAGCGAAGCCGTGTCTGGATGACTCAGCTGGCTGTGCTGCTGAGTGCGCTGTTTCTTCTAATTGCCTTCTGTACGCTTATGGGTATTGTTTGCAGTATACTCATGTTTCCGGGCGATTTGGATATTGCAGCCTTTCTGCGGCTGAATCTGGGATGCCTGCTGCTACAGACAGCATTGGCGTCCATCAGCTTTCTCGCTTCTTCCGCCTTGAATGAATATCGGCATGCCGCTTTGATCGGTGCCGGAACTGGTGTTGTATTCATCATGATACAGATGCTCGCCAATATGAAGGGAAATCTTGAAAAGCTGCAGTATGCGACGATTATGACGCTGTTTGACACACAGGGGCTGATTGCCAATGAAGCACAGGCATGGGCACGTCTGGGTGTGCTGCTTCTGATCGCTGGCAGCTGTCTGCTCATCGCCCGGCGAAGCTTTATGCAAAGAGATCTTTCCTTATAGTTGTCTGCGGCTGCTTTGAGGCATTTCCTGTATGTGCAGGACTGCCTCTTTTTTGTCTGCACTGTGTTTTTTTTATGTGTCAGGATAAGAGTGTGAATGTATATGCTTTATACATGAGCAGAAGCCCCTCTCAAAACAGCTTATGTTCATAAAATAGAACTCCGTGATAATGAAAGCTTTACATGAAAGTGCATTCATGCGGGTGAAAAACAACATTTTATTTACTTTTAACAAAATTATAACATTTCCTGTTTATCTTTTCTTTATAATGGAAACGAAGGAGGATAGCATTCACAGGCATAAAACCTCACGCACAAACGTATTTTGTATAGAGGTGAGAGTATGCTTTCCATAGATAAGAATCAGGTCATGATTGAACATTACCGGGAACTGACCCTGGTGAGCGAAACGAGAATACAGGTGACGATGAAATCCTACCGTATCACGATAGACGGGGAGCAGCTGCATGTGCTGGCACTGGGAAAGGATGAGATCCTGCTGGAGGGCAGTGTGCAGAATCTGGCGTTCGCATATGAAAAATAGAAAGGGTTTCGGTCTTGATCAATGGAAAGTGCAGGCCTCTTGCGATGAGTTTTTATGGATTACAAAGAAAAATCAGCTGGAACTATACGATATTACTCTACATCGAAACTATATTCAGTTCTACGCATCCATTCTGCAGCGCCCGAAAATCTACCGCTGCTTTGAAACATGTGATCTGATCACAACCACCGGTATGCTGGGATATGCACTGCGCAGCCTGAAAAAGCCCTATCGCATTGCGGCAATTCTGCTTTCTATCCTGCTGTGGTACGGTCTTTCGTCCATGGTATTTGAAATACAAATCAAGGGAGAAAAGGATGAAAGCCGGAAGCTGATTGCGGATACCCTGAAAAAGATGGAGGTTGTACCACCTTTTAAAAGCAGGGATGTCTCACAGCTGAAGACACAGCTGAAAAAGAATCTGGAAAATGATATCGCCTGGCTGGAAATTGAGAAACAGGGCAGCCGGTATCTGATTACCTATACGCCAAAGGAATTTGCCTCCTTATCCCAGCTGGGACATGAGGAGCTGATTGCACAGGAGGACGGTATGATTGAGCGCTTTGATATACAGCATGGAAACAAGCTGCACAAGGTCAATGAATTTGTGCATAAAGGTGATGTGCTGGTCAGCAATGTGCTGGAGGATTCCAAGGGCGGCAAGCAGGAGGTATATGTCAAGGGACGTGTCTTTGCCTATGTCTGGAAGGATATCACCGTGACGATGGACAAGACAAGGGAACCGAAGGCCCTTCAGTATTTTCAGCTGCTGTTTGATGCCAGACGCAAGGTGAGCGAGGACTTTCACAAGGACGATCGCATTTACAAGGAAAATATTTTGCAATTCTCTACAGATATGGGTAAAATAAAGATGGTGATTCATTACACACTGATCAAGGACATCACCACACCATAACGATAAGGAGCGCCTATGAGTGAACAATTTCGTATTGCATTAGAAGAATACCCGATGGAATGGATCGTAAAATTATGCGGAGCACAGGATAAGCATCTAGAGCTGCTGCGAAACGCCTTTTCCTGTGATATCATCATGCGGGACAATGAGCTGCGCATTCTCAGTGAGGATGCAGTTACCTTTCACAGCATTGAATCTGTGGTAAAGGCCCTGTTTAATATGATGGAGGCACATATTGATGTGAGTGGACGCGATATTGAATATGCCTGCCGTCTGGCGAAGCTGAATCGGCTGCAGGAGCTTTCCACGACATATCAGAAGGCGATCGGTAAAACGGTCAACGGGAAGCTGATTTATCCCAAAACGATCGGACAGCGGCATCTGTTTAAATGCATGTGCAACAGTGAAATCGTCTTTGCGACTGGAGTGGCCGGTACCGGAAAAACCTACCTCGCTGTTGTGTATGCGGCCGATCTGCTGAAAAAGGGAGAAATCCGCAAGATTATTTTGACCAGACCCGCCGTGGAGGCCGGAGAGAACCTGGGCTTTCTGCCGGGCGATCTAAAGGAAAAGGTGGATCCGTATCTGCGCCCACTCTATGATGCCCTGTATGATACGCTGGGACAGGAGCAGGTGGAGAAGCTGCTGGAAAAGGAAGTCATTGAAATCGCGCCGCTTGCTTATATGCGCGGACGGACGCTGGACAATGCCTTCATTATACTGGATGAGGCGCAGAATACAACTCGTGCACAGATGAAGATGTTTCTGACGAGGATGGGATTTCATTCACGCATCGTCATTACCGGGGATGTAACACAGATTGATCTGATTAAAAAACGTGATTCCGGCCTGCTGAATGCCAAGCATCTGCTGTCCGGGATAGAGGGCATCTCCTTTGTGGAGTTAACCAGCCTCGATGTAGTTCGTAATCCGTTGGTTCAGAAAATCATTGAACGATATGAGCAGGAGGAAGAACGATATGGCAAGGATTTTATTGATTGAAGACGAAGATAACATCCGCAAGATCATTGCATATGATTTGAAAAAAGCGGATTTTGATATCGTGGAATGCGGTGATGGTAGAACGGCTGTCGATCTGGCGATGAAAGAGGATTTTGATGTGCTGATCATCGACTGGATGCTGCCTCATGTCAGCGGAATCGATATCGTGAAAAAACTGCGCAGTGAGCACATTGACGCTATCTTTATCATGCTGACGGCAAGGGATGATGAAACGGATATCCTGTATGCCTTTGAGCAGGGCGTGGATGATTATATCACAAAGCCGTTTTCTCCAAGAGAGCTGCTGGCCAGGGTGAATGCCCATCTGAAGCGGCAGAACCGCAAGCAGGAGAAGCGGCTCAGTGTGGGGGATCTGTCCATGGATATGAAGCGGCGTGAGGCATATATCGGAGAGCGGATGATGACGCTGACAAAGAAGGAATTTGACCTGCTGGAGTATTTTATCCAGAACAAGGATATCGTATTGTCCCGTGACAGCATCCTGAATGATATCTGGGGCTTTGATTATGACGGAGATACACGGATTGTGGATGTGCATGTATTCAAGCTGAGAAACAAGCTGAATGCGTCGCATGTACATATCAGGTCATCCCGCGGAGTCGGTTATCTGCTGGAGGAAGTGCATGAAACGCAATAAATACGGGTATCTGGGATTGATTCTGGCCTGCATTGCGGTTGTGCAGTACAATTATCATTTGAATGAATATGTACTGCTGCTGCTCGTGGTAGTTTCGATTGCTTTGCTCTGGGAGTTTCTGGATCAGAAAAACCTGAACGTGCATCGCCGGGAGAATATCGAGCTGCAGGAGGAAATCAAATCGACTGCCAAGGATGCGCATTTGAAGAATAAGCAGCTGCTGACGGTCGTGACCAGTATACCGTTTCCGATGCTGCTGGTCGATCAGTTCGGCAATATCGTCATGCATAACAATGTCAGTGAGCTGTGTGAGGACGGTCCTGTCGGTGAGCATATGACCTATACGAGCAACGCCTATCTGCATCCTGTGCGAGAATTTATCAAGGATGCCTTTATTCTGGAAAAGCCGATGGATAAAATCATCGATATTAACGGTGTGGAATACCAGTCTATCAGTGTACCGGTGACAGCAAAGAAGAAGTACAGCGGCTGTCTGGTTCTGTTTCAGGATATTTCAAAAACACTGGAGGGGGAGAAGATGCAGAAGCGTTTTATCGCAGATGCGTCGCATGAATTGAAGACACCGATCGCCGTTATCAAGGGCATGGTGGAAATTTTAAACCGCGAGGATTTTGATGATGAGGAAACACGCCGCGAATTTATGGATCAGATTGAACAGGAAATCAACCGTCTGGATATTCTGGTGAAGGATTTGCTGCAGCTGTCCCGCCTCAGCCTGTCCACGGTTTTGCTGGAACGAGAGAAAACCGATCTTTGCCTTGTTATTGACAAGGCGGTGAAGTCACTGGAGAAAAAGGCGGAGAAAAAGGGACTGCGCATCGTGAAGGAGTATCAGAATCATGATCTGGTATTCTGCGATCCTTTGAAAATGAGTCAGGTTGTGTTGAATCTGTTGTCTAATGCCATCAAGTACAGCGATCGTGGCACGATTACCCTAAAAACGAGGGAAGAAGGCTCCTGGTATGTTTTGCAGGTAAGGGATGAGGGCCATGGTATTGTTGCAGAGGATTTGGAGAAAATCTTTGACCGCTTTTATCGGGTGGATGATGATCGCTCCCGAAGCAGCGGCGGCTCAGGACTGGGACTTTCCATTGTGAAATCCATTGTCGAGGCTCACCATGGGGAAATAAAGGTAGAGAGTGAATTTGATAAGGGAACGACATTTACGGTCAGATTGAAGAACTGATTTTCCAATGCTGATCGTGAATGTCATTTCTTTACTGAAAAAATTTATATTTTATATAAATTCGCTACGGTATTCCTCATAGGCGATCGTAGGTTTATAGAGGTATTTATCAAAG